>Ga0153986_1000027_pt1 | contig 37387 bp, 49 predicted proteins | sample TSGA070MetaG_FD_104724 | JGI IMG/M metagenome (GOLD analysis project Ga0153986, IMG submission 104724) | Attine ant fungus gardens microbial communities from Georgia, USA - TSGA070 MetaG | ecosystem: Host-associated > Fungi > Mycelium > Unclassified | place: USA: Georgia, Alexander Wildlife... | reverse complement strand
GGAGGTTGGTGTACTACCACGTACTATAACGTGTCGTCGTAAAGAGCGCATATGGAGAAGGATGGGCATGACTCGGTGTGTCACCTCGAAATTGTTTCAACAGGCATGAAACAAGGTGACTGGGAAGAAATGAACGAGAATCAATGTATTCCAAGAAAGGAAATTACACTATCTGTAGTGGTGATTTCATGTAGTCAAGAAAGTTGGCTGGATTAAGAACAGTTAATATAAACGGAAGGAGAAGGAGATGATCAGAACGAGCAGTGTTCTGTTACGCAATAGTGTACCTTCCCATTCGTATAGATTCGACATGTCGTGGCCCATCGTGAGAAGTAGGTCCACGAGATGAAGGAGACGAGGAGATATGGTCCAGAAGTAGTGTTATCTGAGTGAACTTGAATAGTATTTGTCCCAAGAACAGGTACACAACTCAAATGGTTGACGTTGATTCATGAGAGCCATATCTCTGCAAGGAACGAATATCACAGCATTAAAGCGTGGAGGAAACCGACATTACTTACAGGTGCAAAACTGGTGTTTTATCTACCTGAGATAGCTGGAACAAACAAGATCTCTCGCGTTTTCCCTCCGATATTTTTGTCAACTAGATGAACCTATCCTAAGGGTCCTCCCAAGGAGTATATGTGACTGAACGGGGGTGGATTGTCAATATAGGACGAAGTAGCAGCTTGGTAAGTGACCCAGCACCACACCTAGACCAGCAAGCTACTTACTGACGGGTACAGTATTGAGATGGGATAGATGCCATGGCTCAAATATGGATCTTTGAAGAGCCCAGGTTGTCGTTAAAACCCGATACTTGTGCTGATTCGTAACTAAGTATTGGTGTCGAGACAATTTGTACATGATGTATCGTTCGGCAAGTTGGGTCAAAAGCCAGGAGGAAAAGAGAGAGCGAACGAAACAAATGAAGAATGAGGGTAGGTCGATGTGTATTCTCACTCCATATTAGAGTATGGATAAGAGTACAGGTAACTATACCAGTTCTATACCAGGTACTCGTACAGGAAGATCCTTGATCAACGCTCAACTACATGTACATGATTATATTCTACAATTAGATGCAACAGGAACTCCATTTCAGTGCTGGTGAGCAGAATTATATTCACCTGCTCTTTTCTCCATAATGTCTTTCAACGGTCCAAGAAGACGACGAAATGCCGCTGCATCTAATGCAGCTACCACAAGCTTATTTTTTGCTATGACTGAAGCCGCACGAGGCTTTTCGTGGAGCAGGGAGAGCTCTGTGAAATCATGGTCGAAAAAACCTTGAGCAGAATAAGTTCTGAACTTACCTCCAAAGTAATCTCCCTTCTTCAGTCGGCCAATCTCTTGGCCCCGTTGGGTAACGATAGCCTCCCCATCTTCGATCAAGAAAAATTTGTCTTGACCTGGATCGCCTTCCAACACGATAATCTTGCCCTCTTCATAAATCTCTCTGTTCAGTGCATCTGCAATCTTACTCTTCTGTTGTGCATCAAGCGACGATAAAAGCGTCACGCTGCCCAGAAATCTCTCATACATCGTTCGCCGCCTGTGTGCCAACTTAAGTACGATCGTACGGAAGGTCATACGGTCGAGCGACCACAATTGCGAATCTGTCATGGCGAGGACACTTGCAGCACGAGGATGCCCATACAGTAAGGCGAGTTCACCAACATAGCTACCAGGTCTACACTCAGCGACTTTTGTTCCTAGTTCAGAATGGACAATGGTTCGAGGAGACTTGCCCTCGGGATGTCCTTGTATGTAGACAGTGAGTAATCCCGACTGCACGACATAGAATGCGTCCCCGAAATCCCCCTGACGTATGATAATTTCGCCCTTCTTGACGAGTCGCTCTTGCATCGCCCCAAGGACCGCTTTCTCTTGTTCTTCCGCAAGATCACGGAAGATAAAGAGCTTGCGAGTAATACTTTTGATCTGCTCAATCTGTTCCGGAGACTTTGGATATACGGGAGGGGGTGTATCTGGGTAGGCATCCACATCAATAGATTCAGCAGAAACTGATGTGCGGCGCTGGAAAATGGCGGAATCGGGAGGATGTAAGAGGTCGCTTTGATCGGTATCCGTTGGGGCTATGGCATCAGAACGGTTAGAGGGGGAAAGGGCAGAGGTCAACGGTGAAGTAGGAGGTTGCTCTGGCGGTGTACCCAATCTGAATGTTGGGTTGGGAGGATCTGAGTGTAGAAGTGCGTTGCCTGGGACGTCCAGGGTCCCAAAAGGGCCTTGGGCAATGCTAGCTCTCATCGGTGAGCGATGAATGGCAACAGAAGGCGGCCAGACAGAGGATGAAACACTCCTTCGACTGGGGGTGAGACCATCCCTGTAAAGTTCCTGTGGTATACCTGGATGGTTAGTTCGTTGAGAAAGAATATCGCGGGTTCTGGTCCTCTGTTCCTCGAGACGAGACTGGAACCAGTTGGCACAGAACTGGAGTACGTCTTTTGGCTGCGCACGGTGTGCGTCTCTAGTAAGGTCCGCAACAAGGGATTCAAATGTAGACATTTCAGAAGGGATGGATGTAAAGCAAAACACAATCGACATTGAAATCCAATTATACATTTAGTGACAACGTGACTATTCGTCCCAGTCGTTATGGACCACACGCTCTATGTAGCGTTGTATCCACATTGGACGTTGTGAATGACGCTCCCGGAAGGCCTGAATCACTTGCCCTTCCCTCTCCGTGAGACCGTCGCCCTCTTCCACATCTGTCTGATCCAGCCTGGTCCCATTGTGCACCTCTGTCCTGACAGCCTCTTCCCGTAGTCGCAGTGCTACTCTCCTCTGATTCCAGATGGCAGGGTGCAGAGTCAGAAATACTAGAGTGACGAACGTCCCTATTGTCTGACCTATCCTCTGACCTATTCTCCGACCCATACCCGGATCTTCGTTCTCCAACGTGGCGTGTGTTAATGCTTCTTGTTCCGCCTCCAGGTTCATATTCCCTAGAGTTTCTACCAATTCTCTCACCTGAGATCTTAGCTGTGCACCGAGATCATCTGGCCTTGGTGCATCAGCTTGTGCAGGGGCACGTGCCCCAGGCCGAGCAGCATCTTGCTCATTCTCCTGCAGATGTCGAAGAAGATGGTTGCGGATAGGCTGCCATATCTCATAAAGCATCCAGGCAATTATTAATACTGCAAATATCGGTTTGCGCGTCGGGGCAACGAGATAGAGTAACAAGGACGCTCGTACAATGAGCATGAAGAGAGATGCCAGGAGAGGGCGTATAGCAACATCAGGCAATAGATTCAGAGCCCTTCCTTGTTCTTGGTTAGGAACGGCTTCAGCATTATGGATGTTTCGAAGAGGTGGTAAACCCATTTGTTGCAATAAGTGATTAACGTGGGGGATTTCTGGTATGGCCCGACGGTTGGGGATGGCTTGGGTCGGAACAATAACATTTGACTGGGGCCCTTGTCGGAGCTCTATCATAAATATAGAAAAAGTGTAGCTGAGTACTCGTAAGGCATGTGCTTGAGCTGGAGTCGGCTGGGCGCCTTCGTTGACCAGGGACAGGAAAGGAACTTGTCTGCCAGAATTGAGCTTGCCTAATTTTGGTTATAATAAAAAAAACTTACTCGGCTGTGACTCGTTCATATTTCAAACCACCAAGTGATACCTCTGGATAAGGCTCGTCCAGGGCTGCGGGCCAACCCCAACCGTTGAGCTCAAGCAATTTCATAGCATCTTCTCGTAGACCAGACATTGCATTTGCTCCTGCAGGATTCAAGTGTCCTTCCATAAGCACTGTGATTGCTTCGACGTGTTTAGCAAAAACGAAGGGCAAGCGCTCAGCAGCAGTAGAGGAAGCAGGAGGAGACTTGAGAAGCAACTGAGAAGCAGGGACTAAGATCGTGGATGTATGTTGTAGAATTTTTGGTGGAATGCTACTTGATTGTACTGTTGGCGGTCCAGAAATCCAAGAGGAAGGATGCACTGAAAGATGGACGATCCGCGGTTCGCTTGGAGACTAACGGAAAACATCTGGTAGATACATTGCAGAGAAATATCAACCTATGATACACTGACCTTCCATATTGTGTCTACTTGTTCGTTGTCGGCCAAGAAGCGCCCCCTCCAGATGAGCTTCTGACCATCCACACACGGTTGCCCTGGGCAGATCCGAGAAATTTCCTTTTTAACTTCAAGTATAGTGCAGGTATCTGGAACATGGATAGAAAAGGAATGAGCGTATGTAGGGAGCTCGATGCGAAGCTGAACGATGGACATGGAATGAAATCAAAGAATGGAATGATGGCACAACGTGGAATCCGAGAATCAATACTGTCACGTGTATGGAATGGTATCTACTCTGGAATGCCTATCGGGACATCGAGAGTTCTGCCTGATTTCGCACTTTCATGGGCGAGCTCAATCAACTCCACTACATTCTGAACATCCCTCCAAGGAATAAGAAGTTCCGTTCCTTCTCGGACAGCAGCAGCCAAATTTCGAAACAGTGAGACATAACAGCCAGCCTCCGAAGACCATCTGCATATCGGTTAGTTATCTGATCTCGGACTGAATCAAATTACTTTACGTTGTCCTGTTAAACGTCGTATTGTCTTCCCGAACAGTCTCCAGCACTCCCCACGACGACTCGGGCTCCTTCCCATATCCATCTTCGAGGATGCTCTCTGGCGTCGTGATAACTTTCAGCTGATCTTCTTGGGGATCAACACCATATTTGATATATGAGCCTCGAGTTCCCCGAACATTGAATCGCAACTGTGTTGTCTTCGCAGAAAGAGCGTGTGCCCTTAAAATAACGGTCATAGGATAGGGTCTATCTGGGCTTCGCTGATAATGAAGGTAGATCGTGAACTGATGGTCAGGAGGTAATGGATATTCAGGATTAGTACTTGACGAGAAGTAAAATCACATACCCAGTCATCAACCTCCGGGTTCCCCAAACCCCTGATGTTTTCAATGAATGCCGTAATCTTGTCAGGGCTTCCAAAAAGTGCGAGAGACTGATCGATGAGGTGTGCTCCTATATCATAAGTGAGGCCTGCTGCAGGTCTCACTTCATCTTTCCATGATCCCTTCAGATCGACACGGTAGCGATCAATGCTGCGGAACAAGTTGTCAGACTGAAAGGGCTCCAGGATAAGCGACATACTGCGATTCAAACTCTAGAATCTTTCCGAGCGACCGTGCATCTGTCTCTGGAAGTGACAGCAAATTTTTGAGAGCGAGAAAGTCAGAGTCCCATCGTCTGTTCTGATAAGCGTAGAGGACAAGGCCTTTGGATTGGGCGATTATGTAGAGCTCGCGGGCTTGTTCAGCCGTTGGAGTGACAGGTTTGTCAACAAGAACTAAAAGAGAGTGAGCGCCAGCACGATATTAACATGCGCAGTCGCGCCTTACCGTGCTTCCCCGCCAGAAGACTAGCTTTCGCAAAATCATAATGAGTGTCATTGGGAGTTCCAATAATGACTAGCTCTATCTCTGGATCTGCAATCACTGCCTCGAATGATCGATGGATCCTGACAGACACTCCGAAGCGCTGCTTGACACTTCCGCCCTCCTGAGCAGGATTTCTCTCCAAGACAGAGTGGAGAGTAAAGAGCTCCTTCAGGGCGAGGACAAAGGGGATATGGAAGGCGAGGCCGGAGAGACCGACGCCGAGCACACAGGTTGCAATGGGTCTCGACATTTCTTGAGTGGACAAGGCCAATGAACACGAAAATAGCCAGCATCACGTGCATTGACGAGGTAAATTTAGTTTCAGTTCAACTAGAAGTCGTTTAAAGCCAGCCGCACTACGAACTGTGCAACGACCCTGAGATGCGCATTCCTGTGGCTGCTGCTTTGCTGATCAGCGCTTTCCTCCCATCTCTCGCCCAGCTGTCCCTCCCCAGTCCTCCGTATCTACCCCCCAATGCATCCCTCGGCGCCGTTCCATCACTTGGTGGCTATCCCAACAGACAATGGACCAGCTTATTGGGTGACTTACTATATTTCTATGAGGCGCAACGCAGCGGAAATATTCCTAGCTCAACCCGCGTCTCATGGCGTAACTCAAGTGCGCTGGACGACGGTAAGGACGTTGGTCTCGATCTAACTGGTAAGTCCCCTTTCTAGGTATCAACATGACACACGCTGGAGGTGAGTCCTTTAGGTGGATACTATGATGCAGGAGGTAAACTCGGATCTATCTTCCACTCATTTTTCCTCACTGATGTCTCGAAAATAGACTATATCAAGGCGACATTTCCTCTTGTACGCACTACCTCCAAACACCCTATTGATCGCCTCATTTAAAAAACCTTCTCCAGAGCTTTATGCTTATGTCCACTTGCTGGGGGGCTACGGACTTCGGCAAAGGTCAGCAGGCAGTCTCGCGCCTAGACTAAACCTTGAATACTGTCTCAGGGTATGATCTTGCAAATCAGACTGCTTACCTAGATGATATGTTGCGCTGGGGCCTTGATTGGCTCATCAAAGTATGTGTTATTTTCGTTCCGCCAGACGTTGTTGTAAAGATTATGTATCTAGGCGCACCCGAATGACAACACCCTATTCGTTCTGATCGATACCCGTGAGCATATGAGCCTTTCCATTTCTTGAGCTAGCTAACCTCATCTGTGCTCCCAGCTGCTCATGATGACGATTACTGGGGAGGCGATCGTGATATACCAGAACCTCGGACCTCGTACCAAATCAACAGCACGAATCCAGGGACGGACGTTGCTGCTGGTGCAGCGGCTGCCTTTGCTGCGTGCTCAATTCTGTATCGTGACAAAGGCTTCAACGGCACCCTTTCGGGCCCCGCGGCTCTCACCAATGCCACCTATGCAGACGTTCTCTTGACCCATGCCAAGACTTTATATTCCCTCGCCCTCAACGCAAACGGGGGCCGCGAAGCCTACCAAAAATCAGTTCCCGTCATCTCTCAGAGTTATGGTTCATCAGGCTACGGGGATGAATTATCCATCGCAGCTCTTTTCTTGGCTTGGGCAACAGACTCTCAAGACTTACACGACCAAGCAGTAGCACATTGGACGAAATATCAAGTGGATAGCGAAAGCCGTGTATTCAATTGGGACTCAAAAGGGTCAGGAATTCCAATTTTGTTCACCCAGGTTTTAAAGAGTTCTGGTTCTATCGCTGGAAACCTTTCTGACTGGCAAAACAAAGCCGAGAATTACTTGGATGAAATTATCGAGGATCGGGGTCCGGGGAGGTTCACTAGAGGTTTGGCCCCCCATTATCCTGCCTAAGTGTATGTTATCTAAAGTCTGAGTAGACGGACTGTTGTACTACAACGGTGACTCTGATGAAGCGAGCCTAAATCCAGCCCTCAATGCGGCCATGCTCTTTACGCGATATGCCCCTTATGCCTCTGGCGCCGACAAACAAGCCGCATACCTGGTCAGTGGCGCCATCTCTTTTCCAACCTAGTCATTTGACTTGGAAATTTCAAAATAGCAATTCGCTCAGTCCCAGCTCAACTATGTACTCGGAAACAACTCAATGTCAGGTAGGTCTATACGAGTCTGGCTATCAAATTCGTGATTCATTTAATGTTGTTCCATATCAGTTCCATATATCGTTGGTGTCAACCCGAATTCCCCCTCCAATCCCCATTCCGCGATGGCCAGTGGAGGGACAGATGTAAGTGCTATCGACACTAATCCGGTAAACACTACGTATATCCTTTATGGAGCCGTCGTGGGCGGTCCTGACGTGAACGACAATTTCTTTGACATCCGCAGCGACTGGCCCCAAACAGAGGTATGCTATTCAGACTCGCTTGATCGCGATTTGTGTCATGAGCTTATTTATCAAGGTAGCATTGGATTACAATGCGCCACTCCTGGCATTAGCGGCCTACAGTGTCATGCAAACCACGGTGGATCCGTTCTACACTGGTCTCGAAGACGGCGCTTATGCAAAGGTCAAGCCCAACGGCCAACCTTGTGACGCTGTTTTCAATGAAGGGTGTCCTTCACCGAGACTCAGTCCAGGAGCTCGTGTCGCAATGGCGCTGGGAATTACCATTGTCGGTGTGATACTCATAGGGATGACAGTATATTGGTACTTGCTAGGACAGAGGCACAAAAAATCAACTTACTAAAGGTTCAAGTCTCTTTGCCCGGCTTTCATCTGGCTTTCATCTTTCCAGCTTTGTATATGATTGATATTTTACGATTTTACGTCATTTGTCATTGATGACCTGGCCTGTTACGCACGAATTCTTTTGGTATTGCATTGTTCATAATTATGACTGAGTCGAAATTTACAGTTGATAAATATCAAAGTAAATATTCCAGAATGATTCCACAACTGTAGATTGATCAATAGACCTAGTACGGGAAGCACTGAGCTGGTGTGATCAGCAGGCGTTTTGCTGTCACTCACCTCTAGAACGTAGCGTTCCTCCTCCTTTAAGCTTTCCAGGTACTCACCCGCAGTCACCGCGTCATATTTTTTAGACTTGCCCAGAGCAGCTACCAATGCCTCATAGACATCCGGCACTGGCCATGTTGGTCCACAAAGATAGAAAACACCTTCATCATCATGCAACATTTTCGCTAGCGTCTCCGAATCCTCCAACATCTTATGTTGAATGTACATTTTTTTGGGCCCATCACGCGAAAATGCCAATCCAGCATGGGTGATGACGTTATCCAAAATCCACGCCTCAATTTCCTCGCCGTAAAGGTATTCCTGCGATTGGTGCCGCGAACCAAAGTAGTAATATACAGGACCGATCTCCTCTCCTTGATCTCTGCGCCACGAGAGATACTGAAGGAAAGCACGGAAGGGCGCGGCACCGGTACCAAGGCCAGCCATTATAAGCGGCTGCTTAAGACTAGCTGGCAACTAACTCTTTCATCAGCTGGACCGTTGCAAAAGGGCTTTTCTGACGATGCGTACCTTCATCACACTGGGCTTGATTGAAACTGTCACCCTTTGACCGATCTTTAATCCTGCGAGGTAACGAGTGCACTGTCCATAACGGGTGCTACCTGATCCACATTATCAATAAATAGGTCGAAGTTAAATATGAAACAACACAGAACATACCACTAGATGTGACCCAATCAACGGTAACGACAAGAAGGTCCACCCGGTCTCCGACAACAGCCTGTGAGCTGGCAATACTATAGTGTCTCGGCTTGATATCTCCCACTAACTCGCAAAGTTCCTCAATGCCAGGTTTTGCACTTGGATACATCTTCAACACATCGGCAAAGGTGACTGTATTTTTTTCCGAGTATTTCTTAAAGGTAGAAGCACCCTCCGGAGAACCGATGAACAATAATGCATGATTGTCGACAGGGTCTTCGGCAAAAAATGCGAGGTCAGTATAGAACGATTTGGTTGGTTTACCAAACAGATCTATCTGCTGTTGCAAGGCCTGGAAAATAGTTCGAGTGTGATACTTGTCGCTTCCAGTAATAGGGATAGTGACGAGATGGTTGGGGTTCACTCCATACCAATGACAAAAATCAAGGACATCTTGCTCGTCATTCCAGCCATGAACACCAAGAGCCTCGCCGATTGCGTATTTCAGGTTAGTATTTGAAGTATCGAACTCGAGATGAAATACATTGCGGTTATATTCCAAAGGGGTTAGGCGACGATTGACTGTACAGGTTACGAGGAAAGTACGCTCTGGACAATCAGGGCGAAGTGACGGATTTTGAGTATGTTCCTCATTGTCCATGGGCGTTCCATCAGGCGCATACACCGGAGGGAAGAGAAGGTGCTTTGCGGCATCATGCCATGATCCAAGTCTCGAGCCATTAACGAGGGTCTCCCCATCAGGGGGCTCGAAAACTATAGCATTGGACTCAATAGTTCTGAGGACTGGTGGAGTACTCTCAGTGAGAGGCACGACAGCACGCTCGTCAAGAGCTGCCTGCGTGCCAAAGTCGATCTTGCAAACGGGAATACCTTCAATCACTGGATGGAAGGCACTTTCGGCAAGCTTACATATCGCGGGCTCACTGGCGGTAGAGCAGAGATGAAACCAAAGGCAGGTAATGTATGTGATAGCGCTCTGGACTGCGTCATGACATGGCCCAGATGCATCCGAAAGCTTGGTCGTAACATCCTTGGTATTGATAATGAATACGGCTATGTTTCTGCTCAAGATGGAGGTAATGACATCAGAAGGGAGATTGGCAACAATCTCCTCGGGCGTCCATGAAGTTGCGACCAATGCAAACGAATTTTCTTTTGCGAGATCAAAGATATGGTGAGACTTTAGTAGATTTTGGTCGAGAATAGCCAGGAAGTCTGCAGAGCCCTCTGCAGAAGGTTCTAGCGGTATTTCAAGGGAAAGAGGGATGAATTGCTGATTACTGCGTTCGGATAGGATAAGTCGATTGACAGAGATGCCTCCTTTTTTGGAGAAAATATCGTGATCGACGAGAAGGCGCGGTTGGATGGACTCTGTATTGAAGAGCCTTTCAACAACACCCAAAAGTGAGGTAAGTGATTCTCGTGGATTGTTGATAAATAACAAGCGCTTCGCAGCTTGCATAGTCGTTAAATGGATAGGGAAAGGTGGAATGATGTTATTAATGAATTGAACGAGAGCACCGGTCTTGTTCAAAAGCTGGTGGGTATAGGAAGGGGTAATTTTACAGGTATATACAGCAAGCGAGCATGTGCACAGTACGCTTAGGACGTCACTGTAGAGATTCCCATGCGTCGAAGCGTTAGGAACATCATCAAAGACGTGGACGCTCCGGACTGAAGATGGTATGATACGCCTCAGTGCATTCCCATCCCAGGGGCGCAACACATTGACAATGACTACAGCCAGCCCGCTGGAAGGGCTATCCTGTATGAGTGCTTTGAGTGTCACAGCCAACGGACCATTCAATAACACGAAGGTGGTATGTGCGTTGACATCCCCGGTGAAGTCAAAAAACTGATATCCCGCAGCTGCTATGATTTCAGCCGGAGAGCCAGAAGGGATTTGAGGCAACGGCGTGATGGTGTGACCAAGCTCTCGACTGCTGGTATAGTAGTCGAAAAGATGGATAACATGAGACCCTTTGATCCGATAGGAGAGACTGGCGAAGTCAGCGGCTTGCTGGGGGGTGTAAGAAAGTAATACGACAATGCTTTCAGCGAGCAGGGGCCAAGCGGAAGCCAGCGATGCAAGACTTGGGGAAAGTGTTAACGACTCCCCTACAGCAACAACGGTTGGTACCTGGATAACAAGCCTGCTTTCCGCAGAAGGGGGAGGAAGATAGGAGAATGAAGGTGTCATCAACGCAAGCCCAGCCGGAGTTGTGTAGGCGGTTAAAGTTGTTTTCTTCCCTGCATCCGCGCTTGTACTCTGCAACAAACAACCAATCAAGCTCAAGCCTGCACCAGTTCTCGTTTGCAGATCCACTACGGGGGCAGACCCTTCAACTTTTCTCCATGCTTTCGTTAACGTACCAAAACCGATCTGCTCGGCCACATCAAAAACATAGATTATAGAGCTGCTGGATTTCCGGGAAGCAATGTACTCCACGACGGTAGATGCTGGAACATGGATGTTATTAAAGACAGTCTCTTGAGAGGCATCCAGGGCCCGTTTCAGGCGAGGAGATGGAGGTGTAGAAAGTGTGATACTGGAAGACAGAGGGCTTTCCCAGCCAGATCCGTTGACAGTAACCATTTGAATGTATAAGAAGATAGGCTACTTGTTCTCATTTTCTGACTTGTCTCTTCGGAGGTTGTGATCAATTTGTGCTAACAATCGCGTATTCAATCACGTGGATAATTCTGGACTATGTGCTGACTAACAGAACTAGGGCCGGATAGTATTGAAAAGGCGATCCCCCTTGCAACAAATTAGTAAGGCTCAGGACGAATGCAGACAAATTCATGTACCGTATCTCCTAAGCCCGGGCTGATGATGCCTTCAGGTGTCAAAACAGGATCAACTCCAGCCACCCATATCTAATGACATAAAATCATTGGTCCTCTCTGACAGGCAGGACTGCTCATGAATTCACCTCAAGCTGGGGATATTCTGCGAGAATATTGCCAAGTCCTTCCTCTGAGGCCAAAACGGAAAGCAACTTGATCTTGTCAACTGTTGAAATCCGTGAGTTACTCCCCCTTATTAGGTGTGGGTATCTCACTGGGAATACCCCACTCGATGACCATGGTCAGAGCAGCTTTGGCGGTGCCACCTGTTGCAATCAAGGGATCCAATAGAAAGACTTGATCACAGGGCGGAGAAGGTGGAAGTTTAGAGTAGTCTGATACACCCGGCATGTATTAAAATTAGTTCGTTCGCTCGTTAAAAAAACCAAGTCGAGAATTCTCACATTCCACAGGCTGAAGAGTCGCCTTCTCCCTGAAGAGACCCAAATGATATACGGGTGCATTTCTAATTCGATCAATGCTTGTGTCTCTAATCAGTCGGATTAACAACTGACGGATAAAGAGAGAGCTGGCGATGCGATCAGCCGCTGGAATTCCTTCAGATGTTTGGTTGCTCACTAATGCATCTGTCATACTGAGGCCAGCTCGCAGAATTGGTGTCAATCCAATCTTCGCCTTAATTCTCTGACCCTGAAATGCACTAACAGGGGTTTGCTAGTCTGACAGTCACTTCAAACTCAAGGTCCACACCACTTCTGACCACATACACCTTGGAAGCATTCCGTTTGAAGGTCTTTTGAGGCCTCATAACCGAGGATCAGACTGATCCTCCCGATACCCTATTGTTTACGTTAGCGGCCCCACGTCGATGCTAGATGAAAGCTAGCTTGCCTCACGGAAATCTTTCGCAGAGGTCGAGGACTGACGTAGCCTACCAAGCTCGTCGTTGATGACGGGATTCGCAAGTTTGTGGATTTTGTTGGTCATGGGTGTGAGGTCAGAGTTGTTATGATGGCAAAAATCGCTCAATCCTTAATGCACTTGACGTCAAGTCAAGTCAGTATGTTCTGATGCTCGACAAATCCATATGTATGGAAATCAATCAGCCATCTAAAAACTGGATTGATGCATTACTCATGTTAGCGTCGTTTATATTCGCATGGCTTCAACATATCTCCTCTAGAAACCAGTTCAGCCCACTCCATATCAGTCCTCGGTTTCCGTGTAGACTTTTGAAATTCAAGAAGTATAAAATGTGTATTGCTCTGATCCTAATAACAAACTCAGGGACGACTCGTTTGACTGGATGATAGGGCTATCTTTACCTTTGATTTGAAGCGGAAGCCAATATTTGTCACGAAACTCTGAAACTTCTCTACATTTGTGAAACGGCTCGCGACTTCAGCTATTTTTAACTCTCCTCTGAAGTATTAGCTGTGAGTTCAAGCGAAACATGACACGATCGCAGCGTACTCTGGCTTTAGGATCCTCCATGCTTCTCGTAGGCATGTCTGCCAATTCGTTCCCATGAGACTCAGCGCACACACAGCCACATCCACTACCTGAGCAAAACTCTTCTTACTACTCTCTTCTGAGCCTGGAAGAGGTATGTGTTTGCAGATATCAGCTTCAATCACGTATTCGTCATCTGATTTTAGGTCATAAGACAAAACGGTTAAACCCTTGGGTACCAGCGTCTTTGCGAGAGCGGCGTCTCCACAGCCAAGATCCGCGATCACTGTCCTGGTGGGATAGGAAGCAAGGACCGATATGTAGTGTCCTACAGGATTGGTAGGCCATGATTGAACTTGATGGCGGAAACCTATGTGATACTTTCGCCCTTCAAATGGTAAATCACAAATCAGAACATCGGACATACTTCCTCAAAAACCTTCGGGTCGTCGCGCATCAACTGATGTGCTTCAGTACTCCTGGATTTATAGAGTGTTTCGTTGATCATCCTAAAAGCCGTGAGAATCCTTTTTGGCATGCAATGGGCGATTCACGGACCTAAACCTGGCACCATCCAGGCTTTGTTTCATGCCTTGTTGCATTGCCGTTAACTTTGGAGAAGAGGTACAGGTTGAGGGCAAGATAGACGTAATCGTTGGCTGATAAACTAATTCGTGTTTCTTTGCTTTCTTTGCAGGTTGAACCAACTCGTCATCGACAGATATTCGTGGTTTCACTAGCTTAGGTCTCGAAATATTCGACACCATGCCGCTGCCAGAGCTAGTTTTCGATCCTACTCGCTTTTCCTCCTCCCGCTTTTTTTTCTTGAATAAATTCTTCACCCGTTTGTCATTTCTTGCAATACTTTTCAGTTTCTTGTCCACGTTGACTTCAGAAACTTGGTAGTTAACAACAGAACGTTTACGCTTTTTAGAGGAAGTGGTGTCATCGCCCTGCACGGGAACAGCCCCAACAGACCACCCAGTGACTTTGAACATGGAGATTTGTATACGGATTTGCAGGCGCTGTAAGGAGGCTGTGTCGACTGGGAAGAAGGGATATCCGGAAAGTATTACGTTACTTACATAAGTATCTTAGTATAGGAGTCACCGGAGTATGCTCCACGGTGACTCATTGGTCGACCTATTTTTTGATCGTCAATGGCTAACTTTTTTGCATGGTTCTCGATCATGAATTGAGATATAAGTAGACCAGAGTTGCTTATCCCTTTCCATCATACCATGTCGGTTCAATTCTCAGACGATGGTCTCTCATCTGTTTGTGAGTGGGATTTTCTAGATGAGGAAGCAATGTTTGTAGATGGACCCATTAAAACTTTAATACCAACTGTGCATGAATGTCAAAATGCTCCCTTGGTGATGCAATCTGCCTTGAGCAGCCTGCAACACAGTGCAAGCAACTCTCAATATGGGCTCTTTGGCCAGGCTATTTCTGTACAGTAAGCAATCACTTCATCTATCTTTCTACATCCTCTGATTTCATGCTGGCAGCTCAAAAGGAGCCGTCAATACTCCTTCAGATAAACGTCTGTACATGAATTCTGTGCGTCTTCCGCTATGTCTACCTTTGCTTCACTCATTTTGTCGTCCGTGCAGAGTGCACCTTTTTCAGCCCTGTTGTGTGGTGTTCAAGGTATCATCTGTTTGCTATGAACCTCTTTGTATTCAAACCGAGCATGATATCAGGTGGAGGTAAATCTCATACTCTGGCAACAATGCTCGAGAATCTTCTTATCCCGAAATTCAAACCAATTGGCTTGCTTGAGGAGGCCATGAGTGCCCTTGTTCTTCATTTTGGTGAAGGAGGGTCTTCATCCCTTCCCAGTGAAGTCACTTGGCTGGGATCCATTTCAAAAGCTTACGACGTAGAGCTACCGAAAGTCAGAGTATTTGTGTCACCTTCTAGTATCAGAACAATGCGCGCAACTTATGGAACCGCACTCGGTGACAAAGCTGAGGTTCATCCTATGTATTTTACTGAGGCAGAGCTGGATGCGGCAGCAATTTTATCTATGATGTCCATCAGCTCTCCTGACCAGGCACCGCTGTATATGCACCTTGTCCTGGTAAGTAGTGGTGTTCTCCGATGTGATTGAATTCGAATCATCTAATACCATTGTAGGACCGTCTTCGAAAACTCGGCGAAGACTTCACCTTCCACGCGTTCAAAAATGAACTTGCTGACCTGAAGGAGGATTTGAATCACCTTCAGAAGGCAAGCCTGGATCAACGGCTATCTCTTCTCTATTCATTCTTGGAACCCACCTCTAATGCTAGGTTCAAACGACCGGCTCGCTTTGCAAAGGGCCAACTCACAATTATTGATTTATCCGACCCTTTTATTGATGCAGATTCTGCTTGCAGAATTTTTGACATTATTTGTAGATTGTTTACACGCATAAATCTTGATGCTGGCAAAGTTCTTGTCATTGATGAGGCGCACAAAGTTAGTGATCCCTCACAAGGTTGACTTGACGACTTATGTCCCCTCAGTATCTCTCTATGGCTAGGGGAGGTTCATCTGACCTGACGAAGAGAATTCTTAGTATTATCCGCCAACAGCGCCATCTCGGAATGCGGATTATTATAAGTACCCAAGGCAAGCTCCGAATAATTCCTGTTTTTTCTTCATCATCTCAATCTTCTGTTGCAGAACCAACAATACTTCCCTCGGTTATCATAGATCTTTGCACAGTCATTATTCTGCATAGATTTCAGTCCCCTGCTTGGTGGGAGCATATTGTCAAACACGTTTCGGCTGATTTTTCCCTTGGAGACGCATTCGATCGAGTTGTCCGACTCCAGGTAATCATGATTTAATTTTAAATGATCGGGAAGTACATTTTAAATACCCACAACTGTAGACCGGACAATCAGTCATTTTCGCGCCATCTGGGATCGGCATGTTTCAAAATAACGAAAATAACGACGCACATAACAGTGAAGATATCGGGCTTTTTGGGAGGAGATATCTCATTTGCAAAACAAGAAAACGGGTGACCGAAGATGGCGGAGCATCAATTTTGGCAACCAGTTCTTCTACAGTCTAATCGATTCTGTTGTTACTTGTTAGTTTTTTCTATCAGATTTTGGGTTAATCATAGATATTGTGTCGAACTTTGTCGTCTTGAAATTGAAATCGCACGTCTCATTTTGATCTGCTTTGTTGCCTATTGAACCCTCGAAGTCCTTCTCAATTTCTAGTCAGATATGAGATGTTTGTACAAATATTTGTAAGGAGGCTATTTTGCTAGGTCTCGAGGTTCAATGAGCCGAAAGCGAGAGATCGGAGCCATAGTACGTGTAGTACGTGTAATGACTAGAGCTGTATCTCCCAGATAGCTCCTTGATCTGACAAAGACTTTGCAATGATACACAGAACATCAAGCAATTACAGGACCCGTTTTTATGATGTGCCCAAATAGATATTGCCGGTTGTCTAGGAGTGTATTTTCTGCCAACATACATCAAGGATCATGGAAGGGTATATACGCAGTAATCATCCATATCCCAGCCCATGTAGAGAAGAAGCAGCAGTCTGGGTAGCAGAATCCCTAGTAGAATCGCCTCATATCGTAACTTTTTTTTGTCACTGTATATAGCTACAGGTTTTGAGAATGATGTGCATACTCGGCTCAAGGGTTTCCTAAAGCAGTAAGTGTCACACGAAATCTAACGTCCTTGGCTCATCAAGAGTTCCAGCAACCTAATTCGCTCCTATGACATGCAAGATCCACTTAGTCAAAACTCTGAGCAAATAGCTGCTGTTGCAGAGCAAGTAAAAGAGGAACATTGCCCTGAGGAAGTAGCTGATTTATCTACTATCAGGGCATCTGACGTGCATGAAATCTCTGATGAAGACTGGGAAAGTGAAAGGCAGAATATTGTGCGGGTTGATGAGCAAGTGTCCCACATATCCCGGAATGCACCAGAAGATAATGAGGACGAGAGCGAAGAGGACCCCAAAGAATTCGTATATCCTGATGCGGGATCCGTGCCTCACAATGAGGCGACACCTATATCTGTGACGATGGAGACTGCCTTGACGGAATACATTGAATCTAACCAGGCGCCTTTCCAAGAACAAGCTCTTTTGGTGTCGCCGCCTCAGGAGACACTTCAATTTTCTATCGTCGGGGAAACCCCACCTATAGCCCGTTCGCCGCCTTTGACCCCGGAAGTGACTATTCACTCTCCATCTCCATCAAGCTTCCCTTCTCCCGCACAGCTAGAATCTCTCCACGCTGCAGCAACAAGCGGCGACTTTCTATTACTCAAGGGGCTCTTCATGCACGCGGTCGAGAGTAATACTGCTCAACAGTTCAACCTGGCAAATGATGCATTAATGCGCACAGGATTTACTATGCTTCATGTTGCCTCTAGCCGTGGTCATCTGGAAATTGTTCAGTGGCGTGAGTCATCACATTGGCCACTCCTGTTTGCGAAATCTGACGTGTCACAGTCATTGAGGATTGTGGTGCAATGCCTGACCTTGAAGATAGAGAAGGAGAAGTATGTTAGGTGAACTCAGTGAACATCTATTAATTCATGAACTCCTTCGCCAGACAGCACTTCATAAGGCTACTCTCAGAGGCCACATGAGTATCATTCGTTATCTGGTCTTCGTCAAAGCTGATATCCATGTCCGTGATGCCGATGGATGGACTGCCCTTCACAATGCATGTTCTAAGGTGCAGAAGTCTCGTTTCCTGTCAGACGGGTTGATTGATGAATATATTAGGGATACCTCGATATAGTCAAGTATCTTTGCGAAAAAGCAGAGGCCACAACTGCAGTTGATGAGATACCAGGGGTCGACATTCGTAGCAAAGATGGGTGGACACCTTTGAGTAAGTGGCGAACACCTAAGAGGATTGACGTCTAAACGATGTTCAAGTGAATGCGGCATCGAAAGGACACCTCCCCATTGTCCATTATCTGCTCTCAAAGCAGGATGCCAACCCCCTGATTCGAAATAAATGGGGGGAAACTGCCTATGATGCTGCTGCTGCAGTTTTCGAAGTTTGGATCTGCGAGGTATGCTTTATATTAGTTTTCATATAGATAGCTAATGATTTTGTTGCAGGTGCTACAACAAGCAGAAGCGGAGCGTTGGCGGGGGACGGCTACACCTTATGACCCCCTTTTAGTTCACACGACACTTCCCATCATACTTTACGAATACCAAAGGCTTGACCTGCGACTAAAAACTGTTGCTACTTCCGGTGGTCGACCCAAATTTTCCGCTTCTGGTCTTGGGAAGCGGGGTCGTCGAGTCCCGTACGAGTTGAAGTTGCCTAGGCCTGATGGAGGTACTGGTGCCCATCTGATTCCTGCCTCAAGGACCGGTGTTCAACTCCCACTGCGTTATGCACCTTGGGAGATTCCACGTCCCGTTGATATCGATAGATCTGCTCCTGATAATACGGAAAGGAGCCATTTTTGGCTGTACGCCTTCCCATCAGATCTTAATTGTAAATATGCTCATGTTGCAACAAGGTCTGATTGGACACTCGATGTCACACATCCTGGAGTAGATGCTGAAGAAGGATGGCAATATGCGCAATCTTTTGATGATCCTGATGAGAAATGGACTGGTGAACGCCCTCCGCAATTGGAGAGAATGTTGACAGGTAACGGAGTAGTCGCGGCTGGTTTTGGCGGCTCATCCTCTCGTAATGCCTCTCTTTCTTCTTCAATACCTGGTCGTTTTACTCTCACCTGGGTTCGTCGCCGCCGTTGGGTCAGGATCATGAGAAGACGTCTGGATATACCCCCTTTACCCTTCCTTGAGCCAGATGGCTCGATGTATCATCTGGATTCAGATGGAACCCTGATACCCTATGTTGAGGAGCATCAGTCAGATGTTGATGAAAATGGCGGACGAGAACTAGGCACGATGTCGTCTTCTTTCTTCACTTCCACTCATGATTATGTTGGACGTGCCCGCTACCTTGTCGGAAATGACTCTTGTAATGATGAAGAGAATAATCTGGTGTCAGCAATTGATGCCCGACGTACCATTGCGAAACTTGAACGCGCTACCGAAGAATTACGCAATGGTATATTGAGTCAGTGGATTGCTGAGCCCCGGGATCTATGATCTAAGGAACATTTTAGGTGACGAAGATACAAACCGTCGGAGACAAGCCGAGGTACTGTTGAACACATACAGTCGAGAACTAGAACGTCGTCGATTGGCCGCAAGTGCTCAGGGGTTGATTCTGACCGGTCAAGGTGTGTATTGAAACTGATTTCCTGACATTACTCACATAACAATAGGCGATGAAGACGCAAGTTCAGAAGAGGGATTTTGGTATCCTTCTGCCACCCCTCCGATTACAAGGCCGACTTCAAGAGCGTCGCATCGGTCTGACTATTTCAATCGGCCAGGAGTTTCCCGCGCCCCGACTGACCTCACTCCCCAGCTCTCTCAAGCGCCCGAATTTCGTGTTCCAACCAAGGAAGCTCCTCAAAAGGTCACTACTCCACATTGGATATCTCCAACCCCTCGTCAGCTGACTGCCCAATGGGAGCGAGATGACCAAGTCAGCCAATGTCGAGATTGTCAAAGAAGATTCACGTTCATCCTCCGCCGCGTGCGTGGTCATTTATATTCATCTTCTAGTTTTCTGATTGATCAATTCTTCTACAGCATGTAAGTTTACAGAACCAGCTCATTGTTGCAAAAACGGCAACTCAATCCATCCTCTAGCATTGTCGCAAGTGTGGCCAAATCTTTTGTGATCGTTGTTCATCCTTCAGGGTCTTGCTTAACCCAACAGACATTGTCCATGATCAGACTAGCCCCGAGCCATTGGGTTCTTCTAGTTCGCAACGTGTATGTCATACGTGTTATGAACAAGTCATTGCAGGTGTGCCAAATAGGTTGACCAACCGTGGGCATCCCATCGAGCGCATTATTGTTGATCAAGAAAGACTGTCTGTTCCGGGGAGTCTGACGCGAAGGGAGTCAAGCTCTCAGCTCAGTGACCTCGCCGAGTATGTTCCAATCCTCTTAACTGGAAGTCCAGAATTAACAGTTCTTTGACCAGTTGCCCTGTCTGTAATCAGAATCTAGACGAGGTCGGAGACGGAATAGAACAGGAGGAACACGTTAGGCGGTGTCTGGATGAAGGACATGGTCCTTCTGTCTCACGCTACCTCGTTTATAGGCTTCCTGCCGAAAGTGCCCTTCTTGGTGTTGAATGTTAGTCGTGTGGGTCAACTGATTTCAAAAGCTGACGGTACTTTTAAAGGTGTCATTTGTCTGGAAGACTTCGTCAAAGGTCAAGTTTACACTCAAAAGCAAGTTGAAGTCGTTTGGGACTGATTCATGATTCAGGTTCCACTGTTGCTCGTTTAAGTTGCTTCTGTAGTTTCCATAGTGGTGAGTCGGTCATGTCTACCTCAGTAGACAATTCCTGAGGGTCGATTTACACAGCTTGCCTGTCCTCCTGGTTGCAGCGTGGAAAGAGCTGTCCAGTCCATGCCCGCTGAGCAAGAACAGAATTACATTTCATCTTCGAATATTAGGTTTACTACTATTTACAAGTACATTTGATTTCGTTTGCTAATAGCTAGTCAAAATGGTCTTGGGGCTCATAAAAAAGCGTTGTAGTTAATTCTACTCTCGTCGATACAGATGACGTTGGAGAGATCGTCATAATCCGGTTCAATAATATCCTGACCTTTGCGGCCATCGTCCTGATCGTCTTCAAACCAGGTAGATGGATCGTCGTCGTCGTCGTCCATGTCGTCGTCGTCTTCCAGATCTGAGTCAGTAGGCTTGTAATTCCTATGAGATGTTTAAAGAATCATCCAGGACAATACCACAGGATTGTTGAACTCACATAAAGGCCCACATACGAGCTTCTCTTTCTTTCACGGTGTAATACTCTCCATTTACGGGAATACCTTGCCTGCGCTTTTTCTCGCGGATGCGCTCCTCACGCTCCTTGTCTCTCAAAAATGTTTGTCGTTCAAGTTCCATGGCTTCTTGCATGCTAAAATTTGAGGGCGCATCTCCGCGATGCGAGCCCAACGCGATGTTTTGACTCTAGAGGTTATTCTCAGTTCTTGTAACAATATCTGATGCTGAATACCAAAAACCCACAAATCGTGCCAAGGCTCTCTTCTTGGCTTCGATAATTCTACTCGTAGGAGGTTCTGGTAGGTCAATGATCATGTCATCTTCGCCGTGTATCTTGGTTTCCTTCAGTCCTGTGTTGATAGTTTCGATCCCGTCGAGCTCAAGTAGCCGAGATTCTATGGCAGCTTGCTCAGCTTGTATCCTGTGAACGTGACTAGAGGTTGATGCTCCGCTGTAATAGGATGGCATAGGTGTGAGTGGAGGCGGTGAAGAAGATGTAGCGTATGGTGAGGCCAATAGGGTGGTGTTAAGTCTGCGGAGGTCTTGTAACTCGCGGATCGTCATTTCTGCGATGGGACGTCGTTTGGGACGCACTGAGGGGCGAAAACCTGGTGGGATTTGTTGCTTGCACTGAGGTGAGGTTGGAGATCTGGGACTGCCCAAAGACAAGCTTGTTTTCCTAGTTGGACTTGTTACTTGAAAAGACACTGTGGATGAAGGAATGATCAATCAATTCGATATGTACAAGTCACCTTCGTGGTCAACTACTGCCATACAAGGTAACAACATGTTTCTATAATTGGCCAGGCTCCAAGTTTCTCTGCAGATAGTTTACAAATACATATTACTCTGACATGAAAAGGTCAGCAGAGTCAACTTTACCAAGCCAGCTTCAAACTCACAGCATCAGGCGGCATAAATTCGTCGTTGTCAGGTTCTCTGCCAGTGGGGTCGTAGCTGCCTCTTCCTCGGCCTGAGAAGCCCGGCAGACCGCCTCGTCGGGGGTATGGCTCTGGCCCTACTGGATCAAATCTTGCACCGGGTGGTGCACCCATGGGTGGTAGAATCCCATCACCACCCCATGGACCTCGAGGTAGCATACCACCGGAGCCCCGCGGGGCACCAAAAATTGGATGGTCAGGGCCAACGAACATACCGTCACCGCCTCTTCTGTTCGGTGGGAAAAGGCTAGGGGGCTGGAACGGATCTGGAGTGAAAGGGTCAAGATCACGTCTTCCAATTTCTAAGGGATTATTTGGAAAGAGAGACGGGGGCAGAAATGAATTTCTGTAAGGAGCCTCTGGCGGAGGCAATGCTTGTGGTCGAGAAGGACCAGGTTGAGCCTCCGCCATCGTCCGTGCAGTTTCGTTCTTTTCTTCCGAATACCCCTCTTTCTGAAGGCCGGGCATAATCTTCTGAAGAATCTTTAACTTGAGCTGACTCATCAAATCTGTCACTCTGTTTGACGAGATAAATCCATGGATCAAGGGCTGCTGCGCATTCATGCTCTTAACTTGATAAGGATAAAAAGATGAGGAAGTAAAGTCTTCGGTCGCGATGTCAAAAGCAATGACTTTATCCGTCTTGAGGGGAATGAGCAGATGGCAAGGTCAAAGTATGACAACATACTTCAAGCGCTATGGCGTTGATGAGCATGCGACTACTCATCCTGGACAATTTGATAATAAACTCAAGGCTGCTCTGCTCATGCTTGTACTTGAGAGTGTAGTTTCCAGGGCCAAGTTTATTCCATCCTACAGGCAGAACATTGTTCTCATAAGTAGATGACGACTGGTCGTCTACAGCAGTCAGACGGAAGGCCAAGGCAGACATGGCTGTGTGGACCAGAGAAGTAATTGCATCGTGTGGATTTTTCAAAACTGTATCTGACGGGGGCAAGAGAGTTGGCAAGACGGAAATAAGAGCAGCGGGGTCAAGGCGTTGAGACATTGTGGACTGAAGCAACAGTGATGTCAAACAATACCAAATAGCATTACACTCAACTACTTCCACAATGCCCCGCAGGGAAAGGTCCTATACACCAGACACTTCAAATAAACGGGTAAGACCATCTCACCGCTCTTCACCTCGGTCTCCGTCGCCAACCAGGCGCAATGCCCCAAGGCCCAGCAATAGATCCCGGTATGACGACGAGCGGGACAGGGACAGAGAAAGGGAGAGAGACAGAGACAGATATCGGGATAGGGACCGCGATAGAGACAGAGATCGCTATCGAGACGACAGGTACAGAGACGACCGGCGCAGAGACTCTCATCGAGAGGGACGCGACGACCGGAGGGATGACAGAAGAAGGTCCCGCTCTCGTGACCGTGCATCCACACCGTCTCGACCTCCAGCACAAAATTCTGTAACACTCACTCCGCCCCATGAGGACGACAAAATCAAGGCTAAACGTGCTAAACTTGAAGCATGGAAAAGGGAGCGTGAGGCAAAGAAAGCCCTCGATGAAGCAAAGGCGAAAGCCATGGCTCTCGCAGGGAAAGCGGCACCAGGTGAGCTTTGTCTTTTGTTCCCGAATCGACATGGTCTCATAGCACTTGATTTAATGCTAATGTCCATCAGTTCCTGTAACAAAAACTGGCCAACTCAACCGTTCTGCTCTCGGTGGTTTGGGCCTGAAAGGTCTTCCACTCAAGCCTGAGTTCTCTGTTGCCAAGGGTTTGACATCAATGGACGATTCAGAAGAGACGAAGCGAAAGCTCGAGGTGCTGGAAGACATGCCAGCTATCGACATGACTATGAAGGACGATGCAACAGTTGGCGACCTGGAAGTGGACGACGACGACGAAGAGGCCAACAGAATGGATCAGGCATTGAAAGCAAAAGCCAAGAATGCGATGGAAGTCGATGAAGAAGAAGTCGATCCTCTTGATGTATTCATGAGCGAGGTGAAGGAGGAGGTCAAGAAGGTAAATCTCGAAGACATGAAGAAAATGGTCGGCATCAACATTGACCAATCTCGGTTTCGTCTCGATGAAAGAATAGGAGAAGATGGTATAGAGGAGGAGGCTGAGGTTCCTATTGACGAAATCGATGCGACGGACCTTAACCCAGAAGATATCCTCGCATTAGCTGCAAAAAAGGTGAAAAAGAAGGAATTGGCGACAGTTGATCATTCACGCGTCAATTACGAACCTTTCAGGAAAGAATTCTACATCCCGCCACCGGATATTGCAAACATGACTGACGATGAGGCCGAGCTACTACGCTTAGAATTAGATGGTATCAAAATCCGTGGCGTCGATTGTCCTCGCCCAGTCACAAAGTGGAGTCATTTCGGAATGCCAGCTAATTGGTGTGTCTGACAACTCTATTTCTAGTAAACACACCGATAATTTTTCTCTTCTAGTCTGAGTGTCATCAAACGACTGAACTATACAGCGCCTACGTCCATCCAAGCTCAGGCTATACCCGCAGTCATGTCTGGCCGTGATGTCATTGGTGTTGCTAAGACTGGTTCTGGAAAAACCGTTGCCTTTTTGTTACCTATGTTTCGCCATATCAAGGATCAGCGTGCACTCGAGCAGATGGAAGGGTCAATTGCCATTGTAATGACTCCTACGCGTGAGCTGGCCGTACAAATCCACAAAGATTGTAAGCCCTTCTTGAAAGTTCTTGGTTTACGAGTGGGTGAATCGTTTGATGGTCACTCTTGTGTACTTAAGACATTCTCACAGGCTGTATGCGCATACGGTGGTTCACCTATCAAGGACCAGATCGCAGAGCTCAAAAAGGGAGCCGAAATCATTGTCTGCACACCCGGTCGCATGATAGATTTGCTGACGGCCAATTCAGGTCGTGTCACCAATCTGAAACGGGTGACCTATGTCGTTCTTGATGAAGCAGATCGTATGTTTGATATGGGTTTCGAGCCCCAGGTTATGAAAATCATCAATAACACTCGGCCTGACAGACAAACCGTCCTCTTTTCTGCAACGTTCCCCAAACAAATGGATTCACTTGCCCGGAAAATTTTACGCAAACCCTTAGAAATAACTGTTGGCGGCAGATCAGTTGTAGCTGCGGAAATTGAGCAGATTGTTGAAGTTCGCGCAGAAGATACCAAGTTCAATCGGCTCCTGGAGATTTTGGGTCAGATGTACAACGAGGATCCAGAATGCAGAACCTTGATTTTTGTTGATCGTCAGGAGGCTGCGGACAACCTATTACGTGAACTCATGCGTAAAGGGTATCTCTGTATGTCTTTACACGGAGGTAAAGATCAAGTAGACCGCGATCAGACTATAGCCGATTTCAAGTCTGGTGTTGTTCCTATCGTTATCGCAACTTCGGTCGCTGCTCGCGGCCTTGATGTCAAACAGCTCAAGCTGGTTATCAATTACGATGCTCCCAATCATATGGAAGATTATGTGCATCGTGCTGGACGTACTGGACGTGCTGGTAACAAGGGCACGTGTGTCACTTTCATTACACCTGAACAAGATCGATATTCTGTTGATATTCATCGAGCACTCAAAGCCAGCAATGCTCAAATTCCGCAGGAACTAGAAGATCTCGCCAACGGTATGTACTCTTTCCTCACATCTCAAAACCTGTTCAATTTTCGAAAAAAAGGTTTCCTCGAAAAGGTCAAGAGTGGAAAAGCCCAAGCAGCAGGTTCTGGATTTGGTGGTAAGGGTTTGGATAGACTTGACAAGGAGCGAGATGCTCGTGAGAAAGCAGAGAGGAAGGCTTATGGTGAGCCGACGGAAGAACCCGCTGAAATGACACCTGGTGTTGCAGACGCCAAGGGAGCGGGAGCGGCCACCAATGGTAACACGGACGACATGAATTTTGGCGGTTTCAAAGTCGAAATAAAGCGTGGTCCTGCACCTGATTCGTCCAAAGGTCTTTTGGGAGTTTCAGGTGCCGTTGCAGCTGCACGTCGGCTCGCTCATGCCAAAGAAGAAGAGAGGCTACAAAATCAGATGCGAGCTGCTGAGGAGGCGGCTGCACGTGCTGGAAAGGATACGCCTGCCCATAAACAGGCTCTGAATGTCATGGCAAAACTGACTGTCCAGCTCAGAGCTTCAAAATTGGTATCACAGTCACAGATCCAAGCAGAGGATTCAGGACGCAAGATCAATCCCGATTCTACCGATTTCCATGCTATCATCCCTATCAATGACTATCCCCAGAAGGCTCGCTGGCGTGTTACTAACAAAGAAACCATGACTCAGGTAAGAAGTTCGTTCTTTTTTTTGAAGTCGTTGATATATTCCCATCCAGCTTATTGATATTACTGGTGCTTCCGTTACCAACAAGGGTGAGTAAACTGATGTACTTTTACCACCCAACACACTTATTCCTCCCATGTAGGTATTTATTATGAATCTGGTAAAGAGCCTCCTCCAGAAGGGCCTCCGAAACTCCATCTTCTCATTGAATCTAATGAGGAGTATCGAGTGAGTATTCTATCCATTCACAGCTTTAGCGCGAACCGCTCAAATGATTGCTTTCACAGGTGGAACAAGCGGTTCGTGAGATCAAACGCCTTCTAATTGAAGCTTCGGCCGCTGCAATCCAAGCGGAGATGCGAAATCCTACAGTGACTGGTAGATACAGCGTTCTCTAGACGACGTTCTCTCGATCCACATGCACTCTTGTTTAATCTATATACTTGTATGTGCGTATATAATTGTAGCATTGAACTGATGCATGTGGAAGTTATATTAGAGAAGTCACCGACTCACTACAGGAAGGCTGTAACCGGAGTCGTTTATCCGTTTCCCAATGTCTACAACTTTACCTTCAACCTCACGAACAGCGTCATCAATCCACTGCAGACTCTCCAGATGACTGCTTAGAATTTGAGAGATCTGGGACACTGGATCGTCATTGGACTCCCCATTGAGTTTATTGGAAGTAGAGAGAACATTGACAGCATCAATGACCTGTGTCAGCATGTCTGAGAGGCCATCGAGTCGAATTTGCAGAGACGTGGCCAATGCATAGCTAATCGAACATCAGCCAAACACATAAACAGTCATAAGAAAGATTTTGACCTCTTGTCTCGTTCATTGTCAGCTGGACCTGTATCAAGGGCCCGCAAGCTTCCCTGACCACCAAGGAGATCCTGAGACATGCTCTCGTAGGAGTCCAGGTTCGCGGCAAGATCCCTCTGTTGTTGCTCAATGTGGGCGAGGGTCTGATCGATAGTCTCTTGCTGAAACTCGGCGTTTACAACATGGCTGTACAGCGCCGAAAGCTACATCAATGCACCAAAAGGTTATGAGGCAATTCTCATCAAAAAGAGGCATACATTGTTTTCATTCTCAATAAGGGCGAAATCCCATACAGCAACTTCCCCAGCAAATTTTGCGAACTCAGATGTCGATGTTTGGAGATCATCGGACCACCGATTCACGATCTCTTCAAGAGTTTTCCCTTTCAACATAGAAGGAGGTCTAACTACAAAATGGAGTTTTCAGGGATATTTATAAAAAAAAAGAAGCTATTTGAAAAACATACCAGATAGCGCTGATTTTGCACTTGGAGCTGTATTCGTGGAGGAGGCAGCTGTTTGTTACAATGATCAATTGAATCCATGGATTGGCTAAAAGCAGAAATACCGGGTGGCACATTAGGCGGCTTGGTTGCACCGAACAGACTGAGGCCTAGCTCGATCGTGAGTCTAGGCACTGGACAAAGATTAAGGATGTAACTCACCAGGTGTCGGGGTAGTAGCTGCACCATCCTTCTTTTCTTCTGTTTTTGTACCAAGCAAACCAGTTTTGGTGGTTGAGGTCTCCGCTGTAGGGCCAGTAGCAGGTGTCGGTGTCACAGGGGTGGTAGGTGTTTTGCCAAACAAACCGCTACCTCCAGATAAACTTGCACCAGGTGCTGTTCCAGTCATGCCTGCTGAAGCTGCTGATGCGTCAGCAGCTAATTGTGGCGTGGACCCTTGTGTAGTAGTGGAAGCACCCTCCGTAGATTTTGAGGGGATTCCTGTGGTTTGTGCCGGGACCGTGGGCGCAGTAGCTGTGGATCGAGCTGTGAGTAATTGTAGACCCATGAAAATGAATCAACCAACTTATGCCAGTTGCTGTGCCCTGAACTGCAAGTGATCTAAGTTGACTCGTAGATAAGCTATGAGACTGGACATACCACTAGACTGAGGGGTATTGCTGTCGGTAGGCTTGGTTGCTCCGAATAGAGAGCTATTGACAGGAGTAGTCGAACTCGGCCCAGGTTTTCCAAACAAGGAGAGCGCAGTTGGTGATATTGTTGGAGCTGTTCCCATAGTCAAAGTCGTCGAGCCGGAACTGGGTAAAGAGCCAGGAGTGATAGCTGGCTTTGAGACATTACTTGAGAGGGATGGTGTTATTCCTCCTGGCGGTACAAGGAAAGGGTTGGTGATGGTTGAAGGTGTCATACTAGGTCCCTGTCCAAGCGCCGACCCCCCTGCAGCATTTGATGGCGTAGGATTGATTGCGGCACCTCCAGAAGCACTGTTTAGAGAGCCACTGCCAAGGTCAGACGAAGTAGTTGCGTTTCCAAAAGCGTTTCCAACAGTTCCAAAAGCACCAGTTCCTGCAGAAGGTACGGTTGAGGCATTTCCAAATGCACTGGTCCCCGGCTTGGCTGTATGGTACGAAGTCAGCTACGAAAAAACTCAAGAGGATGATAAGAACATACATGCACTGACGGCGGCATCAAGTGGATTAGTATTCATGGCCGTACTTGGGCTTTGATTCAGAGGATTAGCAAAATTTTGAACCAAAGGGTTGGGTTTGTTGAAAAATCCACTCATTGTCGTGTCCAACGCGTCTGTGTGTTGTTGTTTGGCAATCCCTGCCTAGCGTTATACTCAGATCTGGAGATACGAGAACCCTGGTTTCTATTTTAATTAGTAAATGTGGAGAAGACGTGAAGGCTATGCAACCCTGGGCACCTGAGTTTCCGATGAAAAGATATATTCCAGTGTTTTGTATTGTTATCATTACCATCATCAGTGGACATATATGGCTACGATCCAGCGGGTGCCATCAAGATCAATCCCATCTGATCGCATCCGACAATCCATAGAAGGTTCTTTAACCTTCTGTGTGCGAGATCACGAATTCATGGCCGGCATCTCGGCACGGACCATTCTGATAAAACCTGGGTCCTCCAGATTGCCTACAGGGAGCTCTTTTCTCAGGTCATTGCTATACCGCTCCTGTCGTATTCATCGCACAATGTCTTCTCTTTCCAATGATACTTCCAAGTACTCAGATCGCTCTAATCTTGTCCCCTTTTCTTCGCGATTGAAGGAGGGCAGAGCTCTGGCGCAAGATGTCTGGTCCATCTTCAAGTAAGCACTTATTCTATGAGTCATTCGGTAGTCATACAAGTGTTGCTGGCAGCGCCGTCAATCTCCCTAAGGATTGCATTAACCTCGGGCAGGGCTACATGAATTTTGCACCTCCCGGCTGGATTATCAAAGCAACCGAACAAGCTCTGAATACAGTAGCGCCAAACCACTATTCACCCCCCCGCGGACGCGTCCGCTTACGTGAGGCTCTTAGGGATTTCTACCAACCACTCCTTGGCAGAAGTCTCGATACTGACTCGGAGATTTTGGTCACAAGTGGTGCAAATGAAGGTGCGTCCGCATACGCAGGTACAAGACAATATCTGAAGATTCATTGTATAGGCCAATACTCTGTCTTTACTGCCTTCCTTGAACAAGGAGATGAAGTCATCATGTTTGAACCATTCTTTGACCAATATGTTCCCTCTGTGACCTTCAATGGTGGCCGAGCTGTTTATGTCCCAATGCATCCGCCTGCTCCCCATATCGAGAAACCCACAAGCGCTGACTGGACGATTGATCCGAATGAAGTCAGGTATTTATCATTTAAACTCTTACCGTGTGACATCCACTCTCAACGTGCATCAATTGATAGACATGCTGTCACCCCACGTACAAAGATGATAGTTATTAATACCCCTCATAACCCAGTCGGTAAAGTCTTTACTCGTACTGAATTGGAAGCTATCGCGAAGATTGCAGAAGAATATAATCTTATCGTGATGTCAGATGAAGTTGTGAGTAGACGGCTCAATTGACACAGATTATCGCCTCAATATATCAATATCTCAATCCTAGTATGAGCACCTGACCTATGATAAAAAAGAGCATATCCGTTTCGCAACGTTGCCTGGTATGTGGGATCGAACAGTGACGGTTGGTTCCGCCGGAAGTGAGTACTACCCCACGTATCAGTTTCGCATTCTCCCTCTATTCTCTGATCACTATCAATAGAGGCATTTGCTGCCACAGGCTGGCGTATCGGTTGGCTTATCGCACCAAAGTATATTATTCAGCCCACGCTTGCTGCAAGCACTCGGATCGTTTTCTGCGCCAACTCTCCTTGCCAGGAGGGGGCTGCAGTTGGTCTTGAGCAAGCAGGCCAACATAGGTTTTTTGAAAATCAGCGGGCCCAATATGAGGAGCGCCGTGCTGTTCTTGTTGAAGCTTTTGACCGACTTGGCTTGAAGTATATATTACCCGAAGGCAGTTATTTTATCCTTCTGGTCTGTTTATATGTATTCTTTCTGACCGTTTGTTGATACGTTGCTCGAAGGACGTCTCCTCTATTGAACTCCCTGAAGATTACCCATATCCTGAAAGTGTTCTGGATCGTGGTCGCGATTTTAGGTAAGGTGCATCATGTGCTGAAAGATTAGCATTGAACAGATCATAAACAGGGTATCGTGGTTCATTGCAGCGGAGATCGGTGTCTCTTCCATCCCCGTCAGCGAGGTAAAGGCGTCTTTCGAATACGTCTCAGGCGAACATTTTTTGACACATTATCGCCCAGTTCTATTGTGAGGAACATGCCAACGTTGGTTATGGGCGTTTTTCCTTCTGCAAAGATATAGACACACTCAAAGCCGCTGCAGAGCGCTTGGAGGGACTCAAGAAATATATTAGACAAACTTGATATCGTACAGATAGACTACCTCGCCTTTCATGCCTTTCACCTAGCTTGATCTCATTTTTAACTGAAATTAGTAATGGTATTGTAGTCGTCTAGGAAACAATTCTATGAGCACCTTTACCTTTAAGTCTCTTTCGAGACCTGCTCGAACAGACTGTCCACAATTTGGGACAGATTCCGGTTTCCATCTGTGGAAGTGCAATTGTAATATGAAGGATTCGTGACCAATCGCCGTGCAAGGAATGAAAAGGAGAGAATGTCAATTAGATCTTGCTTCTTGTCTTTCTGATTCCACTTTCGCATCTTCAACCATTCTACCAATGTAGAAGTTTCCGTGAGTTGCGATTCCAGAGGAAGTCCGTCATTGAGGAAGCGTGTCAGCGTATCTTTTGCTTCCATTTGACAAAATAAGAACAAATGTCCGGCTCCAAAATGTCGTACTGCGTGACTCTGCATACGAACAATTGTGGGAAGGTTGTAATCGAGTACCTGATGGTCCCCTGGATTCGACCTTTCTGTGGTGTTGATATATTGGGTACCCATTATGACCACCACAGCCGCACGCACAGGAAGTGACATGACTGATTCATGGGGGACAATCAATACACGTATGATACCTTCTGCGAATAGACCGAGTATTATAAAGCGATCTTGCTTCTTGATACCACCATGGAAAAATCCAACGCCTTTGCTCACGTAGTCTGCCAAGGATGCGTCCTGCAATCGAGCACAGGCATCCTCAACGTACTCATCTGAAGTAGTTTCTGGTATATATCCTCTGGTAGAGTCCACCTCCAACATACACTGGGTCAAAAGATTGAGTGCGGTGGAACGACACATTGCTCGAGAGGAGACAAAGACAATCGCATTTTCACCTGGCGGTACTGTTTTTATGGCTGTGTGAGTAGGTTTTGCCATGGCTTTGAAAAGCGAAGCGGAATGTGGGGTGGTGAATGATTGGACTGAGAACTTAAGGGCTTGATCACGATCGCGAGGTCGGAAACTGATGAAAGCAGTTGGATGAACATCGAACCAATCTGCCAAGTCGGTAGGGTCATTCAGTGAAGCAGAGAAGCCAACGTATCGTGTGGGCAGAGGTCGAGTTGCGTGGCGAAGAAGACAAACTGCCCATTCGTATGTTGAGTCGAGCTGCTCAAGATCTTCACATATGACAAGATTGGGGCCGAATCCTGCTTTGAGGGGATCAGACAAGAGGAGTGACATCAAAAGAATCTGAGCAGTGATGACACGTATTAGTCTGCCCCTCGGTTGTGAAATAACACTGGTGGCTGAGGCAAGCTCGACGGGAATGTTTACGGCCGAGCAAATTTGTTTGAGGTCAGCACACATTTCACGAGCACTTTCTTGATGGGGTGTAATAATCAAGGTCCAGAAATCAGACTTCTCTGCAGTTTTCACACTAAGAATTGTCAGTAACAGCGATTGGGAGAAGTTGAGTCCCCACTCACACAGTCAAAATCTTAGCCAAAGTAGATTTTCCATTTCCGCTAGGTGCACATAGTAGAGCATGATGACAAGTTTTTATCATGGTCCAGTAGGCTTGTGTCTGTATAGCATCAAAGACAGGAATTTCTTGTAAGAGTGACTCTCGTAGCGTGGGTTGCTCGACGACTGAAGGAGAAAGTAGCGGCATGGATATCATAGGCGTATGGCTCTGCGTAGATGCTGGCATAATTATGGAGTCGAAGGGAACATACACTTCACTATCGGCTCCGATCCAACGGTCACAGGCAACACGAATCGTCAGAAAAGGTGGCCGCATACTTGTGGATATCGCAATGGTAAAATCCAACTTTGTTCTTTCTGTCAAAGGCCGGATAACGATGTGTCCTAGCTGAAGTATTGTCTCCCCCTCATGGTTCTCGATCCAAACCCAGAACGGCTCAGACGTCCCGTGTAACCTTGTATTCCATACAAAGCTCCGGGTGAGATCAATGGAGACATTGACTACATCATGGCTCAATGGTCGTAAGCGATAGTCAACTTGCAGTAATGGAAGCTGTTTTGCCGCTTTCAACACAGCTTGTCCTTGTTGCTCGTTCATATGGGTGAGTTGACCTAATGAAGCGGCATCCAGTGTAAGAAGCTCCTGAACGGTCCAATCGCCTGCCCACTCTTGCAGCCTGAATAGAGTCTCAGCTTTGAGTTCAGACTGTCGTAGCGGGTGTTCATATGGCCAGAGGCGCTTTTCGATCGCCTTGCTCATCCCGAGCAATACCATGGAGACATTGGCTAATTTGCGACTGAACGCTATCTCGAGTAAGGCTCGGATGATACGACCACCGTTCTGGGCAACATAGGCCATATCAGATATGAGAGCGAAGTCATCGATAACTTCCTGAGAAACATATGCCTGAAGTAATATGTTGACTTTCTCCTGACTAGTGGTAACGCCGCCCTTTCTTTCGCTGTGACTAGCCTTCCTCTGAAGGGGTGAATGAATGACAAACATTGTAAAACAGCATTGGATGTGAAATACCTTGAGCTCATAGGGAGCCCGCTCCATCAACTGATCCAGTTCTTTGGTTTCTGAGTCTCGCAATTGTATTTGGTCAAACTAAGAGACATCAGTAATGGCAACCAGGGAGTGCAAATTGTGATCTTGCCTCCGTGCTCATGCTGAGCATTGCCAATACATCGGCCTCCAACATCTTGGAACGAAACTCCTTGTTGAAAATTTCCACCGAGGTGTGCCTAAGATAATACCTGGCAGCGATTCTTCCGAGTTCAGTTATGGCATAACTATCAGTCCTATTGTCTTTAACCACCATTCTAGCTTCTGTTAGCTGGTTGATAGCAAGATTGATAAGCTCTCGACTCTTGCTGCCAAGATCCAAAACATCTTCTCTGGCAATTCCTGGCAAAATGTCGATGAGAATAGAGGATATAACCATCCTAGGCACAGACCATAGTTTGTCGGATTTTTTCTCATTCGCACATGTAGGTATGTATATCCCATCCACTGACTAGCATCACAAAGGTTTGCCACCGTTCCCAGGGAAATCTCTGCATTAAGTGCGTCGACAAGACCTTTGCGGAATCTCAGGAGATTTGAGGAATGGTGATCATAAAGGATATGTGTTGGACTCACTGAGATTCTATAGGATTCTTGATTGTGAATCATTGGATCAGAACTGACATTTTTGAGAAGAATGATTTCTCACCTGGGAGGTTATGGCCTCAAGGTAATGGGCCAGTTTATCGTATGTTGTACAGATATAACCTTCCCCACTCGTTTCTAGTCCTGGTCGGCCAGCTCTACCGAAAACCTGAAGAACATCGAGGACAGACAGATCTTGAAAAGATCCTTTTGAGCTGTCATATACCTGTGTACCCTTGATGATAACTGATACAGGTAAAAAGAACCTTCTGAATCAGCCGGAGGATTAGCTTACCAGCATGTGCAGGTAAGTTAACACCCCATGCTAGGGTGGCCGTGCAACACAAAACCTGGTAACACAATGGGCGATCCTGCCAGAGGAAGTAAATGTTAAGGCTGACTTTGATTGCCTTTGCCTCAAATAGCCTCTCCATCAGGTTCCTATCCGATCTTAACATGCCTGCATGATGTATTCCAAAACCATGATCAAATAGAAGTTTCATTTCTTTGTTCCTGGACTGGTTGATTTCACGGCGGAATAGCGCCCATTGAGGGTGATCCTGGCAGCTGAAATCATCAGCATTCCCTTTTATGAAAGAAGCTTCCTTCAGATCTATAGCGGCTTTGACCGTCTCTTTACGGGCATGAACAAAAACCATCACTTGATGACCTTGAGCTACTAGATCTGAAACTTTCTCATAGGTGACGTGGTCAAGGTTTTTCCGTGATAGTGTACTTCCAGGCTTGCCCTTGATGCCCAGGAAATGCTGTTCTAATGGTATGGGGCGAAATGAAGAATCAAAATAAAAGAGACCTTTGTACTTTGACACACTGCGTAATCGGTAGGTCGAGTCGAACGTTGTAATTGGCTGTCTCACCTGAGAAATTCCGCAACATCAACAAAATTTGGGAGAGTGGCACTCAAACCAACGATACGAATGACCGATTGGCTGGATTCCACCTAAAGAAGATGTATCAGCTGAACAATCTCGATGCCTTGTGATGAGACTATCTATACCTGACGAAGGGTCCTCGCGACAATCGATTCTATAACAGCGCCTCGTTCATCGTTGAGTAAATGAACCTCATCGATGATCAGTAGTTTCAGGCTCTTAAGTTAGATAGAGAGGTCAGTCCGGTGATTCCTGGAAATTATTAATCATCACCCACAGAAGCAAGTTCCCCTTCTCCAGTGGGTTTTCTCGTCATCACATCCCATTTTTCTGGAGTGGTGACAATAATTTGGGTGGCAGCAATCTCGGCCTTGGTCATCTGCATGTCACCTATTCCAATCGATATAATCTCTCAACGGAGAACACAGTGAACATACCTGTTAGCTCCTTGACTTCGATTGACAACCAACGTAAACGTTTCCCTAGTTTGCGTACAATTTCTGCGGCCAGTGCTTTCATAGGGGCACTATATCATGAGTTCAGTGGAGAGGGGAGGTTGCAGTATTTCTGCAACTTACACATATATAATCTTGAAAGCATTCCGATCAATTGTATTACGAAGCTCAGTCCCAGGTGCTTGTGAACGATGTTGATCAATTACTCGAAGAATGGTTAACATTGCAACATCGGTTTTCCCCTGGTTAGCAAAGTCAGTCGATGCCATAACGTGTTGAAACTCAGGACTTCATACAGCACCAGTAGGAGCTAGGACGCACGTGTGAATCTATGAACTGGATAGAGAATCGAGACTGACCGCATATCAGCATGTTCTCATTGCTACCGTAGGCAGTAGGATAAACAATGGATTGTATCCTGTTAAGAGATGAATATCCCTATTAAATTGAAAAAAGTCTCAGGATATCCTACGACCGCCACTATGCCTGAAATACGAGACTTACCGGAAAACACCCTTTTGCGAGAGGGTCTAGTTCAGCAACTGGAATCAACCGTTCTGTTGATCTAGGTGGAACTGGTCTTGTAGGAGGTACAATGACTTCTTCATATTCCTGAATTCAAAGAGTGTGAGCGAATGTTCAAAGGCACTACGCCATCCGAACGGACCTCAAAATGTTTCCTCTCAGTCCCCAAAGGCAGCAAATATCTGTGTCCAGTAGACGAAAGTATATTATTTTGGGATAGACTCGAGGAAGTGTAAACATGGGGGAGCGTTTCAGGTACTTCGTGCTGGGGGTTAATTAGGACATATTTTGCCGAAGGCACAGAGAATCACGGACTGCAGTTCCTGAAAAGAGAGGTTTTGCTGCATTATCCTGGAATTTCCTCTCCATGCGTCTCTTGGAAGCCTCCATTGAAAGATCTGCAGGGTCACCATCTGCTGAGCCCTTAAGTAAACCGAGCGCAAGACAATCACGGATGAACGATACCAAGCTCAGCGCTTGTTGATGAAGCACCATCTTTAGTACTGACTGAAGGTATTTGATGCTGCCTCAAAGTCGAGTAGTGGGATAGCTAGGAGTGATCAAGCTTGGAACCAACCCCAGAGAAACGAGCTCACTATCTGGTTGCTGATTTCCCGCTTCTCCAAAAGCATCATTATCAAGTCCAAGTCCTCAAAACCGATAAGTTCTACCATTTGATCTGAGATGATATCATTGGAAGTTGAAGATGAAAGGAGCGAGCAGATAGCTGGTATGAGCGTGTCATGATTTGGATTTCTATACAATTTGAGACTTGATAATATGGACAGTGATATACACACCTTTCAAGCCTTCTGATCAATTCACTCTCCTCCCCTATTGATCCATCAGGTAGATAGATGTCCAATATCGTACTCTCGGGAAGGTCTGCGCCTTCACCCCCTTCATCAGTATGAGCCTGGCTAAACAGGGTACTATTGTCGAGCCTAGGAATCCGCATTTAGTTCAGAGGAATTCTGGAATTTGTGAGTTGGCCATACGCAAGCCACTCATTAATGTCTCTTCGAAAACGATCAGAGAGTCCGTCATTTGAATCGTCAATTAGAGAACGAAGATGTGTTGAGATAACTGTCATCTTCGTGTGGCCACACAAATGTCCTTGGAATAATGGGATTGCAATATGAGGCACGATGTCCACGAACTGTTACCATTACGTGCCAATGCTAATCTATTTGATGAATGGTTCAATCTCACGTGCCT
>Ga0153986_1000026_pt1 | contig 37631 bp, 47 predicted proteins | sample TSGA070MetaG_FD_104724 | JGI IMG/M metagenome (GOLD analysis project Ga0153986, IMG submission 104724) | Attine ant fungus gardens microbial communities from Georgia, USA - TSGA070 MetaG | ecosystem: Host-associated > Fungi > Mycelium > Unclassified | place: USA: Georgia, Alexander Wildlife... | reverse complement strand
GAGGAGGAGGAGGAGGAGGAGGAAAGAATCAAGGGAAAAAATGATGGCTTGGATGATTTGAATGCGCAGGATGTGTCGTATTCAATACGAAGGTTGATAAGGGGTTTGGCTAGCCCGAGAGAAAGTAGTCGCCTGGGTTTTGCCGTTACCTTGACTGAGGTAGGTTCAGTAACTTCCATGACGCCGAAGAACACGAGTAGACTTGATTTAGCTTCTGTCTAGGATTGATAGTGTTACTTGCGCTCAGATAATCACTCTCATATCGGATAGCACAAAAACTCAGGGTTCAATGACCGGTCAGGAACAACGTGATATGCTCTTTGCTCGTTTGTTCGGATTCATGTCCATCATCCAGTCAGGTCTCCTTGTTCGTGCTGATTCTTTACCAAAGTCAGTCTTGGTGGAAGTATCAACACTTTCGAACTACACCGACGTTCTCTCGCAACTCATTGCTTTGGGAGAAAAGAAGTCATGGCTCAGAGAGAGCGTGTGGCACGCTATCTTAGCTGCCATCGACATTCTGCATAGCTCGAAAGTGACTTGGAAAGCAGATGCAGTAGAGACGACATGTCAGCAAATATTTGTGGAATATAAATCCTGGACACCCGAGAAAGTTGCTGTGGCCTTGAAAATGAAGTCTCTATATCCGGAGAAGGATTGGACTAAGACTTTCTCACCGACATTCAAGAATGGTGACCTCGTTGCGGCAACAAACCTGCAGACCTTGGCAAGAATAGTGAAAGTAGGAATCGAGCTTCGGATGGATACTTGACAATTGATTTTGACATTGAATACTAGGACTCACCCGCCGAGGATAGCGAAGAGACCGTAAAGTCAAGCGGAGGACCATGGAAACCACAATTACACTTTGTCTGGAATTATCTGCTGGATCAATATTTCTTCAACTCAGACTCAACTCATGCTCCAAACGGTTCTTTCCAGGATTTCTTCCGCATCGTGGTAGATGGTTGGTTGGATTATGTCTTGATAGCTTCAACTCATTTAGCCTTTAGAGTCGTTGTTCTCCACCACTTCTTCACCTCAGCGCAAGTATTGGGGGTTTCAAGTCTTCCAAAAGGCCCTGAATCGTACAAACGAAGACCACATGTCGATGCTCTTTACCCAGAATTTCATGAGATCTTGGATGAATCATCTCTCCAAACGCGACAACTACCTTCATAAAATCGCTTTACAAACTGTATGTACCCCGCATGGTTGTGCTGTAGAGCTGCCTCACCTTGAACCAGGCTACTATGGTCCAAACTTTCGTGAAACAAAATCCTCATCTTGGATTCAGTCTCATTCTCCAGTTGACTGGAGTGCATGGAAGTCGGAACTTCGACAAGTTGACAAAAACGAAGACAGTCAGCTCCATTGTTTCATCTTTAGGCTCGGAAGGCATTAGAAAGTATATCCAATGGTTATTCTCTCAAGTCGAGAACCTTGATGTCACTGATGGGTGAACACCTAGTGTTGTATTCATGACGATGGTTCAAATCTGATGGTAATCTTTAGGGATGCCATTCATGCAATCAATCGTAAACGTCAATGGGCCATTGAGCAATTGTCCGCTCTCATTCGTAATGGTAATATACCTAAAAGCGATGAATGGGTTCAATTAGTACTTGACTGGCTAGTTGTACACGGCTTATTCATCGTCAAGAAGGAGTCACGCAAGAATCCCATTGCAGCTGTAAGTTTCCTCTAATGCCACCCACAAAATATTAACACATTCACAGGCTTGTTCTGTTGTTAGTCCACCATTTTCTAACGAGCTCAGCAAAAGCTGCCGATCTCGCCTTTTGAGTTGTTTGAGTGAACTCAACACCCAGACGGCATTGATAAAAACTGGTGAGCGAATCATGACGTTTCGACTGTACCATTATTGATGGCCGCGCCACAGGTGATAAGTCGGCTAGGACTTGTGCTGTAGCATCAGACGGAGAGTTTTGGGTTTCCAAAGTCCTGAAGACTATCAACGCTCTTGAAGCCGATTCCAGACACGTCTCAATCTTAGTACAAGTCGACAAGGAAGATCGAAGACTGCGCCAAGAAACCTGCACGCTCGTCCCGAAATTAAGAAACGTGAGTTTGAGCTTCTCGGTGAAAATTCGAGTATTGAGGAGGCTTAGGCCCCTAATGATCAACAAAAAAACGCCCGTGGAGCTGAGCTTCTCTTAAGTGCAACAACTCTCCAACACTACTGCATTGATGAATTAGAAGAGGTGGACAATGATGCTCTGCAGGTACCGAGGTCCTGATAATCTCCTCCTAAATAAACTGACGTTCATTAATGCAAGGCTTGTATCGATGGGATCACACGTATGTTTCCAGAAGGGGAGAAGAAAACAGAGACAGACGACGAGGTCATCCATGAACCAATTGATGTCCTCGTTGACATAATCATTGGATTTTTGGAAAAATCAACAGCATATCTTAAGACAACTGCAAACCAGGTGTTCATGTTGCTATCTGGTTCTGTCAGAGAATCAACCATTAACCTCATTCTGACTGTGAGTATTCTTATATAGAAAATTGAGCGTCACTAAATTTGTTGGTCAGCAATTGGAGAGACGCAATCCTACAGTAGACGAAGACGATGCAGATGACGACGACATAGAGATGAGCCACTTGAGCAACAGTGAAGATAATGACGAAGATGCTGATGAGGATGATAATGACCAAACCAGTGATCAGGAACAAGATGATGAAGACGAGGAGGAAGTGGACGAAGACCAAGCTCTCGCGCTTCGGAATAAAATCGAGCAGGCATTGCGAGTCAATGGGATTGAGCCAGCCAGTGGTGACTCTGAGAGTGAAGAAGACCTAATGGATGATGAACAGATGATGGCAATCGATGGTCAATTAGCAGAGGTGTTCCGGTCTCATATCAGTGAGAATAAATCCGGAAAGCGTACGTTAGTTTCATGCAAAATATCTTGCTCATAATTTTGAAATATCTTGAAACAGATGATGCCCAACGCGAAGCCACTCATTTCAAGATCCGTGTACTTGATCTTGTTGACACTTTCATCAAGGAACAATCATCTGACCCTCTGATCCTACGATTCATAGCACCCTTGGTTGAAATTGTCATCAACACTGGTTCAGACGAACAGCAACTATCAGAAAAAACTAAAGGGATATTGTCCAATCGTTTGGCCCCCAAGCTAAGCCAGCTATCCTCCAATGTATCACAATCGGGACTGGCCAAGAATTATCTGGACGTACACAATTATGCTCGACGGGCTCATGATTCTGGTCTTCAGTCGGCCTTGAAGTCGTGTAGCCTGCACCTAACAAGATGTCTAATAAATGCTGGAGCTGTAGACGTTGTGACAGATACTTACCGTGCATCACTGACCGATTTCTTCACGAGGAAGAATTCTGCACTTCAACCCGCCTTCTTCGACGATTTTTTCCTCCAAAATCGATCAGTAGGATGGGAACTTCGTCAAGATATCCTTGAGGGTTCCAGCAAAGCTCTGAATGGATATAGACAATGCCAGGCGTTCCAATTTCTACACCTTCTTTTACCTGCTGTATCAACAATGGTGCGCGCCAAAGCTGTCTCTTCAACCCACGCCTTGCTAATTCCTCTTACAGTCCAACCCCAAAACTGAATGGACGGACTTCCTGCCCCTCCTGATTAACAGGATCCTTGACATAGGACATACTGCTTGTGGCGAAAAAGCAACGCTGAATTCAGGCCAATTGAAGACAGTCCTCAAGCTGGCTGTTGAAACATTACATCTTACACAACGTCAATCTCCAGAAGCAGTTGCAAACGTATGGAGAGCAGACTCGTGGGCTTCTCTAAAAAAAGAGCTAGTGGAGTGCAAAAGATTTGGGGACGCAAAAGGTCTTCATCAGATTTGTGATCAAATTGCCAAGGCAGTCCCCAAACAAGAGACAAAGGTGAAGAAACGAAAGATCATTGAAGGTCAATCAGCCTCGGATAAATCGACAGTGAAACGGAAGAAGGTCAACACTTGAATTGGATCATATACTAGATTTGGATAATGACTCGACTAATCCCCGCAGTTGTGCTAACGTCGTCTGGAGTTGTGAACCCTCTTCTTGTCTGCATCGTTTGATGAGCAGCAACGCTTTTGTGATTCTTTCGAAAGTATGAGCCTTAGACTCTATATTGTGACTATCCTTGTACATACCTGTTTTGCCTGATACGATTCTCCATCGTGATTTGAAATCGCTGTGCTTGCTCCGAAGCAACCTCAAGTATGTCTTCTGGCATGTTGGCAAGGCGAGCGCATTCAATTCCAAATGATTCTAGACCAAGTCTGGTTTCAAAGTTTGGAGCACACAGGTTATGCACATACCTGTGGTGATCCCCCTTTTTACTCTGTACAGAAAGGTGATCTCCCGTCTTCCACCGAATCGGATGTCTGAAGTGTATCCCATGTGTATATTTTCTACTTCTTTGGGATATTTCCTTTCAATATCAGCGGCAATGACTGGATAGTGTGTGATGAAGAGTGTTTTGCATTGTGTTTGATCCACGAGTTCTTGAAGCACACCATGTGCAATTGCCATCTGAAGAGAGGCTGAGATGAGCTAATGTGTCCCGGATAAGAGACTTACACCATCAAATGTTGAAGTGCCACGACCCAATTCATCAAGGATGACCAAACTTCTTGAGGTGGCTGTACGAAGTATGTCACTTGTCTCTGACATTTCTACCATAAAAGTGGAGCGACCCTTGGCGAGATCATCGGAAGCTGTGAACAAATCAACAACACTGAAGAATCGCCATGCAAGAAATCAACCCACCTCCCATCCTTGTAAGGATCGAATCATGCAGGCTCATCTTGACTGATTCAGCAGGAACATAGCTCCCAATCTGTGCCATCAATACAATGAGGGCTATCATCCTGACCAAGGAACTTTTTCTATAGCATGGTAGAGAAGGTTGGTTCTTGTTGAGTTCATAAAGGCAAACCAAAGACATACCCTCCCATGTTTGGGCCAGTGATGATTTTGCTTCTCGGTTTACTAAATCCCATGGTAACGGAGTTGGAGAAATAAGGTCGATCGCTCATATTCTCGATCAATGGATGTCGTCCTTCGATTATCTCTAATGAATTTTCGTCTGTAAACTCTGGTTTGACATAACTAGGGTCCAAAGCGATGCGGGCTAGACTGTTCAGGCAATCAATCACTGCTAGCTTGTTGATGACGTCCCGAAAAATACTGTAGCAATTAATTGAGATTTCCTGCAGAAAATCTCGATATGCTTTCTGGGATTCTGCCTGAAATTAGTCAAGATGAGAATATCAGATAAGGAGGTTCAAAATGGAATGACCTTTAGCACCTCCTGAAATCGAGCTCGCGCATCGACTTTGGGAATAGAGGTTGCAGGACGATACCTCACTAAATGTTTTGTTCTGTGAAGATATTAACTCCTATCGATCATATAAACCCAACGTGACGGACTTCGAGTGCAATACCCAATCGGCAGGTATAGGTGGTTTATTAGCCCTTTTGAGTTCGATCAGGTACTTGGAGAACAGTCAGATCCTCAGAACGATTCAAAGATGCTCATCCTACCTCGTCGCTCAGATGGCTCGTCCATTCCAATGATGGCATGTGGAGTAATTTTCTTACTGAACCATGTCAACCCAACTCCATTGAGATTCACGAAGAACGGCTTACTTGAACGCAACTCCTCCTTCAAGTTGACCTCAGCATGGTGGAGATCCTATGTATAAAATACATCCATCATACGATGCAGATTAAACAGGCATAACATACCTCTGCAGCTTCAACGAGGCCAGGAAACCTATCTGGATTCTGCCACATCAATTCTTTACTCCCCTCCTTGGCCTGATCAATGTTAACCACGTCAATGTATTCCTTGATGACAGGTCTGAGTTTAGGTAAAGAGTAAACTATCTCGTTCAGGATTGGAGATTTCAGGCCAACATCTGCTGGAGTTTGAAAATCTTCTGTGAACACATTGCCAATTCTCTCGAATGCAAGAAGCAGCTTGGCAAGTTCTTGAGGTGTACACTACCCAACGATAAATTAGACCTATCGCTCCCTTGTATGGAGCACAATCATACTTGTCCATACTGAATTCTGCAAAGGCCCCTCGCCAAGTCGGGTAGTCGACTTAGGACACTTCGTAGAGTCGTCAATGTCTCAGATTCACTGGCCAAAATCTCTCCGACTGCGTCGACACGTTGTTGTAAGGCACTGGCATTCCTTTTTGAGTCAGCGACCCTCAAAGTGGATCTTGTTCGCGCACCTTTGATTTATGAGTGGTCTGCCTATCCAGCTTCTAAGAAGTCGAGCACCAAATTTCGTTTTGGTTTTATCCAGAATATGAATCAATGACCCCTTGACCGTGTAATCACTCTCGTTCCTATATACCTCCAGATTGATCAGAGAATTCGCAGCAAGGAGCATGTGCGCTCGAGTGGTAAATCTACTGAAAAATCTGGTCTCGCGTAGGACATCAGCAAGTCCGAACATTGACAGGTACTTGATGGCATGAGCTAAAGCTATGACAACACGCTTAGGAAAGTTGGTGATGTCTGCCATCAATATTCCTTCATGAAAGCCGATTAATGGTAATGAACATGGCTTTGAAAGCCCAAGCATACCTGATTGGAAAGCGGTTGAGGTAGCGGTTGAGATATCTCTATTGGTATAAAACTTAGACACTGACGAGAAGGCGTCTGTGTAACACATCAGGTTCTTGATATTCTCTAGACGGATCCTTGCCCCTGTAGTAGAATTTCTATTTGCCCATTAGTGAATATATAAGGATTTGAAAGGAAACCACCTGATAAAGAACTTCAGCATCTTGGATGTTGACTCGGAGAGCTCCTTCCCAGGAACTAATAGTTCAACAGGACGTGCGTGAGTTAGCCGGGTCTAAAACTTTGTTGAGCTCTATCCCTCGAAACGGCGACACGCTCTACCTCGAGTTCAATTCTCATGAGTGAATCTGGAAACATGTGAAGAGGTCATCGCGCTTCACTGGATCACCGTACCTTCAAAATCATCCCAAACAACGTCACCGGTGCTCGGACAGATCGTGATCATAGCAATATTGACATTTCCGGGGCTCCCACTCCTAACTTCCTCGATCAAACACATGAAGGGCGGAGGAGAATAAGAGTCGAGTTCGTCGGCGGAATCTAGATCGTCTACGAAGCTACATTGCTGAGAATATATTGAACCATTTAGGAAATATACCAAACGTACGTTGTGGCAGTATAGAGATGGGTCAACTTGCGTTCGAAAGGTGCATTTCTGTTTTCACTAACTTTCTTCAGGGCAGCAGTTTCTACTTGCTTAACTACTCCAACACGATGTCCCTTCACAAGTAACCTATAGTCATCATTTAATAAAGTCCTTCTTGAAAATTTGACTTACTTCTTGAGATGGACACTCAGGCGATCCTCTGGCACGAAGGCTACAGTAAAGTTACGGTCAATATACGCCACAATACCTAACTCTTGAGCAGCAATCTACTTGTTGGCTTAGCGGTTACCGGGGTCAAGCAGTTTGAAAATCCGCCGACCTTGGCATCATCTCCAAAAAATTTATATTTATAGCCGACTTCGATCATCAACAACGTTCCGGGATTGTCTTCCTTCAGTTTCAAAACCTTTCAGATGTTACATGAGTGGTGTGATTATAACTAGATATATAATATACTGAACCTGTAACTCTAGAGGGGTATACGGTTCTCCACTAGGGCCAGTTACGAGGCTGGACTTGCCGGTTCTTCTCGGGTTTGGGGGTTTTGTCCGAGTCAACCGAGCAGAAGTCGTTTGCTTGCCCTTGCCCTGTCCTGTGACTGCCATAGAGTTGGAGCCAGAGTGTAAAAATACTTTCATGACCTCTTTGAAACCGGGATCAGAGTCAGTCCCTGAATCGTCGTTGTCATGAATGACTGCTGGATCATCCAAATATGGTATTATGTTCTCATGAGTGTTCCCTCTTGCTTCAAAATTGTTCTCTGGCGTAACTGACACTCCGTATCGGAGCCGATGTTGACTTTCGTAAGTCAAGAGCTTCTTCTTGAACGCTTCATGCAGTTTTACTTTTCTGGCCTCCTCGACAGAATTAGATATCCGCCTAGTTTCCTCGCTGGGCCTTTTAGCTGTATTAGAAGATTGAGATCTAGATATCCATTGCTCTGTCATGCCTATGGCATTACCCCCTCGTGTTGCAGGCGCACTACATTGCGGAGTTGCGGGCGAGGGTGAGAAAAATGTTGATTGAATAAGTTTACTCGTTTCTGGGCGCTTCTTTGCCCTTGTCACCGTGGAAGACTGGGATTGGGAAGGACAAATGACTCTGATCTTCTTTATTGGAGGTTCGTCCGAGTGGAGATAGTCCTCGTCCACTGAATCATCACCCGTAAGGTCTATAGGGGATTGAGAAAGTTCCCGTCGTCTAGTGGACTTGAGGGGACTTGGAGGGAAATAGGATGAAAGTATAGATTGCGAGTTCTTGGTGGGGGCCATTACGAAGGGACAGTCAGAAGAAGGATTGAACATTTGCATAGTCACGTGAAGAGAATTCATTCGCTTGTTGACTGTATCTCGCTAAGCATGCTGCCTTTACGTGCCTATGCCTCTTCGCGTTTTGTCAGCCACACCACCCTTGGCAATGTACACCGATTCTCTTGGTCGATTCGCTTTCCAACGGCCCTCAGGTGGCAGCACACAGGAACACATGAGAGTTCTTCTGCCAGCCACACCAACCGTAAATACCTGAGTTCAGCATGAAATGCCCTGCATACTGATGCAAAGCCCTGTTATATAGGAGCAGAAGTGACCATGAAGCGATTCTGGAAGACTGTGGGAATCAAAACCCAGGAACAGTCGCTGGTGGTCACGCTTGACAAGCGAGCTCTGAAGACTGCTGGTAAGAATCCACTTCTTGTTCCAGCATCCAAGTCTCTTCTCGCCGCATCCATTGCGGCAGAATGGGACCACCAGACAACCCTCATCAGGCCACATGCTCTTCCAATGGTGAGCACCATTCGACGCATCTACACGATTCTATTAATGTCTATCTGAAGCATAATATTTTGTTACGGTCTAGACTTCGCTAACCTCAAGGGCAATTGACGCTATGTCATCTGAGCTTACACGCGCTGAAGTCAGAGAGGCACTTCTGAACTATCTTGATACCGATACAATATGGTGCCTCCTCTCCTGCCCCACACGAACGAGATAGCTTACGTGACTCAACCTCGGCAGCTTTTACGAGAACACGACACCCCAGATAGAAAGGCTGCAAGTAGAACACTGGGACCCACTTTTTGAATGGGTAGAGAGGAATTTTGATGTTAAGCTCGATAAACATGAATCCATTCTCTCCAGTGTTCAGCCCCAGGAAACACGGGAGAAGTTCCGGGAAATTGTTACTGCTTTTGACCAGTGGCAAATGGCAGGTGTGACTTTTGACTAACTAACCAACTGACGGGACTTGACATTATTCTTTCTAGCTATGGAACGAGCTACTTATGCTACGAAATCATTCATCATCGCGCTGGCGTTGGTTTTAAGACGCCTTACTCCTGAGCAGGCAGCCTTGGCAGCCTCCGTTGAAGTCAATAGCCAAATTGAGCGATGGGGCGAGGTTGAGGATAGTAAGTACTTCTCCGCACAAGAGGATTGATGCGGCTTGAGAGCTTAATTCTGCATTGAATTTTAGCCCACGACGTCGATTATCACGATCTTCGACGGCACTTGTCTGGCGCCGCGTTGCTTCTCTGTGGCACTCGGTAAAAGTAGGCACTTCTGCATGACTCCGCTGTCCCTTGGCGCTTCAAGTGCTCTCGTCGGCATTTTTGCTTATATATAATCCAGTCACAGGTCTTCTTCGGCATTTGTACAGACAGCGTAGGGAATGGCACGGTACATAATAATAGTTCACCTCTCAATATATCTTTCCAAATGGCTCATTCGACAGTGGTAAATCTCCCTTTGATGGCTAATTTGTCAAGCTCAATCCGTCGTAGAACTTGGCCATGGAAGGACTGCAGAAGTTAGCTGTATGACTCTGGAATGGTCAGGTTACGGAATCGCTGGAAAGAAGCTTCATTTGAATAGAAAAGATCATACGTGTTTGAATACGTGACTGGAAAACGGGGTCAAGCCACGGGCCTTGAGGTGATCCGGTTGATCCGGAGGCTGATCAAAAACACGTGTTTATCGGAAGCCCGACAATTTTCCGAACTCAGCATGCATGTGACAGAGCCCCAACTAAACCCCAGCCGAGGTACAGCGCTATGACGACGTAAGATCCGATCGCCTTCTGCCGCGCCATATAAGTGCCATAAGAAATCCCTATCCAGTCCAGAATTAAATGTCTTCCTCGCAGTCTCAAATTCTCAACTCCTTCGACCCCCACGCCATCCATCCATTCACAAATGGTTCGGGTCTTGTCCCCCAGCCTCCTAAGCCGTCCCAATATCCTATCCCTATCCCGTCTCCTCGCAGGCCATCTGCGTTTTCACCGACACATTCCCAATACTACGATGATGCCCCCCCGTCACCACCATTGTCACCGAATTTCTCTGTATTCTCCAATTCTCCTTCGTCACCCGTCATCGTACCACGGCCTATGAGCTCTAGTCCCTCGCGCTCCCCATGTCAGCCCATTTTTGTACCTTTTCGCCAAGATACCTCTTCTCCAGACCTCATCCTGAAGAAAAAGGTTCCCCTCACCAGAAGCGCAGGTACACAGACACCCACAACAATACAGAAAGCATAATACCCCAATGACACCTCGTGGTTGTTACATATACCCATATGAGTGATTGATGAATCATCGTGGAAGGGGGCGTCTTAACTTGTCTTTAAGCACTCATATCATTCATCATACATGCATTCCCTTTTCTAAAACGCGCTTGGCAATCTAATTATGTCTACTTTTGGAAAGAGTTTCTGCCTCGAGTAGTCTCGCTTCTTCTTTGATCCTTATTTAGTTCTGGCCATGCAAATATTTCGTGCCACAAGTGACTACTAATGGTGGGTCATTTGGAAGGCCAATCAGGTGCTGCATATTCCCGGAATTCTCGGCGGCCTCGTCTTTCATCGTTCCGACCTTCTCGCTTGAATAAGGTCTAATGATAAATGATAAATGGAAGGATAGTCATCGAGTAGAGAACCAGTTGATAAAGTTGATAAATTGAGATATTGAACATTTGATGTGTCATCGTGCCTTAAGGTCAACAACATTCAACATTCATGTGGGCTCAACCCTATTTCAATTGTGGTAACCTTGTGGTAACCCTAGGTCCCCTTCATAGTTTCACGTTTAAAACATGGTGCTCGAGCACAGTCCGCAGTAGCCCAATGTAAAATTACCGGAGTGCCTCTTCTTATACCCACTGTTCGACACAAATCTTATTACAGGAATAGTGAAAGACCAGGATAAGGAGCCACATGTGAACCTATGTTGGTTCAGCGTGAAGGTCAAATCAGCTTGGGTGTACCTTCATAAAGATCATCGCAAATGGCTTGTCATCCATAACCCGATCTCCACTCAGAAATCGCATGGGCAGCCACTTTTCCGTTGACACTGATGAGTCGCCAGAAGTTCCTGCTGTTGAGGATGAGGATGGAATTCCTTCCTTTGTTTGCATTCAGCAATTGGGATGTGATCGCCCTTGTGTCTCTGTTACACAACGAGATAAAATCGCCTGTAGATGTAGGCCAGCCACATCAATTAAGGTAACACTTACTACCTGTACTGGCCTCACTACCCATGAAGTAAGAGGAAATCTGTTTAATCACTACTGTCTTTTAAGTACCAAAACTGAATATTTAGTTCTGTTGGTAGGTAAGAATAATTGTTTCGAGTTATGACAGAATCGTCAGTTTCCAGATTCCACATTTTGATGGCTATCAGTCAGGACAGAACTGTATCAAAACATTGACCTTGCATATCAAAATACCTTATTTCAAGTCTTAAAAACATTCTCAAGATAGCATGGAGTGTAAATCAACCGTTCACAATATTAGTTTTGTCTATATCCTGATGTGTTGCCATACCAATTTTTCGGCGACATCTATCTGACCAAGAGATAAAGTATTAAGTAGACAAGTTATCAGGATGCATCAACCCTCCTGCAGTGTATTCAGCTTGTTCTTCTTTTTTGCCTTCTTACGCCTTCTACGTTCTCTCTCGATTTGTTTCGCACGTTTTAAGTCCTCTTTAGATAGACCAGGATTCACTAACCTGTCAAGCTAGAATACCAAACACTGTGAGTGCTTGAGCAACAAGTAAGCGAATGAAATTGACACGCCTTCTCTGCTATCAGTTTTCGCGCAATCTTCCGATTCTGGGTTAATGAACGGGTCTCTTGACATGTCACTCGAATACCAGTTGGTTTGTGTAGCAATTGGACATTGTTTTTAGTCTTGTTAATTGATTGACCACCCTGGCATACATACAAAACATTATTTGACCGAGTACAATTCCATCTTTCACACAAAGACCTACAGGACCACTTCCTATATCCCAGACAATGAAGGCTTATTCAACCAGATGAGAGATCAAACAAATTCTTACCACGGGCGAAGGATTCTTCCAGATCTTCTTCAAGAATTTCAGGGATGACACGTTTCTGCGAGTCTCTCTTGAGTGCAGAATAATTTCGAGGTCGGGACTGTTCAGGCGGAACAGCACCTGAAGGACACCTAAGGTTAGTTGAACCGTGAGTCAAAATCCGGAATCAAATTAGCGCACCCCTCCTTTTTGTGTACACTTCGACTTGACTCTGTGATCTTGGGATTCTTGATAGATTCATTGCTTCCTAACTCGATCTCACTGTGTATTGGCAGGTCTTCAATTCGTGAGTACTTTTCCGACTGCGAGCCCAAGTAAACATCAATTACACCAGATCCCGTCGTCCCCCTGGTTGCCTTCTGCGACTTTGACTCCTTGGATGACATTTTTTCGCAAGAACTCTGCGACATCATTGGCAAATTGGGTATGGCGTTTGTACTCCTCCGTGTTTGTCGTGGCCTGCGCTTTAACAGCATCATTTCTCATTTTTTGGCGGAACGCTACAAAAGTTTTGAGCTTCATCATGCTTAAGAAAGTCCTACGCTCACGCACCGGCGAGGATGAGCTCATCACCTATAAGACATGATGGTTACGATTAATGGCGTAGAAAAGGGAAGAATACCTGAAAATTTACGCGAGGCAGCTCGGTACATATTACGGTAAGCGGAGCGGGCAGAAGCCTTGAGAATGTCCGGAATAGTCATGGTGGGATGGAAGGTAAATGATCGGTCCTTAATACCAGATCATGTGATTTTCAGCATTTTTATTGTTAGTTGATTGTGATATTGCTCGTTGATATTTATCCACTGCGCATGTGATTCAGGCTAATAGAATAGCGGATACATTATCCAACCATTATGATCTCCTGAAGATGACTGCTTGGTGCAAAGGTACCTCTGCTCAACTAAGTTTGTTTATTGTTGTACACGTCAGGTCACGTGCACATCGCGATCTTGTTGGTATATATAGCCGGAGACCAATTGTGTTATCAACTGGATTTGCATCTCTCTGCTCACTCATACCCTTTTGCTTACTCTTCATCAACAGCTTCTGGCCTTTTGTCTACCGTTTTCATGGCAAGATTGAAAGTATCAACTCGGAGCAAGAAATCCACTGCCTCCCGTAAGAAGTCAGATCATCCCCCATGGATCCAAATGATTCAGGCAAGTTAATTCCCACGATGGTCCTTGTATGGTTCCTTCTGTTGCACCTGCTTTGATATTACTTGCTAGCTGTGGTGCCCATCTATCTTAATGCACTCAATCGCATCTCAATAATAGTCTAACGCAACCGTATAGGAATGTATCCTTGCAAATCCTGACGACGCCCGAACAGGTGTAACTAGGTCACAAATTAGAACGTACATGGCCCAGTCGTTGATTTGTCTCGTGTTTTCTGACATGGGTACTCAGATATGTAGAATCTACCTATGACTTGAAGGTCGTCCCCGGTCATGTTTCATCTCTCTCCCAAGCTATCAGGTCAGGTGCCGACCAAGGGATTTTTTCTCTTTCCAAAGGTATGTTTCCCTCTTCTCGCAACACGCTTGGGATGACCGACATGGTCCGAGGTGTAACTGGTCGTATCAAATTGGCATCCAAAGTCAAGACTGTGAGGGTGATGGCTGTCAATGAGGTATTCAATATGCTCATTTCCGCACAATACTTATGCTTTCTTGTGTAGGCCGAGTCGATAGCTCAACCTCAGGACGCCACAAAGATTGCTACACCACCTAAGCGTATGAGTACATCTGAAGCCTCTTCCAAGACCAAAGGAGCTATGAAAACGAAGCCAGATACCAAACCTGTTGCAGTTACGAGGTCAAAAACCCAGATAACTTCGGTAACAAAGGTTAAGTCACCGGCCAAGAAGACCAGTACGAGCTCAAGACGAGGTTCGACTAAGAGAGTTAGTATTTTGAAAGGTTACATCCAACCCTTATTCATCTGAGGGCTTAGACAGCTACTGGGGTGACATCCGTTATAAATGCGAAAGTGGCAAAAACCAATGCGGCCAACAAAGCTCCCCCAAAGAAGTCTGTTGCAAAGGAGCTGTCTTCAAGGGCAACTAGGTCGAAGGTCTGCCATGCTCTATTCATTGCCTTGTCCTGCTGAGTATTGTCGCAGACAATAAGGAAACGGTCGTGATTTGCTCTAACGGACCTTTACCATTTATATTTGATTTGCCCCTTCATTTCTCGCGTCTCAGAACTTATTTTACGTGTATTGGTAGTATTCATTTTGTACCAGTAGCGTCGTCGCCCGCTTGACGAGTTTCAGCAACCGGAAAAAACCTCTTGAGTCACAAATTAGTGTTTGATCCCGAAAGATCCAGCGCTAAAACCTAATTTCCTGTCAGCGACAACATCGATTACTACATCATTTTAGCGTTTCTTTCCGGTCCCACATCCGTACTATCATGAATGCTCGGGCAATGTACCCTCATTTTATCCCATTACATGAGAATCTCTTGTTACAGGTCAGTTGGGCACTCAAAGGGCTTTACGACTCATTTCGCGTCGACACGTTATTTTCAGTGATCGTCAGGTGTGTGATCATTGACGCACTAGAACGGCAAACACACTGACTCCCTGTAAGTGATGCTGAGATCCGGGCAAACTTGTTCAAATCAGTGCTCCTCAATTCACTATCAGTAACGTCGACCTATATCTACGATATCTTTCTGCATCCTCTCGTAAATGACCAAGAGAAGTGGCTGCACCGGAACGTGGGTCGGTTCTATCAGGCTTTTTGGTTACTCCCTGTTGTCAGCATTTCCTTCTACCTGAATGTCTGTCCCACTTCAAAATCAATTGCTGGAAATTATGCTGAACAATGGTTTGTTTCAATCCATCGTTAGGTATCCTGGTGCAATGTCATAGCCCAAAGAACATATATTCTACGTTATGGGACTCGTGCCGTCGTGCGACCCCCACGAACCTATTTCAATCTTTTAAACCAAGTCGCAACATCTGCTTATAGAATTGTCATGGTTTTTACTTCTGTTGTGGTTTCATACAGCTTAAAAAAGATCCCTGTTGTTGGCTCTGGACTACAATTTGCTTTTCTATGCTGGGTAGATTCGTAAGTACCCTCGAAAAGCGGCTATTATAGAAGACGACTCACGATATGATGTTAGCTATTATTTTTTCGAGTAAGATTTCATGGTATCCAAGCCAGCCAAAACAGCTCTGACGTATGAACCCAACTTCCAGCACTGTTTGGGTCAATCGTGGTTTCTCGTTTGCAGGTCGGATACGGCATCTTGAAGAGCGATGGACGTACTATCTTGCTTTTGGTGGGCATGATATCTTCTGCAGAATCCTCTTCACATTAAATGATCCAACTAGGTCTTCCCTCTGCTCTGCTTTGTACGTTAGGCTCAGGCCTGGCCAGTTTTGCTCTGTTTGCTCTCGTGTTTCCATTGGTATGGTTGATGAACCAGTCGCGGTCAATAACTTACATAACCCAACCAGTACACCATCATTGCCACACATGCAAAACCTACACCTATCAACCCCTTCAATCCTACAAGCAAGACAGACAGTGACATTATTCGTCATCCATCGCCTTTCATTCCTATTCGTTTGCGGGTATTCGCTCCAGTAGTCTTTCTCAATGACTTGGTAGCAAAATTCCTTGACTTTGTGTTTCCCCCAATCGAACCAAGTCGTGGAAGCGGACATAGACATCGTACCTTCAGTGATACTTCTGAATGTGTTGAGGAAGGAACTGGTATCAAACTTGATGTGAAAAGCGCCTTGCAGCCAACGCGACATGTAAGGCCTACCCAAAGCCGTGTTAAAATTGGGAAAAGAAAGTTTGATTAGGCCTCATGTACATTTGATATAGTCAATGATGATGAGGTTTCTTGCTATGATTCAACCGAAACCTGCCCACTCGATTGAGAGATACGACACCTCTTTTTTCACATCATCCCAAGTACAAAGAAGGTGTGATTTTTTTGTGGCAGTACCTAGTCTACCGTGGGCGACTATCTCCATTGGCCGAAGGAGTTGTTCATGGGATTCAATTACAGTGGCCACGAAGTGAGAATGATACCTTAAGGGATCGCCTATGCAAATTCTTCCATGTTAGACAACGGAGTCACAAGCTATGAGACAAAGTCTAACCTGGATAGACGAGATAATCTCCTCCGAACTTGATACCGCTTCCTATAAAATATCCATGTGCCAACAAACTTTGAAAAACGCCACATCTGGCACGTTCATTGAGATTAGAAGGATAAGTCCAGATGCCTGCCTTCTGAGCGCCCGCAATCGTTCTGAAAGTGGCCTGGTCGGCGTTGTACCACTGATACTCTGAAGCAGCGGGAATAGTAATAACATAATTTGCTGAGGCAGCTGGTTGCTGAGAGATGGATATCTGAGTGGACTGTGTGATCATCGCGTCTGATTCTTTTGAGTGCGAAACATCGGGAGAGGGTGTATTGATATCCTCGGCATTAGACTCTTCTGCAAACTTCATCGTTGCAAGCCGTCTACGGTCCTCACGTCCCTTCCGCTTCTTGAGAGCTTCTTCAGTGAAAGAACGACAGTCGTCCTTCTTTGTAGCCTTTGTTTCATTGGCGATGATTTGTTGCCGGAATGAGGCTTGCTGTTCCTCGTTCCAACTTTCCAGTTCCAATATACTTGGCCGAAGATGGGCAACAGGATCATTGACAATGACTGCTATCTCTGGAACAAGGTTCAGTATTCTGGGACATCGCAAACAATGTAATACCCTTTTCCACCAATAAGACAACCTCTTCAGGGAGTAAAACCAAGGGCATCCCCAGAAATACATTTTGCTGTGATAAATGGGGGAGTGTGCCCGTGAGGATACCGCAAATGTGATATTTTGAACGAAGCGTCGCAATGTCTATTTCGAAGTGTCAGTGGGAGGACCTTGGAGGTGAGCGATACACACCGTCAACGTTCCACAGATATGCTGTATTATTAGACACTCTCAGAGGTATCCTCTCCCCGGTAATATTCATAAAGGAACTTCGGTATTTCCCGCGGGTGAATCTTCACACCTCACCCTGATTAAGACTTGATCAAGATCACTTCCTGACATACCCCATGCCTATCGTTGATTCCGACGTTTTCATGCTCTTCGGTGATTCGATCACCCAAGGTGCATGGGAACCAAATTTGAATAGTTTTGGCCAGCGCCTTTCGCGCAAGTATGATTATCCACCGGTCTGCTATCGTTCTCATCATGCAATGCAAATTAGACGTCTATTCAAGAAGCTTAGATGTGATAAACCGCGGGCTCAGCGGTTATAACACAGATTGGGCATTGCCCGTATTCGAACAGGTGCGAAAATGTGTTCGGTCAGTACTATTTTCCTCTTGAACTCGAGCTAGATATTCCCAAGGCGGGATGAAAAGACGCCTCGTGTCCAACTCCTCACTATCTGGTTTGGCGCAAATGATGCATGCATTCTTCCATCGTCCCAGCATGTTCCCCTACAACGGTTCAAAGAAAATCTGACGAAAATGATCGAAATGGTCAAGTCGCCTGATTCAGAATATTACTCACCCTGCACCAGGGTGATCCTTTTCACACCTCCCCCCGTCAACACGTATCAAAGGCTTGCCGATCTGCAATCGCGTGATCCGCCACTGACACTGGATCGATTGTTTGCGACAACAAAAGAATATGCTGATGCAGTCCGGGAAATTGGCACGCAACACGACGTTGGCCAAGTGGATGTCTGGAATTTACTTTGGGATGCAGCCGGCCATCAAGAGGAGTCCTTAGTCGCATATCTTGTCGATGGGTTACACCTCAATGCAGCTGGATATGAGGTGAGTTGTTCGTCCAGCATCACATTAAATCGTTCCGCATGTTGTAATACCAGCAGAAGAGCTGACTTTGCCAATCAGATCGTATACAACCACCTGATGGAAACAATTAAGCAAATGTATCCGGAGGTGTATTATGAGAATCTCCGACCGACATTTCCGCTGTGCGCTTTTACCTTTTCGTTTACCTTTTCTGGTGGTTGAGTACGATTTAGATGGTCACAAATCGATCCAAAATGCCCCAGCAAGAGCCTGTACGTCAAGAACGATTGAGCTCAATGTGTATGTAATACTGGTCTCGACACGATCCAGGAAATCCGCACGTAATACTAAGCCATCTAATAAAGTATTTGTTCAACTGGACCAAATGATGATCGGGTGAAACGCTTATGAAACGCTTTCACCTGTCAAGGACTCTGATTCGCAGTCATGTGACAAGTTGAACATTGGCCAAATAAAGACATTAGAACCGCCGTAATATGTACGCTTCGTCCAACAGAATCGTGTGCAGCATAGGTATCCGACTCCCATTTGCTCCATCAAAACAAAAAATACTTTCATCGCCAATTTTTGTGAGTACCCTTATTTGGTTCAGGGCAACCTTCTCCTTAGGCGGCCCACAAAGCTCAGTGTCTTTATTTGGGATTTCACGAATTCGTGAGAGCCTTCAAGACACTCCAGCACTGTTAGAAGCGTCCATTCTTGCTCTTTCACCATCGAGAGCGGTTGTCCCATTCACTGTATACAAGGTTCGTCCCATCTGCTGGATGCTGGACTCCGTGATCGGTTATTACAATTGGATTATCGCTTCCGGTATCTGAATATGTGCACCGAAAGCCAATTCTGTGTTGTATATGCCACATATAGTATACCACATCGCTAACAATAGTATCTATCATCCAGTTGACGGTTCACTCTCGAACCAGCTATCTTCAACAAGGTTGCCCAGAAACTGGTTCGTGTTCTCTAATGTGTTGTTACAATTTGGACTTAGTACCTTTTTCACAATCCTCTGAACTTGAATAGCCCCTAACAACCCACCGACACAAACTAACATTGCCATTTTGCTGAGTTCTGCCTTGTTCATCCGAAGAGAATACGTCGTGCGAGGCTTCCGACGAAATGACGTCTTTATTTCAAACAAAAAATCAACAACTCGTGCAACCGTCTCAGAAGCGCAGTCACCGCTTTGGCCAATGCGATGTGGAAGAATTCCTATCCTCAGATTTAGAGATATCGTTTGCGTCAACTGTCTCGTTAAACTCTCCCTCAAAGGAGGACGTTCCTCTTACTCCGGATCGTAAATACGCCGAAATGATGGATATTTCACCTCTTCCTCCAACCAACTCTCAAAGTTTTGTTGGAGGACGGAAATCTAGCTCCCGCTCTCGTGCTTACACGAGCAGTGCAAGACTCTTCGGTAATGACCTCAGCAACAATGTGTTAAACCCGATCCCCTCTCAAGCAACGCATTGTGACTATGCCACTTCGAATACTTCAACACAAGGAGCCAAACGTACACAACGTTCAGCCTTACCAACTGAGTGGCTGATGAGAACAGGCGCTTCTGAAACCAAGCTGAAGGTAAACGTCGAGTAAATCCATGTTTCCTGTCAATCAACTTATATACTATAGCCCGTGCTGGAACCGCTTTCTCCCGTCGGCGATGCAATGGATGTAGATTCCTCATTTTCAATGAGTTTGGACGCGGCGGCTCCTCTCTCGTTTTCACCGGTACCAAAGACCGCACATCATGCATCCAGAGGGTTCGACGCCCTGTTCCGCAATACTTTATCTCCTCGTCGGTCCTTCGAGTCCCCTCAGGCAGATAAACTCAGAGAGCGTCGTTCTGTCTCACCAGATGCAACGCTCAAATCTGGGATAGAACAAGATTTTTCTTCTTCTCCTGGCTTCTTTCCCTCTCCCTTGGAGTCTAAGGTAGATCATTCGAGAAAAGGGAAACCAGTGTTACAGGGACTTGGAGCTCCACCCTTATTTGCCCGGCTCAATCGGCGGCCTGTAGTATCTGCCGCATATCAGACCTCAGATGTACATCATCCAATACTTTTCAAAGGTCCCCCTGATGCAGCTACGACCCGTAGTGGACTACCTGCCCGCCGAGCTGTCTCAGCCCTCTTATCTCCGTCTTTCACTTCTGACCCCTACTCTGAAGAATCATCTTTTGATGGTCCTGATGGATCATCTCCAGCACTGTCTTATGCAAAAAGGCAACAAGGCAGAACTCTCAGGCGTTGTGATGGCTCCGAGAGCCTCAGATCTGTGTCTGATGCTACCGCAAGGGAAAGTCCTAGTCGATTAGCCAGTAGTCCAATGTCCAAATACAAGGCACCTGGACTGAGTGGATTTGGTGACAATGAAGCTCATGGAAAGATCTTGCCGTGCCATAAAGTCACCGAGGATGGTTTGATGCGCATCAAAGCCGAAACCGTACGTTCATGTCAATTTGTAGGAGATTGAATTTCTTTATCACTCATTCTCAGCTTAACGCTCTGATCGACGGTGAATATGACTCACAAATACATGATTTTCATGTTATTGACTGCCGTTTTGATTATGAGTATCACGGTGGACATATCCCCGGTGCCGTAAATCTGAACACTACTACCGCTCTGGAAGAACTACTGTTGGGTTCAAAATTGACAAAACCAAAACCCTCCGTTAGTGGTGATACTGTACGGAAAACGATTCTTGTGTTCCACTGCGAGTTTAGTGCCAAGAGAGCACCTACATTGTGAGTCTATTGTTGTCGTCACGAAACATGTCTTTTCATACCATGCTTCAGTGCAAAACATCTTCGTGCCAGAGACCGTGCCACCAATAATATGTTCTATCCCAAGATTCATTATCCCGATATTTACATCCTCGAAGGAGGGTACTGTGCTTACTTTAAGGTATCTGGGCACCGATGTGAACCACCCGACTACGTAAGAATGGATGACCCTAATCATGCGATTGCTCGGAGAGAAGACCTCGACCAATTTCGTAAGGTCAAGTTTGGAAAGCACAAGTCCTATGCGTACGGGGAGGGTGCAAGCAAGGCCATCTTAACCACCGTCACTACTGTGACATCGGCATCTCAAACCCAGGCTTCTCAGTCTCAATCAAAGCGCAATACCGCTCCATTAGCAGATTCATCTCAGATGTATGCTGCTGCAAACATTGCACGCGGCCGTCGTACTCGACTTTTGGCTACATTACAAGAGGATGCTGGAAACATGATAGCGGAAGCCGAAGACACTGACACCGATATTGGCGATAGCCCTTGTCCTCCTCCTACAAAGAATGGCATGCTCAAGGGGAAAAGAAATGCTCGTGTCTCAGTTCCAAGAGTCGAAACGTATGGGTCTGATCGTATGGCTCTGGGATGTTAAGTGGTGCTGTATCAGTGTCGTGACTAGCACCCACTGCTCTGGTCATGTATAGAACGGGGTTGCGCCTGCTGCATCCCGTTCAAAGGAATCCCCACATCTTCTCTATCTTTCATGCTCGCCTTATTCGTCTCAATTATTTGTTCAACACACTCTTGCTACCTGCTAGGAATCAATTTCGCATGAACCGACTCCTACCCTCGCTGTAATATCAGCCCGTCTCTATGGCCTTGGGATCGGCAGCAATTTGGTTTTTCTTTCTTGTGGCATCTTCATTTCAAGCATCTTTCATACGATCTTACTTGCATGCACAAGATGTAATTTCTGATCTTTATATGGATTATCACTCAATCTCTCGAGCTGTCCGATGTTTGACTGATTTTCCTAGGCATATTTGAAACTCATCTCTCGCCTGTTTCCATATCTGTTTTCAACACTGGACTCTTTCTTCCATATTCATCTTTAATTCCTTTTGTAGGTTGACTCTAGCCAGGCTACACTGTCGATTGCATTCGCTAGGTTTACTTTGCTTCCTCTTGTAGAAGGCTGAGCTCTTGATGCGGCTTTGCCTATCTATGGACACTCTTCTTTGTTTCCTTTTTTATTGATTGAAGTTTCCCAAGCATGTTTATCGGAGTAGTGGCTCCCTTATCGTTGTAGTTATTCATGTTAACTATCAACTCGTATAGGATTTGGTCGACTGTTGATATGCTGTGTTTAATTTGTTCGTTAATGAAATTTATTTGGTCGTAACAAACAAAGAGACGGGTCTTCGGTATAATTATTTGAATTTTATTGATCTCACTCACTGAGTTCCAACGTGCCTCTTATCCTAATTCATGATGTTTCAACGAGATCCCCGAGCTGGTGCATTTCTTGGAGGAGATCGTGTCTCCGGACAGGATATTCGTGACCAAAATGGTACAGTGTCTTTGTGTTCTGTTTCAATGCGTTTCGCTGATCTTTACACAGTTATCGCTGCGCAATCAATTGCTAATATTATTAAAAGTTCATTGGGACCTCTAGGTCTCGATAAAATGCTTGTTGACAACATTGGTGTATGAGATCCTGATTTCCTCTGTATATATCATAAAAAGTCTAACTCGAAGTTGGTATGAATTCAGGAAGTGACGATTTCCAATGATGGAGCTACTATTTTGTCTCTGTTGTCAGTTGAACATCCTGCAGGACGTATCTTCGTCGACCTGGCCCAAAAGCAAGACAAAGAAGTCGGTGATGGAACGACGTCTGTAGTGATTATTGCTGCAGAGCTTTTACGAAGGGCAAATGAACTAGTCAAAACCAGAATTCATCCTACAACGGTCATTAATGGATACCGATTGGCTTGTCGGGAGGCAGTCAAATTTATGCAGGATCAATTAAGTATCAAAGTAGATTCTCTAGGGAGGGAGGCATTGATCAATGTCGCGAAGACGACTATGGCGAGTAAAATTCTTGCAAAGTGAGTGCGGTTGAAGAAATTTTGTTGATATTGTTTTTGACTGATAAGAATACAGTGACGATGATTTGTTTGCGCCTATGGCTGTTGACGCTATGCAAGCCGTGAAGACGATCAACTTGCGTGGCGATATCAAATATCCCGTCAAGGCCGTCAACATTTTGAAGGCCCATGGCCGCAGTGCTCGCGAATCCTTGTTTGTTCAGGGTTATGCTCTTAACTGCACCGTGGCTAGTCAAGGTGCGGTGATTTACTTTCCTTTATCGGTGACGGCTTAGTTGACGCGATTGCAGCTATGAAAAAACGGATCGTTGGTGCCAATATTGCGTGTTTGGACATCAATCTACAAAAATCTCGCATGCAGTTGGGTGTACAGGTCCTGGTAGATGATCCTGACCAACTTGAAGAGATTCGCAAACGGTAATGTATTGCGCAAGTCCGATTCTATCGATTCCATCGTTCATCCGTACTACAGGGAAGCGGAGATTACTCTTGAACGCATCCGGAAGATTCTCGCAGCTGGTGCTAATGTTGTTTTTACTACCAAAGGTATTGATGATCTCTGTCTGAAGGAGTTTGTCGAGGCTGGAGCCATGGCTGTCCGTCGGTGTAGGAAGGAGGACTTGCGTAGGATTGCAAAAGCTACAGGCGGCCAGCTCATTACGAGCATGGCCAACTTAAATGGGGATGAAACCTTTGAGCCCAGCTACCTGGGGATGGCTGATGAAGTTATCCAGGAGCGCATTTCAGACGATGAGCTTATCTTGGTCAAGGGCACCAAAGTCGTGAATTCATCGTCAATTGTCTTGCGTGGTGCAAATGACTACATGCTAGATGAAATGGAGAGGGCTCTTCACGATACCCTGTCTGTCATTAAACGGACGTTGGAAAGCGGCGCTGTGATTCCAGGTGGTGGTGCTGTCGAGTCGGCACTTAGTATCTATCTGGAGAACTTTGCAACGACACTGGTAAGGCATTGTTGGATATCTTACAATTTGTAGCTTGACGTCTTGATCTGGATCTAGGGCTCGAGGGAGCAGCTTGCCATTGCTGAATTCGCAAGTGCTCTGCTTTCCATCCCCAAGCAGCTTGCCGTCAACGCCGCCAAGGATTCCACTGAACTTGTGGCCAAATTACGCTCATACCACAATGCGGCGCAGAAATCACCGCCCGGAGACCCCAAAAAGGCCTTTTTGCGTTACGGGCTTGATCTTCTAAATGGGGAGATACGCGACAATGTGGCTGCTGGGATCCTAGAACCTACAATGGGTAAGACCAAAAGCTTGAAATCTGCCTATGAGGCTGCTATTGCGCTGCTCCGTATTGACGATGCAATCCAATGCGTTCCAGGTGAGCTTGGTGCCAATACATTGCTGGGTGATATGCTCACGAAGCTCGGCAGAGCAACAGGGAGAGCGAGACCCCCATGGACATTAGAAATTTATTGTAGTAATACGAGTTGTAGAGAGCACGTGACAATGAAGCGAGTGTTTTACAGAAACCATCTGCCTTGTTCGGTCCCAACGCGTCAAGAAAGGACCTTGCGACTGGTTTCAGGAGCGCAGTTTTGACTTTTATAATGCAGACAGACCCGTCGTCGCATTCTTTCTTCCCCTCTCTCTGCCAGCGCTTTCAGTCTCTCGTCTGGTCATGTCTTGATGCTGATCTCACAAAGTCAGCTGTCTTTCATGCCGAACGCTATTTTGCGATCGATCACACGAATCATGAATCACGACACCTTTATGCAATTTCTCTACTTCGCGAGGGCCAGACCTACTCCGCTTTGCATCTTGTCAATTCAGCTCAGGACAAGCAGTGTACGGGATGCTTGGAGATCAAGGCTAGGTGCTGCACCGCGCTCGGGCGACACAGACATGCAAGAGAAGCGTTGGAAGCAGCGCTCAAAGATGTGGCTTTCGTCAATTCCGGTATGTGTCATGCCTCTTCCTCCCCGATGTGTGTTCGAAGGAACGGTGTATATAGCATTTTCTGCAAGTCGAGTGGCTCATCCCTTCCCTGAACAAGCAGCACTTCGATGTAGAGCTGGAAATATGGCACTGAAGGGAAATCTTCCTGACAAGGCATCGCGAAGTTATAGAGAAGCCCTTTTATCCAACCCTTATCTCTGGGAGGCGTTTGAAGGGCTCTGTGCATCGGGTACTTGTTCCATCCTTTTAGCTCGTTTCATAGCATATCCACGATCAGCATGTCATTACAGGGTCTTTTCCCGAAATCGATGAGATATTCCCTCCACGTCCAATTCCCATCAAGCCAGCCCCTCAGCATGAGGGTCTGTCAAAAAACAAACCAACATCTACTGGTGTCGGTTTCTTTACGCCTGACGGTGGAGGAGGTGGCAATCTGTTCAAGCCCTGGAAACCCGAGGGTCAACCCAAGGCCGTTCGAATAGGCTCTCGTGATTCACTGTGTGTTCATAAGAGTGTGTCCTATGGATGAAATGTGTTGACATTTCGCTAGCGCTACAAATGAATCTTCAATCTACCCTCTTGAAAACTCCTTCCAACAGCCGCCACCCCCAAATCTACGAACTACTCGGTCACAGCAAGCCAATGCACCTCTTCAAGCTCACACCTCCCGACCACCCTCTTCTGCCGACGAGGCAGGTCCAGTACCTAAACGGTTGCGCTCGACGTCGCATCAGGCAGGGGGCATCAAACTCAAGGGCAGTAAATTGAACTTGGACGACCCCTCGAATAAGGCACGCGCACGCCCGGCCCTGCTATTTGCTAACATCTTCTCATCTTCCGGTCGTCGTTCCCAGCATGCGGCGCCTTCTAGGAATGTCAATGCTCCTGTAAAAGGGAACACTCAACCTAACGCACCTACACTCGCTCCCAGGAGGAGTACTCGCTTGCTTGGTGGTAATAACGCAAAACAATCTCATCAAACCACAAAGGTAGATATGTTGTTCTTTCCGTCTGAATTTCCTATTATTAAATCAATGATTGACTATGAGCCTTCCTCCTAGCATGGCGCTACTCGAGAACGATGGCGACAGGCAAGCAACACACGAATCGTTTCCGCAGAGTCCGACAAAGACGATGATCTTCCAGGCGGGGATATGAATTACTTGCCATCACCACCACCACCACCGCCACCGCCACTACCACTTCTTCGATCTCAACGCGAAGTGCCTCTTTCCCACAGTGTCTGGTCCACTGCTCAGGAACTTTATGAAAACGAGTTGGCGGAATATTATATCTACGAACTGATACGACGCTTTGCCATCGCAACCCGGGCCTTGGCCAGATATGACTGCCGCAAGTGCCTACATGAGCTGAGCCAGCTTCCGAATCCTCATCAAAATACACAATGGGTCCTTGCCATGGTTGGCAAGGCTCATTTTGAACAACAGGATTACTCTTCCGTACGAGTCCTCGATTGTACACTAATTTTCCTTCTTAACCATTGCACCTCTCAGGCCGAACGTGCCCTCAAAATGGTGCGTGTTTTGGAACCGCATCGGCTGTGGGATATGGAAGTCTATTCCACCCTTCTATGGCATCTGCAGAAGACTGTAGATTTGTCCTTTCTAGCGCAAGAACTTCTCAACATCAATCCTCGGTCGCCGCAGGCGTGGATTGCTATTGGAAATTTGTTTTCGTTGCAAAAGGAGAAAACACAAGCCCTGGCTTGCTTTCACCGTGCAGCTGAATTAGACCCGTCATGTGCATACGCGTATACATTAAGTGGTCACGAGTCAATTGATGAGGATCTGGATAAGGCTATCACCTTCTTCCAATCAGCACTTCGAGCTGATCCTCGTCATTACAATGCATGGTACGTATCAGCCGTCACTCATCAAGATGTTCACAGTCCTTATTCGTCAGGTATGGACTGGGGACATGCTACCTACGCAGGAGTAAAGTCCGCCTGGCGGAATACCACTATCGGAAAGCACTCGATATACATCCCAGAAATGCTGTTTTGATGGGATGTGTAGGGATGGTAAGCACAAGTCATAATAACATTACCAAAGGATGCATTTGGATCGTTACGTCTTTCGTAGGCCGTCGAGCGTCGTGGTGACCGGCAGGCAGCTCTCGAGCTCTTCGGCAAAGCAGTGCGACTCGCACCAGAAAACGCATTGGTTCGATACCGCAGAGCGAAAATTCTCGTCTGTATGCGGAAGTACGAGGTATGTAACGCCTGCAATAATGGAGATTATTATATAATATTATCAATTCAGCCGGCAATTCAAGATCTGGAAGAGTTGAGGATGATGACACCGGAAGAGTCGAATGTAGTGTTCCAACTCGCCAAGGTGTACAGGCTTGTCGGGAATGAGGTCAAGTCTGCACAAATGCTCGCAATTGCACGTGACATTTCACCGAAAAGCGCGAACAAGATTAAGAAACTGCTGGATACGGCAAAAGACGAGCTCGCCGGGGATGACAAAATGGACGAGGGATGAGTGCCGTGTGGTGATAAGCTTGTAGCCATTCGTAGTTCTGTCTCCAATGCATATGATATGATATAATAATGTATGATAAACCCCGTGGAGCCCGAACTGGTTTGGTGGCACGTGGGAAAGGGGTACGTGGGAAAGGGGTTCGCCGATCTGTTTGGTTTTTGTTTGGCGATCGAGTCACTGGCCAGGGCGTATATAAGGGTAATATGAGCGTGTCTCCGCCGTTACTCCTCTTCCTCAGTCCGCTCCCTAATGTCCCATTGACTTGCCTCGCCCTCATACTTTGACTACCCAGTCAGATATCAGACTGTCCGATTTAACCCCGCACCGGAAATGGTCAACAAGCTCATCCGTACTAATAAACACGGAGCCCTTCTCTTTGACCCTGACGTCGTCTATCGTATATAATAGTTGTCCCTCTCCTATCCCTGGTGTGTTCCTGTTGCCATCTCATCCTCTTATTCGCGTTAATTTGTACCCGTCTCGAATGCAGACACTACTCCACACTCCACAACCCGCCTACCCAGACACATTTGTCGCCACATGTCGAACGAAACTTCGCTCCTATATTCTATAACGCGCTCCAAGCTGCATGAGTCCACTCACAAGGATCAATGCAGTTTGCATCGCTGGGTACTGCTCAAAAATTCCATCCTCTCTTCCTCGAACTTACAGAACGCCGCCGTGTCTGAATACTCTGAAACTATCTCTAATATTAGTGAAGAGATGGATGAAGAAACAGCAGAAGAGACTGTAGTCGATGCATTCATGTTTCCCGATGCCAAAAACCTCGTATCCTCTCGCGCAGCAGAAGCGGAAGCACAGTGGCTTGACTCCTTGTTAGAGACCCTCGCTGAGGATGAAGACGACGATTATCCTTCGGATTCAGACCATCACTCTACTTTGCCCGTCGATGAAGATGATGACCAGTTGCTTAGTCCCTCACTGTCGCCTCTGGCTTCCTCTGAGGACCTACATCAGTCTCGTTTTTATTCATCTTCTGCTTCTGTGCCATACTCATCTTACTTTGATTCTACTCTTGCCCTTGCTCGTCATTTTGAATCTGCTCTGGACTTTCCTGCTCCCTCTCTCTCAACTTCCGTCCGAGAAGACGCTCTTCCTTACCATGATTTCAATGGCGTAGAAAATTCCTCAGTGCCTGATGCTATAGAAGACATGTCTGACGATGAGTCCGACACCCTTTCAACCCCTTCCTTCGGCCGGTCGATTACCTCCTTATTTTTTGACTCGAGTGCCGATTCTGCTTCACCAACTTCATCAACCGAACGTAATGCTTGGAAGAACTCGTCAAGGTCTAGGCCCTCGCACTATCTAAATCCGTTCGAGTTGGACCCACTTCCCTTCGCTGATGAATCATCCTATCCTACATTTTACAACGGCCACTGAACGTCGAAGTTCATATCTCAGTCTATTTTTCCTTTTGTCACCGTCTCATATGCTTTTCCTTGTATCTCTTTATGTAGCGTGATAGGCTTTTCGCAGTATTGGCTTTCTTTCCTACGTATCGTATAACCGCTACCATATGCTTGTCTACCGCTCAATTCAGTAGTTTTGTTTTCCGATTAACCCCGCTCTCGTCGCACTTCCCGAGAATCTAAGTCACCTACTGTGGTAATGATAGTGTAAACGCTCCCGAGGTCGTAAACCAACTTTTCGGCAATGTATTCGGTTGGATATATTGAATGGCAATGTTATTGAAAGCAGTAGGCCACGCTTTGGAAGAAGGCAGAAGATGGCCATCCAACTTTGGCGCTATATGTAGTATAATGAATGACTCATGAGCTGAAACGCAAGAACCGCTCACTCACCTATCTTAAACAGATAAGGAACATGCTTTTGCAGCTTGTGGGATGGATTACTATGAAATGCTGTCAAAATGATTCCAGAATGCATTCCTCTAGAACGGGCGGTGATTTACTTTTCTAGGTAGTCTTCCAAATGATTCGCCAATAATACGAGCATCAGAAGCTGGTCCTGCGACCAATTACCCCTGAAAAGGTTATTGTATAATTCCATGTCACAATGTGGCATGTAACAAATGGTTAGACCCTGTAACAAATATTCATCGCTCTAAGGCAGTGGTTGATAGGAGGAATTTTTATATAAAAATAGGAGGAACGTACTGGGAGTATCCGAAAATGCAGCGATCGAAAAAGTTCAATGTCTTCGGGTGAGAACACAGGATCGTAAATCGATACACTCGTATGATCCTGTATTTAGAGAGTGAAACGAGTTCAAAACTACGATTGCAGCGGTGTTGGCCCCACAATATTGAACGTGACACATAATTCAATCAGGAATGCGAGCTGTACTCTAGAGTTTGGAGAGGCAGAGGGGCTTCCCAGACCCAGGCAGAGTACTGAAACAGAAGATTCCACAGATAGAAAATTGAGGGCCTCCTTTATGATACCTAAAAAAGGATGTAAGCTCGTCAGCTCACAAAAGGAACGGATGAAATTGCGCAAAAAATGGCACCACAGACGGACTCTGGGATTGTGAGAACCAATCACTCTGCGCCATATCATCCCTGATCCCTTGAATCAGCGTCAGAACGGGTTCCTGCCGCTGAGTCCTATTTTTTCTCTTCTTTCGAGACTTGACTGGTGTAAATTCGGTATAGGAGAAGAAAGGACCAGAAGTGTCGGCGAGAGATCCGCTCATTTGGCAGATGGAGAACACCTCCGGGTCCCCCCCTCTCATGATATCAGCTTGGAAAAACAAATAATAGCAATCCTTTTTAGGAAATTTCTGAACCAGTTCATCAATCTATTAGGAGCGCTCGGCACGCATCAATGCATGTAGGGTGGGCAGCTTTACAAACATACGTCCGGTCGAGGAACACGTTTCAGGGTGGATACAAGGTCGTTCTCATAATACTCATAGATGTCCTCGCTAGACTGACGCTACATATATGAACCGTGGCTTTTTCTTAATCTCGAGCGACGGTTCAGATGTTCTTCCAGAATAGCAGTTTGGAGACCTGCAACGCGTTATTAACAGAACAGGTCTGCTATATTCCAAGGAATCTCCGAATCAGGTGCTTGTTGTATCCATCCCAGAAGCCTTCCATTAAACTCTCAAAAGTCTGTATTCGAATCGAAGAGCGGAAGAGCATATGTGATAGACAATGAAGGAGATGAAGAAGTAATTGCAGGATAAATTCAGCTCTTTGGAACAGCGAGTACACTTTCACAGAGATTTGAGGGCCCAAAGATCATCACCCAAGTATGTAGTCGTTTCGATCCCGACGCCTTTATTCGCCTCTTTCATGCTCTCTGTCCCCATTTTTGTGATCCCCACTGCGACAGCGTGCTCCTTCCCTTCAGAAAAGATCCCGACCGGAGTGCCGGCCTGAAGGGCCGCTTCGGCAGGAGGCAATTCACCTCCCTTTGACGTAAGTCCCGGACACATTATCTGCGCACCGGCTAGGACAAAGCGGATAGCTCCTCGATCTATCCTTACAGAAGGTAGGATGTATGGGTCTACATGTGGACAAGAAGACATCGTGACAGCAGGACGTCAAAGTAGTGAGCGCTGTTTTTTTTCTGATGATTCCTCACAAATTCACTTACATTGATGGAGCAATCTCAGGGTCGGAAAAATGGATTCATCAAAGTGCTGGAAGAAGACAGGTTCCTGCTTCACTGTGTACACTGAAACATGGTCTTTGCTATATGTGAAGGACAGAAGAGGGTTAGTTGCTCCTTCCGGGTCACCTCTATCTTTGTCTTATCGTAACTGACCATTTGACAAGCACCAAACCCTCCTTCTTTGGCCAGATGGTCTCCAGCGTCTCGGGTTCTATTTTCCATTGAGAAAGAATACTGTTTCTGATCAGGCGCTGCACCGAAGACTTGACGGGGGTGTGCCCGGTAATGTCCAAGCTAGGTGTGAATCTTTAACCCATCCGGGTAACTGTTAGTTGTCAAAAGTCAGGAGATACGGTAAAGACGTGCTTTTTGAACATATTGCAGGCAGCGTCACAAATTGACTGGCGGATCGAGACGAGAAAGATAGTTTGGTGAAAGATAAAGATAAAATCATCTCGTGACACTCAGAATGGTCGTTGACATTCGGGAGATTTTGCGACCTATGTTATACATTATTGCTAAAAGTACACGAGATTATCATAAGACGGGAGTCAAACCCGAAAGCAAGACCGCTAGATGGTCAATGATAAACAAGGGTAGAAAGGTTCAAATGAACAAGGCTCGAACATGAACAAATGGTTAACACAGGAAATAAGATACCATTCCACTGAAATCACTAGTTTAGGTCCTCGTCGTCTATCTGATTTGGTTTGAGCATGCCAGGAATCCTTGAAGCCTGTTCGTGAGCAAGTTCTGCCTTCCTTGCATTCTCCGCTTCCTTCTCCTCCAAATACAACTCAGCATTGTCATCTCCTGAGAACTCCTTAAGCTGGATAAGGAAGTCGCGAAGCGCTAGTTTAAAGCGGTTCAAATCATTGTGATGCTCGGCGAGAGCACCAACGCATGCTTGGATTTCCGACCTGACCGAGATAAATTAAGCACAGTAGATAAGGAAAAGAGACAGATACCATACTTATGCAGATGGGGGAAAGCGGTCTGGAGTAAGTTAGTAGCGTATCCCCGGAGGAATACCGAGTTAGTCATGTTGGGATCAGAAACGACAGCTGGATCAAATAAGGGGTTTTGAATGACATTGAGCTCAACAAGCTGGTACATGCGCGCAAGTAAAGCACTCTGAAACTTGAAGCCACTCTTGTGGTCAGTGTCTGTCAAAACGAAAAAGACATCTTGGAAGAGACTGAGGTAATATCGTTGAAAGAATGCGCTCGTGATTGCTGGATCTGCGGCATTGGCAAAATTGTTCACGACCTCTAGACAAACTGGAGTGTGTAAGATTGGTATACAAATAACGGATGTGAGAATTCATACGATTAAGGCCTAGATCTGCAATGTCACGCATTGTATGTTTAATCGCCCAGACGATACTGTCCATGAATAACTTAAATTGATGTGGAGGGATCCCGAGTAATGCTATATGGACTTATCAGCCAATGAGAGGACGGTTGGTGGCAATACTGAACCTGGGAAACAATGGAGGTTGATTGCGCGAAGGAGCTTAAAGAATCCGACACGGTGTTCGGGGAACTCCGCAAAATCTTGGTTAATCATGTTCAAAGTCGGTTCAAAGACAGCGTCTAAGATTGGGGGGACTTGTGATGTCAAGAGGCCCTGACATAAGAGTAAGACGCCGAAAGACTATAGACATGAAATCAATTACCTGTAGGCGAATCATAATGGCGGCCATCACATTCAGAACTTCTGCATCACGAGCCATGGGAACATTTTGTTTATAATCGTTGAGGACAGCTTCCAAGAGTGGAGGGATGAAGTTACTGGTAATAGAGTCGAGGTCTTCTGCTTTTTTGACATAGGTTTCCATTAATTTAAGTATTTCCTTCTTCACAGTTCTCAGCTGCCGGATCTTCGGTGTCCTGGTAACGACAGCCCCTAGAAAGGACGTTCAGCATGGAATGTGAGAGCGATGGAAGTTGCAAACCTTCTTTGTCCACAGCCCCACTAATGAGGCTACTGACAGCTCTGTAAAGACCTAACATATCGAAGAATATATGCACTATCTGCGGATTGTAAAAGCTGCCGATAGAGGAGCAAGCAGATACATTAGTCTTCATGATATTGGCAAGTATTTTGATGTTGTCCTGGATTGAGAGAACATCAAGGCTCTGGGATGCTTGAGCCATGAGAGAGTCCCACTGAATTGCTATTAAACATGGTAAACTTATAAGTGATATTACTCACGGCATTATTTGGGAGGTCCATTAATCTGGCAATGAGCTTCTCCTGTTGAGGTTTATTGGGCTGGGCAGAAATCATGTAGCCAACGGCTTCATAGAAAGTATGTACCTAAAAATCCTTTGTCAATGACCTGAGGGAAAATTGCTAAATCTTTACTTGTTGAGGAGCCAGGTCAACGGTGATGCGATGCAATGAGCGGAGGATATCTTCCACGAATGGCTCGGACTCTCCGCTTTGTTGCATAACGAAATGTTTTCTACACTTTTGTGCTATTTTGATGAAAGTATCACAAGCCATATCCTGGACACCTACAAAACAAGTGTCAAGAAATAAAGCGAGGGTCAGGTTGTCAGCGCACCTTCGTGAGTCTCATGCATGAACTCGAAGAGTTTATTGACAACTGTCTTCAAAAACTTCCAGTGCGCTTTGAGGAAGCGTGGATATTGACCGACAATGTACATAATGTCTGACGCCACAACAGCTTTGTTGTCCTTACCACGCTTGACCTCACAAAGACCCAGGAGATCCTTGATGACTGTTACCAAGAAACGTTTTTCCGTTTCCTCATCTGAATTTTTCGTCAACCTGATATCAAGAAAACCAGTAAGGGAGGAAGCTCACTCATGGCACCGGATATCGAGCCAATGGCCCAACAGAGGGTGTTGAGATTATTCCAGGACCACTCTGACCCATCGACTTGCTTGGTGAGCTTCTCGGTGAGGATTGTCTCTGTGTCTGAGACATCTAAATGGGTGAGATAAACAAGAAGTTCCCTCATGGACTTGTACAATACGATGGTATCTGTCTCCTTCATAAATTCCCGAACAATTTCTCCTTCCTCGTTCTCAACGATGAGTACCTAGAAAATGACATGAGACTTCGCATTAGCCCGGAAATTCAATCTCACCTCTTCTGGTTTGACCATCTTTTCAATAACAACAAGACGTAGATTTGATAGAACGTCGCTGTAAATATTCTTCCGTAGATTCATACCGTTAAGCATGTTTTGCCCGTTTGTACCCAAACTAAGGCCTATTAACATACTCGACTCGCCAATTGGTAAGCTCTGGAGTTCCTCGTAAAGCTCTGCGACGAGCTTCAACCAGTACTCCAGACAGATCTTGAAAATCTCGCGCTCGTCTACTTGTGACACCTTAACCATGTACAGGTGGGCATTAAGCAACACATCACGATTTTGTTCAGTCTCAACACAACGAAGATGATTTGTCAGAAAATTGGAAAGGAACAAGGCGAGATTGAGAACTAGTTCTTGTCCGTTATCACCGGAGTCTGCATAAGCTTGAGCAATGTTGGTGTTTGGAGGTACCATTCGGTTAATAGAGGTCATGACCATGGCAAATAAGATCACAAATTTGGGATCATATTCGGGTCCAACATTAAGAGCGGCAATTTCAGCAAGGCACTTCAGTGTGACTGTCCGAAATTCCGAAGTCTCGAGGAACTACAAGATCAACGAGTAAGTATGTATTAGGTAGAGAAAAACAATAATTACTCACGCGAGTCAACAGAAGATCAATGATTCTAGTCTCAAAGATATAACCAAGAGGAATCCAATTGAGGAAGCGCAAGAGTGTTTCTAGTGTTGTCTTGATGAGAGAAGTCTTATTGGTTTCTTCCAAGACCTCGGAACACAGTTTGAAAATCTCTGAGAACTCGCCACACATCTGATTCTTCAGATGTCTGATTTTTGCTTGTACCATTTGCTCAGCGGAGAAATCAAAAATTTCTTCCGAAAGGAGCTTGAGGATGACCATATTGTTTTCGCATAATGAGATATTAGCTTTGGACGATTCGACTAACTCAGAGATGAAGTTCGGCCAATTCTTCGGCCACTCTTGTTTGAGGATCTATGAAAGGCGTCAAGCAAACAACGACTGGCAAGTAATCAAGAAGTATACCTGAACCAGTGCAAGATTTAACTTGTTGATGTAAGTCTTCTCCTTTCTGAGAGAGCCTTCATCAGAGGCAGCTTTGAGTACGATAGAGACAACAAAATTCCGTATGCCTAAATCGAGTTTGTTGAATGAGCTAAAATAGGTGTGGGAATAAAGTGCTGCACCTTGTCGCTGACCGTCCGGCAGAGTTTTCCACCGTGTCAGAATCAACTTTTCCAAGATTTGAAGGCCAATGTACTATCCATCCCGCGAATTGTGAACACGATGATGGTGTGACATATCAGATCACTATACCTTCGACTGAGAGAACGATGAATGTTCAAGGATGTCTGGGACCCTTGTCCAAGAGTCGGGGTGTTCCTGGAACTGGGTCAGGACTTGTTGTCCTAGTTGTTGCTTCAAGCTTCGTTGTCAGATCAAGTTGAAAAAAAGACGCGTAGAGAAGGCAGTCATTGTTCACCTCAGGTCCAGAGCCAGTATAAAATGCCATGACGACGTTGTCGAAGTGAGAAACATTGAAATCTCGCGAGAAATCAAGCAGAGCCTGTCGATATGATCAACACGGCTCTCTAAAAGAGACGACCAGACACAAGCTTGCCTCCATAATAAACGGAAAATGGCTATAAGAAGATTAGACAGATACGAGACGCTGAGGGAGTCGTGGTGGAGAACAGATGTGGTGTGTTCGTTGGGCAAAGGGGACAGTTCCGTGTAATCGATAGTCACGTGATGCTGACATCAGCTGAGCCGGTAAGCGATATCTCTCTGAACGACATGCAGAAAGGGTTTTTCTAATGTGATGTTTGAAACTTCAATGGTAAGTAGTTCATTTCAGGCCTGATAGCCTCATACTCATTGTATGTAATTTTGGCGGTCAGCAAGTGACCAAGTTGACCAACATTATGCACCACCTCGCGTAGACTTCACCTTCCGTATGACATCATTTCAGCACTTGAGATAAAATTGTCTGGGGTGTCAACCAGCCGACGTTGGAGTGCTACAGTTGATAATTCAACTCGCTAACTCCTTGGGAATAACAGCGGTTGCATTTGCTTCCGATGAAAGTAAAGAAATTGCCCATGATCTTAGGGGGAATTCAAGTCGTTCTTTGAGAGCCTTTCGTAGACCCTCATGATGCTTTTTGGATTGCCCAATGACGACCCGTATCACCGGCAATGTTGCTGTGGAGAGCAGCCTATACTATTTCTATGTAGATTATACATATGTCATTAGCATACGGCTGAATATCGATCAATTTTTCCTCATGCACACTTTTGTAACAATCGGCTCTACACGGTTTGATCTGCTCATTAAAGAAATCTTATCCCCACATACACTTGAGGCACTGAAGAGTCGCAGGTGCACGACGCTCACGGTTCAGTGTGGGAATTCTGCATTTGAACAAGCCAGTCTCATTGCCAAGGGAGAAACAGTCAATCTCTCAATCGAGGGCATCCAAGTCGAGCTCTGGAAATTCAAACCTGCTTTAATAAAAGAGTATGAAAAGGCAGACCTAGTAATTAGTCATGCAGGTTAGAGAAACAATATTATCAGAGGCTTGCGCTCAGTAGACTCACAGGATCGGGAACAATCATCGAGATCTTGCGCCTACCGAGACCACTCATTGTAGTACCCAACCCAACACTCCTTCATAACCACCAAGAAGAACTGGCCCACGCATTGGAGGCAAAAAAGTACCTGACTTCGTCCACCGCTGAGTGAGTTCTGCTTCTATAACTGAGAGCTGGAACTCAGACTACTACAGGAACCTTGCAAAGACGATCTCCGAGTTCGATGACGAAGGAATTTTCCCATTTCCTGCGTTCGACGGAAGTAGGTTCAGCCAGCTATTGGATGAAGAAATGGGGTTTGTATGAGTGATCTTTTGTGATTGAATTTATTGGTTATTTTCTGATTATCATCTTCTCTAAACTCTCATGGCGCCGAAAGTTGTCTCCCAAGTGACCATAGATCTTGACCCGGAGACATATGAAACACAAAATGTGCATGTAACTTATGATCAAATTGCTAGTCATTTTTCAAGCACGAGATATAAAGTAACACAAGGTCACCACCTCACCTTGCCTGTCCCCTCCTCTAAGATTACCCTCAGCCCTGGCCTATTATCGTCAATTTCCTGTCTGAGCTGCCTAATGGCTGGCTCGGACTTGACTCTGGGACTGGAAATGGAAAATATCTACCGTTGGACCGACAGGGCAGTATACAAATGATTG
>Ga0153986_1000025_pt1 | contig 38242 bp, 56 predicted proteins | sample TSGA070MetaG_FD_104724 | JGI IMG/M metagenome (GOLD analysis project Ga0153986, IMG submission 104724) | Attine ant fungus gardens microbial communities from Georgia, USA - TSGA070 MetaG | ecosystem: Host-associated > Fungi > Mycelium > Unclassified | place: USA: Georgia, Alexander Wildlife... | reverse complement strand
TGTTGACCTTGTCTCGGGTCTTGCCATTTGCGCCGATTCCCATCCAGCTTCTCTTCCACTCGATCCGAATCCGACGGTCTCGCCAAGCAGTTGCGCTCTTGCTGCGCCTGCGCAAATCCCTGGATACACCCTGTGACCCAGAAGAAAGTATTGATCCTTGTGCTTCATGGGTAAAAGAATTCTCAATCCAGACGTGGACAGTAGATGCAGACGTGGTCATTGACATCGTCCGCCTCCTTCCCAATCTCTCCTCTCTCAATGTTCGGATTGGTCCCAGAAATATCTCTCCAGAACACTTGGAACAGTTGTTTCAGGAGCCGATTGGGATGCTCATGCAGTTATCTCTGAGATTTAGGCCTTAGTAAGTCTTTTTTTTCCCCTTGTGTATCTTTATTCAGTCATGCAGTCTTAAAAGAGCGTCCTACCACCAGTTTCACCAGGTAGAGTGATGCGTGTTGTGCTGAAAAGGAGAACTGATATAAATATATATCAGGGTGTATACTTTGATTCCACTTTATCCGCGCTGGCCAAGTGGCCTCCTCAGAAGATACCAAGACTATCTATCGTCCAGGATCCCCACCAAGAAGCTAGCACTGAAAAACAAACCTTTGCCCAACCTATCGTCTTTTTCCTCCTCGACCCACATCTATCAGTGTTGGTCCATTCCCCTTCCATCGCACATTCGATGACCGCGCTTCGCCTGCGCATACCATCAAGACCAGTAGCCAGACCTCTATGCATATCGCTGCCGGGGCAGAAAGACCTGTATCATTCCCCCGAAGCATCTCCGGTCGTACCGAATCTCGAGTTTTTGGATCTATCGACGTGTGGCGTCATCGAAGGGGAGCTTGAGATGATCCTCGCTCGCTTCAGAAATCTCAGACATCTAATCATTGATGGATGTGCTGTTCTGCGAGCAGAGATCCATCAAGGTGAGTGGGGGGCACTCGGAAAACGATGTGCGCTCATCGGTGTTCATCGTGCCCGAGAGAGAGAGAAAGAGCTCAAAGCGCACTTGGAAGAAGGAAAGGTAGGTGGGGGTCAACAGGCGTTGGGGAGTGATGGAGGTCCTGCTCAGTTAATTATGAACCCTGGAACTAGGAGTGAGCCTCGCCGACAGAGGCCGGGAAGGCGGGGTCTAGCGACACCGACGATGTCTATCCGTGATCGCTCCTCTGGGATTCCCCGATCTCCTGGTCTACCCAAACCGCCCATACCGAAGATCCGTATCCTTCCTTTCGTTCCTAGACTGGTGACATTGGCAACCACGACCATGATAGGAGTGGAGCCCTGTCGACACGCGACCATGCGTTCGGAATTTGAAGCCGGCTGGACGGAAGGAATGGCACAACTCGAGGTGGCCTATGCGAGGTTGCGGACGAGCTCGCGCCATGGTGTTCGACTTTTGCGTGAAGATGGTGAGAGTCGGAATGTGGGGATGAATGGGATGGAGGGTTTGGAAGACATTGATGTCGACGACGACGAGGCGTTTGCGATCACGAAGGACACGCCTCCGATCCTGTGTCTAGCTGGACCCACCAGGAACGAGCACCATGTACCGGATTGTGGACACTTTGTGGGATGGAATATCTGGCATGAGACACTGGCCAATGACTAAAACATGTCCATATACATCTTAATACACATGACTTTGACATGGGCAGCATGTACGACTGACAGTGCTATGTACCAGTACAAACAAGATCAGGGGACAAGGGTCTCGCCGACGGTGAAGTGGACATGGTCGCCCTCGCCGAGAGTGAGTCTGACGGGGAGGCGGGGGTCGATGCGGACGGGTGCGCTGGTGCCGACGTAGAAGTCGCCACGGCTGAAGCCGCGTGTGATGGCGGCCGTCTCCTCGTCTGTGAGCTGGCGGGGGCGCTTTGTTGGGCGGAAGGTGGAGGTGGAGGGGCCGGTGAAGGAGGCGGAGTAGTCGTAGTACTGGTGTTGCTGGAGAGTGGCGTAGACGGGGGGCGGGGGGAAGTGGACTGGATTTTGCTGCTGGGGTGCGTCGGGGTCGGGATACGCACAGGACGCGCCGAGGCCGCGCTTCAGGCAGCTCTGGCACGGCAGCACCTCGCTGCACCGCGTCTTGCCGGAGTGACACGCCACACACGCCCGCCGGACCGAAGGCCCCTTGGCTGCTCCCGTCAGCCGGCGTCCCCGTCCACCGTCCTCACTCACCTTTGCGCGCGCCCTCCACAGGCACAACCCCCATCTCGTGGCCCTGCCCCAGCTGCAGCTGCTGCTGCGTCTCCAACGACCCCGCTCCGTCTTGCACCACTTCGTCTGCAGGGAGCGCCGACATTCTTGCGGACTGGCGGATGATACGGCGGGCAACCTTCCTCTCGCCGGGCTCCTCCACTGCGGATCACGTAATCACGGCTATTCGCTTCCCGGTCCCGGTCTCGCTCTCCCATGGACCATCTCTTTTCATCCACAGAGACGGACCGTCTCCTCGACTTTCTCGACAGCTTCTGGCTCGATGAGCAGCCCGAACTTCATCCCCAGTCCCCCCCGACGCCCCCGCCGCCCTCTCCCCGCCCACAACGTCCACCCCACATAGCCAGCAACGCCCTGCGCCAGAAATCCCTCCTCTCCTCCCCGCAAAAGCGCCTCAACCACATCATGTCGGAGCAGAAGCGCCGCAATGCCATCCGAGATGGCTATGCCCAGCTCATCTCCCTCCTCGCGCCCGGCGACTCCCTCCCTGCACTTCCCATGCCCACCCGCGGCCGTCCCAAGGGCAGCAGCAGTCGTTCCAAGGGCCAGACAAGGGGAAAGAGCGGCGTCCTCTTCCGTGCCGTCGAGTATTGTCGCTGGCTCGAGCAAGGCCGCGACGCCCTCCGCCAGGAAGTTTTGCGCCTCGAGGCCGCCGTAGATAGCCCCTTGTTGTACACACACTAGCCGTTTATTCATTACATATAATACATAGTCCATATTTATTAAATCAAGCACGGCTCACCCCCACTCCTCTTGTAGATCTCTCGCCAAAAAGTCATCCTCAATCTCTTCTTCAGTCTCCTCATCTTCCCCTTCAACCACATCATCCACCAACCCTCTGCGTCTCTTCTCCCCACCCAGTTCCATCTCCTCCGCAGTAATCCCCTCTTTCAGTCTTGAATTCCGATCCGCCGCCATCTTTTTCCGCTTCGCCAACGGTGATCGTAGCGAATCATCCAAGGGTGTACTACTCCTCAACCGCTTTCCCTTCACCCGCGGCGTATTGTTCACACTACAATCATCATTGAGTTTCCTCTTTACACTCCTGATGAAATTCATACCTTGCCCCACCCACGCTGCTTTCGTCTGTCAGCTCATCCTCACTCTTCATACGTTCATCAACACTCTCATCATCGCTTTCCATCATGGCAGCCTCAACCTCATCATTGATATCATTCCAATCAATCTCTTCGAGGTGTAGCGCACCTACTGCCCCACTACTGCCCTCTCCCATTTCAGCATCTTCTCGAGCAACCTTGGCTTGTAGCTCCACCGGCTCAAGGTCCCAATCGTCTGCATCAGGCTCCGGATCCGATGAAATCTGCTGATCCGAAACAGGGGGACTGTTCGAGCCCCCGGCCAAAGACGATTCGTAAAACAAATAAAGCTCTTCGTCCTGTCGCTTCCAGAGTGCAATACAGTCATTGAACCACTCAATACGCACAATCTTGATGTCACCCCGCTTTCTTGCTGTTTCAACTTTCTTGGTTCCACGCTACACATATCGGCTGTCAATTCCCTTTTCGCCTCTGCTAAACACTCACTTTGGCTGTCACCACGTGCGTTACTTGCGGACTGAGATCGGTATAGCACTTGGCACCGAACATATGCCCGAGTTTCCAAAAGTCCGTCGTCTCTTGCGGAACGTCCAGAGGAATGACACCAGAGAACACGATATGAACACCTGCAAGCACCTCAGAGCGTATCCATGGTATTATTTTCTGTGTGTCACATATCACGTCGGTGATGGTAATACGATAAGAAGACTGCACCGACCGTCACGTCATAGGGTCTATCAATGGTCAGGTCCTGTGTATGCCGAAAATTCCGGGATTTCTCCGATAGCTGTTGATCGTAAGACACAAAGAACCGTTGATGCACTTCGTTTAACAACTGCGGATCAAGAGTCAGCCATCCATCAAATGATGTCCTGTATGAGGGAACAGACCTTCTCTATCCGGCTTAATTCTCTGTCGTCGTTCTTTAACAGAGCTTGTTTAGGCTTCTCTGGCTGATGGATGGAAATAGCACTCTGATTTTCTGCTGGTTTCTCTGTCGCCGATGGCTGCTTCTCCGAAGAAGTCTCTTGCGTAATATCATTGCTGGTTTCGTGGCTGATCGTGCCTTCCAGCTCTTCCTGCCTTTTTGCGAGTGGTCGTTTCTCCAGCTGCTCGTCCAAAGCTGCATTGTTGGTTGAAAGCAAGATCTTGTGCTCGAGCTCTGCTTTCTCAATATCCTCGGGCGTTTCAGACTGTAAACTTTCTGATATCGTAATGTCAGCGTTATCGAACACTGAAGACGAGGCCAGAGCTTATGTACCGGAAGAGGTCTGGAGGTTTGTAATGGCGGTGGAAGACGGCGTCAGGGGGGCAATCTTGGCAAGGAAGCTCGAATTGATGTCACCAATGCCAATGAAGAAATCGTCTTACAAAATTAATGAGAAAACGACTCGAGACATGGACGGGAATTGCTTACAAGGGATAACTTTGATTAAGTTTGGGCTCCATTCCCATACATCCGCTCTATCATCAATAATAACAACCATTGAGGTATCGCATGGGAACAATCGCTGTAAACTCTTCTGTGTCATGTCTACAAGAATCGGTGATAGGCAGAGCAATAGATTAGAATTGACCCACTTCCGCTTTCGTCGCGACTCAATATTCGTCCCTTGAAAAAATTGCCGTCAGGGTCAACGGCGGCACACACTTCCTCTGCGTAGGCGCGTGTGCCCATAGTATATACGTGCATGTCAAATTTGTCAGCGATCTGCTCAAAGAACATCTGCCAGCCAGGTCTTTGAAAGATGAGAAGCAAGCTTAGTGCATACCTATGGTCTCGTGGATTGGTCCATACCTTGGTTTGATATAGTACATGCAACCTTCGTTTTCGACGAGCTTGTGCTTCCCTTTCGGTCGCTGGGGTCTCATGTGTGGCGGCATGAATGACTCGGGCCCGAGACGGAATTTCTTGACGTCCTTGAGAGCCTCCCAGTTGGGATTACATTCGCTGTCAGAATCGTCATCAGAGTCTTCAGATACTTCAGAGTCGCGTGGCGTAGTGGATGACTTCTTTGCCTGGCACGCCTCCCAAGCTTCACCCTCCGCTATCCATTCACCAACAGTAGGATCAACAGTCGCGTGTACGATCGTTTGGTCGAGATCAACAATGAGAGAGAGTTTGCGGGACTTGAGAAGATGTTGAGCTGTTTCGAATTCGATCCGTTGAGCTTCCTCGAGTGAGACAGTTGGACCAAACGCAGAGTGTGTCATTTGAATGTGGGCGCGAGATGCATCGGAATAGCCAGTGTAATCGATACTGGGCCAGAATTGAGTATATGTCTAAAAAAAAAAGGAAAAAAGGAGAAGAATCTCATCGAGTTTCATACTTTGTCATATCTTTACCACAGAGCACGCAGAGTCCGCCGAGTTGGATGCCGTGCTTGCATGGCTCGGTAACAATGAGAGCCGGTTTGTCTTTTGCTCTGTTTTGGGAGATGACATCGCCAGGCTTAATCTTCCAAACGTCGAGAGTACCTTCTACCGCAGCATCCCAGGTCCCAAATCGGGTTTCTGGGTTGGAATCTGGAGTGTTTGGAATGTGAACGAAGGAGTAGGTGAGAAGGCGAGTACCGCGCTTGAGGTTGTCTGTCGGTTTCGCCTCGAGGGTGATGACCTTGACGGGAAAAGGAAAAGAGGACGGGAGGAAAAGTTCAGTGGGACTGGCCTGGGCCATTGTTAATCTTACAGAGCTTTTTTCGCAGGAGTTTTGTGACGTTTGTTCCAACAATCAACAATGCCATATATATCCTCCTTTAGGAAATCCTGGTTAGAATAAGAATAAGGTCGCCAAGGTCTATTGCTTGATTCTGCCTTGCTGTGGGATAAATACCCACTATGAAGACTCGTTCTGTTGGCCAGCCATGCCATCCTTCTTCGACTCTGTCAAACGCTTTTTTCCTGCCTTTCTGACAGGCAATGCCCTCCAGCTCTACTCCAGGCGATACCCCTCTTGCTTCTTTCTTCGTCTTCCTCTCCTGGTTTACCTCGACTACATCTTTCCCTGCCTCGCAGTGGAGGATATAATCTGTCTCAGACGTGTATGTGTAGCACTCACATCTCGTGCTCTAACCAGATAATGACCATGGCGTCGTCAAGGTGAACAAAGCATTCTTTCTGATTACACATGAACCGTCCATATGGCGGCGTTTTTTGTCGCGCATGAATCACCACCCTGTGGTGTACTTGCGCCCAACTTTTGACTATTCCAACAAGGACTTATACTACGAGGCTGAGCAGATCGTCACACGGACGATTTCGCTCGATGACAACTGGCGCGCCAGTCAGCCAAAGGTCATCACTCGGATACTTCTCGAGGCGCACTATGAGGTACTCGACATGTCACTACTTCCTGGTGGCAAGTATATGGTGGCTTCTGTCAGAGACAAGGGCAGCTATCGCTACTATCTCATCCTCTATATCCTCGATCATCCTTCCGGTCCACAGGCCATCGCTCGAGTCCAAACCTTTGCCAAGATCTTTCGCATTCAGACCCGGTACATGAAGATCCATGACAAGCACTGTATCCTCATCACCTGCGTAAGGCGATGTTTTTATGACCATCCTCCTTTCGGGTGCGTTTCTTCTCAACTTGCATACACACACCACTTGCATTTTTGCTCATCGTCCACGATCAACGCAGTATCAATCTCTCACAAATGAGCCACGAGCATCCACTTCAAGTACCCCCTTACTTCTCTGAAGTCTTGGTGTTCTATGTCCCCATGAATGTCCTTGAATATATCAGTGACCCCAACATTGTCTGGGGTTCGCCCGAACATGAACGTAGGCTCGAGGAGCAGAGCAGTGGCCCTTTCCATTTCTTAACCTCTATTGAAATCGACAGCGATATCAGCCAACTTGCCTCGTTCGACAATGAAGGCGCTCCTTGGGTTGTCATCGTGACTAACGATCTCTATATCTCATTCTATAATTGTAGAATGCCCTATCCGGTCATTCTAAAATGCACTGATCATCCAGATTTCGACTACGAAGTACGCGTCATTCAAATAGTTCGTATTACCCTCTTCACGTCTGACAATCATGTCTCAATAGACGATTCGTGCCATCCTCCCACTTCCCAAACAAAAACAAATCCTTGTCGTTCGCCAGTGCATTATCATAACTCATCGCGAAGAATGGGTAATCGAACTCTACGACTTCCCCATCGCACACTCTGTACAAGCCCCTACGCACTACATTATTGTCAAATACGCCCTCCCTTACGCGCTCCTCAAAGTCCTCATTTCGGAACCTCTGATAGCCGACTCCTCTCCAAAATTCCCTAAGTTCCAAAACGAACCTCTGCCACCCGTCTCTATCTATTTTCAGTCATGCACCCCTTATGGCCTGATGCACTTCAGCCTGTGGCCCATGTGCGAGCAAACGTCAGATGGGAAGATTCACTACATCTCAAAGTATATCGTAGATCCTGCCCCACTTCCCGACGGACCGACGCCAGAATGGGAACTTCTCAGAACAGAGGCACAGAGGTACTATACACATCAGTCGTGCCATCAGACTGATCCTCAAGTCGTGCATGTCCTCCCTGGAAATTATCGCGCCGTCTATTACACAACCTCCAAGGACGACAGGAGAATCTCTCCGTCCATGCTCAGGTTCCGGCGGTATCTTTCTCCTGAAGTCCAAAAAATCACATACCCTGAAAGGCCTAAAGATAATTCATTGGCATTTATGCGCTCTGAGCGTCCATTCCATCCGAGCGGTCTTTATGGATGTATTGAAATAGGATTGGACGATGCTCATGCCTTTTCTTCCAAGGGAATCAATGCCATTGCCTGGGATGAAAGTATAGGACGTGTGTGTGTTGCTGTCCAAGGAGAGCTTGGTGTCCGGATACTTGACATGGGCCTTACGGTCGAGCCAGATCAGAGATTTGCTGGGTGGAAAGGAAGAATGTCTCAAGAGATTGCCGAACAAGATTGTTGGTACTCCAGAGATTGTTCACATACCCGCTCTGTGTCCAGTCGACCTAGTTTATCCGACTGGCTGGGCTTTGGTAGGGACTCTGGTAGGGACTCTGGTAGAGATTCTGGTAGAAATTATGGTAGAGACTTGAGATACACTGTTTAAATATATTCTTTGTTGCGACATGTATTACAAAGCGCTGGTACAATTCGGGAGAATGCGACGACATGGCGACAAATGGGACAATATAATGCTGACTCCTACAAATAAGTAAAAGCGAGGAAGATCGTAAGTTCGCGTTACACAGGATAATACAAGAAGCTATCAATTATCGAGCCCATCCATTGCGCGAATGCAATAGTTGGAATGAGTACAAGGGGGAATGCTGATGGAGAGCATCAATCAATGAACACTTAGGAAGATCATAATGATAGCGGAACCCAAGGAGGCAATGATGAAAAAACTCAAATGAAATGTTGCAAAACAGAATCAAGAATGAATAAACTAAACAAGAACGTCTCCATACCTCTCTGGCCATCAGTATCGCACAACGGGCTCAAAATCGCTGCATGAATGAATTTGATGAAACCTTATCTTTACGACCATCTTTGTCCCTCTCCTTCTTCCCGATTCCAAGCATAGGTGCAGTCAGACTCAATTTTCTCTTCGTCCGCTTCAGCCCACTGGTACTAATTGGAGAGCTTGTGGTCGTGACATCCTGGTTCAGATAGCTGAAAACATGTCTCGACGAAGCCGGGGATGGAATAGTAGGCAAGGATGGTGCAGATGCGGATGGTGAATTTGGATGAGATTCCAACAAAGTATTTAAACTAGCCTGAGGGTAATGTCCGTTTACATGATTTGACGGGTCGCTGGTCGCTGACTCCATTCCATTCTTGATTAACATATCATATTTAGAGAAATTTTTAGAGGATGAGCCAAGAGGTGGATTTACTTTAGCTGGAAAATGATTCGCTTTACTGGGTGTGGGAGCCGAGCTGGCGTTTGCAGTGAATGGCCTTGGAGCGACATATGTGCGAGTGTTTGGTGTCACATTTTTATGGTGATCCAGTGATGCTCGAGAACGATGACCAAGTACTAGAGACGATTTCTGGGAAGGCGAAACATCTATCTGATCGGTTGGCTGTGATGATCTCGAAAAAGACTTCGGAAGAATGGGTGGAGGGGAAGATGAAACTGTTGTGGCTGGCGATGATAAAAGTATTGAAGGGCCCGAGGAGGAACTATCTTGTTGTGTCGCACTAGAAGAGGTGTGTGATGAAACAGCAGTAACTGCTTGGGGAGGCTCCAGGTTAGGGCTCTTGAGTAGCAGGTCATGGGTCATTGCTGTCTGAGAGGGACGTCGTTTAATTTGGGAGGTGGTCTTATACCAATTGGCAGATGGAGATCGCTCTTTGAGTACAGGAGAGGGTGGTAACTCATCAATCGACTTGTCAGACTTTGACTTATCACCTAATAGGAAACTTCTTCTCTTGAACCAACCGCTCGCCTTCCGAGTTTTGTCTTTTCCCTTGTCTTTCACTTTTCCATTGGGGAGTACAGATACTAGAGTAGACAACGACGAAATATGAGGAACTGACGGAATAGACGATGGATCATCAGGAATGACCAGAGATGGAGAAGAAGCTGAATGGTGAGTTGATCGCGGCGAGTCAGACTGTATGAACTGGTTAGACTGGTCCGATCTGTCGTCTGGATATGATATTGCAGTATTTGGTCGACCATTGTTGGAAATACCACGACGGACAGGAGATAGAACTGGATGAGCAACGCTGGGGGAGGGTGGGGCTATGAGTGGAGACGTGTTGGGAAGCGGAAAGATAGGAGAGTCTCCCGATGTAAGGCTGGAAGATTTGTCGGCGATAGATGCAGAGGTGATAGGAAGTTGTGAGGACGGAAGTGTGACAACAACAGAGGTTTCTGTTTCACGAGACTCAACTTTGCTGAGGCCCGGGGGCAGTGAAGGCACAAGCTGTTGCGAAGGTGTTCGTAGCTTAATACCACTTAATTCAGGTTCAGGTGATAGGGGAGAATCAGGGGACTTGAGTCCCAGAGAACCGAGGTCAATGTCAACAGCCTGGTAGTATAAAACATACGCCGATCCGGAATGAGAGTCCCCATAGTACTTGGGAATATCGCCTTCAGGTATAGGGTATACATTGTCGTCGTCGAACACAAGCCAAGTTCCAGCAGACTTGACAATAGAGATATAATGGCCATGATGTGGTCCACTAAATGAAAGATCAGTAACATACACATATGGGAACCATTCACTCACTTTCCAATATGAACTACGATAGCAAAGAGGCTATACAATCGGTCTGCGTTCTCAAGATCATCCACGGTATTGAACAGCCGCAATTCGTGAGGGAAAGCGACGCGATAACTTAATTTGATGTATTTTTGCACATCCTCTTGGAATTTGAAGCGTTTAAGATGTAGTGCAAGAACATTGGGTAACTTCTTGATCTTCATGCTACGAACGACATGGTGAGCAACCAATTGACTACTCTAATCACTAGACCCACCGTTTCTCTGCCTCTTGAAGATCACAGCACGAGTCGCAAAAGAATTTATTTCTTTGACATAACATCTCACTCGCACTAAATGACCGCAGGCATGCTGTTACACTGGAGTTCTGTTCAATGTCTATTGAAAGGTCGAGGAAAGACTCGTCACGGGAGGAAACCTAGACACTTGATCAGCGGGAGCGACTAGAAACAGAAGGGAACACCGACCGTCTCACAAGTCAAGCACCGGGTTTCACTAGTCAGAACACCCTCGAAGAGGCGGTGGACCAGTGTGGCATCCTGGGGAGAAGTACCTGAGTTTGAGCTGGTCGTTGCCGTCACAATAGTCGGAGGTGCTTTAGAGGCCAGAGTTGCCAGAGAACCGGTCACTGGAGAAATGCGGACAACGGTTAGTAAGGACGAAATATCGAGTTCAATCAAACTCACAGTCTTCTGCTTGGGTGCAATTCTGTGCCGATTTCCTCTCTTCCTCAAGCTCCTCAACAACGGTGTTTAGCAGATGATTCAGAAACTCATGGGCATCCTGATGCATGGTCCCGCGGAAATCTTCCTTGCTTTCCTTGAGTTTGTCAATAAATGCTTTGGGTGCCACCGTACCCTTATCTCCCGGATGTGTTGAAATGAAGAGGAACAGAGACCGGAGAGCAGAAAAGAGAGTAGGCGGGGAGGATGGAATAGGGTAAAGTGGTTGGGAAGCAGTGGAGAACGAGTCAGGAGGATTGTCGAGCGATGGGCGCTTGCGGTCGGGTTTGCGACGGACAGGGGTGAGGGAATATTGCGAGGAAGCAGGCTTTTTGAGATCATTTGCAACGGGAGGAGGATAATCACGGGGGAGAGAGGGGTCTACAGTCTGTATGATAAGGTCGCGAAAAGGAGCGCAGAAATAGAGGGCTTGGAGCACAGAATTGGCATAGCTGGACAGACAAGAGTAAGGGAGTGACCAAGAAATCGCACAAAGAAGCACACCAGGTATTCCCGAACTGAAAAGATAATCACTAGGGGTGACAAAATTTATAATGGGCTAACATACGTTCTCGAGTCCGAATTTCTTGGCATCTGCAGAGCTGACGACGGGCTTGGGCACCATCCTGAGCCCATGCTGGGGCTGCAAGGGACCGCCAAATATTCGCTTTGTACGGGCCATCATGGTGACGGGAGAGTCTAGTGATGGTGACAGATAGATGTCCATCAAACCATCAAACCTTGGCACCACGTGACCCCATACCAGGCCCTGAAAATTCCTTCATCTATCTGGTGATGCATGCGCTCAACATCTGAGAGCTCCTGGTCACCTTTCACATCAGCCTCATGACCATCACCACCAAAGATAGCATCAGACATCATCAATATGACCACTTGTTGCTGCATTCTTGGACTGCCTGAACACAACTTGGTAGATCATACCAGGCTAGCACTCTCACATTCATATAATTTTCAAAACACGTGAGGCATACAAAAACAAGCGCTGGCTCAATATACAGCTGGTTATAAATCCTATATATATACTTATATCATATAATTCTTTCTTTTTTGCTATTACTTAAGTACCTTTGGCAACATCACCTTTTCCGAGAAACAGGCAGCTTGAAGTTGCTCGAGAGGCTAGGCAAGCACTGACCAAAATCTGGTAAATGAGCAACGTTTGTTGAGGCCTTTCTACCATCCGGGGGCGCTGCTCCCTCAAGAAATCTATTTCTTGTAAAACGAGATCGCTTGTCAAGCCCTCAGGTAACATGCCAAGAGGAGAAGAGGGAATGACTGATGCAGGAGTTGGTGTCGCAGCAGGGGCTAAGAATCCGCTATGTCGTAGGAGAGAAGACAGCGCGATAAAAGACCCCGTACGTCCAATGCCTGCTGAGCAACCTACGACGATGGGTGGATCAGGATCATCACGATGCTGGAGCACACGTGTTCGAGTAATCGATGGTGAAGGACTGTCAAAATTTGGGTCTCTGTTCAACTGATCGACTAGCTTCACAAAAGCCAGTAGAGATTGACGGTCCTCAGGAACACCGTGATCGGGCCAAGCGGTATACATCAAGTGCTGGAAGATGACCCTGTTATTATCATCTTCCTCTAGTCCATATGAATCTTCGCTCTCATCCATGTTTTTCAACCTAGTTGATTGGATAGTTGAATCCGAATTGACAGGTGAGATTGCAACTATACTTTGTAAACAGTGGGCATCTTCATGATCTTGCGTGTGTATGAGCGTCACCTTGAGTGCCTGCGCAGGTAGCTCAGGGTCAGGAGGCACAATAACAGATTTGCCAACTTCAGTGGGGAAATAGAGATGAGCTTTCGTCCGACCACCTTCGACATTCTTTGTCAATTGCACAACTGTCCGGATTCGGCTTGTGAGATGGGTAGCTGCATCATCTTCGAGTTTCAAGTTAGACGTCACTTGGGGAGTGGAAATCGGCTGCATGATGAAACTGAGAAATGTATGGATTGTCATAGGTAACGGTGCCTGTGTAGCTATCCACCACTTGTGTCCGTACCGCTCCAGCACCCAGTCAGCATTGAGGTATCTCCCTGGGGTGTTGCCACTCCCCACAATAATCCGCGTGCGATCATATGGTACAACGTCAGCGTAGCGATTGTGTGGAATATTTCGCATTTGATTCGCAATGGCCACGGAATAATACTTCAGGTAGGGGTCGGGAACGACGACCAGAGAATGAGGAACCTCCGAACCGCTTGAGAAGCCCGACATTACTCCAGCTCGACTCAACAATCGAACATGTTCTCGTCTCGATTCACGCTCTGAAAGGGTTCGAAGGACGGAATTGATATTAGACTCTGTGTAAGCATTGTTGAGCCACGCTGGGAGTGCACCGCGATAAGACATTGATTTGAAATCAAATAGAGCACTATTTTGAACTCTGATCATTTCATATTATTCTCACAATCTTACTTTGACATGGAATTCGTCTCGCTGATCAATGAGAGTACGGTTGTCAGGCGAGTCACAGTCAGAATTCTGACAGAGAGTAGCTCACGTCACTAGGACAGGGTCAGCTCAACCCTTGATAAGTCCGTAGGTAAAGAACATCTAACGGATGGGGTTGTAGAGACTTGTTGGACATCACGAGGAGTTGAGAAATTACCTTGATTTTTCCTATATCCTCTGACTTGCTCATCCTCAGGAACTACCCCAATCAATCCAATTACACTTTGCAGATTTTGTTTCACCTCGTCGCATCTCCCTTGTCTTTCAAGGGGGATTTGTCGGAACCCCTTGTCTAATCCAAGTACCAGCATCACCTGATTCCATGAATGAGTGGCGCGTTGTAGCAAGTATCTACCCGGAAGACATCAACCGCCGACAGACATTTGACCTGCAACCCATCAATTCCAGAATGGACGATGGTGTCCGGGCAATAAAGCTCGTATTCAAAGGGAGTTCCGATTTCTTTGGTAGAATCACAATTTATGACTTGAAAGTAGAGGGTTTAGTCAAAAAGATCCCTGAGGGATCAGGGGTGATAGCGACATAAATATACGATTAAAAACTCTGAAAAATACTTTCACGACTGAAGCTCTGCTTTGCGCCTTTCATGCCTCTCACGCGTCCTATCTTCATGTCTCTTCTCACGCCCTTTATGCCTCTTGCTGCGTCTTTGAGGCCCCTTCAGTCTACCTGCTGTTTGCTTCCTTGCTATCGAGATTCGTTTGACACTATCATTGAGGTCGAGAAACTTGCCACCAACATCCCGGATCTCGAGCATAGGCCGGCCAACCTTCTCCAGGCTCTGAGATCTCCGTGGTGTCTTGATATATGATTTTTTGGTGTTTTGAATCATGAGTTGAGGATGAGTCGACTTCAGATTCTCCCCTCGCTGAGCGAAGTCTCGCCCAAGTTGCTTAGCATGCTCGAGTGCGGCTGGCACAATGGGTTCCTACATTTGCTCCAATTCAGCTGATGGGGATCATAGACAGGTGTGCCAGCTTACTCGACCATCCTCGGGGACGGATTCCCAATACTGACGTTGATATCTTCGGCGTTGGGCATCACGGTTTTCGTCTTGCTCGAGAAAATCTGCTTCAATAGCTTCCCATCGGGGACCATCCCAGTGAACCTTGGCTGATCTGTATGGTTTGACTCCAACTCCAAGAAGTTTCTCCATGCCACATTGGAACCCATATTGAATTTGTTTTTTCTGCACAAAAAATTCAGTGTCTACTCAATATACTTGAAGAGAGATCAATTCAGATGGGGTTGAAACGGTTCTAACCATGCTCCGGGCGATGTAAGGCACCACAGACAGTCTTCCAACTCGCGAATGATGAAGAAATTTCATCATAACCGAAGGATATGGGCTATTAAACTCACCTCCTGAAAGGAAAAAACAACAGAAGTTGATTAGCAACTACGATAACTTGGTAGTGAGAAGATATCTACCTATAAAATGAATTTTAGTCAGCTACGATTCAAGGATAACAGGGTTTAAAAAGATCAGAAAAAGTGCAATTTAACCATTGATCGCGTGATGTCTTCAAGACTAATCGAAAAATTTCGTTCGACTCATCGTTTTGAGTCTGAATAGAGAAAAAGCATGCACATACTTTGTACCAAGAATACTCCAAACCTTTCAGACGAAGGATAGCATCGACACGCTTGAGGCTCAGATGATGACGCTGAGATAGACTCCTGACACTGTTTTTTATCGGGTCCTTCATATAATCCTCGTAAATCTGCTGGCGGAACTCATCTGACAGCGGGGGAGGAGGCGTGAAACTGGGATTCATTGGAAACGGCTTAGAAGGGACATTGAGATACAAGTGCCAACCCGACGATTGAGACGCCTACCACGTCACCTCCAAGCCAGTTGTTTGGTTTGGCATTCTTGTACTGGGCACCGATGGTTTTCAGCCACTCATTGTACGAAATTTCCTTGGACTCTTTTCCTTCCGTGACATGCCTGTCAAGTGACTCTAACTCTTCTGCAAAGGCAGTTGCAGGACTGGTGGCTTCGAGTCCAGCCTCCTCCTCAAGTGTGGGTGGCTCCGGGGCAGCATTAGACCATCGTGTCAATGTCCAGGAGATGTTACGACGCGTGGGGAAGCACAAGCATGGACGCGAACCAGCAGGGAACCTAGAGGCCCGTCGGAAAAGAGAGAGCATCTGCTGATGTACGTGGGATGTTAAAAATTCGTAGGGTTTTCGCACGTGATTAACTATTTAATTTTGTGACAAAATCACCGTAATGAAATGATCAATGGTGTACAATGGTGTACGAACTGGAGCTCTTTCATTTACTCATTGGTTTTGCAATACTTCGGCCGGTGAATCTATTGGAATGGCCAAATCACATATCAACAGACAAAATCCATCATTTTCTGCTATATTCCGTGTTTCTCAGTCCACATTTCTTATCGTATCCTCCTTCATTCCAATATCAGCGGAATTTCTGGAAATGGGTCCTTGAGAACCTGGAAAATGCCCAGAAGGTATGCCAAGTCTTGAATTTCTAATCTATGGGCGTCAAGATTGGCTGGATTTGCAGACTCACGACTTTGAAGTCGATCCAAGATTTTACGAACGGTACTTGGAGTTGCTTGCTGCTTCTGGCCCGTAGGTAATTTCCGATACATCGTTGTTCATTCCTTGAACGATCATGGAGAAAAATTAGTTCCTCAACCCCAGAGCAAATCTGCGGACGTCGATTGCCCTTGATCCACCAGCCGCCAGTTGATTCCTACGTGACATATTTTTGGCGATTCTTACCCCATCAACCTCCCAAATCATCTATTAGCGCTGTAGATTCTTCGGGATACAGAACAGCGACCCTTTTGGAATCAAGGAGACTAATCGAGAGTGGTACCACTGGATTACGAACATGGGGAGCCAGTTTAGTTCTAGCTAATTACCTCTCAGAAAACTCAGGTCTGTCTAGACGTTTTTCGTATATAAGTATTTTCTTCATTCATGGAAAAAAATGAAGATGTGGTCGGAACTCGACGAGTCTTAGAACTGGGTTCTGGAGTTGGCTTCCTTGGCATAGTGATTGCATCGTTGCAGCTTCAGCACGCTGCGGCATCAGGCTACAGCGACCAGAACGGCACCTTGTATCTGACTGACATCAACGAAGAAGTCCTGGCGCGGTGCAAAAAAAATATCGTTCTTCCGTGCAGTAAGCATTTCAGTTTTGCCTCAGAGTGTCTGACACCTAGTGAAGATTGTTCCTCGATCCACCCAAATGTGCACATTCAGAAACTGGATTGGTCCGTTTCTTTGGATAACCACCAAAGCTGCGAACTGGCATCTTATCTTGAACATGACCTCAAACCCGACGTCATCCTGGGTGCAGATATTGTTCGTCGTCTATATGTGGATCGCTGAACATTTGATGCTTACGCCACTCCGTTAGGTCTTTGATCCGTCCCTGATTCCTGCCCTAGTTGGTTTCCTCAGAATCGCTTTGAGGAAGGAAGACAGCGAGTGGAAATCTAGATATGCTCTTATAGCACTGGCTTTGCGCAACCAAGCAACTACCGAAACTTTCATTTGCCGCATCCAAGGTAAAAGAGTTCGTTCCCTCATGTGTTTGCTCACAATCTTGATAGATGAATGCCTCTGCATCTCTGATATCTCGTCTCACATCGAACGAACACAGCTGGATGTTTTGTGTGAGGATGATGTGCGCCTATACAAAATCACAACAAATTGATAATACTGTCCATCAAAAGAGTGGTTTGATGTCCCGGCATTTCAATCATCGACAGTATCACAGCTAAGACAAGTTCATCTACTTCTGGGTTCAAGCAACACCTCACAACCAGATTTATTCATTGAACGACGTGCGTATGTAGCGTACATACGCCTCTAACAACTCGAAGAAGCCAGGGAGTTTGCTTGGTTACCACAATGACATTTATTCTTATTTCTGATTCTACATAAGGACATGGAACCTTACTGGCGTGCAAAGTAAACTCCTGAACACTTTGAGCCAACCGAAGCGTATCAAAATTCAAAATTGTTTTATGAAATCATATTTAATAAGTGACCTTCTGGCTCCCAGAGAGCACTCAGAAAGCACCTCAGAAAGCACTCGACCTACTGAATTCTAAATGGCGCCTTGGTGCGAATGAAGTCCAACCTCTCTCTGCCTACAAGACCGATTGTTCCATCTCAGTATACTTACCTGCACGTCAGTCGTAGCAAGGCTCCTGCCACTTCAGAAACATGGTGTAGAACATTGGGAAGGGATAAGAACAGGGATAAAAACAATTTCCGTAGACAGATTATATTTATGAAGAAAGTCTCAGAGAGTTGGCTACTGCTCCCCATATCCGAGCGGGTTCTTCTTCTGCCAATTCCAGAGATCGCGACACATTGTTCTGAGGTCTTGAGGTGCCTTGAAGCCCAGCTCACTCTCGGCCAACGATGGATCAGCAGTCAGATCTGGGACATCACCACGTCTGAGAGATATCGTGAATGAAACAAGGTCAATTTCGATCAGAGATTGATTCACTTACCGTCTACCAATCATTTCATATTGATATTGATAACCAGTAGCTTCGCGCATTGCTTCAACGATCTGGAGGACGCTCATACCCCTACCCTTTCCAAGGTTGTATGCTTTGTAGAAAGCTTCGCTCCTTCCGGAGAAGATAGAAGAACCCTCTTCCAGGGCATCCAGAGCCAGACTGTGGCCGGATGCGAGATCAAGAACATGCAGATAGTCGCGAACACAAGTTCCGTCGCTTCAAATTCGTGAGTTTTGTCTCCGGGAACATAAGACAACGAAAGTCATTCACGGTGTAGGATAATCATTTCCAAAAATTTTCAAAACTGGATCCTTCACGCGCCCTACGGCCATCTGTGCGAGGAGGGGGAGAAGATTCCCAGGTCGACCGCGAGGGTCTTCACCAATGAAACCAGAAGGATGGGCACCTGCGGGACTGGGAGAAGTCGCACATTGTAGACGGGCAAATTTAGGAGCTCACTTGAAATAACGCAAGGAGATCCCCCGCCATCTCGGATCAGCTACAAAATGCCGAGCTGATTAATCTGAACGCAATGCAAGAGATCATTCCTTACAGTGGCATAAGTCCTCTACAATGGTTTCTACCATCACCTTAGTCTTGCCGTATGGACTGTCTGCTTGCAGTCGGGTTGTCTCTGGAATTGGGATGATGGGCGGTGTCCCATACACAGTAGCAGATGACGAGTAAACAATTCTTCGGCAGTCGAACTCATCCATGATTTGAAGAAGAGAGACAGAAGCAGAAACATTGTTAGCGTAGTAGACTAATGGTACCTCGGTCGATTCTCCAACGGCTTTGTACGCCTATGAAGCAGGCTCAAACGCCGAAAATTTCGTTCATGCTGGGCTTACCGCGATGTGAACTACACCCCAGATACCACCTTTTCCGTACTTTTCGAATACTGCACGGAGCTGTTCGGGTTTGGTAAGGTCGCAGTTAATAGAGTCAACCTCGGTGCTCTCGCGCTCGAGAGATGTCGCATTTTGCGGAAGCTCGTTTTCAGAAAGCCGAGACACGCGAACGAGAGCGGCTGGTAAAGAATTATGATAGTTGTCTATTGAAATAACTTTGTAGCGCCTTGTTTTCTGAAGAGTGTAGATAACATGTGAGCCTAGTGAAGGGGTTGACTGGATAGAAGCATCTTGTCAGTGAGAAGAGCATACCGATATAACCGGCACCACCAGTCACCAGGACATTCTGCCTTTACTGAGAAAAGTAGATCTACGTAAAGAACACGCATACCTTGAGGGCTGGTTCAGCGGGCATAACCCTGATATGTTGAGTGAAGTTGGAAGTAAAAGATTTTGAAAGTGAAAATTTAAGTAATCTAAGTATGGGTTATCAATGATCGTTTCAAACCTGATGTGTACATTTTTTCAACCCAAACATAAACATAATTTCGGTAAAGGATGGCTACAATAGCATTTGAATCCCCTATAATTCGATAATAAAAATTCGAGAGAAGGAAAGCATGCCGTATGAAGGGAAGATGTTACATGAGAAATGTATCCAAGGTAATTGTAATAACTGCAATGTTACATGAGATATTACACGAACCCATCCACACCTCACCATCAATTTCCTGCTTCCACACTTATAACTAGTTTTTCTATGAATGCAAAAGTTTTCACTTTATTTTATGTTGGTGAGGATTAGGCAAATGATTTGAGAGGTTTCAACCTACTCAAGTCAGCGACCATTCGAGCCCATCTACAACGATATATAGTAAACACCGAATGACTGAAGGCACTAATAGTACTTCAGATAACACTATGATGAATGGCTTCTCAAGGTTGTCCATCCGTTCCCTCAAAATCTGTCCCCTGATCATCATGAGTAGTAGCGGGCTGAGTCTCATGTATCGTCGATGTTTCAGGGACAGGAGTTCTAGAAATTGCCTCATCTATGGTGCTCGTCACTTCATCAGCCCTATGCGTCTTCTCTCGTTCGGCTATGCGTTCTTTCTCAATCTCCTGTACGAGGAGTGCAACGTCACCGGTGCCAATTCTGCCAAAGTGCTGTAAATATTGATCGCGAGCTGTCCGAAGTGCAAGCCAAGACCATCTTTGTTTGTTCTGTGATTATATGAAGGTTGGATTCGCCAACAAAGTAGAAGACGCACCTCCTCGAATTTTGCAATTTGAGGATCTAGTGGTTCCGTTTTCTTGACAGATACTACTGGAGCTGGAGCTTGAGTCGTGGTTGAATTAGAAATTGGAGTTGTAGCCGACTGTACTTGCGTTGGCTGAACAGCTGTCAGTGGTCGTGGAGGGAGAGAGGGATGTAGTGCGGAGGCAACTGCAGTTGGTGCTGATGCGTCGACACTCGCAGGCGTTTCTTTGCTGTCACTCTCAACTTGTGGTTTTTCCTCCTGAGCAGCAAGTTGGCGTTCAGTGACCCTGGCGAGAGACTTCTTGCGCATCTCAATCCGATTATCCTCAAGTTTGACCTTTTTAACGAAGTCTTTCACGTCACCTGGCCTAAAGAATGATAATCATGATTAATTGATTGATGAATAACGCGAGAATAATCACTGAACTGGAATGGATTCTCCAAGTCATGCAGGTCTCGATAGCCCATTTGCCAGATTTCAGTCAGAGGCTCTGTTCCCAGGGTATATCGCCAATCTTCCCGTGGCTGCCTCAAACTCTGACGCAACTCCCTCGTTGCCCCAAACAAACCAATCTTTTCAGTGCCTCTAGTCACGAACCATGTCTCCTTGTCAAATGGTGCACATAACTCGTTCTTCCACTTGACCCAATTCTTCTCGCGCTCCATGATTGTTTGAATCGTTTCAGCAAATGCATATCCATTCGGGGTGGTTTGCTTGAGTTCCTCCAAGGCTTTGTTCAGGGTTTCCTGAGTCCATCGTGCGTCATCGGGCTCTAGGTTGAAGTCCATTTGTAGCGATCGATTGCGTGGTGTTGCCCAAATGGCCTTATCAGTTTTCGTAAAAGTCAAGATATGGCACAGAAGAATAACCATTTGAAAGAGGAACTGACGGCGAAAGTGTGTGTCTGCGATCTTGCAAAAACTCTCAAAATCAAACACTGCATTTCAACAGCTCACAAGCGTACCTCAAGATCGAGCAAGTCTGGGGACGTCAAAAACTTGGCAAAGAAATACTCATTGATGTTCGTTTCTTCGCTCTCTGAGTCTCGTTTCCTTTTTAATAAATTAATTCCTGTCCCCACTCGACTGCCCATCATAGCCTTTTCTTTCGCAGTTGCTTCTTTAATGACCGGAAGGACTTTATCGACAGCGTCTTTGAATTCCGAAAAAGTACCTTTGCTGGCAAATACAGGGGGTTTGGAAAAAGATACTTGAAGGTGCCAGAATGTATTATAAAAATCTGCGATATTTGGAAATATCAGAAACGCCACAAGATACAATGATCAAGAAACCAACCTTCCTTTTCATCTACTATTGTCCGAGGTAATCTTCTTACATCCGGTCCTGGATCCACTTGCATAGAGGTGTCCTCTTCGCCCTGACTAGATACGGGTGCTTCATTCATCTTGATGTCGCCCTCAAGTTTTGGGTACCGGACATCTTCCCAGGTAGTACCATACTCGCCTCGTAGATTGACACCGCTCCGTTCCCCTAAGGGAAATACACCGCTGAGGAACGTAAGTATCCGACCACAGAAGACAGTGGTGGAGCCGGATTTTGACAGACGTCGGAGAAGGTCATTGAGAGTCCGAAGTAAGATGAGGGCCTTGCCCTTCTGAGGAATCATGCCTTCCGTAAGCCTTGACGAGCGCGTTTCAATCCAAGAGAATATGTGTGAACATGAATTGATGGTCTGCATCTCCAATAGGTCCTGCAGAACAATGAATGGAAATGTCTGTTCGCAGGCGTCTGGAAACGGCATTCAAGCTTGGTGTAGCAGCACTCAATCGCATCCCGTACTCACCCAGCTCTGTAAACGTCAAAACAAGGTCCAATCTGACTTTGAGTTGCTCATAATAACTAAAGCTCTCCTTCTTCAGAGCCTCTCCCTCGGTCATCTTGATCGAAGATATGAACGGGCTGTGATGAATCAAAAGGAACACGTACCGCCAACTTGAATATTTCATCCTTCAGCAAGTACTCCCACTGGCTTTTCCAATTCTCTGGTGAAGACTGGCTAGCCGAGTTCTTGAGTGTTTCACCAACCAAGGTTTCAAGTTCGAGTTTAGAGATTGGTGATTTGGTTAGCGAGGAGAGGAGAGAATCGAGAGATGGTTGAAGAGAAACCATGAATGAATCGGAGTTAAGAACATGGTGATGGGATCTCTTATTTAGGTCAAGGAATTGGACACAAACCTATCGACAAACCTATCATGGCTCATGACTCGGACAACACAAAGTCAAGCTCGAATTTCAAAGAATTGAACTCCAGCTTGGAGGCCGCTATGGTTTCATCAGCATCTAGCCTTGTCCAGGCACAAGACCATAAACCTGATGATCCTGATGATCCTCAGGTCACAGAATTGCTGAGACAACTCGCTGCCGCCGATGGGGTAGCGAAAGGCGTTGAAGAGCGATTAGATGGAATTATCGATAACCTGGATATACTTCTATCAAACCTCGAACGCGAACTGAGATCTTCAGAGACTTTGGAGCTAGACAGAATCAGTACATAGCAACATCATCCTCCTGACTCAAGACTCCTTCTTTTCTAGGTGAGCACAATTAAGCTTGGGGCACGGTTGTAGTTGCTTAAAAACTACAAGAAGGGCTGAGAGTCAGAGCCTTCCATGTACATATAAATGGTTGAACCGTTGAATACTACAATTGCAGGTGGTATATTAAACAAGTTTGTCAGTCGTTCTCTATATCATGTTTGAATCGTTTCACAGTATCCACAACGTTGGATCCTTTCCTAGCAAACACGAGCTGTCGACTACGGTTAGAGCGACGGGAGAGCAAAATCACTTGTGAGAACGTACCAGATAAGGATTTGCCGTTGAACCTGTGGTATCAGCGAGGACCTCGTCAGATGAAACTAAGCTGACATCCGAATCATTATACTTGAACCAAGAGCCGGGTGCATCTGGAAGGTATTTCGAGTAGAAAAAATAGTGTCCCCAAGACGGCGAGGAACCCCGGTGAATGAAAACTGATGTGAGCTCGTATTCCACTGCTTTAGAGGTCGCCCAGAGACTCTCCAATTCTTCCTTTAGATCCCTCACTCGTTCACCTAAATGTTCAATTTCTTCTATCACACGCACTCGTTCTTTTTCGAGATCAAGAAGAAAATCGATGTCAACACCAAATTCTGAGCTATTCTCAAGCCCAGACAAGAAATTGATGCTGTTTTCAATGCTAGTAGCAAATGAGGAGTTCTAACCAGAGAATGATCAACAAAGAGCAATGGAGGGTGATGACAATTGTTATTACTTTTCCCTCTGAAAGAATTCGGAGTCTCTCTCGACAAGCATTTAGTTGTACTTGAAGAGCTTTAGACTTGAGCTTCTTTTGAGGTGCTGCGTCATCCATAAATCGATCCAGGTAGATGTTTCCCCAGAACTTAACGTACGCTTGCGACTTGTAAGGTTGCAGTGTTTCACGGTTAAATTGGACACGCTGTAGCCTGTCAGGATAATAAATCGGTATTTCAGGTTCAAACCTTACCTGAAGTTGTATCTGCAAAATAGGGGGTAATTTGACAAGGGACATCTCCATCCGTGCCTTTTCCCCTTGAAAGTCCACAACATCATCAAAGTATCCACTGAGGCCATCATATATGTCAGTTCCATCTTCAGTCACATTGACAGGCAGATGAGAGAAGAGATCTGTTTTGTCATGCATAGAAACACGGGATTGACGTGCATTTACAGGACCAATTAGACGCTGCTTAATCTTTCCAAAGAAAAGTCTAGATAAACAAAGTGTCACCAAAAGATAAAAAAAAGTCACGAAACACTGACCGCTTTACGATGCTGACGTGCTCTGTGCTTTTATCGCCATCTCCACTGAATTTCAAGAGTGCAGTTTCAATTTGGAACATACAATTGTCCATGCACTCGGCTACATCGTGCTGTCTGCCTATTGGATTTAATTCAAGGGCTGTCGGTGAAATTCAAGTACTAGTGCTTACCGAACATCATTTCTGACGATGATACTTCTGGCATCCTCCGCGGAGGCAGAGGTGGTGGCTTCTGATCCTGGGCCTCATTCAAGTTCCTGGAAGACGATGATTCGGGTGAGTCGTCAGCAGATGCTCGAGGAGGTGCATTTGAGAGCACGAAAGCTTCTTTTTCCTTGGAGTTTTCGCACATAGGGTTGTCAATCTCCATATCATTTCCTTTCTTCTCGTCGCGTGCTCGTTTACCAAGCACAGAAGCAGGTGAAAGAGGAGGTGAAAGAGTCACCTCCTGTGATGTCAGAATCGGCCGGGATAGCCCATCATCAACCAGTGTTGCGTCAGTATCATTAGAATAATCAGTCCCGCCTTTTCCAATCTCGTCGTCCTCTTCGTCACGAGAAGTGACAAGAGCAAGTTTGGCCAGCTCGTGTGTGGGGGTAACTGCAATTTCTCGACAGTGTTCAAGATTCGAGAATAAGTCAGCCAACTGATTTAGGACTGGAACGAGGATCAGAATTATATTCAAAAGCAGAAGATATCTTACATTTCTTGGACCTGATGATTTCGCGTCTCGTAACCAAACGGCCGCCTACTCGGTGCTTCTTCAAATCATCGTCTGTCAACTTGTCTTCATCGATAAATTCATCAAGCTTAGTTGCTGTCATGACCGATTCCCGAAGTTCTTTGATTGTGTAAAAATACTATAGATGTGCATCAACCTCGAAAGAGATCAAGAGAATCAGCAAAAAAAAAACCCCTACTTGTAGAAGAGAATTAAGATAACAAGTGTTCCCAAGTTGATTTAGACCTCGGGGGAAGGCAGGACTGACTTCAGCCTTGACGTCCCCAGCTATGTTATCATTATTCATATTGGATAAATATCCGGGGAAGGAGACGAAACTCACGGTCCTGACCAGATATGAGAAATTGGCGCAAGCGCTCGCTGTCCCGTGTTTCAGCAATAATGTTGAGGGCGTCCCGCATAGTGTTAATCTGAGAAGGCCGCTCTTCGACCTGGGATCGTTAAATGAGCACCCAGGATAAATCATAGATTTTTGACAAACACGGATGGAGAATACAGTGATCAGCATATTGTCATCAACATTTCCAGGAACCTCCAAAAGTTTATAGGCACCATCAGGGCTCATCATGCGGTTTTTCTTGGTCTGCCAGGTTTGCCGCAAATTGTATCTGCCTTTCGCTTCTGCGATCACCCGTAAAGCATCGTTAGCTTTCCTTTGTAAATCATTGCCGTACTCGGCATCTTTCCAAGATTTCTTGACAACCTCCTTCCAGGCATTTTCAATGAATTCGTCCTCGACGTCATCTTCCAACTCGACACCTAGATCACCTGTCACACCAAAACCAAGTATAGCGGCAGCGTTGTCGATATCCTCACGCGTGAATCTATCACGCATATTTTCCGATATCAATAGATTTTGTAGCAGCAGTGAAGGCTCCCCACTGGTTTCGAGGGCTCTTACAATGGCAGTCAGGTGACCGAAGTATTGCACTGTGTGTTCGGGATCACAGCGGCATTGAGCCAAATAACCAAAAGCCAGGAGCTCTAGTCAATTCTCGTAAGAGGAACAGATAAAGGATAGCATCATATGTCACCTGGAGAATATGTCCTGAATGTGAGTCCCATGTCATCCAATAACTCAGAAACGGGAACCAAGGCTTCGTTCTGTGATATGGATAAATCGTTCCGAGGAACTGGAGTTAGGTCAGCCAATGATTTAGCTAAGAGGCTCAAGAATAAATCACAAACTTTGATCAGGATGTGCCCCTATGGCCGCTTGATACATTTCTCTGACATTGTCAATCTTCACCCAGATTTGCCGCATTCTGACGTCCCTCAACAATGGGACTAAGGAGAATGAATAGCTTTGTTGACCAGAAGAACCACGACCTACGATGTTTTTTGCGGAAGTTTTCAAGCCAGGCACCTAATTCCACCCAGGCGCGGAGCAACTTTCGCCTCATGATTTTCCCGATCAGATCTGTCTGCTGCACATTTGGAGGACATAGGAGGAGCTCATTACCACCTTCTTCAGAGAAGCCAAGTACTTGAAAGATGCATTGTCTAAAAAGATGAGGAAGGAGGAGTCGTGTGGATAAGTAGACATACGTGGTAGCATTCCACCCTACTTTCGATTGAAATATATTGCTCTGGGAGTTGACCTTGAGTGCTCTTGTTTCCCCTTTCCATAAAATGTTCTCTAAAGCGCTAAAATCACTCAGACCCTGTGAGTGGGCTCGGGAAGCCAATTAACATACAGCATTATAGTCTCCAATGCGATGACAACCGCTTGTTCTCCACTTTTACCAGGTGGTGGATTGGACTGCTTATCCTTGATGAAAATATTGAGGTAATCCGTAGGAATCACTCCAGGGATAAGATCCGAAGCTACGCAGTAAAGGGAGCATTGACAGCATATGTAGAGGTCAAGCAATTCACCCTCCTCGATTTTCTGTTGACTTTGATCGTCTTGTGAACCAGCATCCTTTTCAGCGCGGTTATCTAGGCTTTCCGATCTGCCTTCTGTTTTCATTCCTGTCTCCCAACGCTCAATTTTCAAAGGTGGAGTCAACTTGTAAGCATCAATGGCTTTTGGATATTTGTGAAAATGATGGGTTTTGTTAGGCTCGCCTCCTTTGTCTCCAACACAGTTAACCGTCTGCGTCCGCCGCGCTTGACTAGGCAAGGGAGAATGATTGGAATTTTCAAATGATTGAGCAAGAGGCGGAGACATCATAGATGTTTTCCAGATAAGTATAACCCAGCCGTTTTCTCGCGGACAATAATAAGCATTTGGATGAGGGACAGATGTCCGAACTTCATCTGATGGTGGGGAACTGGAGAGGATTGTACCGGAAGCTACGGTGGTCGGGTTTTTAGTGTTTAGATTCTCGGACGATTGTCTGGGAATTGAATCTGGACTAGTGACAGAAACTGAAAAGAGCGAATGCTCAGAATCATGTAGTTGCTCCAGCAATGCAGGCGGGAGAATGCCAGGACCAGGCCGTTGATGAGTGGCACGAGTATTCGGATCCCACCAGTGACTTTCCTCAAGTTCTTGTCTGCCAGTGATTGGAACGTTGACAGCATTTTGCTCTAGGAGATAGCCTCCATTACGATCCCACCCCGCTGTCGTGTTTGCATTAGTCCAGTTATTGAGATCAAAACTTCGATTCCAATCCTCTGACGACCACCCTGTCCCATCAGGCGGCAAGTCCGCATCATCGTAATGAGTTGCCACAATCTCAGGTTGTACTTCAGGAGTAAGGAGATAAGCGTGCGTCTTGCTAGAGCCCGCTTGTTGAGGATAACTCGATTGAGACTGGGAGACTTGCACATTTGATGCGTAGAAAGTGCTTGTCGGAATGGGTTCATTTGTGGGCGTGTTGGGTCTCTGAGCTGGTGACGACTTGTAAGCTCCAGGAACAGGAAGTGGTCGGCGAAGTCTGGAACTTTCTTTGTTTTCCATTAATTCGTACTTTAACTGCTACATATGGATGTGTTGGGTTACTCCAGCATTGTTGATGATATTATGAAACCTACAAGCTACAGACGCAGATGAATGAATGAAAGATATCAATATTGGTAAGAGGTGAGATTTCACAAGATCTCGTGACCCTTTTCAAACTACACCCTGTCCCAAGTTTCAGCAAATATATTGAAGTGCTTCGTGCTCAGTCGTTAGATGAGTAGAAATGAAGGAAGAGGTTGCTGAGTAAAAAAATTGGACTATATTGTTACGTAATGGATGGAGATGACAAGTTCTTTTCATCTCTATGTTTATGGTCCACAACGTTGTGTTGAAATCATGTCACTTTTATAATTTTTGTTTATCTTCCGAGGCCCTAATTTTATGCTCATTCCTCTCTTACACCTCGATCAATTCTTTCAACAGAGCACTCAGGATCAATAGTTAACTATACACATTGGGGTCTGACTACTTGGATGGTTGGGCAGGTTACCCACACCAGCACTACATTAGAAAGTGTAGATGATCAGGAGTATCAGCTGTTGTTGGATATAGGAGCCCGACTAGTGACTCGTAATCTTGATTAATAATTTTCCTGTCGTTTTCCCTCCTGTTAGATCCTGATGTGCCTGCCGCACACCTTCTGTCGTAAATGAGTACTCATTGAAAATGTTGAGCCTTAAGGCATTCTCTGTCAATAAAGCCCAAAGCTGTTGGGCGTATTGGTACGCTTCCTCTGGAGTATAGACATAATTAGACAACCTGTGGGTGACAAGTAAATAGAGGAGCATAAAGGTCAAGATGATAGACACACATTGGGCGCAATAACCTGATATTCTTATCCATAAGCCTCAAAAGGGAGAAAGGTTCCACCGGTCCCGACGCATTCCCAACTGAGACAAGCGTCCCTTTGCGTTTGATCATCTTGAAATTATCATTAAACCTACGTGCAGAAACTCGTTCGATAGTCAGCAAAGTCAATTGACAGAAAAACACACGTTGTCTTCCCGACCCCGTCGAAAATGGCATCAACTCCTTCTCCATTGGTCAGTTCAAGGACTCGTGCGACAGTGTCTTCTTGCGTATACAAAATAACATGATCTACACCGTTTTCTTTTGCAAATTTCGCCTTCTCGAACGTAGAGGTAGTCCCAATCACAGTTGCACCAGCACGTCTCGCCAACTGGGCGAACAATGACCCAAGTCCCCCTGCGGCAGTGTGGATAAGAATACTATCCCCTCTCTTGACTTTGTAAGCCTCTTCGACGAAGGTCAGGGCCGTCAAGCCCTGCAGCAAGCCTGCAGCTCCCTCCCGCGTGGAGATACTTTCCGGAAGAGCGTACACGGATGTCCAGGGTACAGCGATATAAGTAGCATGAGTTCCGTTCAAGTCCTTCGCCGAAAGTCAGAACGAGAAGTTGGTTATTATTACAGACAAGGACATACAGCGGCAACTTTCTTTCCCACAGCAAAGCCATTCCGCTTGAAAGTTATATTGCTCAACACAGCGGGATCGGCAGGTAATGCTACAATGGTGCCAGCTGTTTCTTTGCCGATAATTGCAGGGAATGTTTTCAACGGGTATAAGCCAGATCTACGAAGTTATGTCAACTTGAGCAACTGATACATATGATCAGAGCAAACCGAAAGTATGTGTCAATATAATTCACTCCGGCATATTCTACCTATGTGCACCGTGGAGCAAATGGGATCAGGTCAGTGGGTGTTTAGATCAGGTTTGACCACGAGCCTTGATAACCACATCTCCAGGGTTGACTTTCGGAAATGGACGTGTAGTCTTCTCTAGCATCTCGATCCCTCCGGTCTGGCGTCGGCATACCGATATCAAGCGTCAATGCTATATAGGGATATAGGATAGGCAGCATACGTTTGATATGGTGATGGCCTCAACTGTCTGCGGAAATGACATGGTAGCGACTGCAGGCCACTTGGTACCTGAATCAGCTTCCTATCTATTTCATCTTGTTAAAACTAACATGTGACTCGTAAGTATGACTGACGAAAGATGGTATCATCCTTGATTACTTGTTAGCAGTTCCGAGCAACTAAGTTGTAATGAGTTGGATTACACAGTCCTCTTTCCATAGTGATACTGATGAAGGGGACTGAAGGTTCCCTGAAGCAAATACATAGAATATTTGCATTCTTCCGTGGACTGTGATTTCACCGATTGAGCACCACGCTATAAATTTATGAAGAAAAAAACTGAGAAATGTTCTAATGATTGATTAAAGATGAAGAAAATCATTTACTACCAGGAATGGGTCTTGAGTTCTGGTCTATCATTTTTGACTTAAACTTCATAGACCCCGTTTGAACTAGATATCAGACTCAACATCAGACTCATTTCTTCCAAGTTTGTATATTACAATGAATCACAACGAGTCACATGACTTGGATTTGTCACTTCAACAATAATGGCATATATATGTCCCGCAAACTATCAAAAAAATATATCGATGGGCGTCATGCTGTGCGAAAAATAAGATGGACACCACTGTCGGTGCTGACGATATCGCTGACGCTTCCGATATCCAGAGCGTAGGTTGCCTTCTCAAATGTCTCTTGCATCTGCCCAGGTCCAAACCAGCCAAGGTCACCACCATTGCTGTGTGACGAACAATCTGAATGCTTCGTTGCCAGCTTTGCGAACATTCCAGCCCTGTCGGAAGTCTCGTCAATCTCCGCCTTGTAATTCTTCAGTACTTTGACGGCTTCTTCCTTAGTGCGAGTAATGTTTGCCTACCATGAGACATTCACAGGGTTAATGGTCAGGGTTGCGCGGATGTGCTAGATTCAAACAAGAAGTACCTCCTTCCAGCTCGATGGACGTCTGCTCTCCTTGTGTTTTACTAAGAGATGGCTAGCCCGCACTTGGCCCTTCTCACCCTTGAAGAGATTGTCGACTTGACCTTGGTATTTTTCTGCCCCTTTGAGACTCAATACTTTTTCCTTCTTGTAGCCACTAGGAGCTGTCCAGCATGACTCCTTGGTGGTTGGATTGTAGAAGTAGATTAATTTCTTGGACTTGGAAAGTCGAATCTCCCAAGTTTCAGTACTCTCCTGGAAGGCATCTGTGATAAGCCATGACGCTTGACGTGAAAAAAGTTAAGAAAAATATACCATAGTGTTACAATCGTGGAAGGTGAAGAAGCTAAAGTTCGATTATCACAGGGATGATCCGGCTGTTCCTAAAATAGTATCTGATAGTATCTTCACCTTTCAATTATATCCATACGCCAAATAAAATCTGCCTGTGGGGTCGTTATTTCTCAGGGAACCTGAGGAGCACGATTACAACATAAAAAAGCATATAACGCCATCCTATGTTTCATCATCATGCCACAGTGTACCAATGCACGACACTTTCACACATGAGTCATTGATATTTTTATTTTGTCTGGTGTACCGAGCGATTTATTAGCAATCGATGGCTTCATGAACCTATTGTATGTCTTTTTATTGCTCTGCAAAATTCCCTTGAGAAATGGATTACCTCAGATATGAATTGAAGCACAAAAAACTGCCGATGCTAAAAGACTACTTGAACAACAAAATCGACCATTAGAGGTATTGGAAGTACAGACCTAGTCTCACAATGATAGTGTAAAAGACTTAGTTATTCATACCTATTGGAAGTGCAGACTAGTGAAGGTAATTTACTGAAATATAGGCTCAAACCTCAGTCTCGCGAAGATGATGTGAAAGACTGAGGTACAAAGAGTCCGTAAGGTAAAATTTAGTAAATATAGTTTCTCATGTCCACTGCATGAGATTCAGCCGGAAAATGCAACACAATCGTACCCTAAAAAGAAGGGGAAGAATCAATAGACTGTGGCGCAGAATAGTGACTATTCTCTTGGTCAGTTCGAATTTCCAGGCAATGCGAATGGTGAACTTTGCTCTTAAGGCTGGGGGACGGCATCAACATCCCTCCTTGGCATCAAGCAACTTATTGTGAACTTGTGAGGCCAAATAAAACTTTGCACGAGTGGGATAGTGTGGATATGAGAGCTCTCTTCAAGGTAAAACTGATGCATGACACAGCAAGATAAAATATGGTACGTCCTCAACACAGAGTATAGGTCGGTGCATCAAGGGGACTTTCGGGTAAGAAATACGATGTCTACCTACCGTGCCCATTATTGTGGACCATAACGAGAGCGTCAAAGTGAGGGCCCCTTTCGGCTGTGCACGACAAATCGATCGCTGCGAGCTAGATTGGGACTGCATCTGGGGGTTGCAGCTGCTCCCTTTATTGCTTGTGCCCACCGCATAGATCTGAAGTGGGGGTCCTTTGGTGGAACTGTGTGTTTATTGATCAAAGCAGCCTGCTGAGTCTTGAGCTGAGTCTTGAGGTATGCAAATGCTCACATCAGATATACATTCATAGATCATACTAGTGTGCTACATATTTTTTCATGTGCCACCCGTTCTGGCATTGAGTCGACGAAGGGGACTTACTACCCATTGCCTCCGTCTTCGAGCTCTGTTGCTCAGCTCACCTTCGTTGTTTTTGATGACGCTCACCATTCTGACATGTCTACCAATCTCAGGTGAATCATCTACCTCATCTTCTTGGCCGCGATCTTCGTCAACAATTTCCTCTCCCTTCAGATCGATGTTTCCGTCAAATATTTCTTTTGGCTTTAAGATGCTTTTCCTATTAAAAGTGTCGCTGAGGAAACTGATAGGGCTGGAAATGGCAGTGGTAATGATTTCAGATGCATCGTCAATAATTGTTCGTGTCTTTCTCAATGGTTGAGAAACTAAGTAATGGGCGGAGCCATCTTTGTCAGTACCAGACGAGGAAAGGAGGTATGCTGGATTGTGATCGAATTCAATGGTAATCTCCCTGGTTTGAGAGTCGAAGCGAAACTTAGGCAAAGGATGAGAGTACGCATTGGGGTATGGGTATGACACCGGGCGGCGATGACGCAAAACCAGGCGATCATCTATGTAGTATGCAAATCGTTAGAGCATACAGACAGCACACTGGGTCAGTACATGCCTTCAATATCGACAGCATGCCCAGAGGATCTAGAGCAAAGAAAACCAGCCGTGTCGATGAAAAAGACCTGATTGTTTGCATTTGGATCCCTGAATCCTGGTGTACGGATAAACACAAATGGCTTGACAAGTAGGAACGAACGGACCCTCAACCAGTGAACCTTCTTTCTCAGGCCACAACACAACTTCTGTCCCATCTTCAACGCAGTCACTCTGAACATCCAGCAAGCGATTCGTGGCAACTGAACGGATCACGAAATATCCATGCGGAAAACCATGATCGTCAAGCATGAGAGAGTGAATCATCGTAATGATCAGACTACAAGATATCTTGGACGTGCCAGCTTGGATCATTCAAATGTCATCCATATACTATCCATATACTTTGTACTTTGATGGCTCAGAAACATGTCGCACACTTGAATCCGAGACATAACAAAGACGCTACAAACTATTACTGTAATTCTATACAAATCCAACGAGAAGGTTGGGCACTGACTCAGTCGGAACCAACGGTGGAAAAACAGTGAAAGCGTAAACTACAATCGATGACAGCAGACAAGCTAGAAAGGATAGGTCTGGAAATCGCTTTGCGATCCAAAAGGGAACGAGGAGATGCCGATGACCACCGATGTTACCTACTTTATGTGATTAGAAGCTTTGCTCTGCAACCGCAGGACCCCCCGGTGACAGCCGCACATTTTCCAGTGTCTGATCAGCAGCTCCATTTGAGCAATTTCCCCTACTTCCATTCTGAGCCCGAGGACCAACTTTCGAGGACCGAATGCGGAGGGCATGATCAAGCATTCGTTTACCAGAATCACCGATACGTGGACGACTCACAGGTCGACTCCTACAAACTTGTCGTTAGGATCGCATGTGAATCCGATCGGATGCTGGGTCCAGTTACTGTCTCACCCAAAGAAGAGCTGATCAAACTATTCAACGTCGGCTGAGAAGGCAGTGATGGCAGGGTAGGAGATGGTTCTCGATCTCGCCCGTTAGGAAGCTCAGGCAAGGTGATATGCTGGTTGTTACCGTTACTTCCAATGGCATATGGACTACGATAGTTGACATTGCCTGCACCAGAGACACTACGGGTGTTCGGAAGGACGGAAATTGATGCAGATCGGACATTATGAGAACGTGAGACGCTAGGATTGTGTTGCCCCCGAGAATTAACATTCTGGATGATAGCCTGAGCATCTGGCCCATCATAGGGCCGGATGGAGACAGCTTGACCATCGGATGAAACAAGATTTGGAGGCGGAAATGCAAGGGTGTGGAGATACGCGCGTTTCGCTACGAAAAAGATATCAGAATGCATGAAACGACACGCTGCCTTATTGTCTAGTGTACTGACCCACAGTCGGATCCTGAAACACAATTAAGAGACTGGTGTCGTCTTTCCATTTTATTTTAAGACCTGCAGGTGATTTCTCAAATTTTGAGAAAGCGATCTGGATGTCCCTCGTCTTGAGCTCCTTTGAGAAACCACTCAGGTATAAAATACGAGTAACAGAGGCAGAGAGACCAGGAAGGTTAGCTGCCATAGGTGAAGGTAAATAAAATGATCCGGCGAAGAAAACGTAGAAAACGTATGAGTAAGAGGACAGCGTGTCTTCGCTTTGTTGTCGCTTTGTTGATTCATTTTAGTCACTGTCATATTCTCACGCTGAAATGAAAAAGATCATTGTAGTCGTACAATACACAATCAAAGTTTGTCGTAGTACGTATCGAGAGAAGGAATTTCTTCCTAGAGAATAAAAATGTAAGAGCCACTGCATTGCAACTGAAATTTGATACATTTACCTTGAGACCTTTTCTTTTACGAACACTCTTAACCAGTTCCTCCATCTTGCTACCTTTCTCAAGAGGATCACCGTTCATCTGCTCCCAGTGGTCGAAGACTGACTGGGGGAATGCCTGTCCACCGGTGTGGGCACGCAGCTCGCCGTTGAAGCCTAATGAGTCAGCGACGGGAAGGTAGGCCTTCACTGTGAACATGGGTGTTCCCGGTCGCTGTTCTTCGCTGAAGACTTGACCACGACGTTTGTTTAGGCAGCTGTAAATTCCGCCAATGGCGTTTTCCGGGCACTGGATTTCGACTGAAAAGCAACTGTTAGCCAAGCTATCGACCGCGCTGATACCATACCTAGGTAAACAGGTTCTTGCAGTGTCGGCTGCGCAAGCAAACAGGCAGCATAACAGGAACGGCGCATAGTAGGGATTATTTGGCCTCCGCCACGGTGGATGGCATCAGTATGTAACTAGATGTATATTCATAAGAAGAGTCACAAAAGACGGAGGGAAGGGACATACAGTGACATCAAGAATGTTAACACGAACTCCGCGCATGTTTTCTTCACACAGGACACCTTCTTTAGTCGCCCATTGGAACGAGGCCACGCAGGAATCTTTGATTTCGTTCAGATACTGCACTCCCTTGGTGGTGTCGACCAATAGGTTAGGACCGGTAGTGTCGGGACCGAAACACCAGATCTTTCTCGCTTCGGTGACATCCCATCCATATTCGTCCGCAAGGACACGAGCTCGGGCCTTGAAATCGTCACGAGCATTGATCTTTCCTTCCTCAATTGCCTTCGTGACTTCTTCTTCAAGAGGAGTAGCCTTGCTAAAGATACGATTATGCTTATTTTGCGATTTGGACAGGGCAACAATGCTGGATTCGGTCCTGACGGTCTCACGGTAAGGAATAACAGGATCAGATATTTTGAGCGGTACACCAGCATGATCCTCTTGAAGATCCTGGACGTAGTCAAAGATGCGTTTAAATCGGACAAATTTAGCATGGCTGTACCTTGAGGCAGATTTCGAGATGAAGTTCTCCAGCGCCAGCCACAATGTGCTCACCAGTCTCAGAGATCGAAACCTGGACACAAGGATCGGACTTCGAAAGACGCTTGAGGCCTTCAACGAGCTTGGGGAGATCAGCAGCATTCTTAACCTCCACAGCGACCTGTACAACAGGGGAGACAGAAAATTTCATGACTCTCATATTGTGAGCAGTCTCAGACGTAGTAAGAGTACCGCTCTTGAGTAGGTACTGATCAATACCGACTAAACCAACGATGTTACCAGCTGGGCAGTCCTCGATGGGTTCGATATAACGACCCATCATGAGAACAGTCCGTTGAATGGACTTGATGAATAGATCATCTTTTTTTCCTGGGAGGTAGTTAGGGCCTTGGATGCGAACTTTAGGGCCAGCTTTGACTGTGCCAGAGAATACGCGACCGAAAGCATAGAAGCGACCCTTGTCGGAAGTCGGTACCATCTTGGATACATAGAGAACAAGAGGACCATGAGGATCACAATCCCTGACAGCAATGGCGGATTCGTCATCCATTGGACCTTCATAAAGAGTTTCAACACGATAGCGCTGAGCGGTGGCGGGAGAGGGAAGGTGGATGACAATCATCTCCAGAAGGGAGTCGCCAGCTGGAAGAAATTTGCGCATGACGACTTTAAGAAGAGCCTTGCCCTCCAAGTCACGCTCTTCACTGGTAAGCTTGATGTCAAGCTTTTCGCACATAGAGTTGACAACATCCTTTTTGAAATTCATGACGGCGTCAAAAATTTTGAAAATGGGATCCAGAACGAACATGTTGAAAGCACGTTCAAGAGGTTTGCCATCAGCATCATTGGGGCTTGTCGTCCATTTGCGGGTTTTGGGATTGAAAAAGTTATCACCCCAGAGTTTGGTCATCATTTTACCCTTATCTACACCGAATCGCTTGGAGTAGCGATTGGCGAATTGGAGGAGAGTGAAGCACCAGCCGTGGAGACCAGAACCGAAGGCAACAGTCCCTTGGTCAGGATAAACCTGGACATCTCCAAGAGCTTCGTCGTGATAGGTGGAAATGATTGCATTTACTGACTCAATGGTACGCTGGAAGGATTGGAAGAGTTCCTCCTTTCCAGATTGCAGTTCAAGAAGGGCACGATCAACTTTGTTGATGATGACGACAGGTTTGATGCGCTCTGTCAAAGCTTGGCGAAGCACAGTCTCCGTTTGTACGCAAACACCTTCAACGCAATCAACAACGACTAGGGCACCATCGGTGACACGAAGAGCGGCGGTGACCTCAGACGAAAAATCGACGTGTCCTGGGGAATCAATTAAGTTGATCAAAAATTCGTTACCTAGGATCGAAATTAAGCTATCTGCTTTGTCAAGTCCTTTAGTGTTAAACCTACCGTCTGTCTTTTGCTTGATGGAGTTAACCTCCTCCTTATCAACCTCGAAGTACATGGAGATTGCGGTGGACTTGATAGTGATACCACGTTCTTTCTCGTCTTCTCGAGTATCGGTGAATCGCATTTCACCAGCCTTTGCAGTAGCAATGATACCGGCCTTTGAGACGAGAGAATCGGTGAGAGTAGATTTGCCATGATCAACTATTTCCTCTTTAGATCACCGTCGAGTGTAGTTGTCAATGAAAATCTACCGTGAGCAATGACACTCATGTTACGGATATTGGTAGGGCGGTCCATAAGACCGCGAATCTGATCTAAATGAAACATCATGAATACATCCACATCGTCTGCGGGATAGCTTTTACTCGCCTACTGTGAAGTTACTGGGGAAGTCGATTAATCAATGAAATAAAATCAAAGGTAAGGGAGGGACTTACACCATGGTGAAACCTTTCTACGGCAAACAGAAGTGAGGGAAGAAGATGACAATCTCTAAAAGATGAGATTGCTTTCAGCAGTTGGGTACTAAAAAGTTTCTCGACCGTCTTATCGATAATTTGAGCATTAGGGCAGGGTTTTCACGTGACTGTGAGCCTGACTCATGGCCCAACAAGATCTAGTCAAGGTGGACTCATGAAGATCCTCCAATACTGCGCGATTTTTTCCCAGAATTTCTATTCTACAACAAGCAAACTCGTGTTAAGATACAGTGGGCCCCAGTGAGACCCAACATCAAAGGTGTAACTACAGAAGGCATGTAATCAATGGAGGAAGGAACAGGTGAAGTCTACTAATGGATGGGTAGGTAAAGGTAAGCCATGTATTTTTATCATCAATTAATCACACGGAGCGCGATGGTCTGCCACCGTGAAAGGTATGCCATGTCACTTAGTTCAATGTTTGATTTATTAATTTATCGAGTATTAATAATTATCTGTTCAGAGGCATAAGTTTCAACGATAATTAGGGCCCATGAAGGGTACCTTATTCTCATTGATCTACTATGTGGACTCAACCATATCTCAACCATATCATTGCAAGAGTATATTTTATCCTGAGACTTGCTCAATGCATTGTTCAAAGTCCAAAATGGAAGAACTTCCCACGCGTACCCCTCTCTTCTCTTCGTCCGACTTGCCTACCACAAACCCAGCCTACCACAAACCCAGC
>Ga0153986_1000024_pt1 | contig 38487 bp, 46 predicted proteins | sample TSGA070MetaG_FD_104724 | JGI IMG/M metagenome (GOLD analysis project Ga0153986, IMG submission 104724) | Attine ant fungus gardens microbial communities from Georgia, USA - TSGA070 MetaG | ecosystem: Host-associated > Fungi > Mycelium > Unclassified | place: USA: Georgia, Alexander Wildlife... | reverse complement strand
TTCCGAGAGTTTCCGAGAAAATGAGTCAAGGTTTCCGTGAAATACCGAGGTTCCGGAGCGCCCCAGTCATTGACAAAAAATCAAAATGCTATGCAACACAACTAGGGAGGATGCTATTTCAAAAGGAGAATAAAGAGAATCAAAGGGAGAAACCAGCCATCCTTTCTCAATCCATGATTGACCATTTCAAACTCCGCCGACACCTCAGTGGTCAATTTATTTCCTATTTTCAGTACAGTCACTTTGCGAAAAGGTTCAACGATGCAACACTGCACACCGGACCTTTTATCGCAACATCATTGATTTCTTCAAGTTCTGAACGACATTGTTGTTATTAGTCACAGAGCGTGACCTATAGCGATCAAATTCCCCCTTAAGGAATATTCAGTCATGTCCGCCTTCAGTTGCTTGCATCAGTTTGCTCTTGGTTAAGGCTTCTGGAAATCTCCTCTTTTACTTGCAGTTCGAGTCTCCTTACTCATTACTTGAACTCTGCAACCTTTTCAAAATTCACATCTTGGATGGTGTAATCCCTGTTTAGCCGGTTCCTATCGCTGCCCATGCAATACATTCACTAGTGTCTTTCTTCACATAAACTTTCTGACATGGAATGTACTATCTGCATCTAGTACTATCCTGAGTTTGCATGACGTACTGCGCGAATTAGATCCATGAACCAATGTCCTCAATCCTTGAGGAATGCATTGTTAAATATGCGATCTCATCACACTGGGTGAACCACTCCAGACACCAGTCAAATGATGATGATGATCTTCGGTTCGTTAGGATCTCCTTTAAGGTAATTTTTTTTTTAGAGATCGGGTTTATCACTGCCGATAATACGTATTCGTTATCCAATCAACGTTGAAATGGAAATTTTGATGCACATCTTCTATTGAACATAAATGGTAATCAACACAAATACATTTTTCCATCATATTTCCAAATATGCCGTGTGACACATACCAAATTGGGATGTTATTGACAGTGTAACGATGTAACGATATCACATGGAGTGGCTAACACGAGGGATCCAAACATATTTGAGGAGCTATGCCTTATTGAATGGTTTCATAGAACTGAGTTTGATAGAAGTACTAGAAGTATATAGCTACCGTGGTGCTCCCATGACTTGTAGTTACACCATATGGTATCACAACAACATCCTGAACGATAAACGATGAACCTAAAAGGGTTCTTCCCCAAGTGGATCAATGCTATCATAATGTCAGGCAGAAGATGCGAAATCGGATATATCTGTGATTCCTATGGAAGATCAGAATGGACTTGAAACTTCTGTGGCAGACCTTCCCGCGAAAGCAGATCAACGAGAGAAACCTATGAAGGCAGTTGCGTGTTCTGATCCTGGTACAACGTCATGAGAAAGAGTCGGTAAAAAAAGTTCTGGCCCGATTTAGAAACTGTCAAAGAAACTGTAGACCTCGTTGTGTATTCCTTTTCCACGCTTATTGCTGACTCCTAGCATGTCCGATGTTTTGTCTTCCGCACCTGGCCTATGCACTTTCAGACAGTTCATGGTTTTCATTGAGGGCTCGACGGTCGCACAAACGCAATCGAGTTGACTTTGAGTAACTGCAAGTTGTATGCCGCCACTAGCTTCGTAGAGATAAACATGATATTTTCACAGATCCCTAGCGCCGAAGGGCGTAGAGTCAATGTAGATATCAAAAACAGGGTGCCTTTGTCTCATATAGATGACTAGAAGGAATTTGTAAGGATCCCACTGCGATAAAGCTCGCCATTATGCCGTAGCGTTGTATAATCCTAGCATTGCAAACAGTACTGCTGTGGACAAGTGGTCAGGTATCACAATCATGCATATCTAGTTGTATAGGATGCGGTAGGAAAGAAGACATTTGTTGCTTGCAACTGTGAAGAGTAGTCGGAGAAAACGTGAATAAAAATAGCATCCAGCATTTCTCGTCCGGAAAGGGAAAGGCTCTAGATGAATTCCTTTGCACATGAGGTCGGCGGGTCGACTGCTTGAACTTGTTTTTTCTCTTTCATCCTTTAAAAGATTGGACGATCTACGTAAAACCCTGGTAAGCTCGACAGATTCCGACAGAATTTGCCATATACTTACTGACACAATCTAAATGCTTCCCAAATTTTTTCTCAGCCACCCCTTTTTACCGCCATCCTACCCTCTGGGATGTTCTAGACAATCAAGTCGACGACCACATCTTCCTGGCCAGTTGAATGCTATCATGAGCGATTCTTCCTGGAATACTAGTTATATTTGTTCAGCATCTTCTTTTGAGCCACCTACAGATCCTTCGTCCTCGTTTTCACCTCCTTGTATCAGTTCTCGGCCTCAAGAGAGCTACCCATCGCCTGCACCTTCGATGTCTTCTCCCTCTCGTGCAGTTCAACAAGAACTCAACAACACTCAAGATCAAATGCTACCGGATACGCAAGATCAATCTCATGACAGTTACTGTTCTTATGCTGATTCCCATGTTGATTATGATGGAAGGGGTAGGTTGTCGCGCCTCGAATACAGAGGTCAGCGATGTCAGAACTTCTATCAAAGGGACAGCTCTGTAAGTATCTGGTGCCATTAAAATTTTTTATCTAACATTCCTCGATAGCGCCACTACACCACATATGAAGTCCCAGCATCTCGACCTCAATCACCCATCGGCTCTCGTGATGATCAGTATCTAAACGTTGCATCTGCTGCCCCTGTGATGCAGGATCAACCATATCGGACGACGAGCACTACTTTAGCTCCCACTTCCCTGCTGGCATACCGCTCTTCCTTTGATGATCAGTATCCTGATCATTCACAGGCTGGATCGACCTCTTATTCATACGATCATCGGCCTCCGTCCCCTGCTCTCAGTCACATATCTTCTCCATCTGATATTGATCCCAATGATTTACCTAATGTTGCTCGCGATTTCATCGATGGTGCTGTCGCTTCCTCAGCCCGGCCCAAATCGAAGAAAGCCAAGCTTACTAACGCCCTGAGGAAAGAGATTTGTCTCTACCAACAACACCATTCTCACCAGAAGCAAGAAGAGATTGCTCAGCGCTTCGGTGTTGAACGGAGCACTATTAGCAAAATATTAAAAGAGAAAAAGACTTGGCTTAATATCGAGGAGGGTGTTGCCGAGGCACCGCGTCATCGGTGAGTACTGCAATTCATCACTCTCTTATCATAGCCCAACCTATGTCGAGTTCAGGCCACCAAAGCACCCTAAACTCGAAGAGAGGATGCTAGGATGGCTCAGGGAAATTAGCGAAAAGAATGAGACCATCACTGATGCCAAAATACGAAAAAGAGCTTTAGAGATTGCCGAGGAACTCAGAGATATGTACGGACACCTCGGTTCGGAGAAAGGGAAGGAAAAAGATGAAAGTTTTAAAGCCAGTGCAGGTTGGATTGAGAACTTCAAGCGTCGCAACAGTGTAAAGGGTGGCACTTGGCATGATCGGCGGAATGCAAGTGAGCCCGAAATCGTAGGTGTGCCAATGGCTCCTCAGGAGCCCGGAGCTATGCAGCTTGCTACGGTTTCTGAAGAATACTACGTCCAGCCAGGAATGGAACGAGCCATGGAGATCGAGGGTCACCCTGGTGATTTTGAAATGGTGGAAGAACTGCCGAGGGGCGTCCCGAACAAAGAGCAAGCGGAGAGGGCTTATTATATCTTGATGCATTACCTCGACTCCAATGTTGAGAGCCTGGAACCCGTTGGATACACCGCAGAGGACCGTCAAGCTCTTCATGACATGTTCCTCAAAGTCTTTTTCAAATCATTGTCCTCCACTCCCCGGCCTTAACTTCTTTTGTGAATCGATTTTACAATGAATGTTGTTACGACAACCCATTATGTCTGTCAGCTTTCCTATTTTTCCTCACTGACATGTGTTTCATGACCGAGCCTTGATTTTCTGTACTCCGCGTCTCAATGTCCCGGACTAAGCTACTGTACACAAACGCATTATCACCTGTACCTCAGGGCTCTACTTTGAGTTGATTCTATCTCGTGTCTGTACGTGTATAGTTGCTGGAAGATTAGGTTTTTACAATCAATAGCTCGTTATCCGTCTTCCTTTCCATGTGCGTCACTGAGCCCAGAACAACTGGCACGTGTCACATTGAACAGGGGAAAACATTGTTATTATTTGGTCCTGCCAAATTAATCCAATATTGATCCAAAATGGCGATTTGTCAGCACATGAATTCTGAAACACTTAGTGAAGCAACATTAGTAGGACAACCAATGTCAGGCACAAGAGCTGGAACACCAAGTAGAGATGATTCAACTTGCCTAATGGAGAGGAGCAATCTGTAATCGGAATGAGCTCAGAACTCCCCATTTAGACAAATTGGGACAATATGAATCAACTATGTTTCCGTATTTCTCAATCTAGCGGGCATCCGGAGAAGGATCTTGGACGGGTTGAGTAAATCTTATCCCATGATCAGCCATGACACTCAATTTGCTGAACGAGGGAGATGCAATTAAAGTCGTGGAGCGTATTTCATCGCGGCCCTGTTATTGAAACGACTTCAACTATGCCATATAGCTTGGCGTCAACATTTCTATGACTCATGGCAACAAACAGCGGATCAATATCTCTATAATGAATGACATTAAGTAACAATCATGTCAATTTGTTGTCAATTTTTCCGCGAACTCTCGAGCTTCAGGATATTTTAAAGGTTTCATGAAGGATTAAAGAGGATCATATCTGAGGGTTTAATTATATGTCATATATTAATGACAGACCTCTCATTGAAATAGATAAATTTGACAGGTGTAGAGATCATAATGGAGGTCAATTGTACAAAATTGAAATAATGAAGCCTCCAGTCATGCCGTATATATACAAAAACATCAAAGCGGACGATAACCATCGAATTGAGTACATGCTAGAGCATTGTCGAAATACACAAATGTCATACATCTTTTGCGTGAGTTGATCAGACATGAAGTTGACAGCCAGACCAGAATCGTAAGAAAAGGTCGCGAACCGAGGCAACGAATTGTCCATGAAGGGATGGATAGTCATGACTCTAGCAACAAGGGGGCAATTAATCAGATTTGTTTCCAGGTGATTCAGGAACTGAATAGCAACATGAACGATCAGATCAAAATTTCCAGGTACCGCACATGCAAGAGGGGATGTCTTCTTTAGAAATTTAGAGAAGCATGTAAATACTAATATCATGAGGGAGAGTGACGAATGCGAGAGTGATGATGGTGCGGCGAGTGATGATGAGGGGAACTACCATTAGTCTTGTCTTCGTAGTGAATTCCATGTTGAGGAGGCGGGGTAGCTGTTGGACGTTGTGCGGCCGATGCCATATGGCCGAGTTCACTTTGCCCTGCACGCGTTGAGTTATAGACCCGACGCATCTCCGTAGCTTGATCTCCTGCTTCCTCGTACGAGTAACTATATTGTTCCAGTCCGGCGATACAGTTCTTAACTTCGGGCCGACCAAATCTCGCAAGTAATGTACCTGCCTGAATGCAGCTCACGTGCATGACTGCAGGGTCCAGTCGCTGACAGAAGTCAGAATCTATATCTATATCATACATGGTCAAGAAAATTTACCAAATATCCATTGGATGTCAGTACACCAGCCTATACAGGTGATCAGTCTTTCTACGTGATTTTTGAGGAAGATCATTACCAGGCCGGCTATACGTAAAGCTCCGTGAAGGGCTTCATCTACAACCTTACGCTTGATCGATTCAACTTCAATGAGATTGGGCGGAGTCATTGGTGCATTAAGCTCTTTGATACCATAATCATCGAGTGCATTAAAGAGTATGATCCACATGACATGATATGTTGCATCGCTTGCGCATGAAGAAACAGCCTAAGCATGTGAGTAGAGTCTGAATCAAAGCTACTGAGGAGTGACCTACTGATACGAAATCCCATTCTCCTTCAAAATTGCTCGGGACTCCGACTAAATTGAGAAAGTCTTCCTTCCAGGACAAGAGTTCTTGTACAAAAACGCAAACACTCTCATATCGGACACCATCCGACTCTGTTACCGGACGCCACAGTTGTTTTGACATATGACGTGCAGCGCGTGCCAGCGCGTGTGCAGCCCGATAATAACCCTTCATTACATGATCAGTAGGCATCCAATCTCCCTAGTCAGATAGCTTACGAGAAACTGGAACGGAGACATAAGCTTCTTGCGTCAAATAGAATACAAATAAAGATGCACCTCTAACTGCTCCCGAGGAGAAGGCATAGCGGTATGGGTATCAACAAGATCAGGGTTGACCGGATCCACAGTGTAGAAGTCAATATCATAGTCATGATCATCAAGGACTGGTTTTCGGCGATAATACGCAGAAGCGTACGCGTCAGAGATACATGCCATCCACCATGCAAAGATCATTGTTCCGCGACTTTCTGGATCCTGAATGTTTCCCATGACAGCTTTATGGTTGATCTAGTGTCATATAGAGACTGAGATCATGGACTTCCGTCAACAATGGGGCTTACGCCAAGTTCTAGCAAATGCCGTGTTGCACTTGTAAGCCAGAATCCATGGTAACCTGGAAACGATGTAAGATGAAGAGGCTAAACTGCATGGGTGTCTAACAAAAGAGCATACCGGTGGGATCATCCGGATTTTCTGCCCATTATTATGAGTGGACGTTGTCAAAATACAAGCGATGGTACTGACGACTTTGAAGCGGCTCAATGAGAAGGCCAATGACCACATGTTCTGTAGAGGCCACACGATGAACCTTGAGAGCTTCAGCAAGATCACGTGCACGATCTATGAGCGCTTTTGCTAAACGGCTCTGTCCACCATGTCTTCTCCTATCTGCCAGTAGTAATGGATGCTCAGAGAACTTGGACCCCCAGGCGAGAACGGTGGCAACCAATGCAGGATGCAGAGGCTTCTCGTTACTGTTGGAGTTGGAATTCGTAGGATATAATCGAAGTCGACTTCGGAATTGGGCGGGATTAAGTAGGGGGATCCGAGTATGAACAATTTGAAAGAACACTTCAACGAGATCGAGAGCGAATCTGAAGACTTGATCAGCATTAATTAAGAAAAGGAATTGGAAGAAAGTCATTGGGTGTATAGTAATAACGAGGGAGGCTGACTCAATGACATCTAACGCAGCGATCAGCGGAACAAAACTCACTCAGATCTGAATTTCTCGTCGTCCAACTTGTGGGCCAATTCACCCCACAATTCAAACGGTGGTTGAATGAGAGTAGGCGACGCGTATGGCGTCAGCTCACTGTTAAAAATAGAGAATGAGTAAAGAAGTGAATCAATATTCATTGGACCTACTTGATGTTTTCTGGGGGTGCGAAGACGAATCTCAGGAGCTCGTAGGTGGGAGTATCGGCAGTTATTCCCGGATGAAGACCATATCTTACGAAAAGTGATTGCGATTGAGATCTGCTAGCCAGGAAGGAGGTTAGAGATGCTTGTTCAGAAGGTGGGGATAATCTAAAGGTTAAATGAATATAAGATGCGCCCGTTCGAGTGGTTGGAGTTAGTAGGCATACTGTTTGATAGAAGTAGGGTATGGTGCACTGTAAGAATGAAAACCGGCAAGGTCATCGATCCAGGAAAATGAAAGGGGCAGGACTCATGGCTGCTGACGAGGAACCCACCTGGAACTTGCAGAGCTAAGATTTCTTCGCCGGTTGACTGTCATACGCTTCTTCTCACTAGTAGCTTGTTGCACGAAATGCCTGCAAGTAAATGAGAAGTCAAAATTATATATGTTATAGTGGCTCTGGTGGCACGGACGTGCATGGATAATTCTTGGACATGCAGTGCTGCCGCACAAGTCAGGATATTAAACATGGCGGGGGTAAGAACTGACCTGGCACTATATGACGCCCAAAAATGGTAAGTCGATGGTTGCGAGACGTATGAAATGTATGAAATATGGGGTACCTTGTCTTGGCCAGGAATCCTATTACACTTGACCTTCCTGGATCTGACAATATGGATAAGAAAAGCAAGACAGACTATACACTGATCGGCCAACCTGCAAGCATCACAAGCAGTGTTCTGCTTTCGAGGTGCGGGTTGAGGGACAGGAAGGGATTTTGCAAGTTCGTGGATATGGTTCTGCATGGACTGATTTGGTAAACTAAGGTCTGGAGAAAAGAAGGTTTCAGGAACTGCCCGGCAAACGACGAAAGAAAACGCGAACTCTGTTGGTATCCAGGCAGAGAGGGGGGATTGTCCCTTGGATTATCGCTCTGCATCATGGATAAGAAGAAGGGGCAAGAAGAAATGAAACTGATAGCGGAGGGGTATATATGGACAGCTAACAATTGCTTCTCTGTCCAGAATGGCAAGTCCCGTCACCCACACGTTTTTTGTCACTTCTTCCGTCGTCCCGTGCCCGTCGAGTTCGTCATTGCATTCCAGTCTCCCGTCACCGAGCCTAAACCAGTCGTCGCTTCGGAGCCGAAAATACGTCTCGGTTAAGTCACGTGTGTCTTCATCACATGTCAAGTCACAAGTCGTAACGCCTCTGTATTCAAAACTTCACCACAGTAGTAATGGTCAAAGTCGAAATTGTCGAGGAAAAGGAAACCGCCAACTCTCCATATGGCTCCCTCTCTGCTTCCCGTACCAACTCAACAGATTCTCTCTCTTCCATTGCTTCCGATGTTTCCGTCGAAGAGACCTTCCTGGAGCGTGTAGCTGCCCTTGCCGACGTTATTCCACCCGCCACCCGCCACTCTATCTCGTCTAGAATCTCAAAAACTGCTTCTTTCCTCAGGAAGGGCAGAAAAATTGCTGGGAATATTATATGGATTGTGACCACGTCAGCTTTGCTCGTGGCACTACCACTTGCTCTCAGCCTCGAAGATGAGGCCAAGATTGTAGCTCAAGAAAAAGAAATGCTTGAGCAACAGCAGGGAGCACAGCAGGTGTGTTGTCTTTGTTGCATACATTCCCCTCCTGCCTTCTTGCTGATAGCTTTTGCTCTTAGATGCTTGCACCCATGTATCCACCCAACCAGCAACAACCAAAAGCCCTCGTGCCTCCCGGTTTCTAGGCTTTCTCCTTCATTTAGTTATGTTTCCTACCTTCCTGTGTGTATATGCTCTGCGATATCTTACTTTGTGACTAATGGCATGTTCTCGCTAACATTGTGAACCCTCCCATCAGCTGCTCCAGTCAAAGGTATACATAAATTCCGTCTTGTCTATTAATAAGATGAGAAATACATGTCGAGCCATTGTCTTGGACTAGTACTCCTCTGTCTACATGAAGCGGATTAGCTGAAAGGGGTACTTGGAACTTAATTCTCTTGCTTACAACAACCTTGGGAGATGGTCTTGGCGGAATCACTGTTGGCCGCACGAAGTTTTCCCTGAAGAAATCCAAAACATCGGTATAGGCTCTCAGGTCAAACTTGGAATAACTTACGCAGTCCGGTGGTGCCTCAAATATGTGATGGCATGGGATTCAATCTCGGTAGGATCTATGCCAACAGCTTCCCAGTCGCCAGGGACATCGGAATCATCAATGTGGCGCCTCACAACTTCGTCAGGGCTCAATGCTGGCCACCAGACACTTTGTGCCGATTTAGCAAGTGCGACTGCAACAAGTTTTGGCAATATTGGAGCTTTTGAAGGTGGACGAACGGTCACTGATGAAACAAGGTCAAGTAGATATTCGTAGGTCAAAGTGGAAGGCCCTGGAAGAGACAGTGTGCTTCTGGGGTTGATGTGCGAAACTTGATTAGCAAGAGCCTGAGCGACATCCAAGACCTGCGATACAATGCCTCGTTAATTATTCGCTGACATGGATAGATCAGTGCTCACATGTACAGGGCGTATTTTGGTATCTGCCTGGTTCAGCTTCCACCAAATAGGCCAGACTGGAAGAACACACTGATGGGTGCTGATAACATGAGTGTAAAACGACACCCACTTGCAATGTTGTTCAATAGCTTGTCCTCATAACCATACATGGCACCAGGCCTAAAGATAGTTGCATTAGGGAATGCGGTTTTGACCCGCTCTTCTCCTTCTGCTTTCGTTCGATAAAATTGGGATTGTGAGGAAGGGGAAGCGTTCAGGTGTGATACGTGAATGAGGCGTGAGATGCCTTCTTCCACGCAAACCCTGGCAATACGCTCGGCGCCGTCTACATTCACATCACCAAACTTGAAATTTCTATTTTGACAAATTTAGATATTTGTTCGATGATATTGACAAGTACCACTTACTTGGTTTCATAATCCCGTCCAACGAGGTTAAAAACGGTATCAGAATGCCTCACACACTCTGCAATCTGCGATTCATCACGAATATCCCATTCCTAATGCATGAGATCAGGTTCCATATGAATGTTTCGAGCATTCACAAAGCATACCATTCTGACGATCTGCCCCAAATCACCCATTGGCTTGAAAATTCGGGCTTTATCTTCGTCGCGGTACGGAACAATGACTCGTGTCCCAAGTTTACCTGCAGAAGCAAGCACCAATAAAAATACTAGCGTAAGGGGATTGAGCCTTAATTGACGATTTTGCCCGCACCAAGTTTAGAAACTAAATATCTCCCAAGAAAGCCCGTGGCACCAAAAACTGTGACTGTGTGTCCGGATACTGCGCTATACCCGGGGGGTCCAAATGAAACGACAGGTTTCTGGGTAGGGAGCGTAGTAAGGTCATGGTATGCTCGCTGTCGACCGGATAAGTAAATAAGAGCATTTATCTCTTGCAATGAGAAGTGAGCACCTTGCCAGCGCTTCTAACATACTGCAAGCGCAACACTCTCGGAGTAGATGCAAGCATACTCTTTTGAGAAGAATAGCGTTTTGCCGATGATTGGATGGCTGGAAGTGTCACGATGAAGTTCCACGTGATGTTACTCTTCTCATCTATCAACCACAGGTCAGAACTAATGGTGCAGGGAAAAACAAGGGGTCTTCAAACTAAGACACCATCTGCTCGACATTCTCAAAGAGCTGCCGCAAACACGAAGAAGGGCAAAAAATATATTCCTCCAAAAAAGCCGGCTCTTATCAAACATGCCCAGATGCATAGAGTCAGTTTGTGATTATTTCTTGACCTGCATGATGCTGATCTAGTCAACATAGTCCTTGAGTGCGAAGATTGGCAAATCCATTGAGCAGCAAATGGTTTCCGCCGCCTCGGCAGGAAAATTGACAATCATGAAAAACACTGCAGAAGCGTGAGTTTCGTTGCCAAACAATGGCTAAGCTCTGATTGATTTTGATGCCTACATTAGGTCGTCTTCAGCGTCCAAAGATAGAAAGACTATAAAATGACCACTATAATTAAATTGCTGGCAAAACCAATTTGAGTTCTTATATCCGTGGGATCATTCAGCCCATACATTACATGGGAGTCGACCAATGAAAAGATTGCGGAGATTGTCGGGTATGGACAACAAGCCAAGGCCATTGATTCGGCGGTCGTCTCGGGCTAATTCAGATGTTGATACATGAGCGATGAGTAGGAAAAAGATTATATTTTTGGAGCCATGCGTAGTTATCGTGTGACCCATTGATATAGTACGGGCGATATGAAGCAGTGAGACCGGGTTAAAGCCGCTGTGTATTGTTCACCCTACTTGTCTCTTTGAGTATATGTCTATTGAGTCGCCAGGATCCATGTTCTAGTTCGGAGAACGCCTTGTGTAATCGTGAGGAGATAGTCAACGATGTTGATAAACATTTATGGATCTCATACTTTCTAGGGATGCTTTGACGAATGAGGACGATTCAGGGCTACTCGAGTCACTGGACTTGTAGAATGCGCACGCTTATTTCGGTTCTGCGTGATCTATATACACACATACAGTAGTGACTCTGTCCCGATTACATAATACGCTTGATTGAAATCTCTGTCTACGACCTGGACTGTATACTACATGGTTAGACGCCTCTCAAAAAAGTCAAAAGGGAACAAAGAAAAGCACTATTTGGGGAAGAGGTCAGCCGCAAAGTTGGCTAGATGGGAGACTGTTGACGATATTCCCCTGGACGAAGAAGATGCATGTGAGCGTGGTATCCGCCTCATGGTACTGCAGTCCCTGAGTTGACCTTCCTGTGCTCTAGTCCATGCTTCAAGAGACAAAGTACTTCTTGATGAAGACGAGTACGGTGGTGATAGTGACGGTGATGATGAAGAAGTATTCGCATTAAGAGGGTTAGAGAACGACGGGGACTCAGACGACTACACTGGTGATTATGAGGGTGAAGACATCGGAGGAGCAGATTCGACGACGAGCGAAAAATCGAAGAAGAAAGATAAGAAAAAAAAGAAGGAAGAACAAAACTATGATGATGATGAAGAGGAGGAAGAAGAAACCTGGGGGCGAGGAAAGGCTGTCTACTACTCGTCTAATGCAGCGCAACTCGAGTCCGATGATGAAGAAGGCCATGAGATGGAGGAACAAGAGGCCAAGCGATTGCAGAAAAAAGCCTTGGAAGGGATGACCGACGATGACTTTGGTCTCAACGATAAACATGAGATATCGCAAACGGGTGACCCAGCTGAGTATGTATATGGCTTTCCTTTTTCAAGCTGGTATTGAGCTTTTTCAGAGTGGCAGCTGATAATGTGAATGCTGTACCTTCGTCATTACAAGACAAGCAGTCCCTTCTCCGCCATCTCGAGAAAGTAAACCCAGAGGCCCTCGCGTTGGCTCGGGATTGGGAAGACACAGTGCAGGCATTAACAGAAACACATCGGAAGATAGCCCAGTGAGCGACCAGTCTTTTACATTCGCCCAGAAATCTTGATCTTTACTAGGCTACAGTCCAAGGTGTCTAATGCGGGTTTGCCACACCTTCATTACCGTGAGTTCAAAGTCAGTCACTCTGTTACCCTTATTTACAGTCTCTGTTAAGAGGCACTGCTAACCTACGCCACAACTTTGGCTTTCTATCTTCATTTACGAGCAAGTACCAAATACGCTCAACGGCCTGAGCTCTTAACTTCTCACCCTATCATGCAACGATTGCTAACCCTCAAGCAATCTGTGTTAACGTTAGAGGATCTAGGCTTTGCACTCCCTGACTCTGAACCCGAATACGATGACGATGACGATGAAAGTTTAGACTTGATGGATGATGGGGATTCTATGGAGGGACTGTGGCAAAAATTGGAACCTGGGGAGTTAGATGATCTTCTCCAAGATGCGCAGACGTCCGCTTCATCTACCCAACCAAAACGAATTGTGAAATCTCAACTTCTCGTGAATGAACCACCGAAAAAGAAGCGTAGACTTTTACCGGAGTCGTCAAAGACTTCTGTTCCCATATTTGATCTGGAAGAACCAGAATTCATCCCTTCCTCCAAGACGAAAATTAAATCACGATCCAAGGCGAACACAGAATCAGACGATGCTTATGGCGAAGCAACACATCTTCAAGTCGCTGACGCAGCTGACAAGAGTGCTCGCAAGAAATCACTGCGCTTCCATACATCCAAAATTGAGAGCACAAACGCTCGTCGTCAAGAGGCAAGAAACCAGATCATGGGAGGGGACGACGACGTACCATACCGCGAACGATGGAAAGAAAAAGAGTCACGACTGTTACAAGAGGCTAAGAACCAGTTGCAGAAACAAGGTGGCGAAGATCTGGATGATTCTGAGCCCCCTAAGCGCGAGCCAGAGAAAGGAGATGATGCAAGTGACGGCTTGGATGGGCCTGATGGATACTATGAACTTGTCAAAAAGAAAACGAAGGAGGGAAAAGAACAAAAGAAGGCCAAATATGATGCTGCTCGAGCCGCTGAACGGTAGATCTGCCATTCCTTGTTTTTGGATAGAAGGTTAATAAGCGTTGGTTTTTTAGGGTAATTGAGAAGGAAACTCTCAATGGACCTCGATCACTTACGCGCGCTATCCTCGCTAATAAGGGTCTTACGCCTCATAGATCCAAGGCAGTGCGTAATCCCCGTGTCAAAAAACGTCAAAGATTCGAGAAAGCGAAGAAAAAACTGGCCTCCCAAAAGGCGATGTACAAGGGCGGTCTATCACAGATAGGAGGCCACTACGATGGCGAGAAGTCAGGCATCTCAAAAGTTGTCAAGAGTGTCAAGCTTGGTTGATGTGCTGTTTGTCAGATACTGGATTCTACATTCTCTAGCATTTCTTTGTGTATGGTAGCAGGTCATCCGACCTTGATCTCTAGACCTGTGTGTCCATGAATCTGCACCAACTATCAATCCATTAAGCTGAATGGTAGACTGCGAGAGGCCAGAGGTCTTTCGTTGACGATGGGCGTCATCAAATCAGGACCACGTACATTTTACCACTTTGGCTTTCGTAGAGCTTGCTTCACCCTGAGGGTATTTTTTCCTCGCGCGCCTCTAACGGATTGTAGTTCGTTGAATTTCTTTTTCGCGTATCGTTTGGCTTCTGCATCGTCAACAAGTTCATCTACTAGCGTTCGTTTGCGGCTGCTTCGAGGGAGATTGTCACCAGTTGAATTTCCGAAAGGAGATTCTGTTGCAGTAATTTTACCGATCTGACGATAAGGCGTGCGTTTACATTTGATGTTGTAGTGAAAATAGAACATACTGCAAAGTATTTAGGCAATCCTTTGATTCCTTTTCCTTCCCCTTCGTCTTTCCGGTAGAACCTCTTGGGGTCAAGCTGGTTGCGCAAGCGCATCGCTTCGTATTCACGATGTAGTCGGGGTAGTTCGGACTCAGCGGGAGCGGGCATATCGAACCAGTCTGGTCCTGCGGTTTGTTTCCTGGACTGAGGCAGCCTTGGGATGAGACAGTTCAAACAGGGAGCAGAGGTGCTTACCTCTTTCCTTTCTTTCTTCGTGATAGGTTTTCCTGATTTTTTCAGCTCTGGCGGAGGGAGAGGAGGAGCAACGGTTGTCTGTTGTTGCTTGGATTTTTTCTCAGCTTCTTCTATCTCAGGATCGTACACTAGAGTGCCACCCTTGCCTCGTCCCTTGCCGAGTTGGATATAGGAGGTTGGCAATGTCCCTGGATTGAGTCTTGGAAGTGGTCTGTGGAACTGGCATTTAGTTGACAAGTTTCTTGAAGAAGGACTAAAGCGCACAGGGGCTCTGCGTCGTCAAAGGTCAAAATTTCATTGTCTTGTAGGGAGTGGATTTCTTCTGCCTCTGCTGTAGCCGCATTCTGTCTTGCTTGTTGTAGAAGCATATCCAGGTATTCTTGTGCTATTTCCTCGTCAGATTCAGTAGAGGATCCGCCTTCCGATTCGCTTGAAGCATCGCTGGAGTCAGAATAATCAGAACTCGAAAGATCTGAAGAGTCAGGATCAGAAAATAATTGTGAAGACTAGTAAGAGTGTCTACCAGCTGCTTTTCGTTTTCCTTTGTCGTCTCCTGAAGTCGACACGGCGAGCATTTTGATGTCAAGTTGTTATCAAGTCAAGTCACTGTCCAGTCACGCAAATTATGTTCGCTTTCTTCTTTCCTTTGCACTTGGAGGGGCCTACGCTGCCATGTCCTTCAGCACATCCTACTGTCAGTTTACCTTGCTGGACTGAGCCACTATCTCTATTTTATGCTGAATATACATAGCAAATGACATGTACCCATCTTCACGTGGTCGTTGCTTACACAATGAGACTGAATTGACTATACATTGATTGACAATACATGACCTGCAATTGACCTGCAATTGCGTCGTATTCTTTTTTTTTTTGCTTTCAGTATGCAGGCTCTCATTCGTGGACTGTCTAAGCTTCGGAATCCCCTACCTAGTAACGGTCCAGCTTTGCGTTATGTGCCAGACTCAAGACCATCTTCAACTGACCCACCTCGATCAGCCTCCTTTGGCTTTAGGACTGTGCCAGAAGAAGCCAAGGAGAGTATGGTGCGGGAGGTCTTCGACTCAGTCGCCTCAAAATATGATATCATGAATGACATATCGTCAGCGGGAGTCCACCGACTATGGAAGGATGACTTTGTGGCTTCATTACAACCCGGCAGACGGGGACCTCAGAAGTGTATAGACGTTGCTGGCGGAACCGCTGATATAGCACTTCGTATTCTTGATTTTGCTCGCGAGAGGTATGCTTGCAGAGAAACAACTGTCGACATTGTGGACATCAACGGGCAGATGCTGAAAGAGGGATACAATAAGTTCAAGAAGACCATGTATCATAACAGTACGCTTTGCTTCTGCTCTCTGCCGCTTAGGTATCTCAAGTAGCCCCATAGCACCGCAAGTTTCCTTTACAGAAGGTGATGCACAGCAGCTTTCAAAGGAGCGATTCCCCGACAACACATACGACATATACACAATTGCGTTTGGTGTCCGCAACTGTACTTCCATATCTGCTGTCCTTAAAGAAGCCTATCGTGTGCTGAAACCCGGAGGAACTTTTGCTTGCCTAGAATTTAGTCACGTGGACAACCTGATCCTTAGCATGTAAGTCGACGTTTTGAGTTTGGGCAGAGATTCAATATGATTGTTAGCCTGTACGACAAGTACTCTTTTTCAGTGATCCCTCTCCTAGGAACGATCCTCGCGGGGGATAGAAATTCGTACCAGTACTTGGTTGAGTCCATCAGAAGGTTTCCGCCACAGGCAGAGTTTGCTCAAATGATCCGGAATGCCGGTTTTAAAACTGGTAAGGACGTCGACGGAGCCGCTTGGGTTAATCTCTGGGGTGGAATCGCCTGTATCCACACCGGCGCCAAGATGTGATCAAGATGTTATTCCTCAGCCTCGTATTGTCTAGTATTCCACGTATTGCTTTGACTACATATTTTTCCAAGTCACAATCGACTCTGTCCTAAGTAGTAAGATAGCTAACAATGATGTAAATTGATAACTGATGCTGGCAGTTATCAGACAGAGTAGTTTAGATCAGCTATCACTTCGATGGCCTTGCACAAGATCAATAGTAGTTTGAATGATGTTGTGTTGAGGCCATACGTGAACCAGGACACTTGCTCTATATCGAAATGCATATCGAAATTTCTTCTCTATTCTTAGCTCATGAACAATGTATAGAAACAGCCTTTCCATAGATGATCAAGATAACAAATTTCGTGTCTATGTCAGATCCCAAGCTCTTACCCTTCCACCGAGGGTAGACTACACTTACCCTTACCCTTGACTCCACCTCTTGACTTAAGGATAGACTTATAGTTGTATATGGCCATGCCTTATCTGATACAGAAGGTGAATGCATGTAGGATTAGCCTGTGACCTTCTAAAACAGTTCCTCTGTTCAGCAAGCATGTGTAATACATATGACATGTTTCATTTCACATTTTGAGCAAATTCAGTTTTTTGTCTTGATCATCTGTTTACCTAGAGAGGTCAGTCTGTCCATTTGATTATTATCGCTCAAATGCCATAGCCTTATCAACACAATGCATGATTGAACTTACATCAGTAACAGATGTATATAGGCTGAGTTTCATGTGTAGTGTTTCAGCACAATGAACTAGTCAGGATGACTCTTTGATGGAGTGCGTGACAATGTGTACAGAAGCCAGAAATATAAATAAATTGACTTGATGACACCGTATCAACTTGACGCGTTCTCCTATCAGTTCTACCACCATGTCCCGCCAAAACCTTCCTATGCCTGCCTCAACGGCTGACCTCGCTACGACGTGGGCTTTTCTCGAAGAAGGCGTCAACCATATCATGACTCAACTCCAGCTGGGAGTCTCTTTCTCAAAGGTTTGACGACCTTTTCGTCCTTGGATGCGAAACTTATGTACTTGTGTATAGTATATGTCATTATACACTGTTGCATACAACTATTGTACATCATCCCGCATGAGTCACTCATCGCCGGAGGCTCACGGATCGCGCAGTATGTATCGATCTGTCTTACCTGTGGAGGGTGAGCTGTTAATGATCATTTCAGCTGGAGCAAACCTCATGGGTTCTGATCTGTATAACCATTTGATACGTTATTTCGCCGTGCACCTCAAGTCTCTACGTGAGGTCAGGACAGGGGTGGCTATCCTGCTCCGAGCGTCAGTATTAACCCACTCTCCAGAGAGCTGATGTATTACAAGATGAGACACTGCTTGAGTTCTATGCCGAAGAGTGGGATCGCTATACAACAGGGGCCAACTATATCAACCGTCTCTTCACATATCTCAATCGACACTGGGTGAGGCGCGAACGAGACGAAGGCAGGAAGGGCATTTATCCTGTATATACTGTGCGCCCTGACCTACTCTCGCCGAGACGTCATTAATGATCATCACTTGTAGCTTGCGCTTGTCCAATGGAAGAATGACCTATTTATTCCAATCCAAAACAAACAACACAAACTTGCCAGTGCCATTCTGCGGCTGATTGAGTTGCAACGAAATGGAGAAGTGATCAATCAGGGTCTCGTGAAGAAAGTCGTCGACTCCTTTGTATCCCTCGGGCTTGATGACACAGACACAAACAAAGCGTGCCTAGATGTCTATAGAGACCACTTTGAACTTCCCTTCATCGAGACCACAGAAAAATATTACAAGCATGAGTCCGAGACCTTCCTTGCTGCGAACACCGTATCAGACTACTTGAAACGAGCAGAGGAGCGGTTAAGAGAAGAGGAAGATCGTGTCGATCGCTATCTCAATACTCAAACACGGAAGCCACTGGTCTCCAAGTGTGAACATGTTCTCATTCGAGAACACTCGGATCTAATGTGGGAAAACTTCCAGTCACTTCTAGATTTCGACAAAGATGAGGATCTTCAGCGGATGTATTCACTGCTTTCCCGAATACCAGAGGGCTTGGAGCCCCTCCGAAAGAAGTTTGAAATCCACGTGAAAAAGGCGGGAATTGGCGCCGTTTCGAAACTAGTTGAAGAGACAGGAAATAATGCCGATTTACTTGACCCCAAGGCTTATGTCGATGCCCTGCTAGAAGTGCACTACAAAAACACAGAAACAATCAATCGGAGTTTCCGGGGCGAGGCGGGCTTTCTCGCAAGTTTGGACAAAGCATGTCGCGAATTCGTCAACAAGAATCCAGCTACAGGCACCTCCTCGTCAAAATCTCCTGAGCTTTTGGCTAAACACACAGATCTTCTGCTTCGAAAGAACAACAAAGTTGCGGAGGAGGTGGACCTCGAAGACGCTTTGAATCGTGTGGTTCGTTCCTTGCTCTATGTAGGTTCGCAAGGAATCAATTCTGATGGCCACGTACCAGATGATATTGTTCAAGTACGTCGAAGACAAGGATGTTTTCCAGTCCTTCTATACAACTCGCTTATCAAAGCGTCTGATCCATGGGGTTTCTGCGTCCGATGAGAGCGAAGCGAGCATGATATCCAAATTGAAAGAGGCGTGTGGTTTTGAATACACGAACAAGTTACAACGAATGTTCACAGGCAGGTCCAGTTCACGTGTGATCTGTAGTATGCACTGAGACAATCTTCAGATATGAGCCTAAGTAAAGACTTGACCGATCAGTTCAAGGACCGCATGCAGGCAAGTCACCCCGACGACTCTAGCGACATCAGCTTTAGCATAATGGTCCTCGGTACTAATTTTTGGCCGTTAAATCCTCCTGGACATGAATTTATCATCCCGACTGAACTACAACAAACCTACGATCGTTTCCAGCGCTATTACCAGTCAAAACACTCCGGGAGAAAACTGACATGGCTTTGGAACTACTCTAAAAATGAACTCCGGACGAACTATCTGAACCAGAAATATATACTCATGACCAGCTCATATCAGACTGCCATTCTTATGCAATACAACACCCAAGACACACTGTCCTTATCAGAGTTGGTGACTGCGACCTCGATTCCCCAGGAGATGTTGTCACAAATACTGGCGCTTCTTGTCAAAGCAAAAATCCTTGTCAACGAAGAACCGGAGCAGTATGATATCAATCCAGGTCATTTCATGTTTCTTCTTGCCGAATTCTCTCAAAGACACTCATTTTTGTTTTTATTCTAAATTTAGGCTTTAAATCCAAGAAGATTCGCGTGAATTTGAATCTTCCGATCAAGTCTGAGACCAAGGCGGAGACGACTGAGGTTTTGAAGCTCGTGGATGAAGATCGCAAGTATGTTAGTCAAGCGACCATCGTTCGGTGTGTGTTCCAACGCATGTTGTTATTCGGCTGCTGTTCCTCAAAAAACGTCTCTTTCCCCTTTTTTTTATCTTTTGGATAGAATAATGAAAGCTCGTAAGACGATGAAGAATCAAGCGCTTATTCAAGAGGTTATCACACAGCTTTCGCCCAAATTTACTCCCAGGATACCTGACATCAAGAAGGTGGAGTAAAAACTTGAAGACGTTCTTGCTCTTACACATGATCTTTTTCTTTCTTTTTTTTTTACAGGCCATTGAGACCCTGATGGAAAAAGAATATATAGAGCGCGTTCACAATACACGGGACACATTCGCATACGTGGCATGATGATGTATTTTCTTCTTTTAGCTGTATCATTAGCTCACAGGTTGATTTTGAAGATTAGTTGTTGTAATATTCATGTTTGTGATGGATGACGTACTGACATCGGTTTAGATTTGGGTTGTATTCTACTGGGACCCTCCCTTTCTTTTAAAGTACTAATAATTTTGGTTCTGGACTTCTCTCGTCGTGGCCGTGTGGGATGATTCGGGTAATGAATAACCGAAGTGAAAAGTCAATTGGAGTTGCTTCTTGTCGTGTGAGTTTGTAAAGGGTTGGATGTTAAAGTTGGGATGTATGAGAGAGAGGTAGGCCTGCTTTTTACTTTATTGTTTTCTTGGTAAAGGGAGAGAGGGAGATGATAATGAGAGAAAAAAAGGTTGAGTCTGATGACATGGAACGATCCCTTGTTGGGAAGTTTATGAAAAGAAGACCAAGTCTTGTGCTGACAGTTGTCATTATTAATGAATTGAAATAACCTTTATCACTTTGTGCCACAAAAATTAGCTCTTGCATGAAACTGTGAAACTCCCCTTTCCAAAGTTTTTTCTGACCATTTTGTTGTTGAAAATCACTTTGATTTGTTTTGATTTGTTTCTGAATGTTCCATGTCCATGACTCCAACTTTTTTTTCTGAGAGAGAGAAAGAGAAAGAGGTCGATAGTTAGACAAGCGATCGGATCGAGAGGAAAAAGCACAAAGAAGAAACGGCTTTGTAAATTTCATTTCATTAGATTGGTACCAAGTGGGTCATGGGTCACACTTCTTCGGATTTGTGTGTGAACAAAATGAGGCATTATGCACATGATTGAAGAAGCAAGAAAAAGAGTCGATCAATGCCTGTTTGTGAGAACGTCTGCCTGTCGTGCATGACGGGAGACGGGACATTCTTTTTTTTTGACTTGACTGAAGATTCGCTTAAAGTGTGGTGTCGCCACAACACGTTTCTGCAACAAGTGTTTTTCCCTGCGTGACAAGTGACGAAAGAGGCACAAGTTGAGTTCCGTATGAGAAGCCAAACAGATTTCCCACAGTCTTATTGTGGTTGCTCATGACAACATCAGCAGCAGGGAAAAGCCTTTGCGACGCCCTCCTCGAAGGACTTGGATCTGTTCCAGGGACACGTGAATTTCATGTACATGTTCTACAAACATTGCCACGCAGAAATACATCGTTGTACCGGTACGCGCAACCGCGACCCAAGATCTACGTGCAAGATGTGTTGGTGCTGTTGTGCGAAAGGAGTGGAGAAGAAGGGAAAAGGGTGCTAGTCGCAGGGATTGAAGCGAATCTGTATCACATCCCGGCGACCTCAAGTGCTATTTTGTATGTGTGCAAAGTGGATTCTACGGGGCAGAGCCGGGGAAGAAGTGCGACGAAGCACATGGTAGAAGCGTTTCTCAGGTACTATGCGGATCCAAAGACGAGGCCTGTGTCTGGAGGGAGGCACCTGTGGATTCAGCTGTTTGCTCGTGCTCAGGGACAATATTTGTTTGCGGAATCTCAAGTGTGGGAAGGGAAGAGGCCACTGCGGGATGTACAGCTGTGTGGATGGTGGAAGGAAGTGCTGAGCACGATGGCTAGAGTAGACGCTCGTGTCAAGGCGTATTACATGTTGCCTGGATACAACCAGCTCGAGGCCGCGCAGATGCTCCAGCAGGCGTCGTCGGAAATGGCGTGGGAGTATGGGCACCCATACCACGTGCCAGAGCTGCCCTGTCCACGTGACAGCTCGGACGAAGGTAATCACCTCGGACACACCATTCCATACTTTGAGGATGATCCCAAGTCACGTTTCCTAGACGAAATGGCGCTCGGCACGGGCCGGGAGTTGAGGCGGCCTGCGCGGAAACGAGCGCGGACGGAGATAACAGCACAGGAAACAGTGCACGTGACTGTGGACGATTTCTGGGAGCGTATGTCATTCCGGCAGGAATGTGTGACAGGGGCTGTCACGGGGTTTTTCACTGTGGTGCTGGTGGGTGAAGGAGAGACTGTGGACAGGGCCGAGGGACACGTGACCCTGGCGATGCTCAAGCGAGTGCGGACTGCACTGACGTCGGGTGTGTCGTTTGCAACTGCGGCGCGGGCGGTGCAGGCGACGGAGACAATTGAACGGCTGTGCACAGAAGCAGGGTGCCTGTCTGGTGCAGTGGCGGTGCAGAACAGGAATGGCAGTGGCCGGGGGACGGACGGTGGCCGGGGGTGTGATGGTGTGACATTGTTGGCTGCGCGCCGGAAAAAGAAATAGCAAGAAATAGATACGCCTGTAATAGATTTCTCTCCCACTTACTACCATCATGGCCACCAGCCTGCCCTCCTTCAGCCAGGCTTTCAGCAGCATGTCTGCCCCTCGCAAACGCACCCGCGACGACGACCATGACAACCCCAAGAAACGTCGCGTCGTCACCGTCGTCGGCATCCCCCACGACTCCGACAGCAATCCCAGTGAGCACCCCCAACCGGCCATCCTCCCCGTCAAACACAAGCAAAAGTCCAACTCCCGTCCGGCGCAGTCCCTTTCCTTTCCCACTCCAAACAGTTTTGCCCAGCGCAGAACTGGCTTCAAACCAGCCGACATCGTCATCAGCCCCAGAGACGACGGCGTCGAGCCTGCAATCCAGAGTGCGCCCCCCGTCCCCCAGGGCATGGCCATTCCTCGCCTACCTCCCGTCATGAGACAGGCAGACAACCCTCGCACAGTGGCCTCAAAAGTACCACCAACTCCGGCTCGACTGTCACGCCTCAGACAAGGGCTACGTTCCTCTCCCCCTCCCGCCCCCAGCGTCGCCATCGCTTCCACCCTCGTCCCCACAACCCCCGCTGTTCTTCACCATCCTGGTTGTTCCGGCGACAAGTCCGCTTTCCTCGCCCCCTTTGAGCTCTTCTATGATGCCCTTAATGATTCAAAGCAGCTCAAGGCCTGGCTCTCTCAGCAGCTTCAGCACTCGCATGCTTTCATCCAGTCCTGTTCTCAATCCCAAGACAAGCTCAACGACTCTATAGAGGCTGCCGTCGACAAGAGAGTTTCTGCAATGACCGCGGAGCTCGTCACGTTGCGCCGTCGTGTCGACGAACTCGAAGATGCTCTCCAAGCTCGTCGTCCCAGCACCGACGCATCCCTGAGTCTCCCAAAACACAAACAACCTCCTCTCTGGAATGGTTCTGCCTCCATTGAACCCTATGCTTACTCCTCTCCCTCCCTTCGCCGCCGTCCATCACCCACCTGGATCTCAGACCGAGACTCCCGTGGGAATCCCGGTGACAGCGAGAGACATGCATCGCCACCCTACGATTCTCGTCGCCTAGCTACTGTATCTGCCACCAGACTCGACCCTCCACATGTTCGTGGAACATGTGATCCCCCTGGGAGGTCTGAGCTCACAAGATCCTTTTCCCATACAGACCCTGTCTTGCCCACTGGTCCTCCAACTCCTTCGTCTGCCTCTCCACACCAGCAACCGTCACTACACCCGTCGTCGTCGTCGTCGTCGTCATCCTCCTCACCATCATCACAAAGACCAGCTAGTCGTAGGAATTCAATTGATCGAATATAGTTTTTGATTTTATCTGGACAGTTGAATTGTGGACTCGCTCGCGTGTGAATGGTTGTACTATAGTTCCTATTCATCTGTCTCTTTCCTTTGAGATTTTTCCAACTTTGTAGCATTTCACATCACATACTGTAGCGTGGCGTGGACGACGTTTTGGATCCATATCTGGGCATCCGAAGAGCCTCGACCCGGAAAGCATCATGAACCGTCTTTTGAGGTAATGACAGTTGGAAAGCTTCTGATGTTCTTTCTCTTGGGTGCCAGCTAGTCCATTGAAGGGTCGAACTTGCCGTACATTTCTTGGCAGTGAGGTGAACGTTGAACGCAAAATCCACGCTTTGGACCCTCCATGGCCGGCTTCAGGACCGAGAAATGAATTGATGAAAGTCACTAGTTATCTATCATTAATTTACTTCATCACAATCTGTTTCATAATGGATGGATGGATCGGATCGAAAAACAAGACTTGATGCAATGCAATGTCTCTTCTTCCTTGTTCTCTCTGCAGCTGTGCTCATTGATTGATGTTGATTGAATGTCTTTCGATGACTTTCTGATGCTGAGAAAGTTCGAAGTTCGTTCTATCATAGCACTATTGTAGATTGCTTCTCAAGTCTCAACAACCCTGAGTTCAGGAATGTGGGGCGTAAGAGCGTTGTTAGAGTTTCTTGTTTCTATTCGTGGAATTTCTTTTTTGATTGAATGTAGTGACAAATAAGGATCATTGTAGGAGATTCTTAAATAAGGACCGAACGAGGAGCAGTGTCAGGCACATCTTTGGTTGGTGATCTATGAGTCTGTCAAATTAATGAGTACATAGAAGAGGAGACTGGGGTTCAGCTTAGTAACAGCAGCCATAGCCAAAAATATATGACCATGACATGTTCATGTTCATGACTCTTTGGTAGATGAAAGTCTTGTATGTCTCCTTGCATGGATATTTGACGCCGCCACCGCAGAGATTGCATTAGAAAACATGAACAGAAAGCCAAGTCTGAGAAATATCCATCATCACCATAACTCGCGCCTCTTTTTACGAATAGCCTTCACCAACGAATGTCGTTCACTCCATTTCGACCGTGCTGCTTCATGCTCTTTCTCGACTTGTCCCTGAATCTCTTTACGCTTCGTCACCTTCAAAGGTGCGACTGTTGATACGAATGCCCGTGTGACGTTGAACGTCTTTGCCAACTGTCCTCGAGAGTATTTTTCCGGCTCTTGCTCCCGAAGCTCACGAATTTTTGCAATCGTTTCGTCTGACGCGCGTTCTGGACCTGATTTATGTAGTCCTGGTCGGGAAAAGGGTGGTAATGGCCCATCAACGCGTGTCGGCACGGGTCTCAGGAGAGGGGAGCAAGGATTCGTCGTAAATGAATGTGGCGAGGCTGCAGAAGGTGGGGGACGATGAATGAAGGTCAAGTTCTCGTCCTCGAGAGTGGTGACGGTTGCCTTGGGGTTGTTGACTAATGGGTCAGACGGGTGATATGCTGGCCGTTCAGCGGTCCCAGGATTTGGACGAGGAAACTTGCGTGAGTGTTTTGTCCCATAGCCACGAGTAAGAAAACGTCGTGATGAGATGATGCGAGTATTGTTCATGGCTGTTTTTTTTGCGTAGTGAACCCAGCTTTTTCACAAGCACGTGATCGAAGGCAATCAATCTGGGCAGTTCACTATCCTGCTCAAGACATTTTCCCTCCTCAATTTTCATTTCTTAGAAAAGTTCAGCACGCTCAATATGGTATCTCTTTGAGTGACTCGCAGCAGATAAATATGCGGAATACAAATGTAATGTTATTGTTAGACGCGGTATGCGTCAATGCCGCACGATATGACAGCTAATTTGCTAGTGAATCTGCGCTATGAGAGAGGCGATGAGAGGAGGAATATGTCTCGATCCAAGCTACTGCTTCTGTGTAAAACTCCATCGTTGACGTCGAAGCAAAATGCCGCAAGGACAACGATTCTCTATACATCGTCGCATCAGAAGTCGAGGTGTCTTTGAACTTCCCTGTCCCTGCCATTTCTTAGGGTATATCCTCCAACTTGTGTCCTTATCAACAGACTGCATCGCAACTGGAATATGTAACAAAAGCCTATAACTGCAGCGTTGATATCCTGGTTGTGATTTCTTCAATGATGGTTAACCACCTCTGTCGGGCCTGGTCTCTCAAAGCAAAAGTTCGTCGGTCATTGCGCTGGAGAATGGCACAGGATCAGTGTCTCATGTATTCCATTTTCAGGCGTCCGGGATCGAATATAGTCTTCCGGTATCTCTTAATTCACATGGCCATCCCAGGTTGTCTTGCTTCACGGGCTCGAACTCTTCTCCTTTCATTATAAATACCTGCTCTCATTCGTCGCCTGGCTCTCTGTTCTTTCGAAAATCTCTCTCGTTGCTATGAGTCTCCCCGTCAGCCCATCCGTTCCACCCCATTTCTTCTACACCGACCATCGTCAGCGGTGCTTAGCTCAACTCCGGAGCAAGACCACTGATCTCGAGAAATACATCTATCTAAGCGGTCTGAAGGAGCGTTATCCCGACTTCTTCTATGAGGTTGTCCTCACCAACATGTTGGAAGCAATTCCGATTTTATACACTCCTACAGTTATGACTTATCCTAACTTGCTTGTTACCAGCTGATATATCTACTAGATTGGTGATGTTTGCTCAAATTATTCACATATATGGAGCCACCCCGAGGGTCTTTATGTTTCCATTGAGAATAAAGGACACATCCGAGAGGTTCTTCGTACTTGGCATAGCGTCACGGATGCTAGAATTGCTGTAGTGACTGATGGTTGGTTTTACTCTTGATCACAGATAAATCATTTTTTCACTCGGCATCAGGCTCTCGTATTCTTGGCCTCGGTGACCTTGGAGTCAATGGGCTGCCGATTGCTATTGGCAAGCTGTAATTCACTTTGTGCTTTTTCCGAGCCGAGCTTACCGTTTCCAGAGACCTGTACATTACAGGCGCTGGTATCAGACCAACGAGTACAGTGCCAATCTCCCTTGACCTAGGCACAAACACCCAGGGACTTCTCGATGATTCTCTTTATCTTGGTATACGCCGCAAACGTCCAGATACACAAGAGGTGTGTGTTTGCGAGTTTGGAATTCTTGTTCTCTAGCCAGACTGAGCTCGGACCAGATGGATGCTTTTATGCAGGAATTTGTTGATTCGGTGAAAGAAGTATTTCCTCAACTTTTTCTGCAATTTGAAGATTTTTCGACGGATAATGCTTTCCGATACCTCGACATGTTCAGGTCCAAGTACTGTGTCTTTAACGACGATGTAAAGTCTATTCTGTGTTTGTTCGGCATTAATACTGTTTCTGATATTTCTCGTGTTTCAAGATACAAGGGACAGGTAAAGATATTTGTTCTCGCACCCAAGGATGTCCCGTTACCTATCATTTCAGGCGCTGTTGTTCTTTCTGGTTTCATTAATGCTGCGAAGATTTCTTCAAAGGCTTCTGGTGCTCGTCTTGAGGACCAACGGATTCTTTTCTTTGGTGCCGGGTCTGCTGGTATCGGTGTCGCTAAACAGCTAGTATCGTTTTTCACCCTCTTAGGCCAGTCAGAGGAAGAGGCGAAGAATAAAATATATGCAAGTCCTTTTTTCATGTGATTATGATTTCTGAGCGAGTCATTATAGACTGTCGATTCCAAAGGACTTATCACCTCAGATAGGAAAGGCCTACAGGAACATAAACTATGTCCGTGTTTTTTCTCCCCCTTGCTTCTTCTTGATAGCAATATCCACTGTCTCTCTCACACAGGTTTCGCTCGCACTGATTATAACGGACCTCCGTTGACTAATTTGGTTGACATCATCAACTATGTCAAGCCCACTGCTCTTATGGGTCTCAGTACAATCCCGGTAATATCAGATGCATGTATGAACAGGGCACAACTGTGATTGATTTTTTTTTGGTTTAGAATGCGTTTTCAGAGCAAGTCGTGAGGCACATGGCGTCTTTGAATAAACGTCCAATCATCTTCCCTCTATCGAATCCTGTCTCTTTGAGTGAGGTCGACTATGCTGATGCAGTTGAATGGTATGTCAAGATTTGTCGGCCGAATTTATTGAACTTGAATTTCCCTCAGGACAAATGGGGCTGTTGTATTTGCCTCTGGTAGTCCCTATGAGCCTGTTAAGTTCAAGGGTAAGAAGTATGAGCCTAGCCAGGGAAACAACATGTATATCTTCCCGGGTCTTGGACTTGGCACCATTCTTTCCAAAGCAAGACACGTTACAGACTTGATGGTCGAGCAGGCATCCATCGCACTGTCTGCTTCGCTAACCCAGGAAGAAAAAGATACTAGTTTGGTATATCCTCGCCTGACCCGTATTCGTGAAATTTCGGCTCGTATTGCCGTTGCTGTTATCCGTGCCGCTCAAACAGATGTGAGTGACTGGCTCAATGTAGTAGTTGATTCTAGAACTGATATATTTTTTCCAAGGAGGTTGATGAGAATACATTCTTTCGCGATCTCTCGGATGATGCTCTTTTAGAGACCATCAAATCCAAGCAATGGCGCCCCACTGCACACCGATTACTACGATTGTAAAAACGGCTCCAGTGTCTCTGAGAATTTCTCTCCATGCGATTCCCCAATGTATTTGTTGATTAGGTTGCTTATATCGTTAAAACAAGTTTTGCTGCTACCAGTGTTTTATGCATCCAGTGTTGTCTCCAGTTGGAGAAGCTTCTTATTATCTATTCCCGCTGTGTCCCTGTCTAAGCTAAGGTCATCCTCGTGACCGTCCTGCTTCCACTGAGCGATCGAATATCGATGATTTACACCCTTGAGAGTCGGAAGGCACGTAATACTTCCGCACCCACCCGTCTGCGACATGGGGTAAAGATAAATTACTTCTTTGACACGAGAATGTAGAAGTGCCATACTACACATGACGCAAGGTTCGTGGGTCGTAAACAAGGTCAACGATGTCAAGAGATAGCTCCTCTCGTTTTTTTCGAGCAAATTGATACCGTCACCGCTTTGGTCTTGTGTTTCTGATGAAGTATCTGATTTTGTCCCATCGTTTGATAAAGCTGCAGCAGAATCAGCTACTTTTCGAATGGTGTTTACCACAGCGTGACGGAGAGGATGTCGAGTTGATTTTCGAGTGTCGTGTGCTACAAACTCTTTTGGAGCCTCTCGTAATGACCTCATACCCGTATTATTTCTCATGAGCTGGGATTCCTCGTAAGGGACCGGAACATATGCGGCTATAGGGTACTAGAGTTGGAAAAACATGTGGAACAACGTTAGTGGACATTGAGGGGTAGAGAGCGTTCTGCTTGTTTTGGGAACCCACCTCTCCGCTTTGAAGTGCTTCTATTGCAGCTTGCACCGTTTTCTGCATGGCAGACCATGCCCACGCTACTTTTCCGCGGCACCATCTCTCCTGCTCGTCCTTCCTGCGTGGAGTAAAGTATGTTGGCCATAAAGCTGTCTTCAAAGTGAGTTGGATTGGCGTGACTGCGGACGAGGCTGGTATGGTGTGGAGGTATGGAGAAGGAAGATTGAGGTCTTCTGGGAGTTGAGGCAGGCCGGTAGACTGAGAAGCGATAAGAAAACTTGTGGTGCCATTCTGTTTTCGTACTCGTTTCAGATGAGCGAGCTCTGCTGTATTAATATTAGCTTGCTTGAGCCATCTTAAAAAAGCATTTTTTTCAGCACGGCATCCGTGTATACATAAGCGGATGCGAGAACGTACTTGAGAAGAGTTGTGATTAATCTCTGGTCGGGTACATCCACGATCCAGGCTTCAACTGCAGGGAGACGGGAAAAGAAGCATTAATATTGTAGAAGAATTGTTACAACTCACTGGTCCGTATGGTTTCGGGAGTCTCTTCTTCTGGCGGTAACTTGCATCTCACAAACGGAAGATCTTCTTCGCGAAGAAGCTCCCGAGCATCACCATTCGTGCAAGGATTGATTGAGGGCACGTTTTGTTGGTTGTTGTCAATGGCAGATAGGCTATTCCAAGCATCGTGAATATCTTCATACAATGTTTGAGCGCCGTTTTTTTCTTCTACAGTCACTGCCGCAGGAGAGAACCATAGCTTGTGCCCATAAAAAATACAGAGTTCTTCTTCAGGTTCAATGTCGCGAGCCGCGACGAAGCAAATCGAATCCGTGGATGTGTTTAGAATGAAAGAAACATTTGGAGGATCGGAGTGATTGAAGAGGGAACCTTGTGCTGGCTGTCAAAAATAGATTGATCGTAAAATCGTGTGTCGAGTGCATACCAAAGGCAAGGGCCATGCGACCATCAGGCCATACAAAAGTATAGTGATCTAAAATCGTGTGCTTTCCTAAGTGCAAGGTAAGTACAGCGAGCGTTTAATTCAGAAGAGGCTATACAATACCGTACTTCTCATATTCCGACTTTGAGAAGAACAATACAGGGCTACTTTCAATGGTAGTGTTTCGTGGAACTGGTTTTGTGGCTATGGAAATTGGGTTTCAGCTATGATAATGTGAGACAGCCACAAGGAGAGCTGACCGTATACACCCCTTCCTTTTTCTTCAGTGACCTTTATAACGCATCCTGTTGCATTGAGATGCTGAAGTCCAGAATGATTAGCAGTGTCCGACATCGAAAGTAGCAGATTAGATCAGTTATTTTGATCCGGTGATTTTTGATGCGGTCAGAGACCCGTGACAAAGACACGTCTTTCGTAAAATGACAACTTGTTTCTTTTCCAACCCATGTTTTCTGAAAGACCGGCGCATTGACAACTCAAAGTATATATCTTCACTTCTAGGCCGTTAAGATGTCAAGCGTAGCAATCAGACAAAGGCCTTTACCTAGCGTATTGCTCTTTGGATTGGTCCCTGTTGCGTTGTGGTTCATTGCAAGATCTTTACTAGATCCCGTTCCCCCTCTGTCGGCTCTATATGTATCTGTCGGATTTTCTATCTTCTCATTCTTGGCTACATTACACCTTATACCGCGCCTAGGGCCTGTATTTGTCTCTGCCCATCTGAAGGGAAGAGATTTACTTAAAATATACAATGATCCAATGTGAGTGATCTCCATTTGAGGACATTTGATAAACTCAAGTTTTTGTAGTCCAGAATGCATGGGTCTTGTGTGTGCGGCAGTATACATCCTCATCCTGATGCTCTTCATCCCTTTCGCTTTTTCGAGCTCTATCATGCATCGAGCAAATAGGTCTCCAGCATCAGAGGGCATTAATGTAGTTGATTTCCCTCATCATCAGGTAAGATATTTGTTGTATCTTTTTTAGGAGATTCTTTTCTCACAAATGGTAGCTTTCAGTCTACCTTTCCTCTCTTCTTTCTCTCTTAACAGCGACTATGCTTGGCTTTCTCGATGATGTATTCGATATCCGATGGAGGCACAAATTACCAATACCTGTAATCGCATCTATACCCCTTTTGATGGTCTACTATGCGGAGCGGGGCAACACTCACGTTGTCGTGCCACTGCCCTTAAGATCTTTCTTTGGTACTCTCGTCAATCTTGGTATGACCGGTCATACTCGCATTCACTCTGACCGTGGTTTAAAAAATTCTAGGGCCATTTTACTATATGTACATGTCATTACTGTCGACATTTGCGACGAACAGCATCAATATTCTGGCTGGAATCAATGGTTCCGAAGTTAGCCAGGCGCTCATAATTGCATTGTCGGTTATTCTGAATGACCTGTTATATCTTCCCTGGCCGATTGGTTTCCATATTCCTCTTTACTTACTCGGGAACAAGACTGAGGTCGAGTTCGGGGGCGTCTGGAGTGCTGGCATGTCCTACGGAAGTCGTGAGCTGGTCGAGCGCCACTTGTTCAGCCTTTACTTTATGTTGCCGCTTGTTGCAGTCTGTGCTGGATTCATGTATCACAACTGGTACGGTTGCTCTGTGCCTGGAGATACAACATCTCATTGTTTTCTAGGTATCCTGCCCGAGTCTTCCCTGGTGATACCTTATGTTACGTTACCGGCATGGCGTTTGCAGTAGTCGGAATTCAGGCACACTTCTCGAAAACACTGTTGCTATTTTTTATACCACAGGTCTTCAACTTCCTGTTGTCCTGTCCACAGTTATTTGGTCTCGTCCCCTGTCCTCGACATAGAGTACCAAGGTAAGCGGATTTGAACAGCAGGCCCGAACTGAGAGAATCTCGGTTCTGTTCAGATTTGATTCAAGTAAAAACCTCCTTTATCCTTCCAAGGTTGTGTTCGAGAGACCGTTATCGCAGCTAGCGAATCATGTTCTTCGCATATATGCCATTCTTGGGTTGACGAAAATCACTGTCCATCCTGCAAGTGGATTCATTCTCGAGGCAACAAACTTGACTATCTTGAACTTTTTCCTTGTTCGTCTGGGCCCAATGAGTGAGAAACGACTGGTTCGAGTTTTGATGTGTTCACAGGTCAGTGGACGTGCGACATTAATTGACTTGCGTGTTGACGCCATTTTTTGTGTCAGGTTGCAGGAAGCCTAGTGGCGTTTGTAGTTCGTTATGGTTTGGCCGGTTTGGTTTATGATGGTGATCGACGATGACGAGATGACGAGATATTGGTTCTAATTTTGTGTTTAAGGCTAGAGTAAGCGCGCATGCTTTAACACATGAATCTATGAAGCACATAATAATAATCGCAAAGCTATAAAACTCGATCGCACTTAAAATTATGCAAATGGTGACAAACAAGATTTGAATGTTCAGAATCATCCGATCTAATATAGACAGGAGTTTTGTAACCCACTATACCCTGATTGGGATACCATGTGGACCCCAGGCAAGATGAAATGTCGCGCGCATATAGGGTGTCAGTGAGCACAACAACATGGACGAGAAAACAAGGCCAAGTATCGATGGCTAGACTGGAACAGGCCAGGAGAGCTGCTCAACAGAAAATCACATGGTACTGTCATATTGACCCGGTTCCAGAAAGCAGGTGTTTGCAGATGCGGAGCAAATTATCGTATATAGTCTACTCAGTACATACTTCGTACTATCATGTCGACTGAAAGGGCCCGTTTTTCTCAGGAAGTCGCAGAGGTTGAACAATGGTGGAAGGTATGTTCTCCAGCTGATATGTTATCACAGGCCATCCTCATGTACCTAGAGTTCGCGCTTTGCTCAAACCAAGCGCCCTTATACCGCTGCTGATGTTGTCGCCAAGCGTGGCACCATCAAAATAAACTATCCCTCTGACCTCCAAGGCAAGAAATTGTGGACAATCCTCAGCGAGCATGCAAAGAGAGGGACACCCTCGCATACCTACGGGGCGTGAGTCATATCCCAGAAGAGCGTTTCGTTGATGAATGACACAATCTACCACTAGCCTCGATCCTATTCAGGTGACTCAAATGGCCAAGTACCTCGAGACTGTTTACGTTTCTGGGTGGCAATCATCGAGTACCGCTTCGTCCACTAATGAGCCTGGTCCAGATCTTGCCGGTGCGTCAACGAGTTCCAGTTTTTGTTCAAGGTATCGATCAGGTACCAGACTATCCCTCCAACACTGTGCCTAACAAGGTTGAGCACCTATTCCAGGCACAGCTTTTCCATGACCGCAAGCAGCGAGAGGCTCGATCTCGCATGACAGATGCTGAGCTTTCTCAAACACCCATGATTGAATACCTCCGCCCCATTGTTGCCGATGCCGATACTGGTCACGGTGGTTTGACTGCTGTCATGAAGCTCGCAAAGATGTTCGTCGAGAAGGGGGCCGCTGGCATCCACATAGAAGACCAGGCTCCGGGAACGAAGAAATGTGGTCATATGGCCGGCAAGGTGTTGGTTCCTATTCAGGATCACATTAACCGACTCGTCGCGATTCGCCTTCAGTTCGACATCATGGGCGTTGAAAATCTTTCAATTGCCCGCACCGATTCTGAGGCTGCTACCCTCATTACCTCCAATATTGATGACCGAGACCACCCCTTCATTCTTGGCTCCACCAATCCATCCCTTCCTCCTCTGAACACCGTCATGGCTGATGCTGAGGCTGCGGGCAAGTTCGGCGATCAGCTGCAGACCGTTGAAGACAAGTGGGTGGCTTCTGCTAACCTTCAGCTCTTTTCCACTACCTTGGCCAATGCTTTATCGCAAGAGGGTGCCCAACATGTCACGGTTGATAGATTCGTTGCTCGTGTTGCCCATGCCTCCTACTCTCAAACAGTCCTCATTGCCAAAAAAGAGTTCGGTCTCAAGAAGATTCCCTATTGGAATTGGGATAGTCCAAGGACTCGTGAAGGCTATTATCGTTACCAGGGCGGTACGCAATGTGCTGTCGCTCGTGCCATAGCCTTCGCACCTTATTGTGATTTGATTTGGATGGAGACCAAAAAACCAATTCTTGCCCAGGCCCAGGAGTTCGCTCACGGGGTGCATACCGTATTCCCAGGCAAATGGTTGGCTTACAACTTGTCGCCGTCATTCAACTGGGAGGCTGCTGGCCTCACTGACAGGAACATGGAGGCATACGTTTGGGAGCTTGGAAAACTTGGCTTTGTCTGGCAGTTTATCACTGTGAGTAATTTGCTATCAGCTCTTCCTGGTGAAATTTTACTTACCGGCTTTAGCTTGGTGGTCTTCACTCCAATGCTTACATCTCTGATCTTTTCGCCAAAAATTATGCAAAGACTGGCATGAAAGCATACGTCGAAATCGTTCAACGTAAGGAGCGGGAAATTGGTTGTGATGTTCTCACACATCAGAAGGTATGCATTTTTCGAAGTTATTTCTCTGCGAGCCAGCGTTGATGAGTGCTGTAACAAGTGGTCTGGTGCCGATTACGCTGACAGCTTAATAAAAACTGTCACAGGTGGTGTTTCTTCAACAGCTGCCATGGGTGCTGGTGTAACGGAGGCTCAGTTTACTACCAAGCTTTGAGAATTGATTACTCGATCAAAGTGTAGAATAATGTCATATATGTTAAGCATGTACATTTGGTCTTTGGTCTGAATGCATGTATATTCAATACAGTGACTGGCTGAGTACTGAGGATCCATCTCTGGGTTTGATGCCTGAATACGGCAGACGCCGGCTCATGCGAGGATGTCATCCAGTAACTTGGTGACTGCTGCACTTGTACTGATGAACACATCAGAAAGAGTTGACATAGCTTCAAAATTTCTTCTGCAAGCGCCGCCTGGAGAAATAAATGATGTTCTCAATGGTACGATACGTTTTCGTCAATAGGCCCCTTCTGGAAGGACTGATGGTTGTAGATGTTCGTAACATAATTTCCGATGATGACGCTCTACAGGCTGGAGTCAAGTCTGCACTCCGAGAATATAACTTGGGACAGTTCATCACGGTGGACATCCCTGGAACAAGACATCCGGTAAGATGTCATCACTGATGAATGCCGAAGAGTTAACGGGTGATGCTAGTGTATCATCAGTCAAACATCCAAGATCTCGAGTCGGAATGGTGATGAAGACGGGGAGGAGAGATTTTTGGATCCTAGATCAAAGACGAGTTTTGTGTTTGATCATCTGAGTCTGGTATGTGCTCTCTCTCTCATTCTGAGGGTTTGCTGGGTATTGATGAAAAAAAAAAATTATTCCGGATCTAGGAGGCATCAAAACCCCAATTTTATGAGCCTGACCTAGTGACTGAGCCATTCCGGTGAGTTGTCGATAGGTACGACTGTTGATTCTAGGTCCTAGCTAAAGACAAGTTCGGCACTGGAAACTGCTGTTCAGGTCTATCTCAAGGCGCATTTCTATGACGGCGTTGCATCTGTATTTTCAATGGACAATACTGGACAGGAGTACATCATTCAGGCCGTTGGGAACAAGTACAATCCTGGAAATTACTGGTGGGTATTGGAACTTTGTATATTGTGCCGTGTCTGACAATTTCAAATCAGGTCTGGTCGCTGGCGGTCACAGTATGTGATTAAATTCGACCAGGGTACTGTAACAGGGAATATTTCGGTCCATGTGCATTATTACGAACAGGGAAACGTGAGCTATCCAATTCGTTGTTCTGGAGGCATTTGTGAATCTGCAATCAGGTGCAACTCATGACAACGCATGATGTCAACTTCAATTTGCCGCCGGGAATCATTTCTGGCGACAACTCAGCAGCCTCAAAGATCCTCGCACTGATTGAAGATGTAGAAAGTAAATATCAGGTGTCCCTCAATGAGGCTTATCAAGAGATGTTAGAGAAGACTTTTAAAAGTTTGAGAAGAGCACTGCCGATGACCCGTTCAAAACTAGACTGGGATAAGGTTTGTACTTGGTCCACAGACTGATATCACGAACTAAGATTTGATTAGATATTGGGATATAAACTTGGTGCGGAATTGTCTGGTGGCAAAGAGGGGCAGCCTGCGTCGTAACGCTATTGACTATATGTATAAGTTCATGAGTCTATGAGAGTCCATGAGTCCATGAGAGTCTATGAGTCAGGGTCCGTGCACTAGAGAGCAAGTCTGCTTACATCAGCCATAAACTCTTGCCTGAACACCTCTACAAGTAAGGATGAGTTTTCCTCCCCCTCCAGGATTTATGCCACCGCCTCCCCCGGGAATGCCGCATAATAGTGGCCCTTCATTATTGCGCTTGCCACCTGAGGGTATGTCTCTGACTTGTATGTTGGTCCGTTTCTTGATTTTAGTATTTAGTCATCGCGCAAAAGGCACAGAAATGGGTGCAAATGCAGAGAAAGCGATACGGGGAGAAGAGAAAAGGCGGTTATGTGGACATGGGAAAGCAGGTGAGGACCTCTGCTAGTTCTTACCCGTAATTCTTATAGATCATACTAGGATCTCCCGCCTGAGCACGTCCGCAAAATCATCAAGGACCACGGTGACATGAGCAACCGTAAGTTCAGAAATGACAAACGTGTTCATCTAGGCGCCCTCAAATATGTCCCACATGCCGTCATGAAGTTGCTAGAGAATATCCCGTATCCCTGGGAGCAAGTTCGCGAAGTACCTGTACTCTACCATATCACCGGTGCCATCACATTTGTGAACGAGATCCCTCGTGTTATTGAGCCGGTGTATCACGCGCAGTGGAGCACCATGTGGTTGGCTATGCGTCGCGAAAAAAGAGACCGTCGACATTTCAAACGCATGCGTTTTCCGCCGTTTGATGACGAAGAACCCCCTTTGGATTACGGAGACAATGTGCTCGATGTCGATCCTCTAGAGGCTATTCAGCTGGACTTGGATGAAGATGAAGACTCTGCAATTATCGATTGGTTCTACGATGCCAAGCCTCTTGTTGACACCAGGGCCGTCAACGGACCTTCTTACAAGTTTTGGTCACTGTCACTTCCAGTCATGGCTAACCTCTACCGTCTCGGTCGTACTCTTCTATCGGACCAGGCCGACAATAATTCGAGTTATTTATTCGACAAGCAGGCGTTTTTCAGTGCCAAGGCCTTGAACATGGCCATACCTGGAGGTCCCAAGTTTGAGCCTTTGTATCGGGACATGGATTCATTTGATGAAGATTGGAACGAGTTTAATGATATTAACAAAGTCATCATTCGTCAGCAAATCCGTACAGAGTACAAAGTTGCCTTTCCTCACCTCTATAATTCCCTCCCACGTTCCGTACGAATCTCGCCCTATCATTCCCCTAAAAACGTTTATATCCGCACGGATGATCCTGACCTTCCTGCTTTCGGGTTTGACCCCCTCATCAACCCTATTTCTCTTCGGGGCTTCACTCCAAAAAATGCGCCTATCGTCTCGCATGAGGATAGCATCTTTGGTCCTAATGATACCAACGATGATGATTTCATGTTGCCTGAGGATCTAGAACCCTTCCTCCAGGATAAACTAGTTGAGACCGATCTTACTGCTGACGGTATCGCCTTGTGGTGGGCTCCAGAACCCTACAACCGACGATCCGGTCGGATGCGTCGAGCTCAAGATGTTCCTCTTGTCAAGAACTGGTATCTGGAGCATTGTCCTCCTAATCAACCTGTCAAGGTCCGCGTATCTTACCAGAAGTTGCTCAAATGCTATGTCCTTAACGAACTGCATACGCGACCTGAGAAGGCAATGTCAAAGAAAAATTTGTTCCGTCAACTCAAGGCGACCAAGTTTTTCCAGACGACGAGATTGGATTGGGTTGAAGCTGGCTTGCAAGTCTGTAGACAAGGTTACAACATGTTGAACCTCTTGATCCATCGCAAGGTCGGTGTTCGGTCTTATTTGGAGCTTTTCACTCAATTGATGACGCTTTCGCTTGCAGAACTTGAATTATCTTCACCTTGATTACAACATGAATTTGAAGCCAGTCAAGTACATCTTTTCCATCTGCAATTTGGCCTTTTTATTCATCCGTTGTCTAGGACGCTCACAACCAAGGAGCGTAAGAAGTCTCGTTTTGGAAATGCATTCCATTTGTGCCGTGAAATTCTTCGTCTTACTAAACTTGTCGTTGATGCCCACGTACAATTTCGGCTCGGCAATGTCGATGCATTCCAATTGGCGGATGCTCTGCAATATATTTTTGCTCACATTGGTGCCCTCACGGGTATGTACCGTTACAAGTACAAAGTCAGTTCAGGCCACTTTTTGCTGTCTCGTATATTGACTG
>Ga0153986_1000021_pt1 | contig 39081 bp, 44 predicted proteins | sample TSGA070MetaG_FD_104724 | JGI IMG/M metagenome (GOLD analysis project Ga0153986, IMG submission 104724) | Attine ant fungus gardens microbial communities from Georgia, USA - TSGA070 MetaG | ecosystem: Host-associated > Fungi > Mycelium > Unclassified | place: USA: Georgia, Alexander Wildlife... | reverse complement strand
GGGAAACACGGGTAGATCACACTTCACAATGATTTGAAGAGAGTATACTGACATTTTACAGATACTCGTCATTATTGGAACCTCTCTTCCTCTATATTTCGATACAATCATTTGAACTTCGGCGAAATAGGAGACGGACTCAATGGTATCCATACCATTAACGAGTGTCAGTTTTCTTCTTCTTCATTCCCCCAGTTCTCATTCCATGGATCATAGTGATATCTCTTGACTCTTTCCTGGAGATGATCGAATTTTTCACAGTTCTAATTCTCAATTGTGATGAGACAACTGAAATCTAGGGACTTTTACCCTGCAAAAAGCACATGTGCTTTGTGATCGACCTAGTCTGATTCTTTACCGCTTTGTTACTTCATTTCGTGGCTCAAATGACAAGCTGACCAACATTTTTACGTCTGGGTGTGATAAGATTCGTTCCCAATCGGAGATAGCCGCTCACTGTGTTCGGATGGTGGGAGATTAGATAGGATGGTACTTTGATTTCACACCTCGACGATGAAATCACAGTTGAAGTCGAGCTCAGACTATCTGCCTGTTTTTTCCTCCTCTAATAACCAGCTGCAGAGTTCGAAGTCAAAATTCAAAATCTTCCTCCACTTTCTTGTGCTCGTGGGCATTGTAGGATCTACATGGACCCTTGTGTTTCCTAGTAACTACCACGATGAAATTGCTCTACTGACGACCTTGGAAACGGAAAGGAAAGGAAATTGCATACAATCAAACATACTGTCTCCGCAAAAGCATAGTGAACTCTGGAACAATATCAGCGCAACAGTTCTGTCAGATAACTTCAAGTCGAAGGCTGTCGACTGGTTGAGTCATGCCGTGCAGATCCCGTAAGTACGCTTACGTGTATCGTGTCCCCGTATGTTGACGTAATCCCAGAACTGAATCTTGGGATGGAATGGATCCTGTCGGCGTTGATCCGCGATGGGAGGTGTTGATACCATTTCAGGAGTATCTTGCGAATGCTTTTCCACTTGTGTAAGCTCATTTACTCGTTTGAGTATAAGTATGTAACATTGCTGTAGGCATTCAGCTTTCAAGTTGATGAGAGTCAACACATATGGCCAGGTTTTCGAGTGGAAAGGATCCTCTCCTGCTTTGAAACCGATCTTATTAGCTGCTCACGAAGGTGTGGGGCTAATTTAAAGTGACTGCCAATCTATTTATCCAACCTGTCAGATGTCGTGCCTGTGGAAACTCAAACTGTTGATGACTGGACCCATCCTCCATTCTCTGGCTACTTCGATGGTGAAATCTGCTGAAGTAGGAACTGCATCAATTAAAGCTAATCTCAGGCTTCAGGTAAGAGTGTCTGGGGTCGTGGAAGCTCTGACGACAAGAGCGGTCTTATCGGTATTCTGTTTGTCTTGTCTTTTATCACCCAATGTCCAAAATAATGATGAAATCTTCCCAGTTCTGCGATTGAAACTCTAATTACTAGCGGTTTCCAACCAACCCGTACCATTGTACTTGCATTTGGCTTTGACGAGGAAGTCAGTGGGAAAGAGGTCGGGTATCCCCTCTCCTTTGATCATCACCGAATTCAAATCATTGTTCAGGGTGCTTCCAAGATAGGTCATTTTCTCTTGGACCTCTACGGGAAAGATGGATTTGCCTTCATTATTGATGAAGGAGGTGATATAGGACCTGTAGTTGAAAGGTACAATTGACTGATGTCCTTTTAGCTGGCTTCGGGCAGGAGTATGATACTGTCTTTGCAACGCCTGGGATTGCAGAGAAAGGATACATCGATGTTAATGTTGAAGTTGAAACAGTTGGTGGTCATTCGAGTATTCCCCCTGATCATACGGTACTTCTGCCTTTCATGACTTGAACTATATTATGACTTCTCTGGCTATAGTCGATCGGGATGCTCGCTGCGATGTTGGTAGAGTTTGAAAAAAACCCTTTCCGGATTCAATTTGTGAGTCCTTTATCTGAAGTAGTGGTCGTTGCTCAGGCGTCAACCCTTCAGACCCGTGAAGACCCCATGTACCAGTACTTCCAGTGCTTTGCGGAACATGCGAGTGGATTGCCCGAAGAATTTCGGAACTTGATTCTCCGGTCACTGAGTTCTGACACTGCCCTGTATGAATTGACCGAGATACTCGCGAAGGACCGAGTTTTCAAGAGTTTACTTGGTACGACACAGGCCATTGATATCATCAGTGGTGGAATCAAGTCAAATGCCCTTCCTGAGCAAGCGCACGCCATCGTCAATCATCGTATCGCAGTATCCAGGTCAATCACTGATCAGGACCAGGTTCAGTCTCACTCACACTATCTTACAGTTCATTGAAGGAGACAAAATCTAGAGATATTAATCTCTTGAGATCTTTCGCCAAGAAGTACAACCTCACGTATACTGCTTTTGGCGAAAGCATTTCCGGCGCCATAGAGCCTTCTTCCGGCAGCCTTACGCTTTCGGATATTTTCCAAGATGCACTTGAACCTGCACCTATCACCAGTACGAAAGCTGTCCCATATCAGCTTCTTTCTGGGAGCATAAAAGCCACCTATAATATGTACCGTGGACTGCAAGGCTCTAGCAACGTCATCGTTGCGCCAGGAATGATGACAGGAAATACAGGTAGAGCACATTTTCATCGAACAGGAGGTCACTAAATGAGGTACCCATAAACTGATAGATACTCGATCCTATTGGGATCTCTCCCCTTCAATCTTCCGTTATAATCACCAAAATTTTGGCAATACGATTATGGGGTTAAAAGGAATTCATACAGTTAACGAGCGTAAGTATTATTTTCGAACGTGGCTTTTTTTTTGGCTCATACAGTAACTAGATATGGAAATCAGTACATTTCTCGAGATGATTGAATTTTTTGTCACTTTGATCTTGAATTCTGACGAGTCTACTCAACTATGATTTTTGTGCATTTAGTGTATATATCATACCCTTCGTCTCTGATTAATGTCAAAAATCTCTTTGATCAACGCCAAGAAGTCTTCACCCGATGGGTGCGGAGCACTTTTCCTAGGCTGAATTCCAATGCGGACTCCGAGCATGTTTCGCATAGTCTAATTGCCATCCAGAGGAAACAAGTCGGGCCAACTCATGAAGCTTGGGTCCTCCATATCTTGTGATGCCCTACCTACTCGGAAAGTCAGGGGTCCTGCTGTTTCAGTTCTTTCGGAAAGGGGTAAGGCGAGACTTAAAAACCCTTCTGGCATAATTGTACGTTCCAATGTCCGATTCCTCACCTCTTTCGACAAGACTCATTCCTCGTCTTCCTCCAGAGCTTGTGGAAGAGGTCATAGTCAGAGCTTGGGAGCTTCCATGTACTATGAGTGAACGCATCATGCTCATGACCTCTTTACCACTCGTCAACCGAGATGTCCTTGCTACATTCATACGAGTATCCTCGGTGGATGTCCATATACCTTGTCCATCTTTCGTCAACAGGTTTCTTCAAGCAATACGTGAGGGTATGAGATCATTTCCTATCACACCAACGAGGAAAGTCTCGGAGCTTTGCCGTGCGATCACACTCCAGATTTCGCAACCCAGTTCACCGATCCGCGCTGTGCATTGGAGTGCAGAACCCCCAATGGGTGTTGCGTTATCCGACTTACTATATCACATACGTGTTTTCGGAGGATTACCGAGTTTTCGAACGCTCACAGTGCGCTACATCGATGTAGATCCGTACGATATCTTCGACTGGGCACGCTTCATCGATTTCCCAAGCACTGTCGAGTTCTTGAATTTCGAGTCCCTCTGGACAGAAACCGAAATCTCTCCCCCAAAAATAGTAATTACTCCACCGGGACGTCCTCCCAGTATTATCCTCTGGACACTTCCTAATGTTCGTTACTTGCGAGTATCGGGTGGAGATCAGGAGTTCATTTCGAGACTTATGATGTCAATGCCGAACTTGGAAATTTGTAGATGATACAAAAACTTTTATGATTAGCGTTACCGATTTAGTAAAGTACATTAACATCGTCTAGGGATATTCACTCTCATCTCCTTCGCCTTTTCACACGTTATCCCATCATGGCTCATAGACCCACAGAACAGACATAACCAAGCTCGACAAATTGGACAACAAATGATAGTCTCAGACTCTCTCCGCCGATAAACCGTGTTACATTGCAATGAAGGGCAGAAAAAGTATTCATCAAGGCTAGAATGGATGAAGGAAAGAAATGCGACTTTGAGATAGTCCGGTTCCATAAGGAGAGGGAGAAGATCCCGAGCCGTTGTGTACGCAATCGGTTGGCCGCATATGCTACCCCTCTCAAGGTCGTAAGCTGGACCTGGACTAATGCACTTTACAGGGGCAAAATGGTTCTGCGCGGCATAAATTAAGGCATTTTTCAGGCATGCTCCACAATAGACATGTCCGCAGAGTAATTTGACCGTGGGATTCCGCTCGCTACCGCCTGATTTTAACTTGCAGATGGAGCAAAGTTGTCGCGAGCGCTTGAGATTCTCTTTCGAGGGCAGAAAGTCCAAAAGATGGTGAATTTTCTGCATCAAAACTGAATTTTCTCCCCTGACAATCAGGACAGAGCGGATTACATCAAGTGAAAGTTTGTTCGCTCCAACAGCAGCTTGTATTTCAGTCAACCCACCGTCAATAAGCTGCCGTATGACGTTGCGATGTATCGGATACTCTCGACACGATCCTCGTACTCTTTGTAGAAGTTTCTTGATCGTTGAAACTCCTTTATCCTGCTCAATGCCGCAGCCAAATATGTGGATTTGACGTGTTGATAAATTTGGAAAAATGTAGAAACTATTCTTGGTATTCAGATTTTCGATGACTTTGATGCTACTCGTGGAGTATAAGTAGTCGTCCCATTCTGGCTGATCGTCCAGAGCTACGACGATCAAGCCATGGCAAATTGCTTGTAGAGAAAGATTTGCCTGAACAAATGTTTCAGTCTCTTCATGATGTGCATGAAGGTAGACCATGTAATGATCCCCGAAGTCGCGCGATTCCACCTGAACTCGTCCTTCGTACCGTATCTGAAGAGCTGCTACCTCTGTCGATACTGACTTGAATACATCAGTAAGTAAACTATATTGAACGAACCAAACTCTTTCGACGGTGAGTTCTTGCTTGCCAATAAGCTTCAGTTTTGTTCCATGCATCTGTATTGCTCGGAGGATGGAATCTTCAGAGTCTAGACAAGCAAATGCCACCGCACTGAGTTTCGTGGGATCTTCCGGGATATTGACAAAGAACTTGACCCCTGCAGACTGCTGGAACACTTCTCGGGGCCTTGCAGTATAGGTAAGTTCGCTCATGGTGATAAGCCTAGAATTCTGGCTGATATCAACTAAATCCTCCCTTGTTGTGTCTGCAGGAAGTCGTTCAAGTTTGATTGCAAACAAGTCCTTCTGCCGCTTGTCTGGACGCAGAGAAGAAGCTGTTATCTTCTTCCCTCGGAAGAAGGAACCGTGAAGCTTTTCGGCCATCGTCTTTGCCTCAGCGATGCTTGAGTAGTGAATCCATGCAGCGCGCGTGACCTGGGGCCACTTGAATCTGACCCAAGTACTCTTCATGTTCGCTGGCTCGATGGGTATTGCACCAGCGAGAGTAGCGCCATGATCTTTCAAGCTTCTGGCTGCCGCCGCCGCATCTTTCATATCTTTGAACTCAATACGGACGGCAGATTTTCGGAGTCTATTCTCCTCATCCTCTTGATCATTGTCTTCGCTGCCCTCGACTATCATAGGCACATCTGGTGTGACGACAATGTCTTTTATTGGGCCATATCTGTGGGCATAGTCGTGAACACGAGCTTCTGAAATACCAGGAGGACCCTCAAGTATTAAGGCACGGGAGTCAGTCCCGGTCATGATTTCATCCGGTAAACAGCTTCGGCCGAAGGTGACAGCACAATTAAAGATGGGCCTTTCAACAAGGGGGTGACCATAGTCACGCTACATCCATGTTAATGATGGCTTTATGAAGTTCATGCAACATACTTCTTTTACTCCTGTCTGTGAATCAATATCTGATGCATGGCTCCATGTGCCGGGCTCCGACACATCGTCCTGCTCTTCATCCTCTCCATTCACAAGTTGTTGATTTTTCACACTTCTCTGTTGAACTCATGAGCAATCCAAGGCCAGAAGTGAGTGATCTGGACACACCTCTGGACTTGGCTGCTCACATCCAACGTGAAGATGGGACTCTCCTGTCTTACAGAAGATTTGCCTTTGAGATACATTGACCTGGATCTCTTCCTCAGGCCCTCTCATGAATGATGCATCATCCTGGTCACCGTGACCCCTATCACTGTTGACAACATGATCATTATCATACTCCGCTCTATTCTCGACTTTATCGGTCAGAGAATCTTTGTGTGTCCCTCTCCCACTCCCCTTTCCTCTGCCCCAACGCCTGTTTTCATCAACAAGTACCTTCCGACCATTTGCAAGAGCGAGGTATTCACTGCCGCTTATGTCTGAAGCGACTGCATCATGAAAAGAAGGGCAATTGTCACCAATTGTACATCGACCAGTAAGATAGAATTGGCAGGTATCATCGGTAGGAAGATGTTCTACTAACCGATTTTTTTCTATGGCACGCCCACGAGAGCCGGATCGAGAGCCGGTACCCTTGTGTCTCTCCATGGCCTGCGAATCACTCGCCTCGCTTGCTATCTCGCTTGTTGTGACTTCGCGTTTCCACTCGTCGATGAAGCCTCGGTCGTAATGACCTCTACCGCCATACGTCGAGGGTGCACAAGGAACAGATACTGTTGAATTTGCTATGGGAGTGTGAAGAGTCCTCTTCGATTGGCGTAGGATTGATACATCGTTTAATTCATGGCCACTGCTCCCTCCTTGCTCCAAGTCATGGCTGAAACGGCAATCCTGACCTCGCCAGCATCTGCCTGTTTGCCTGAATTTGTAGCATGTATTATCTCTCTTGGTCCCAGTATTACGCCAGTCATCACAGTTGTTGGGTGTAGAACCGTTTTGGGCATTGTTCCATCTGTTACTGTGCCTTCGCCTATCGTAATTGTTGCTGTGGCTTCCCAAACCATTCTTATCATCGCTCTTGTTTCCCCAGCCACTAGCATCATTATTCTGATTTCCCCAGCCGCTAGCATCAAGTGTTTGATTTCCCCAACCGCCAGCATCATTATTTTGATCTTCCCAGCCACAGGTATCAATATTCTGGTTGCCCAAACTATCGGTATCATCCTTCCGATTTTCGGAGCTGTGATCATTTTTCTGTTGGTCGTCTTGACTGATACAAACATCGACTTGCTTGTTCTGATCTTGAGCTGTAATTTTTTGATCGTCCCAGTCCGTAAAGTGATTTTGATCATTGTGATCGTTGTTCACCTCTTGCTCGTGATTCACATCCCCCCAATTTCCGGCGTTTCCGTTATCCCGACCGTTTGAGTCGCTCGCTTCCCACCCAGACCTCTGAATATGTTTGACAGTATCGTCTAACGTCCCGCCAGAAGTAATTTCAACGCCTCCTGAGATGGCAACAGCTCCCGGGTCACCGATATGAGAAAATGGACATTTATCTTCATTCTTGCACGTGCCTTTCGACCAGAAAATGCACAATTTCCGGCTAGCACGAGGACGAACTTGGTCTATCGCTCCAAGAGTGCTTGAACAAAAAGAACAGTTTGCGTCGTTGCAGGAGCTAGTTGCATGGATGTTAGGACATTCGTGTAAAAAGGGACAATTAACGCCGTTTTTGCATCCTCCTCTGCCTTTCTGGAAATAAATACAAGGCCCCCTTTGCTGAAAGTTGAACCGTGGTTGGGGTACCATAATAGAAGGATCTCCAGCTGCACCACCTACAGCAATCAAATTTGGCTGTGGGTCCTTGAATAAGAGGGTATACTCTTCCAGCGTGAGGCAGTGCCTATAATTGCAGGAAATATCGCGCAGGCACGTATGTTCAGCATACAATTTACAGAATGCAACTTGGGAATCGCATGTAGGATCCGCAAAATGGCTCCAATGAAGAGTGAATGATGGTGATTTGATCAGAGTTGTATCTTCGGGAGAGTCATTGCGGATCAAACTTTTCGGAAGTGAGAACTGAAGAGGTTGAGGATCTTTGAAGAGAAGGGTGTACTCCTGCGGAGTAAGGCAGTGACGAAAGGTGCAGGTATCTGAGGTCGCATTGGAACATTTATTTTGAGCAAAAGCTTTGCAGAAGGCCACTGTCGGATCAGTCGTGCCATCAGCGAAGCGGCACCAGTGGAGAGACATCATAGAGATTTGGCGAGCATCAGCGATTTGAGTGAGTGCAGGCATAGAGGGAGGAACAGACACAGGTACAAGGACAGGTGTAGGAGGAAGGGATGTCAAGATCGTAGGAAGAGGTGTATACGTGGCAACAGGAACAGACCTGGCAGGCGTATCAGGAAGAACAGTTCCATGAAATTGTATGGATCCAGCAGATGAACGTGTTTGAATGGAAAATCGAGAATGAGGTGCTGATATTTGATGCTGGACACCTACATCTCCGTTCATACCGGCCGGAATCGGTGCATCTTCAGGATCAAATACAAGACGTTGATCATTGTGAGGTCCGCTTGTTGACTCTTCCGCTGATTGAAATGACAGAGGCTGACTAGCAAGAGGCTCGTCACCTGCATTGAATTCTTCTGCAAATTCAGGTGCAGAGCGCTGCCAGTACAAATCATGAGGTCGATCACCTGTATCCAGTCCTGCCAATGGTTCATCGGATGATTGTTCGAGGCCTTGTCGTTCCCTTGCTGCACTCAATTCTTCTGAAGCAATAGCCTGTATGTTGCAGTGGCCTCTGTCCAATTCCTGCTGGCCAAGATCTTGGGTACCATGGACTTCATCAACAGCAGGACGGAGTTCCTCTGGGTTGTCTTGCCGATTTTCGCCAACAAATATATCATCGGTTGATCCACTCTGCACGTCCTCCACTTGATCATCTGGAACTTGACTCCAAGTGAGGTCAATCTTGCTCCCGTTCTCTATCACCATGTTCTCTTTAAACACTGGCTCCTCGACCTCGATGTCAACTTTGTCTCGCCTCGTCGTCCACTCATAAAGATTCGATATAATCGGTTTTGCCTCCTTTTCTCGAGGATCTTCATTCCATCCCCATTTATCTTCATCATCACTAACCCTAATTGCAAAGTCCTTGGAAGCGGCTGGATCATCAGAACCGGACTCCGAATTGTAATCATCGCCAGAATCAGCACCATCTGGACCATCAGTATGACTAGAGATTGGGTCATCATGAAGGGAAATCTTGGAAGCATCATGGCCATTTATGTTGTAATATGAGGACGGTGCTTCTGGAGTGGGGGTACTTTGATATGAATCATGTTCAAAACGCGGTGATCTGAGTTGGTTGAAGTTGTCTTCCGTATGAAGGTGATTGTCGTTTTGATCGTCCTCTAGGCCACCGAAAGAGCCCTCATTTTGAGCCACATTGACTTCGACTTCTTGCACGACGGGACTCGCAGATGTCGCACTACTTTCCAACGTTGACTTTTTCGGAGATTTTGGAGACGGAGTAGGCGCAACACTATCACCACTGTGACCAGTTTTGCCTCTCCGTGGAAGGTTGGTTTTGGTTTCCGGCCTTTGGTGAGAATGATTGAGCCGATCACCTTGCTTGTAATGACCTTTCACGAGGTATTTGCGGGATTGACTCAATTCTCCTTGAGGCTGAGAGGTGGGTTTCTCCTTTTTTCTTAGGTCTGTATGTCCCATAGTGTAAATTCTGCATTATCATCCATAAAAGGTAGCTTGTGCCACGCATACTTACCGCTTGACGGTGAGGCGGGACGTGAAGCGATGGCCTTGCTGGAATGCGAAAACCTGCAGTCGACATTCTCGCACGTTTTAAAGTATATATGAAAGATGCATGGGCATAGCTCATCACGATTTTGACTAAAGAAATCAGCAGGACTGATATCATTGTCAACCGCATGATCGATATTGATCAGAGCATCGCTCAAGGGCGATAAGATAGAGGTCGAAGCTGACACCAAAGATGTGGGCCTGAATTCCGAATCGGCCATGGCAAAAGAATTCGGCAGAAATCGTGTTTACGCTTATGGAACAAGTGCTTCAGCGGACTTCATGAAAAATATGTCACGTGGTCCTGCACTGTCTACGTATACTTTGTAATAATTTTTCTAAAAAAAGATATCACGTGCTGATCTTTGTTTACTATCTATACTGAGGAAGGGGCCTCTAGTAGCACCCATGTAAAGTACCCTCCACCGCAGACTGCGATCAAGCACTGCGTAAATAAATCTGTGAAAGATATCATGTGTATTATCATCACAGTAATGGCAGGTGGCAGGGGATGCCACATATCACTGTGGGATCCCGCCTTGGGTTGACATTATTTTATTTTGTGTGGTACTTGATCCATCTGCAAGCCCGTCCAGGACATACAGAGGAAGGTTGTACGGTTCCAGAATACGCAAGGTGATAGTTGTATGTCTGTTGTCGAACAAGCCATCCGTCGCTAGACCCAATTAAGTTTGGAGTTTGACATTTTTTTAAAAATCAACAATTTATTACATGGAGCTCGGCAGACCGGAGTTTGACGTTTGACATTTTCCGCTGTGGAATTATTTTGGTATTATCACAATCTCAATAACTTATCCAATAACTTTTGTGAAATCTTTCCTTCCTACTAATGGAGGTCGATACATCTAAGCGCACATCTTTCGCCTTTGACACTGTACCTGAGGCTCTTGAAGCTTTCGCAAATGGTGAATTTCTTGTTGTAATGGACGACGAAAATCGCGAGAACGAAGGTGATCTCATCATCGCTGGCAGCCAATGTACAACGGAGAAGATGGCTTGGATGATTAAGCACACAAGGTCTGTCTCCCTTCTGTTATCTCTCTCTCTCTTTCTTTTTTGACTTCTTTCCCCGTTGTCGTGTGGATTCAGTGGGTACATCTGCTGCGCGGTCCCTGGGTCGCGACTTGAGCAACTTCAGATTCCCTTGATGTTTCCCGATAATCAAGAGCGCCATCGGACTGCCTATACTGTTACTGTCGACTATAAACATGGTGCATTCTCTTTTCTTTAATTTCGACGTCTCCTGCCGCCAACTTTTTCTTTCATTATCATAATCTCATTGTTAACTCACTCTCTTACACAGGCACGACAACTGGCATATCCGCACTCGATCGCTCTCTGACCGTCCGCGCACTTGCATCCCCTCATTCCACCCCCAGCGATTTTACACGTCCTGGACACATGGTACCTCTTCGCTCTTGCGAAGGCGGTGTTCTCGTTCGCAGGGGCCACACAGAGGCTGGTGTTGACCTCTGCCTAATGACAAACCAACCTCAAGCTGGCGTTCTCTGTGAACTTGTCAATGACGATTTGATGGGTACTATGGCACGTCGAGATGACTGTCGTGCATTTGCTGATCGTTGGGGCCTAAAGATGATCAGCGTTGAGATGCTTGAAGATTACAAGAGAAAAATTTGGTTGCCTGAGCAGCAGGCGCAAAATGGGGTGTAATAATATGCGGTCATTCCTTTTTACTTTACAGGATCAGTGGATCTCCTCTCAGCTTCAATCCCCCCACAACTCGACAGTCATCCAGGGACTCCGTTCTGTGTAAAGCCAAAATCTTTAGGAGCATTGCTTAGAATTGTATATTTATATTTCGGTTTGATAGACCTAGAACATATTTATGCCCTAATAATATCATGTTGTACTTACTGACTTATTGGCTGGTCTACTGACTTAGTGACTGACTTTCGTGAATGACTGGCTGAAATACTGACTAAGTGAATAACTTTACTGACTGATCAATCCCAAGAATCTGCACCTTATGGGGAATCCAGCAAGACCCATTCTGAGAAGTTTAAAAGCTGGGGACTTCAAAGCTTGTCAATAAATAATCTTAAATGGTCAGGTTTATGATAGTTCTACAGTGCATGTGCGATAAGATTACATGATTTAAAAGCAAGGGGTCCAAAAACTGAGAGCTACAATGGTGGGAGTGGACGACGACACTGGGGACAAATTGTTTTGATTGCCAGCCACTAAGGAATGTTATAAGGGGAAATGGTACAGAAGGCCGAGGAAGAGCTCACCTTCTCTAGGCACTCCGTATGCTGAGATGAAAACGAGCCTTGAGTTCATCTGTCAATCACTCAGGATGAGGCAACTCACAAATAAATGATGACATGGAGCTAGGCTATATTCTCTCCTGCTTGAGATCACTACCCCTTTTTGCACAACGTTTAACAGACCACCAGCGCTCGGGGCCATATTCCGGCCAATCCCCATACTTGCTCCCATTCCATCGCCTGAATCTCCGATCCATCCTTCTTTACCAGCTTCTTGGGTTGCTTTGGGACGCAATGAGGGGTCGATGTGAATAGAGTCCATGCATATTGAACAGTCCCCCAAGGACTTCTCTGGAGCTTCGGGATCTGGGAGTGGCATAGGAGGGTGGTAGTCGTGCAACTTGACAGCTTGGTACTTGGCAGTCGAAGTGGTTATGTTAATTGATAGATAGCTCAAATAAATATCTACTTACCTTGGCGGGAAGGAAGAAAGATGGCCCAATGAACTCTTGAAGTACGAGTACACAGGCCTGAAGTAAAACAACAGCTGCTATCCAGTAGGCCCAGCCTGTTTCCCTGGTCAGCGCCAGACAGTGCTGGTATGTATCCTCACGCACCTCGCGGTTCAACATCCAACACATTACGGGGGCATGTCAAAAAGTCTGTGAATAATTAAAGCGAGAAGGATTCGACACAGACCGATACTCACATAATGCACCAGCTAAGCGGCAAATTGTCGTTCCGAACACATATTCCGGTGTCAAACCACTGGTCCTTCCCTTCCTCGCTGACCGCCAAATTTGTGGCAACCAGATGAGTGTGTATGTCACAGCAACGAAGAGCATCGACAATGCCGGTGAAAGTATGACTCGAACCAAGACTGTCAAAAATAAGAACAACATAATCCCTGCAGACACCGGTCAGTGTGAAAGCCCTGTGTTCATGGAATCGTGGACGGACAGAGTCTTGCCTGTGGATCAGTTCGCACGTGATGTAGGAAGAATCGGAAGAAAGAGGAGTGTGGATCATCATTCCGGGCAGGTGGTGTAGCAGTCGTAGTTTGATTTCCCATCGTGGGGCCAACAGTTCGGGTTGTAGGTAGGGCGGGTGGTGCAGGCGGCGACTCAGATCCTTGAACCTGGAAAATCAAAGCAGCAAATTGCTGAAAATAATAAGTCATTATTGAGTACAAGTGACTGATACCCACTGCCTCCTGGATGAAAAGGACACAAGACAAGAACGCAGTAGCCATAAGCGCCAAAGACGCTCTTCCCTCAGCAAGGATGGCAAATGTAATGTGACCAGCAAAGCAGACAGCATCAATCGTGGCATTGACAAGGAACGTCCAGCGGGAAACTCTAGTGATTCCAAAGGCCGTGCGACTAAGCCCTGCTTGTCGAGTAAACATGAGAAGGGCAGCGAGATAAGCAAGCGCTGACAGTCCACCATCTGGAGGAACTTGAGAAAGTGAAAGATGAATATGAACATTTTGTACTAACATCTTGTCATCTTGCTAAAGAAGGCTTGCGACCTCAGACCCTGTGTGCTATGGATTTCGTAGAGAATGCCACATTTCTTGCTGAGCAGAACAGCACTCAGAATTATCTTGGGAGGCTTGACGGTCGATATGCCCGTAGGATGCTGGATCTCGCTCTCCAAATCTTGCATGAGACGATTTGGGATAGGAACCGGCTGAAATTGAGCATGAAATGTGAATGGGCACTGAGACTTCGGTACAACCTCTACATGGTGTATCCAACCTCCATAACATGCCGATGGAAAGAACCTACTCACCATTACTTGGCTCGTTATCAATCAAACCATCATCAATCATATTCTTCAGGCGAGTAATCCTATGCTCAAGCTCTGGAGCTATGATTCCAGCAGTCTCGTTCTGACGATCAGGAGGCACAAGGGAAGGCAAAAGGCGAATGTCGAGTGGTTGGCTACAAATTTGTCAGGAGAAAAAAGACAAAAATGATATGTTCATTTACCCGGATGGTTCAACAAGCCCAACGATAGATCCCTGGGACAAAAAGTGCATACCATCAAATTCTAGGCGTATGTTTTCTTGTGAATTTTCATCTATGAGCTCCATCCTTGCCTGAATAAGACGAGATAAAGCATGAACCTTGACGAAAGGTATCACATACGTGAACTGCAACCAAGTCCTTTGATTTGCTTCTACTGTTTTGCATTGCAAGGGGTTCCTTCTCGTGCAATGTCATTACCAGCTTGGTAGAGGCCGTCCAATTCCAAGTTGAACCCAACTCAATCATTTCGGTAACATTGGCCCCGGAGACATAACGCTCAGCCAATGGTTTCCATGATAACGACTTGTTCTTCTCCAATGCCACTGGCGTAATGTTATAAAACCGAGCATCACCACGGATGTATCCTGTAATGTTGGGATAGTACGACTCGCGAGAATTGTCAAGAGTATGTCCCTTGATATTAAAAACATTCAAGAGCGGAGTGACGGTGGAATCAGGTTCAGGCTACGATCATGAGTAATCATGAGTCTTTGGATAGGTAGTTACAGACACATTTGCGACACACCAAGCTAAAATTTGACACAGTTCCATTCATCCATGCAGTGTAGTTCGACAACTGATTCTCCAGTGAATTCATAGCATCCTGATAATGATGTCGAGCCAGAAATTCCTCGCCATTGTGGCTGGTGAGGAGAAAGAGGATGAGACTGATGAGAAGAAAGGAAGAAACAGAGCCTCTTGGTCTGGTTCTGTCGTTTGCATTCTCCGTTGCTTCGTCGCGGATGTCCATAACAGCAGCCTAATGTGTGAGAGGCAGTGTCACATACATCACGAGTTCACGTGCTCTATTCCGCCGCGCTATATCTCGCGTCGGGGCATATCTGTTTTAAACATTCTGCCATGTTTGATCAAGATGGTAGTCGTCGCTGGATGCACTTTCAATCAGCCTTACAGCTTGCTATACAACGATCAGCGCGTAAATGGACGTAGGTAAACGATTACGTACACTTAACAGTCCCTAAGCTGACAATGGACCCAGATTCGAGGATTTTGCAGAGTGTTTTCCATTATATGTCGAGGAAGAAAAGAACGCAGCATCAGTCACATTTAATATTATATCCGACTGGATTGAGAAACAAGACCGGGTATGCTTACTAGAAGTCACAACCTACCTTGTCCTGAAAATCGTGCTCGTAGGATGATATCTCTCAATTATTTGAGAAGTATGGCGTTCGAGAAAACATAGACATCCTTCACAAGATTGTGACAGAAGCAACAGCTCGGAAAGATGTAACAAGAGATATCTGGAGAGAAGATCTACAGCCAGAGGAAGCTATCTGTGCCCGTACTATCCCCGTTCTCGAGGCTGAGGCAGCTCAACTTGAAGAGACGCTTGCTCAAGTGATTGAATTTGCCTACTTCTGGACTGTATTACTCAATTATATTACCAAGCTCGAAGCAGAGAATCGCCAACTGCAAGCTCAACTCGACGAGAACATTCGGGCCAAGGACGAGGCCAGACTTGGAACCCTGGAACTTCTGCAGATACTCGAGGAGGCATGCCCCCCTATCAGTTCTTTATAGATTCTATGCTGACCAACTCTTTTAAGACATACAACCAGTGGGAACAGCTACCACTGGATGCCATAGAGGACTGGACAGTGCAAACAGTCAATGCACTCAAATCCTTACCACCACACTGATACACTCCCAGAAATTTATCGTGACTGGGCCGATGAAGCATTCGAGGAGGAGTACTGAATCTTTGACAACTCCAAAATTTGGGATTCTAGGCCGCTGTTCATACTACGTACGACAATTCTTCTGTCAGTCAGGGCAAAGTGCAGGCAAATTTCAGCTCTTCTAGGCTGCGAAAATATTGGGCAGTAACTTGGCAAAGGATAGAGGATGGACTGGGCAAGCCGAGGTTCCCAACATGATTGATTACAAAAAAAAAAAGGAACTACTCAGAGCCCTGAAAATCCATTGGGTGGACATGCTTGACCCGGGCATTAAGCGGCCTACTCATTACGAAGTATTTCGGCAGCTGAGATATACAGAACTAAATGAACGTGAGGTCAGTCATAGATATAGTAAAAAAGAAAAATACCGTTATTCCCTCTGATGAATGCATCACCGTACCGATTTGTCCTTATTCCGTTGACATACTCCTCCGTCTGCTCCAATGCAATGTTCATATACCCGTCAAGACAAGACAATATTCCTGCAGACACAAGCTAAGGAGTTCATGCCACCAACTATCCAGAATGTTGCGCACCTCGATAATCAACACCAGACAAGAGACGAACTATAACTTTTTTTCCAACGACATTCTTCAGAAAATCAGTAGGGGAACCGGTATGGTTGGAAGGGGGAGGGAGAGGAGGAGGAGATTGGCCTGTAGGTTGGGGAGGTGATTCATCCATGATAAAGTTTCATTTGGCTTTGTGTTGCCTACAATAGCAATTGTGAACTAAACAAACTTATATATTATAAACTGGCATTTCTATGTCCGAATTAGCTCAACAACTCCGGGTGATCATATTGCCTATGTAGTATACAAGACCATAATCAACTAGAGGTAGTAAAACTCATCTCACCTCAGTTCTTGATGATGATGATCTCTTTGTTGATGTGGATCTTGCACCGATCTTTTCGAAAAATGAACCACTCAAGCCTGGAATTGTGTGAAGACGACGAGTGTTCACCATCAAAGGTGAGGCTATACGTCTCCCCAACTACATTCAACATGCTCCCCTCTGTATCTCTTGCCACACTAGCATTCATCAAGTCTTGTCAGGGGAACACTGTATGAATGCTTGATCATGACAAGGTGAGCGTTCAGAAGGATGGTCTGGCTTGATTGGTAATTAGAAGATTGTTACTCTGACGGTTATCCCAAGGTAGTTCACAAGGTTATCTGTAGTCCTGTATTGACCTTAAGGTAGAAACCCAATTGCAATGATAAGGCTGGGCTATCCTGCTCTACCAAAGCTGCTAGGTTCAACATCTAGGTTCAGAGCTTTAGGGACACATACAGTTATCGACAGAGTCCATAGTTTGATTTTTTTTCATATTAACAATTTATTACATATTGCTCATTCGCAGTCCGCAGAGTCCATAGATACCAGTCAAAGAATTACTTCCAGATCACAAACATAATTTGGGATAATAATAAATTAACAATAAATTAACAAGCTAAACTTAGAAACTTGGTTGAAACTTATCAAGGACTTATCAGGGATCGAATGTACATTTCCTCAAGTCCATGTGATATCAATCGAATTCCAACTGAAGTAACCTACAAATACATATTATCTGTTGTCAATTGATAATCAAAGCGTATTCCATTTCACGACATTCGATCCTACAACCTACACCGCGTGCTGAAGGGCTGATACAAATTTTGCCAGATGACACACCACTTGCTCGGTCTTCGAGGATAATTTGGATGTAGAGATCTGGAGCAAAGAGGGTACGTGCAGTAAAATTGCAGGGGAAGATATCAAGCCCAGCACGCCGAGATGCAATGTCCTACAGAAGGAACATACAACACGGTAAGGTTTCGTATAGGTGTTGCAAGAATAATCACCTCGGATACGTACCTGAGGTTAACCTTTCTTAGCTTTGCCTTTCTTCTTGCTTTTGCTGGGCACAGATGAAACAACCTCGAGAGATCCGCCTGCAGCCTCGGCCTCCACTCCTCCTCCTCGTTCGATCCTCGAATTGGTATCCAGAAAAAACATCAGGTCCCGAACTTGATCTGTCAATTCTTCGATTCTCGCGAGACACTCATCCTTCCCTTGTTCTGTCAACGCTAACTGATCTTTCATTCCCTTGACATTTTTTAGTAATCCCTCCGTCACAGCCCTTTCCTCCCTCAAATCAGTTTCCAGCCTCTTTGCGAGGCCTGTCATTCGATCAGCTTTTTGCTCCGCCCTTGTCTTTCCTTTCTCTAGCTCCTCAATCTGTCTTGTTGTTTCTGCTCTCTGTCGCTTCTCTTCCTCCCGCTCCCTAGCTTTTTCAAGCTCTCTGTCGCTATTTATCTGCTCGATGACGTGTTTTAAATCGCTCATCTGATTCTTGAGATCTTCTTTTTGTTCTTCATAATAAGAGCGCTGAGAATCCAGCTGCGAGGTAAGAAGATAAGAGTACTCAATCCCGATTGCTTCAATCTTCTCTGCGGACAATGCGTCAGCTTGACTCGGTCCCATACCACCCTCTCTGGGTACTGTATCTATAGATGCAGAAGCACTTGGTAGTTCAACCAGTTTGCCATCCGCCTTGTTTTGAATAAGTCGATGGACGTAACCATCGCCAGCATAGTCCCACACTCTCTGCGTCTCGAGTTCAAGCGCATATAGATGGGTCGTTGCTTGGTAATGTGCTTGAGCATGGGCTCGTTTGTATCGCCCACAACCAATGTTTCCACATATAAGGCAGATCCATAAATTAGTAGTCGAAAGGCACTCAGAACATTGAGACGAGGCACTCGAGGAAGAATGACTAAAAGGTGGGGGACGAGGTGGCCGATTAGAAACGGGTGTAGGATGGGACGTGAGGATATTCTGAGAGTACCGACATACAGGACACCTAACTGATGTCAGAAGTAAGTCCACATCAGAAATGACGCCGAGCTTACCGACTATCGCCCCACTTACTGAGGCACATACAGTGGAAAGTATGCGAACAAGGCACTGTAATGAGACCAGTAACAGCAGAATCCATACGCTCGAGGCATACGGGACATGTAGGGAGTTCTTGGACAGGTCCATAGGTGCTGCTCATTCGGGAAATTGCTTGAGACAACACATCATCAGGTTCAACTTGAACCGACAACACATGAACGACATGACATATCTCGGGCTAAATAATTTTGAATGCTCGTTCAAGCAATGTGGGTATGGCCATGAAGCGCACCTCCATCGAGTTGAACGGTTTACCATTATATGCCTCCACAAAATCTGCGGCGTCACCTGGGTTTGCCAGTCTGACCAATGCAATGGATCGGTTCGGTGCAAAATCCCTACATGCGCAAAAAACCTGTCAAATGTTTGCAATAAAATGGATTGAGATCTGCTGCGAACCGTATCATTCGTAAGTGGCCGATGCTGCCTGTGGCAGGTCCGACAAAAGCCAAAAAGTCTGAGGGGGTCATCCAAGACGGTACTGCGAGTATCCCTAGTGTCAGACCGGCATCCTCGTTATATGGAAGGACTTCAGAAGCCTTTCTTTCCAACTCATCGAGTCCAGGACGTTTTCCAGCATCTCGGAAAATGTGGACAGTTCCTTCAGGCAAATTAGTGGTGCCAGATTTGCTACGAGAACTAGGAACGAACGCGGCCTCAACCGGACCTATTCAAAGATATCAGCCCTGTAATTCAACGAGATTCTACAAGTAATCTGGATCGCACCCCTTCCGCCCTCTTTCTTTTTTCCAGCATGAGCGTACTGCCGTCTGCCGGTAAGTTCGTTCTTCTCAAACTCCATCCAGTCTATTTGTAATGGTCCTTTCCTGTAATCCTTTCCTAGAGGCTGATCCACGAAACCTCGATGATAACCCAGAGATCGCTGATGTTGAGGTAGCCTTTGAAATAAGTGCTTCGGTGTGAATACAGCGTCTTGGGTTGTTTCAGGTGCGAATTTGGAGTTGCTCAAGGAAATAATTAGATGATAGCCACGCATTCTAAAGTCAAGCTTTCATTCCGAGCAGAGTGTCAAAAACAGAAGTAATAACCTCCGAAACAGGTATGATTACATCAGAGTGACACAGGTCAATGATTCTGAATGCTCTCTGATACTACCAATCCATAGTGAGTACTATGTTCTCGTGAATTTACTTCTTCAGAGAGATGGATCCGTTTTTTGTGGTTATCGTCATCAGTTTTATTACACTCATAGTGGCACAATCTTCCGGAGCGATCATTTGAGTTGGGTCGAAAAAGAATAATTAGTAACGGTTTTCAGATCTACACCCCTCCTCAAAACATAATAAATTCATTTATTGATTAGTTTCTGCGTGCAATCATGCCAGGATGTTCCACGATTCTCAGGTCGTCCTCATTACTCAGTCTGTCCAAGCCTTTTACTCCGAAATCACTCAGAGCCCTACGCCTGGTACTCTCGGATGCCCAACAACAATCACAACTTGGCAACAAATCACGTAATGCTGGTGTGTTAATCCCTCTTTGCAATGTCGAAGGAAGACCCGGAATCTTGTTTCAAGTGAGGGCAAAGAACCTTCGAAGTCATTCTGGCGAGGTGAGGTAAGAATCCAATATAATCAGCCCAAGCGCGTCTGAACGAACGGACAGTTTCCCTGGAGGGCGAATAGACGATGTGGGTCTCAGAAAGTTCAAACGTTCTGATGACTTTCTAATGTTGGCAACATAGACTGATGCATCGTTCTTGGACGGGGCGTTACGGGAGACAGAAGAAGAGCTGGGTATACGACCTGAAGAGATCCAAGTTCTCGGGGAAATAGGTCCACCTCAGGTCAATTTACGGGGAGACATGCATGTATGGCCATATATTGTGCGTAACATTGTACTAAATACACTGAAAAATATAGTTGAAATGAACATCTAGGGATTCGTGACCGAAAGAAATGTCAATCAGCCGGAGGCAGACGACTACCCTTACGCCTCACTTGACCTCAGCAAAATCCGAAGAGTAATGTCAATTTCGGAGGTGGCAATCGTGTTTCATGTCCCGTTGACAGAATTGACAGAACCTCGAAGGTTACGGCCATATCTGTTTCGTGGTGAGAGGCCGTATTGGGCTGTAGACGTGACAGATATCGTGCGTTCAGCAGAGGGGTTTTCTGAGACGAGGGATATCACCTCTACCAGTACCGAGGCAGTCCATGGCGGGACCCAGTATGACGAAGTCGGGTCTGGGAAAGAGAGTAGATTCGAAATATGGGGATTGACAGGGTGGTATCTTTCACTCTTGTTGCAGAGATTGCGGGTATACCAGGAGTGAGGACTACATGTCAGGCTTTCTCCATCTGCACCCAACGCTGACGGAGACTACCAGCTGAAAGTTTTTTCTGTTCTGAGAACTGTGCTTCGATATTTATCTTTGTTTCATTTGCTTTTTCATCGCCGCCATCAGTCTTTTTGTGGCTGACTGTCTGCATCTTTGAATGACGTTTGCGACGAGCACTGGAGGTACTCTGACGGGACCGCCAAATGATGAGCAGTCCAGTTTCAGCGAGAGCAACAATGATTGTTGTGCCTAGTGCTAATAACACGCGCTGTGAAGTTGTGAGTTGTAAGTGTGGCTGTAAGGCTAGGGTCCGCACCCAGTGATTTTGCCAGTGCAGTTTGTCAGATGCCCACCAGGTCGCAAAACCTACACAAAAGACACTCAATAGGCCATCTATAATGGTTGTTATCTCCTGACGTTCGCGCTTCTGCTGTTGGGCTAGTTGTTCTGGTTCTGGAAGTGAAACGTACGCGCCGAAATTCCGCTCCGGCGAGGTTTTGACTCCCGCTAAGAGAGAAACCATCATATAGTTGTTAGGATTCAGAGTACATGTCTCTAATCTCTCTCTTCCCTCCGAAGTTCTTGACCATTGGGAAACGGCAAGGAGGGTGGAATACGGGATGATGTCTTTGGACACGTCCGAGACGTAAATCTTGAGCTCCTCAGCCAAGGCGAGTGGCAGCAAGCCTGGTAAAGGTTTAAGTATTTTCAGGAGATGAGGCTCGAGAGAGACTTTGAGCTTGGAAGTGTCGATACCATCCATGTTGAGAAACAAGAAAAAGCTTAACGCCGATCAAAAAGACAAATGAAAGACAAATGATGATGTTCACATCGCCCCCCCACCACTCCCTCTGCTCATGATATGGCAGAAACAACGATGGGCACTGTGGTCACCACAGCTTGTATCAAGCTGGACATCAACCACCTGGACTCAATTCTCTCATTCTCTCGGACGATCGACAAGATATCTCCCGAGCTAGCAAAGAGTGACCAAGTACGGTAGGACAACGCCATCTTCATTATCGCACCCTCTAATTGTGTTTTGTAGTGTTACTCTCGGCTTGGATAACACCATTTGGCAACCCTTGGACAAAATTTGGAAAAGTTTAGCTCGTGCTCACTCTACATTTTGGGAGGCCGATGAAGCAGACGATGGCAGACAATGGGCACTTGCCGGTCTGTGTGCTACCATGGCGAAATTCATTCGGAATCTAGTCGCTGGAGTTCCTGACAATCAGTCTAGGGCATTGTGAGTACTGGTACCATGGGTCAATACGCTCGCTCAAGGGTCTGATACCAGCCACATTGAACCAGAGTTAAGGCGATTGTTACATTATTACACCTCTTGGTCAGCCATGGAGGATGAAAGATGTAGGTCGTACGTTCTACAGCCTCCGTAGAATTCTAATGCGCACATGTAAGCCATTGCCGCCGCAAGGTTTCTCATTCAGGCCTTGTCGAACCTTGTCACAGGACACGAAGAACTCATGAGTAATCTCTGGGAAACGTACCTCAACCTTCCGGAAGACCAGGTCGTCATCATGTATGTCCTTAGCTTGATTCGAGGGACTTGACTAAACGCTCAGATTCATAGTCGTTTGCTAGGCTCTCCTGATACCAAAACCCTATTAAGCACATTGATTTTTATCTTAAATTGTCTCCATGACTCTCGCAAGCGAGCGTAAGCACAGGGTATATCCAAAATTGCGAGCGGACTTGAAAATCTCATCAGGAAATTGCTGTGTCAAACCGGTGTTGGGACTCGCATGTGCATCTCCCTCTTAGACAATATGCTACGGTCGTTTGAGGCCGACGAGGGTTCCAAAGAAGCACAGACATTTGACATCAGGTACAACGCTAATCGCTTGCCCTACTACAGCCGACTAATTTTGTTTTTTCAGTTATGCCATATTATCCCACATCATAGAAGAAGGTCTGGCAGCACTGTTGTACCAACAGTTTATTATGTAAATTGATATAAGATTTTCGGTGGCTAAGCATCGAATTGATGGCATATCTCTCAGACAGGACGAGATCATAACTCCTCACCAAACGACACTTCTGAAAATAATTGATTCCTACCTACAAACTAATCAATCGACGCCTCAAACACCCATCAAACCTGAAACACTTCAAATCCACACCTCACTCACACCCATGTTGGCAAGAGCCTTCTTCTCATTATCTAGATATGCGCAAGTCTCAATTCATCACTCTCTTGGATTAGATGATATCAATCAGTCCGACCGGAAGCGCACAGAGTCGGAAAGATCCATTTCACCTGCCTCTGCCACAGATCATACGGGATCGCCAGGAACATTGAATCAGCCGCTCGGATCGCTCAAGAATATTGATGTTATGCTGCCAAAAGTATGCGAAGCCCTAGTCCTAGTTACGCAATGCATGGTGACAATAGCCATCGAGGCAGAAGAAGAGGACGCTGAAATTTTGAAAAATAACATGATGAATTACTTCATAGAGGCACAGACGTCTGGCCTCGGAATAGTCGAAAATCTAATCGGTGAGTATCACCTTTGTGTTTTGAAGATGGCGATGTCTGATGCAAGTTTGGTGACGCTTCTTTCTGGTCCGTCGGCTGATTTTCTTGTTTTCGCAGAGCTTCTTCGTCTCCTGGATCTGTTTTTACCTCGAATCAACTTTGGTAAACCCGTTTCGCTAACTGGGCAACCGATTGGTACATCAATGCCAGGCCGAGATCAGGAGCAAGTCCCTGACTCCTCTGTCACTGATAACCATGGTTTCGCATATCTCAAGCGCGATCTGGTGAGATTATTGGGCATCCTTTGCCACGAAAAAAAGACAGTACAAGATCGAGTGCGTGAGGCGCGTGGGATCGAAGTCGTCCTGAACATGTGTGTTATTGATGAACGGAATCCATGTAAGTCCGTGATATCCGAGTTCTAGTTTCCCAAGAAATAAGTTGTTCATGGACAATATAATCTGAGATAGATTTGCAAGAACATGCTATCCTCACACTGCGTAGTCTCCTCAAGGACAATTTAGAAAATCAAAATGTGGTGGACTCAATTCAACCCTCTGACAATTGGGATCAAAGACTATACTGATATGGGTACTGAAGGGGGCCTGGAGGGAACTAGATAGAATGAGATAGAGTCAAAGAGTCGGTATTTGAATAACAGGATGTAAACTATATGCAGGACCTTATTATTCCTCTTCGTCCACCGCGACATGTCCCCGCTTGCGCCCTGCTCGCCTGACTTTGATATTCTCCTCGATCTCCTCCTCACTCTCAATGTCCATCTTATCCTCATCTGTATCATATGAGGCATCACCTGTTTTCTTTTGTATGTTTGTGCTTTGCTCAATCTTTACATCCAGGTGATCAAGGGGATCTTCAGCATCACTGGCATTCTTGATATGTTTTTTCTTTCCCTCCTCGTCTGATGAGTCTGCAACAACAAAATCGTCCTCTTGATAATTCTCCTCAACTTTCACTTTTTCTTTGGTATTTTTTCGCTTCCGTTTGCGGGCAGTGATGTCTTCCTCATCTTGATCAAATCCACCACCAGCATCTTCATCGCTGCTCCAAAGTGCTTCTGTGTCTGCTGAGCGTCGGGACTGACGTCTCTTCCGCCCACTACCAAGATCACTGGTATCAGTCTTCCGTCTCGATTTCTTGGCATTTTGTTTTATCAATTCCTTCAGAACGAATTCGGGATCTCTGACTGGATCAGGCGCTAAACGCAACCGCGCAACCTTATTATGCTTCTGACCTACGGCACGCACCAACATTCGATGTGTTTCAGATTGCATTCCCGTGGGCCTCAGACTCATGTAACCAGTAACAACTGCTTCAGATTGTAGCACCTGCGATCGTTTATGTTGGGCGACAAGATATGTCAGGCCTTGTGATTTAGGGCCAGAGGTTTGTGATTGACCAAATTGTGGCTGTGTCTGTGATGTAGAAAGACCGGCAACTTGCCGAGGGATACCAGCAGAAGTGTCAATGTTTTGTGCAATGTCGAAGAGTTCTCTTCCTAGTAGAAGACTCATTGTACCATCAGACCAACGGATGATCCTACTATTTGATTGGCGTTCCTTGAAGTTGGTCATGAGCTGGGTAATGTTTCAAGTTATCTCAGGAAAAAAACATACATCACAACCGTTGGCGTCTTTAATCCACCTCCATCGTACGGTGTTTTCAACTTTCAATTTGATGGTCATACTTTTTTCTCGTACACTCTCCGCTTGCATGGATTCTTCTTCTTCAGGTCCAAGATATGTGTCTGGATGAAATGGTTTCGTATCCATTTTTACAAAATTAGGCATGCGAATAACCCAATTCTGGACAATGGGTTTGAGCGGCGGAGCAAAAAGTCCGATGCGGAGAACAAACTCACATTCCCATCTGTGCTTTTCGGAATAGGAAGGTTAGGGAAGGAAACGTCAGCTTCCTTAACAACCTCGCCTGTATCCAATGGAACTTCGTCTTCCTCGTATTCGAGCGCTTGCCTATGTTCCCTTTCTGGAGTCGGCAGTCTGTCCGATTCAAGCCCCGAGGCTGTGGGAGAAACAGCAATACTCCTATTAGATTTACAGTTAAGGGAAACCATAGCCCCTAAATATGAGGACATCTGGACCTATCAGGTTTTGCCACCACTCCCTCATCGTCACCGAACAGGTCGGGCATTTCTTCGTCCTGTTCCTCAGCTCCAAATTCGGAGGCTGGGTGGGGTGACCCTAGATGCATTTCTGTATCACCAAGCGCAGGATCAGGCTTGATTTTCTTGAAAGCAGATTCATCCAGTGCACGAGAGAGCGAATACATAGCCTGGATGTAAGGGGATGTATCAATATTGCCAGTACTGAGCGTGAGAAGACCTGGGTCACGTGAAGCGAACTTTTTTTATTTCTATTCAGCATCAAGCAAGTGCCAAGACGCGGAGGGCGTATAGGACCCGACATCAGCTGTGAATCTAATGAGGAGGATGAAGAGGGTGTGGGTGGATTAGTAGAAATTTGAGGTAGTGGTATGGTGGCTTCAAGCGACCATGTGGATATGTACAGCTATTTACCTTGAATTTACACAGGATTTACTTTTTCTTTTGTATTCCATTTGGTGATTAGTGTCTATATGAATTTTCAGTTACCATTTCATCATTCCATCATTGGTAACCAATCATCTACCAATAGTTTCGGACTGCCCTTGGGATTGCTGTGTAAGACGAAGTACGAGGCGGTTCAGTTCACCCCTTCTGGTTGAATGACTCATGAAACATATCGACTCGGCCTCATAATTTCTGGAAACCCGACCTACTCATGACTTGATGACAGTTTCCTCGAGGACCCAGTTAACTTTTCTTTTGTTCCAATCTCGTAGTGTTTTGTTTTTAGCCCCATGGATCACGGGAAAAGGAACGTCCCGACTTTCTAATCTAATTGAAGCTGGGTAACGACAATGGATGAGGAACCGAACATTACAGCTCTATGACAGTATTTACCCCAGAAATGGTAGATTGTCAAAACGATCCCTTGCGATATCTAAGCAGATCTATATAAGTCCACCACTCGAGGTCCTACTCCTTGATGGTGTTGATGCCCGACATAACAACAGCACTATCAGTTCAAATGCGGTCAGTTCAAATTAGACGATGCTCATGACTCGGATACTCATAAAACTCTAGAAAGTGTCCCCCTCACTTTGACGCCTCCTTTCCCTCACAGTGGCAATACGATCCGTTCGATTGGCAGTACCATAACCCCCTCTCAGCGCTTTTCCCTCCAAGCAATTTTTCGTTTGCGATGACTCCATACGTTGTGAGCTGTCTTTCTGGCTGTCACTCGTAAATGTTTTGATTGACTCTACCGGACAGAACGAGCACGGGTATTTTGAAAACAGCATCGACGATGCTTTTTCAAGCGTTGGCTTCATGAATTGTTGTAACAATCCTTCATATGTATCAGACATGAACGAATGGCAACCTCCGGAAACGCAGTTGCGTCTTCTCGCGGCCTCGTTTCCTGAATCTTCATGGTCTGGACCACCCGTCACACTACACCATGATCATTATCGAAACCCATCCAACGACAACGCAGATTGTTATCTAATGGCAGACCATCAACAAATGGGTGCAAGCCTTGCTTACTCTACAGCAGTGGATATCTCAGCAGAATCCTCCATAACAAACTCTCTATCCCCGCCAGAAACCCCCGCAAGTGTTACATCGTATCGAAGGAATTCCTCTGATGTTCGGTCGAGGGCTACTACAAGTTCATCCAATGTAGGCACGCACTCGATCGACGAAATTTGTATACTCATTGTATTGTAGGCTGAACTAGAGCAGCAGGGCATGTATTCCCATGAAAATCAGCTCTTCTTCTTCAAGCAGGCATTGTCCCTCCCCACCGCAGGCCTTATGGGGCCATTCGTCCCTCAACAAATGTATGTGCCTCACACCAGCAGTGACAGGAAGCGTTATGTAGAAGAGATCGGATTTGATGCTCCAATCTGCTTCTGGATGACAGGCCCAGAGGAGTGTGGTATCTCGTTGGCCGATGCTCTTCATTCTCGGGTGAATCGCCTACAAAACCGAGACTATCCTGTCTTCAGGGGACGTGGACCTAGCGTTTCGATCCGTCTTCAGGTAAGTTTTTATTTTTACATTCAAACATCACAACGCTGATCATTGCAGTGGCCTGGATATCGCCCATGGAGCAGACAAATACCCACCAAAGATTTCCGTAGCCCGCCGGGTCCTATCACTCTTGCCAAGTTGGCTAAAAATATAGCCAAATGCGTCCAACGTTTCATTGAGGTATGCATCCTATCATAACCAATCGGCAAGTCAGAAGCTGAATGATGTGTTTTTCACAGGAGCGCCAATACTCACGGCTTGAAGATGTTACCGATCTGCGCTGGCAAGTAGGATCTAACGGCAATGGACTGATCACACTAGACGACATTGTTCTTGTCAGTATACATCACGTATCACTAGGCAGTTGGCAACCTCACCTAAGGTTGAAACACCCATTCGATCTACCCGCTCGTCAATGAACCCGATCAAACTCCCATCTCTAATCTCTTTGCAATAACTCCTCTCCCGCACTAAATATAGACACAAGGGCCGAGAAGGGAGCGCTCAAGCACTCTTGCCTCTGTTTCTTCAGGCTTCAATTTAATCACCAATATAATCGTCAAGGACACAGCCGTTCATTTTCTTGTTTTGCATTGACTCTGTTTATAAATTCTGCTCCTTTTTATTCTTCGTTCTCAATATTATTTTGACTTCGTTTCGTTGTTTGTCTGATCTTTTAGAAGATGTAGCAGTAATTTCTCTTCAGCCCTTACTTTCAATGTCGGCGCTATGTATCATTCTTTGACTCCATACCCTAGTGATCATGGACTAGTAAGTATCAACCAACCTTAATATACAATTGATTTGAGCAGCAGATCCGAGCTATAAGTCTTTCACCCCATAGATGACGGTCGAGGCTGTGTGATGAAAAATCTTCTCACTCACTCTGGATTGTTATGATCTACACCATTATAGCTTGTAAATATGGAGTGATAGTACATACAAGGCGGTGAAAAACACCATCCGATTACGGCACCGTGATAACATCGAGGTTCAGTACCTGGCGCCTCACAAAGTTCAAACATCACAGTGCATGTCATCACCCTTATCCTGTGCCGCGCCGAACATGATGTGTCAAAAATGCATGTGGAAGAGACGAGCCAGAGGATTGGATCTGTCTGTGACATCTGTAACATGATTAATTGAAAGTATCCACACACCCACGAAACGGCACTGTCGCCATCCAACTTCATCGAACATCATTCTGTATACATGATCTAGTGTAAAAACTGGAAATGTTGAATCAATGCAATCAATCAGTGACGGAATGTCAATATCAATATCTTAGTAATGTCTCACGTCCAGAAAATAAGAAAAACAGCGGACATGCTGTACTCGTGGTAAATGAGCCGAAATTATCAGATACACCATTATCATTATAGTCCCTCAAAGAATGAAAGATCCTGGGCCGAGAGCTTTCCATTGTTGGAGCTCGAGTTTTGATTTTCACTGTGCAAGTGCGATGGAGCCGGAGCTATAGCTGGACTGAATAGCGAAGAAAAGGCATCTGGCTCAGATTTCCGTTGTTGTGGATGTTGCTGAAAAAGGGTACCACTGCTGCTTCCATTTAAATCCAGGCTCCCACCTTGGCCGATGACAATTGAGTTCGATGAAGAAGTGGGCTGTGCTGATGAAGACGGTTTGGTAGACACAGAATTGCTCCACTTGAGCTGCAATTGCATTTTCTGGTCGTGCTGGTTTTGAGATCGAGTTAGGGGTGGGGATGGTGAGTTTGATGGAGGCATAGAACGTGATAGACTTGTCATTCCATTTAGCATAAGTCCATTTCCAGAAGTAATTGTACTAGTGGTGCTCTTGCTGGTCACTATCTCTGGGAGAGGTGGAGCTGCCAAAAGTGTGAGTGAAGGATTTGATTCTATTAATGGTGACAAGCTTGATACAACGTGTGGACCACTTAGATTACCCGGAGAAAATCCACTTGGTCCATCAAAGGTATCAAACAGATCGTTTCCAGTTGTCGGAGGAATCAGATTAGGTGGAGGCGGCGCTGCCCAGACTTCTCGTGTTTCCAATAGGTTTGATATCCGTTGATCAGATCCAGCTCGTCTAGGTTCAGTGGGACTCTTAATTCGTTGTGTTGGTGATACAGATCTGATCGAAGAGGAAGGCCGAGGGGGTGGAGGTATTAAGCGTGGAAGCAGTACAGGGCTGGGCTTCTCTGGAACTTTGGGAGGTGAGGAAACAAAATCGTCAAAATCATCAAATGATATCGATTGATCATGAGTCTGCAAGGACTCAATGGGCTCAGTAGAGTTCGAGAATGACCCAAAATTAAAGTTTGACGAGATCGAGGACATCAAAGGAGCCGAAGTGTTGTTTGGGGACATTTGGAAATCAGAAAATCCGTCATCAACAGGGAGGGAAAGATACGATTTTGTAGGAGCAGAAACTCGATATAATTTGTTCGTGGAACTCCATGGGGCACTAGAAGGGGATAAAGGAAGCTGTAGGCCAGATGACCCCGATGCTTGCATAGGGGGTATCGCATGGAGCGATAAAGGTGTCGTTTGAGACAAGCATCTCGATTGCTGCTGGGAGAATCCAGGACTAATTGGACTCTCTCTGATTCCTTTGACGGAGTCAGGGTGGCTGCAGGCTGAAGTTTGATTTGATGGTCGAAATTCATCAGAAGGCGCAGACGTTAACCGTGCTGGCGGTGGTGGAGCTCGAGGAGGAGGTACCAATGAAGGGGGTAACTTTTCAGATATAGACGGAGCATGGATCGCCAACGAGAACGCATTGAGTTGATCGATATCATCTGTTCCGTCATGGACGCTAGGAACAATATCTGAGAGGAACTCAAGGTCATCAGTGGATAGTGCAAGGGAATTAGATGCCGAAGATCTGTCTGATCTCGAGAAACGGCCGAAGAAGCGAGAAACTGCGGAGGATGCTTGGACGGATACTTCTGCTTCTGATGATAGGGCTGAAGCATCTATGTTGGGAGTGGCTGAGATCTCGGCAAGAGCAGACATTGTCGTAGATCGTGTGGCATTACTTGATGGAGTCTTGGGAACGGCAGGGGTACCAATATCAGCGTCTGTGCTCGCGCGTGAGGTTGTACTTGTCCGGGGTGAAATGACCACGGGGGTGGTTGCCTGAGTCGGAGAAGGTGATTTAGAGGAAGTAGTATATGGAGTCTTTCGACTAAAAAAAGATAGAAGGCTCCTGGTGGCCTTCTTCTTGTCTGTCGTGGATCGTTGTGGTCTTGAATTCTCTTGAGAAACGATGCGCCAGCCAGAAGGGGCTACATCCGCTTCGGGCGTACAGGATTTTGATTTGACAGACGCTTCCCATGAGAGGGATCCTTTGCTATTCATGTACATGGCCAGAGGGCTGTAAAGAGTAACGGAGTGATGCCTCGTCAGTTTGAGAGCATCAATCATTTCCTTCGAGATGAATGATTTCATGAAGTTTATTGTCGGTGGGAGTATCAAGTCGGTGGGAACAAGTCGATTGATGATCGAGGAGCTTGCCAAGTGTTAAGTTGAGTTCAATACCATGAGAGATGCAAGATACCTACACCCCTAGTACATCTGCCAAGTCATCACACTTGTAGTCGTATGTGATACCTTCCGACGGTTCTTGGGGCCAGTAATCAGCAGAAAACTCATCAAACAGACTGAGTATTGAGGCCAGAAGCTCTGGAGGCTGTAGACGACATTAGATACGTCTACGCTATGGGTAAAGTCGACGAACGACGTAACGATCCTGCAATTCTTTCTGCTGTTTCGCCAACTCCCATTCATCTAAAGACTCTGAATTTTCATTTCTCGCCACACCGTCGGTATCAACCCAATCTCCGCCCTCTACTTGAGGAAGTGTCCATGGAGCATGCATCTCGAGTACGTCTTGAGTTGCGGGTTCATCAGCATCTGAACTTTCCTTAGATAATTCTTGGTCACAGACAGCATCCACGTCGTTGACCGTGTAAGCATTTTCCTGAATCACGGCAGGCCCTCGATCAGTCGGAGATGGAAGAATATCTGCGTCCGGAGACTTATCGCTAGACCAAAGGATCGGAGACTCGGGTGCCCAGGAAGGGACAGCAATGTCGACCTGGTCATCAGTGACATTGTTGGAGGACGACCAGGGCTGTGGGGGACTATGATTCTGGTCGTCGCGCCATGCGTTCAGCCAGGGATCCTCCATAAGATCATCTGTGAGGAAGAGATGTGACAACTCACGTGGTCGGCACAATGAGTCTTACCCCTTTGCACCGCAGCAGCCAATCCTCAATGGATGCTGATCTCGGCGACCGTCCTCTCCTCGAGTGGCAGCCAGCCGACGTCCATAGGTGGCTATCTAGTATCGGATTTTTTCAGTACGAGCTTCAGCTGAAGGGTGAGTTTGGTATTGCCTCGTGTCTGTGCTTTTCTGATAGCCCACAGACAACGACGTGGATGGCCAGGCATTTGTTCTACTCAATGCTGAAGCCTTGAGAGATCTCGGCGTATCCAGCATTGGCCAGAGGCTGGCCATACTCAAGGCTATATACTACCTCAAAATTTGGAACAATATTCCGATAGAAGAAGACGACTATGTACCCCCTTGTAAGCACAGCGAACAGGAACACAGACCCTCATTCAACGGGGTGGTATTTACCAGCAGAAACTTCTCATCGGTCAGAGAATTTGACTTTGGAAAAACTTCATTTCATTGTCCAAGAGCAAGGTATCTAAATTGTACACAAGCAGCTTCTTCAACTGAACTAGCTCCATTTCCAGCCACTCGGCTTCGGTCGCTTGAAGACGATAATCGTCATTTGAACAACCTCATCTCTTCTTTTACCGAAGACCTTAACAATATCAGAACAACTCCGCGCAGCGTGCGAACTTGTTCATTCTCTTTGTTTTGCCTTGTCTCTAATCCGTCGTTCCCAGGACGAATCGGGCGAATTGCGAAGGCAGCCCTCCTTTAAATGGGCGCAGTTCGTGAAGCCGCAGAAGTCACCGACGAAACAAGACACTGATTCTCCTCATCCATCCCCACAAAGGCTAGAACACGAGGTTCCATATACTCGCTCTAATGCAGGTTCCTCTCTCCCCTCCGTTGCTCAGGTTGCCTCGACTGCTCCTGAAAAGCGTCAAAATGTTCAGCCCCCCTTATTGACCGATTCCCCAAATTCAAATCCAAAATCTCAGCGCCAGGAGAGCTCCGATAATTTGAAGAGTTTTAAAGTCACCATAGAAGACCCAACATGGAAAGTCCTACCTGCAGCTCTGAAAAAGTATCGTATCAACAATGAGTCCTGGAAAAATTATGCAATGTTCATCTGTTATGGTTCATCTGGTAAGCTGCAAGATCAATTGGAATATATTATCGCTTAACTCTATGCATCTGGAAAGGAAATCGCATTGAGCGATGTCTGTGCTACGATGAGAAGCCCTTGCTCTTATTTCAGAAACTTAAAGATTCAAGCAAGAATCCAGTGTTCATGCTCAAACATATCAAAGAGATTCGTTCGCCTATTGCCGTCGCCCAACAAAAACACGCTGCTCGTAAAGCTTCTTCTGTAATATCCAATGATACTGTAGCAACACAAGGTCACCATTTAGCAGGCAAAACTAACAGCACCCCAAGATTCGAAGTCTCAGACTTATCCACGACGTCGGGTTCCCCTTTGACCACTCTACCCAGCTGGCCCGAGACGGGACTGCCTTCTTCCTTGGCTGACCAGCGGAAGGAGGATCCTGCGACACCACCTAGCTCTTCGACCTCGAAGGCTACGTCCTCGGCGAGTGAAAATATGTTGGTGGTCCCAGGATCGTCTCCCCAGAAACCTGAATCCAGAATAAGTGAAAAGCTACAGTCAAATCACCCAACCCCTGCTTCAATTCCGACTCCTCACGGTCAAGTGTCATATGCAATTGCCATCTACCCTTATATGGCGGAACAAGAGGATGAGTTTGATGTTATTGTGTAGGTATTCATCGTATCTGTTGTTAGACTTCATGACTAATATCTATGTCCTTTAGTGGTGACACATATATCATTCTCTCACGATCAAGAGGGTGGTGGATTGTCCAACGTGACCCAACTGGCTCTGGTGTCATCGATGCCGATACCGTCAAACAAGGGTGGGTTCCAGCTGGGTGTCTGCTGGAAACAAATGTTCCTGTGGCTTCTGCAATTGCGGAAGCAAAGGGTAACTCCGGCTCTGGTGACTCGACCAAAACACCCATCTTGCCTTTAAGCATCATCTCAACGAGTTTCCCGGGTATTGCGTTGATGGATTACAACAAGAGGGGTGACGAGGAACTAGAACTAGTAGAAGGTGACCAATTACGGGTTTTCAAGCGATATAACCATTGGTCATACGTGAGTGATCTTCCCAATGGTATTGACCACACATTGACGACAGCTATTTCAGGCTGTGAAAGAGCAAGGTGGAGATCGAGGTTGGGTGCCGGTACGATTGTCTAATCCAAAAGATTTTCATTCACTCTAACAACCTTGAAGTCCTGGTTTATAAGTAAAGTAAGCAATCACTCTGTGAATACACCAAACACGCCAGGATCTAGCGTGCTCCCCAACCCATCCATCACCAATTTTGATAGTACACAAGCACAAGTATCGCCAATGTCGTCAGCCTTCCCAGTTGCCCATCCATCACGCTCGTAGCCACTTCATCCCTTGTCATCGAATTCGAGATGAGGTTAAGCTCGAGTACAAGCTTTTTCTTTCCGTTATTTGTTTTTCTCAATCATTCAACTTTCAAGTCTTTCAGGAGAGTGTTTGTATGTCCATTGATCTAATCTTGTTCTTGATGTCTGGGTCTTCAGGTGGTCTCTTTTCTTTTGCTTAGATTCTGGTTGTCGTTGTGAATCCTACCATTGTATTTAATTATTCCTCTACTATCAATTCTTTTTTTCTTTAGGTCTCTGCGCCTTGATTGCTCCATTCATTTATCATTCAGCACCATTTCGAAATTTGTTTATTTACGATTTTGGTGGTCTGCTAAATTACCTGCCAAATTACCTGCCAAATTTAATGATTCTACCTGACATTGAAGCAATCAATGCTGGGCCTGATTATATGTTTTCTAAAGTAATTAACAAACTGGCATTTTGAGTCACCTGAGTGGTCTTCATCTCTTGGCCCCCGTTCACCAAACGCTAGCGTAGATTTTGTAAGTGTTCAATTTCAACTATCATAAACAATACCCTAATTCTACAAGGCGGCAAAAGCATATGATTGATCAAAGTAGGAAGACAATAAGAACTGGGATGCATGTAGAGACAATTGTCCAACATAATCACCAAAAAAAGTGTACATGTACATGCTTCATAGATGGTCAGGAGTCCCAAAGTAATGACGTTCATCATACTGAGGAAACCCTACATTGTTGGTCAAGGACGGTTGAACAAACATTGGAAAGGTATCGTCACCTCGAGTATTGTTAACATCTAGAATTATGCTTAGTTCGAGGCATCTCCAACCATGGACTGTCAATGACTTACCTCTATTAGTCCTTCGAACATACGTCCTAGACGAGTTACTTCCAGGATAGGGGGGTGGGAGGTCGTGATATCCCTCCGCAGGAACCGAGTATATATCACGACGGGTCTGATTTCGTGGACTGAGACTTCTCTGACGAGGATGCGCGTACTGAGGCTGGAGATGCGGTAAGGGGCTGTGATGATTGTACTGGGTGTGGGACGATTGTCTGGGTTCATGACTGGTCTGCTGTATGCAGCCACGGGCACGTTGCTCGATGCCATTGATCGTATAAACTTCTCGCCCATTAGGAAGTTTGCGCTGAACATGCTCATTTCCCTAGATAAATTTCTGTGCTATAATCTTGAGTCTAGAATTCGAAAAAACAACTTACTTCTCCGTCGCGCCTAGTATGAATAGATTGGGTCACTCCATTCACGGTATTAGATACATAGCTCTCAGTCCGCATTTGGTAACCTCTATTTTGTTCAATCCCAGACGTTTGAGCGAAGGAACTTGTAAGTGTGGGCGGGAAGAGAGGAGATAAGAGGCCATGCATAGACCCAAAGGGATCGACGAAACCGGGCATGCCTCGAGGTCTTGAGAATTCGAAAGGATCAAAAGGACTGAAAGGTATGAAGGCAGATGACGACGGAGCGGCCTGAGTACCGAAAAGGTTATCATATTCTCGGAAGATAGACTCAAAAAAATCAAAAGGATCTCTGAAAAAGGGCGTTGAGTGGTAGTGGTGGCTATGGGTAGCAAAAAGTGGCGAAGAAAAATCGCGGCCTGTCCAGAATAGATCAAAGTCTTCGTCCGAAGCTGACTTGGGAGGAGGCCAAACACCGTGGACATCATACTCCTGTAAAAAGAGTTATCAGAGATGAAGTTGGATGGTGCTGTAGATGTGGCACACCTTCCGCCTTTCAGGATCTGTCAGGATCTCGCAGGCATGGCTGATCTGCAGAGGTGATGAACTATCTCCTCCATGATAAATGTTGCTGGGCCTACAAACCTCTTTGAATTTTTCGGCAGAAACAGATTTTTCTTCCTCGCTCAATCCAGCCGGGAGTTTGTCTGGGTGTGTTTTGAGAGCCTGTTTCCTGTAAGCTTTGCGAACTGGACGCAGATCGTTGGGCCAATTGAGCGACATAATAAATTGGCGACGCACTCTGCTCCGGCGTTGCATCCTTAGATACTCCCAAGAGCTGGTACAAATTGGTAGACATGGAGGGCAGCTTATGACTTTAGGGGTGAGTGGCCCAGACAGCGGCACGCATGGCAAAACAGTGCATAACAGTGCTGGAAGCCGAGTCACATGACCTTTTTTTCGATTCATCCCTTGCAGTTCTCATTTCTGCTGATAATGCGCCTTCAGGAATTGATACTGTGCACGACAGTACCAAACTCCTCCGAGTCTAAGGCTGGATATGTTGTTTTTCATGATATCCAAAATGCAGCAAATCTTGTTTCTTTCAAACAAACGAACGCCGGGAACCATTGCACTGCCGTGTTTGAATCTACAAATCGTCAAGGAGGATTCATTCTCGCTGCCCAGTCAGACAAATCCATTCTGAACGTTTACAACTTCCAAAAAGTAAGTCTTTTCCATTTTCCATTGGTTTCGTTCGTTCACTATATTAGTCATAGGATCAAATTGCGCTCAAAATTGTTCTTCCAGAGAAGTTAACATGTCTTACCATCGACAAAGAGGGAGACTACTGTGCAGGAGGGACAAGTCAAGGAAGGATTTACCTGTGGGAGGTCATCTCATTCTCACCACTGGTCGGTTGCATCGACTCACTATATACAGATCTCATCAGGCATTTTGTTTAACTCCTGGGACGCACATTATCGTAGGGTGAATGTGCTGAAGTTCACAAATGACGGCTCTGCCCTCATTTCAGGAAGCGAAGACTCATCTGTCAATGTCTGGCTGGTGCAAAGGTGCCTAATTTTGTCGTTCTGCCCCTTCCCAAGTTGTAGGGCTCAGCAGTTCAACCTAGACTCCTTGACAACGACACACAAAATGATTTGCCGATGCCCTGCTTCACACTGTCTGACCATACACTACCTATCACAGATATCAAGTGCGGCGTTGGTGCCTCATTGACCTGTCGTATATTGACAGCATCTGTGGATCACTCTGTCAAGGTAAATTACGTCCTCTCAAATTTGTGGTCAAGATGAAACAAGTCTTCAGCTTTGGGACCTTTCTTCTGGCACGTTGTTGACAACTTTTCAATTCCCTCATGCTATTACCCACCTCGCTTGGGATGTGACGGAGAGAATATTTTTTGCCGCGTCTCAGGATGGTTCCATACATTGTGTGAGCCTTTTCCGTCAACGCAAAACCGATGCTGGACAGTCGATTTCTGAAGCTGTCGGAGGAGGCGGAACAAGTGAAGTCATTCGTATCGTCGAGGAAGATGCAAAATCTCAGTCATGGAAGTTGATCCAAGTAGGGTGAGCCACCACTACCTTCTTCCCATGTATCCAAGGTTCTCATCCGGAATAAGGGAGACCATCTCAGCAATGGCAATATCCCTCACTTCCACTTTCCTACTTGTGGGTACTATAGGTGGCATGATACACCTCTATGATCTTCCTTCGCATCAATTGCTCCGAACGATCTCTGCTCACAAAGGCTTTTCAATAACACACCTCACCACCCTTTTCAAGCCACTCGACCTCGTTGGGCATATATCTCTGGACCTTAAAGTTGGTAGTTTGTCTGATGCCAAGGACGCTTTACCGGCGAAACCCGTGCAGCCATTTCAGAAGATGAAAGACATCAGAACTCGTGAGGCACATGAAGTTCAAATGCTCTTGAATCCGAAACGTAACGTAAAGTCAAAACCGCTTTCAGTGGGTAGTATGGAGGTTTGATTATCCCTCTAGCCGTATCAAGACGACGCTACCGAGTATAGTCAGTCGGAATTTCTCCGAGATCACGCGTCGTTCGTCGAACCTTTAACTCGTCAGACCAGTGGTGATGTCCCGACATCTGGCGTGGAATCGATCGCCGCGAGACATCGTATATCTGAACTCTCGGCCGAGGTTACTCATCTCAGAGAACTGCTTGGGAAGGCCAAAGCTATCAATGATGGGATGTGGGATTCGGTCGTCCAGCAAATTGTGGATGGTCAGAAAGAGCAGACACAGGATGTAGAAGGAGACGATGGATTGAGGCGAAGGAAAAGGAGCAGGGGAAGCTAGTATTTGGTATCCTTTCTCATTTGGTGAATAAACTAGTAGAACCAATTGACATTGTGATATAACGAACCTTTGACAAAGTAATCTGTGATCGATGCCGGCTACGGCATCGCACGTGGCCATGATGACTGCGGGGACCGGGGAAACATGTGGGATTATTGTATTATTGTACAAGTAACAACTCCCTCTCTTCCAACTCTGACCGTATCAGTTCCAAAATGGTACGTTTGCCTTTGTCAGTCTCGTGTTTTCAGTCAATCTTAGCTCCCTGTTCAGTCTGCTTACCCCGCATATGTCATGGGTGGTCTTTGTATTGTTGGCGGTGTAACCGGCTTCGCCAGAACGCGGTCGATACCATCGCTGGTAGCTGGTGTTGGGTGAGAGTTTTTTTTTTTTTTTTTCTCCTCCTTCTCATGATCCATCCATCTACAAATTACATTGTAGTGTTGGAATGCTCTACCTTTGGAGCGCTGACGCTATTCGCAAGGGAACGCACAACGGTCTAGAGGGCGCTCTTGGTGAGATTTTTGAGTTTGGTCCTTTGTGAAAGCTTTTTTTTTTTTGCTGAAGTGACTGTAACTCTCTCTTTCACAAGGCGCCTCTGTTCTTCTGCTTCTGTCTTCGTTGCCCCGAATTACCAAAGGACCTGTACCTGTTATTCTTACAGCCTCGTCTGCTAGTGCTGCAGTGTATTATGGTAATACTCTCCGCAACCTCAGGATGTAGTT
>Ga0153986_1000020_pt1 | contig 40003 bp, 49 predicted proteins | sample TSGA070MetaG_FD_104724 | JGI IMG/M metagenome (GOLD analysis project Ga0153986, IMG submission 104724) | Attine ant fungus gardens microbial communities from Georgia, USA - TSGA070 MetaG | ecosystem: Host-associated > Fungi > Mycelium > Unclassified | place: USA: Georgia, Alexander Wildlife... | reverse complement strand
TCACGCGTACTTGCCACCACTTCTGTAATTAATTGCGATTACCGCTGCATCCGAGACCGGCAACAAGTCTGTCGAATTGTGTACTGTTTCTACAAGACAAACGGCGAAACATGGAGGTGAAACGTGCGAAAAAAAGAAATTTGCAATAGGAATCGGGACGCGCTTCCTCCTATGACCCTACAGCAACCGTAGCCATTCATTCAACATGTTTCATCTCGCTTTTATTGCAAATATCGTTCTTTTCCTCATCATCCTGAGTCCCGAGCATTGTTGTCCTGACCACCCACATCATATCAGCAGAAGCATTTGGACCCTTTTTGTTCCATATCGCGGGCATATGGTGCCCTATAGCCGGGTTCAAGTGCCTAGCCACGTGGAACCTGAGGATAGAAGTGATGAATAAATGACGGGTGGATCAGCGACATAATATTGAAAGAACCGCCAAAAATAGATCTGTTGATGACAAAATTCTGACAACGATACCACAGAGAACGAATTGAAAAAACAAACGTATTCGTAGCATAAGGAGAAACCAGACTCAATCACACATCCCCAAAGCTTTTTGTGACAAAGATCGTTATTTTAGGCCCGACACATCACGCAGATTGGTCGGTTGTAGTGCATCTTGACATCAACTCATCAACTCGTCTGATGGCGACGAATGATACTCTATATGAGCGTGTCTCAGCACCCCTCACAATCCTCTTTCATCAATTTTGTGATGGATTTGTTGTTGGATACCTCATTTGGTCGTTTCTCGTAAAATGTGCAATCACATACATATATCCCATGTCTGTGTTGCAAACAGACACAGAACCCAAGCTACCGGTTAGCTGGATCTGACTGCTTCACCCATCTTTCATTTTTTTTTCTTTCAGTGGCTTTACCTTGCGACATCTATACTCTATCATTCTTTGACCAGCGGCCTATCCTTTGACTTCTTCGTTCAACAAAATGGTCCATCCATTCGTTCATATCGTCACTTTGTTATTTGGAGCAGGTACCGCGTTAGCGATACCATTTCCCCTTGAGCGTCGATCAGGAACACCTACACCAATATCTGCCACTGATTTTGACAAATTCAACACTTTCACCTTCTATGCAGCAGCAGCATATTGCCCACCTGACAAGACAGAAAACTGGTCCTGTGGAGGTATGTTCATTGTCATGGACGTTCCAGCGATACGACTGATACAATCTCTGTTCCCATGTAGCCAATTGCGATGCTAACCCCAATTTTAAGCCTACAGCAAGTGGAGGAGATGGAAGTGATGTACAATTTTGGTATGTTGGTTTCGATTCAGACAAAGATGTAAGTCAACCCTTACCAAGGGAAACAAAACACTCACCAATGTGCCGGCCTCATAGGCTGTCATCGTAGCTCATCAAGGAACCGATCGACATAAGATGTATGTATTTTGTAGAGCCGGTATGACCCTCCTCACCTCCCACATAGTCAACCACTTCTCACCGATGCTAAATTCATCCCTGAGGGACTCGATGGAAACCTTTTCCCTGGAATCCCGAGTGACATTCGAGTGCACAATGGTTTCAGTAGCGAACATGCGAAGTAATCGGCGTCATACTCCATTGCTTGTGGTGCTGATAACCGCACTCTAGAACCGCTCAAGATGTGCTCGCAGCAGTCCAGCAGACCATGCAAGATAGTGGTACAAATTCAATCAACTGTGTTGGTCACTCTCTTGGTATGTCTTCCAAGATGCTCATGATTTGCTCAAATGTCCGAAATTACTTCTCAGGTGCAGCTCTGTCGGTCCTTGAAGCCATTTTCCTTCAAATCCACATTCCTAGTGCCGATATTCAGATAGTCAACCACGGGCAGCCTCGCGTAAAGCCATGTCCCTCCCTCCAAAAAAGCAGGTTTGGCTCGCTAACTACGGATGTCATAGGTCGGAAACCAAGCATTTGCAGACTTCGTTGATGCCAACCTGAAAATTACTCGCATAACAAGCCGGTGAGGATACGTACTGTATTGCAACCTTTGAGCACCATCACTCATCGTTGAAAAAAATTAACATGGACAGGAAAGACCCCGTTCCTATCATTCCTCCCAAGATCCTGGGCTTCAAGCAACCATCAGGCGAGATTCACGTTGAGGACGATGGATCGATTTTCGCTTGTCCTGGCCAGGATAACGACAACTCCCTATGTTCCACTGGCGATGTAAAGAATATTTTTGAGGCTTCCGTAGAAGATCATTTTGGTACGCAGTTATTTGATTTGAAGGGAGCGTATAGTGATGAAATGTACATCCATAGGTCCGTACGGAGAAATCAAACTGGATAGTCATTGTCAGCCTTAGGTATCTCTATGGACTTGCACACGAGCACAAGTTGTAAAACTGTAATATCGCTTTATTTAATCTAAGTGACAGCTCACCTTTCCTCGAGAACACCAATCCTTTGACACGAGTCCCCTTCGGATTATCAGCACTCCTATTCAAAGCTCAATTGAATCTTTAGATCAAAAAAAAGCTAGGGTCATAGTTTTTCTCACTGTCAAGCAGTAAAAACAAACTCCAACAAGAGTCCATGATAAATCATTCAGGCAGAACGTTCAATTTTTGATGAATTTTTGATGGCCTTGTGATAATCATTGACTTCATGATTCCAAGTTTAATTATAATCAATACAACAGGTGACTTTTTCATTCCAGGTTAGGAAGAGGGTAAAAAAACTCGGGTGGCATGTGAGAACAGCCCCTTAGCTTCGTTGTCCGATATCGGACTGTGACCTACTAGAATAGTGATGGCTCGAACCTTCCTTTCCGTCATGCGGGGAAGGGTAAAAAGGGTTAGAAATTGGGGGATTGTTATAATTGTGTAAAGGTATTGGTATGTGAGTGTCTTGACGATCGAATCTTGGGCCAGGCGGGTACGAAGAGGGAAACGGGGGTAAAGCGGGAGAAGGCTGATGGCTAGGATGCTGTTCTTGAGGGGAATTTTGGGATTGAGAGGGACTGATTAGGTGAGATGGGAGTGACGATGGGTGGTATCCAGGGTTGGGAACCTGGGATGGGAGTGGATTCGCAAGCATCACGTCGAGAAGAAGACTTGAGAGTGAAAAAAAAAGAAAAAGAAAAAAAGAGTTCTGATCAAGAGCCGATTACGACGACCACGGGCGACTCACTCGTTTTCTTCTTGGATTTTTCGTAGTTTTGTATCAGCTAGTTCAAGGTCCTGCAGCAACGCTTTTCTGACCTGTCCATCCATTTTTTAAAAAAGGACCACAAAAAGATCGAGCCTCAAGACACACTGCATTGGCTCTTTCAAATCGTCCTCGCATTGCTTGATATCTTTCTCCGCAGTTAATTAGTTAATTGTGAATTGAATACAAAATGACCAAGAGAGGAAATACTAGATCCTCACTTGTCTTTATATCGAGTGTTCTTATACACCGAACTCGCCTTTCAAGCCCGCAAAGAGGGAATTACTGAAGAATGTCGAAGGAGGATTGAAAGTTTAATGGACATACCTTGCCTCTACTGTCTCGTTCAGCCCGAGAAGATCTCATTGGACCACTATGGGGTGTAATGGCAGGGATCTCCATGTTTGTAAGGATTTTCAAGCCGAACCACAGGTTAAGTGAATAAAAACTACCGTACTGAATCGTGAACACAGCGGACTCGAGGGGATTTGTTTCAACCAGATAGGAGCGATACACACGAGGCAAGATGTCACACGTCACACTTCGTTACTGATGGCGAACTGAGTGGCAACGTTAACGGTCTCCAACAGTTCCCTCGGGTGGAGCCAGGGCACTTCCTGAGGATCACATTTACAGAGAAATTCATAGCGATTTCCACACTTGCAATACTTTCGCTGACGATGCCGAAGAATTTGTATCCAATACTCCGGCATATTCCCGAAATAGACACAGCGAAGGGCCACGATAGACACTGTGCTATCCCAGATGCTGTGACAGTGCAACTCAGTCCCCAACATGGCAGGAAAGTGATGTCTCAAAAAATCACTCGATCGTGATGCTGTCCGAAGAAACAAGATCATGGTGACAAAAACCGTGAATAATGCAACTCTGGCTGACTCCCAACTGTTCCAGGACCCGAAATCAACCAACAGACTCATTACCTGGTCCTGCAAAGGGTGAAAGAGAATGGAACACAAAGGACGTGTCATCTAGCTTCAAAACGCCGAGGATGGGCAGGAGAAGATTTTGTAGCTTTCCGCATTTAGGAGTGCAAATAAAAGATGGGAAGAGTGACTGGGACCTGGGTCAAAACAAGTAGAATACCCGCGACTGATGCTGTCCCCGTCATCTAGCCATCTTCTACTGTCATAGTGGTTGACTTTGACAATCGGCAGAAAGCGGTCCATTTTCTGATATGACCGAAGTGTCTGGGGGCTCTAGAACGACCACCTCAAGTCACAACTTGAATCCTCGGAGATATACTGGCTACGGAAGAAGAAGCTCTTGTATGTTCATTGTGTCCCTGAAGAAAATGGATCCATCAACTCAGTCTTTTGGGAGACGAGAAAGCGTGGATTCAGCCAGACCACCTGACCTATTGATTCTTATGTCGCGCGTGGGACAACATCATGCTGTCATCTACTAATCCAGCTGGGGAAAAAGAGCTCTCTCTCGTTAAAAACAAATAAAAAACATTGTTCGGCCGTCCTTTTTTGGTTCGATTTTGGAGGTTTTTTTTCTAGGGAAACCTGTAGATGGCGAGGTAAACTGAAAGGACCGAGCAGTCACTGCAAAAAGATGGCTGGGATGGCGATATCAGTGGGGCAAGAAGGAGTTATCAGGAAGGGTGAGGTGATGCGTTATCCGATTAGTGTCGGCGAGGACCGTGAAACAACAAGTTTGACTTGGCGTGTGCTCATTACTATTTTTGGCATGAGTGAAATTTCAAGACATCTAGATGAGGCATGGATCTCATGAGCCCTCTGACACTGTGTAATGCATAGTATTCAACATGGTGAAGCGCAGACCAAGACATTTCAGGTTTAGTAACCGAGGCTTTTTTAAAACCTCTTGAGCTGTGACACTTGTCAGATGCAAATCAACGACGGTGACGTCATTGTCACTCGACTGTTTGCTCTTCGTATGCATCCTATTTCAGCACGTGTGTTACACACTCCACTGAAGGGACAGGAACTAGCGAGAAGCCCAGTGCACAATGTCATGTCCATTTTCCCATGGGCTGGTCTGTATTTGGATGAGATAGAAGGATGCCATGCGGCGACCGCGGTGTCAGCCAGTGGACTCCTCTGGTGTATGCGCCTTGGATAAATGAACAATGCAGACTGTCATGCCGGAAGGACAGCTGACCCGAGGCATGTACGCGCAAATAAGATGACTATCACGTCCGCTCTCAAGAATGATCTCTGTGGTGATGGCTTATCAATCAGGTTGTCTCTATTTGGTGAGTGATTTGATCTTCAGGGGGAGGTATAGCACATTAAAATATATTTGTGATATATTTGTGTCGATCCCTGAGACGGACGACCCCCATCAATTACGGGCCGATCGTGTTTGGCGGTGTAGACGGCGTTTGCGTGGTTGGATCTCAGATGGAATAAAAAACAGGTCTGCGGGGAATAATCCACCAATAATCCACCAATGGACTCATACCACCACCTCCCCCAGTGCGACTATCTCTCTTCTCCCGACTCTGCCCTCTTTGAGCGCAGCCAGCCACTGTTCCCCGTACAGCACACCCCCCCCACCGACACCTCCCTCTTCGTCTCCCCTCTAGTCAACTTCTCCGGCGACAACCATGCCTGCGCCACAACCTCCTCCACCCCGTTAGCCCCGTCCTCCGTTTCAGCCCCTATCCCCGGCCCCAGCAAGCCCTCTGCTCTCAGAAAGCCCCCCACCAGCAACTTCGTTACAAAGCTCTTCAAGTCAGTCCCTTTTTTCTAATTTTAACCTTCCACAAGCGTCTCTAATGTACGTTCTTGAGTATGATCGACGACCCAAAGGCTGCAAGGTTTATTGTCTGGAATGAAACTGGCATGTCCTTCACCGTCTCCAATATCGGCGAGTTCAGTAGAACTATCCTTGGCTCCCATTTCAAGCACAACAATGTAAGTTTCATCCGCTGCCTCGTGGCCGCTCCATCCTCACCTCCCCTAGTTCTCTAGTTTTGTACGTCAACTCAATATGTATGGCTTCCGTAAGGTCAACCGCGTACGTATCTTTTGTCTTGCCGCGCACATCACTATTCACTGTCAGTTAGCCCTCTCGTGGTCAGCGCACCTCCACCCGCGCTCAAGTTTGGGAGTTTTCCCACTATTCGTTTGTCCGTGGCCGCCCTGATCTTCTCGATGGTATTAAACGAAAAGCACAGGAACAAGATCCTGACATCAAGCACCGTGTGGAACTCCCCGGCGAGGTAAATCTCCTTGATAGCATTTGACTTCATGCTACCGTTCTGACCTTGTCTTTCCATCAGGTCGCCGCACAGATAGACGCCGTCCGCAGTGACTACCAAGATCTCTGGGAACGCTTTTGTCTCGAACGCAGGAATAACGAACGTCTTTCCTGCATCGTCCACAGATTATGGGACGTCGTGCACCAGGCTTTTCCTGCATCCAGTAAGACGATCCTCTTTCTTTTTCTCCTTGGCTGACTCCCACCAGTACCCCCGTCCCCAAACGATATCTTTGGATCCGTCTTGACGACGAATCCCAATATCTACGACAATTCCCCGACTTCGGCGCCAGCAAATAACCCCCCGCCACTCCCTGTCAATTTCGATCCGTCCTTGCATTCTGTATTGAGTCCAACTCCCGGCCCCAGTTCTTATCCTATTCACTCTTCGTTTCCTCGACAGCAAAATTTTCAGCATGTAGTTCACGCTTCCAGTGGTCAGGAGGCCACCTCGGCTTCACATCTGACTAACGTCAACAACAGCATGGGTTATAGAGCTTTCAAACGGCAGAGGTTATCCGTCGATCAACCGCCTGCCATGTCAATGCTGCACGGTTCAGGAGCGAACGTCAACATAAATGGGTATAATCATCCACAGCTTCATGGTCACGCCGGTCAATATGCATCCATGGTCCATTCACATCATGCATATCATGCACATCATTCGGTGGTAGATGGATCAACTATTTCGTCACCTAATACTGCCACTGCTCCTTCATCTCTTCAGGGTATCATGGTTACTGGTGGTGCACGTGCAGGACTTGGATCCAGAGTTGTAAACAGCATTGGTGGGGTCAAGCGGTCTCGGTCTCGCCGAGCCAGGAGTGACAGTGCACCCTTCGGTCCCTCTTCTTACAGTTCAAATACAGTCACTCTGGCGGGTGGCGATACATCCTCTCCTGGTGGGGTAGCTTTTGACGTTGGGCCCAGCTGGCTGACAGGGAGACCAAGGAGTGGGAGCGAGTTGGTCACGCTCAATCAATCAGGTATCGGCCTCGGAAGGAGTATGGGTAACATGACTGTTATGGCTAATCTCGACGGACCAAGTCTGAATACCGCTAATCAGTCTCTTCTACCAGGACCACATGATCTAGATGCAATGAACAATTCATAAGTTGTATCGAATATGAAGTCAGTTGTGCCAGTGATGATTAGTTCCGAATTGCTGATTATCCCTGCTCCTTTGTTCATGTAGACATGCGACGGGGCTGTCAAATTTTTCCTGGGCCACCTCTCTCCATACTTCACTTGACTGATATTATCCGCCTCCTCGTGCACATATACCTGACTCTACTGCGCGTGTATTCCCTCCCCCCCCCATCCTAGGTTCCGGGCATTTCCAGTTTTCCAATTCATTTCTATATCATTATTTTTCCCATTGCATATACCCGTTGCGCAACTTGTGTCTGTTGTCCTGATCTTTGTATACCCTCGGTGTCTGTGCTTTCTACATTTTTTTTCATCCTTTGGATTCTTTCTTTTACTTGATTCGATCGTTGCAATCTTTCACCGCCGGGCCATTTCATTTGGAATTCTTTCTTCTTATTCATGTACACATAAGATTTTTTTTTCGTTGTAGGCGGATGTCTCATCTCGGATCAATCTCTCGAATGTTTTGGGCGTGATTTTACCATCCTATCTGGCATTTATTTTTGCTTTGGCATTCATGTGTTTGAATCAAAAAATTGCAGATCTTTTCATGTACATAGACAGTATACGCATACAAATGAAGCATTGTTTTTCAAAAGAACCTTTCCGACGTAGGAAGGAAGGAACTCGGCTATTAGTTATTCAAGTTGGACAGCAAACGGATCATCATTTGAGTCAGTCTTCCTTTCGTATTCCAGGATTTCGGCAGTAAGCTCGGCAACATCCGCCCCATATTCTTCTTCGATCAATGCGAAGATCCCATCTGTACCTGCACTCACACCAGAAGTAGTCCACAATTTCACTGTGTGCATGTGTTCCGGTCCACTTCCTCCGTTGAAATCCGCACTTAAAGGTAAAGGGAGATCCGTCCTAACCCATCTTGCTTTAGGTTCCCAAATTACATGCTCCAATTCTTCTTTGGTACGTCGGAAACTGTTTTTGTTGGTAGTAGCGTGTACACCATCTAGTGTACCTTTCTTCCCACCAAATAATCGAGATCTGCCAAGGAGGACGGAACCTGTGCATACAGTAAAGATGCCTTTGAGGTTTTTGACACTAACAGGAGAGGAGAAGAAATTGTTTAGGTAGGAAACGAGAGGTTTCCAACCTGATTCGTCGGTACTGTTATCGGTGCCGACATTGGATTGAGTGCCCAAACCACCGGGGATGAAGAGGATGTCGATAGGCTGAGAAGGAGGTGAGGTATAGGTATGCGTTGGACAAATTTTTTGCTCGAATGGGACAAAGTCATGACTATCGTGATGAGGAGTTGGGAAGGTGGAAACAGGAGCAAGGGTTGTGGAGAGAATGGAAAGACGAAGAGGAAGAGAAGGGTATTGACGTTTGATTGTATTGAGAGCATCAAAAGGACCAAAAACGTCAAGTGCTTGAAAAGAGGGGAAGAGGAGAAGAGCAAAGTGAAGAGGGACGTTGGCTGTTTTTGTTCGAAAAGGTAAGGAGGAGGGGGTGAGTGAGTCGGATTAGAATTGAGTCAAGTTAGTTGGTAGGTGAAGTGTAAGTGTGCTTTTGCTTACATGCTGGTTTGGCGAGACTTGTCATGTTTTTTTTCGATTGATTTGATTTGTGTTGGTTGGTGTATTGAGAAAGGCGGTTATCGATGGATAGAAGAGTGATGCATGTGAATATGTATGCTAATTATACCCAAGTTGGCTTCATCGATGGCCTATGAGAAAAGGCTAGAGTCATTCCGACGACTTGCTCGGTTGGTTTGTTATAACTTGACTTGTTTGTAATTTGTGACTGTACATTTCCAGGATAAGCGTTTCAGGGAGTGAAGTTCGATACCGAGTTCTATCTGATAAATCATTATTACCTAATGTGGCAAACACGATACTGTACATCAAAAAATAGTAGGCATCCAAAAATTTAATACTACAATCAATGATTGATTACACGGAGTTCGACGACAGGCCGAATAATGAAATAATAGCTAATCTACATTCAGAATTTAATGGTAACGTGTACTATATTTTCTCGGCTGACCCCATTAATCTTGGTTGTCTCTATTAGCGGCCTTGTCATCAAGAATCAAATCCACCAAACCTCGTGAGTGTGTAACAAGTTGCCTAGTCACTGCCAAGTACCCTCTCTACCTTTCCTAGAGGCTACGAGATTCTCTCTCTCCAAAATCTATTTTTTTCCACTAGTCTGCAATTAAATCATTATGTTTCTTTGGTGACTCCTTGTTGGTTACTACTTGGCATGAAAGACCTATTTCCCCTTAGTTCCATTATCAGAATCATTCTTTGCATAGTAAATCATATTATGTAATTTCAGTGGACAATCCCGGCCTGATCAGCTCTGGAATCTACAATATGAGATAGAACGATGTCCAGCACACTTAAAATTTTTGTTGTCTCACCTGATGTCCGCGCAGAACGACGAATTGAACCCCACTGGACTGTCCAGCTGCTCAAGGTGTGGGTTTGTTTTCATTATATAAACTAGCCATTGACACCATTCCCACAAAGGATAAGCTTGAAGTCATCACGGGAATTCCAGCGCAAAATCAACTTATTTTTCTCCTCGATTCGGAGAGTAGTACTGTTCCTCTTGCTCAATTGACTGATCACTCGAGGGAACTTTCACAATATGGATTACGCGATTGGCAAGTTCTCAAGGTCAGGAAATACGCCCTTACGGCGCCAAATGAGGCTGATCAAATCAGGTTGAGGATTCTAACCCATCAGCATCGTTTACTGGTCGACTTTCGGATGTCTCCCAGGTAGAAAAATTTGAACTGAGCTACACAGAGTATGCGAAGCGTCAAGGTACAAGAATTAAATGACATGATCTGCTGGTTACTGAGACACATGATAGACAGCATACTTGCATACAAAATGAGGAACAAAGTAGGCAGATTTGCGGATGCAGAGGAAAAGGAGGATTTATCACCGCTACGAACGATTAATATTTCGATTGGAGAGCGGTGCGAAATTGAGTCAGCGGAACCAGGTTTGAGAAAACGTGGGACAGTCCAGTTCGTGGGTCAGACGAAATTTGGAAAAGGTACATGGATAGGCATCGAGTATGACGAGCCCTTTGGAAAAAATGACGGATCGTAAGTATCTTATTTCTCTGGGTGTCTGTTTGGGTGCTGATTCTCAGACAAACAGAGTACAAGGCGAACATTACTTTGATTGTCAACAGAACTACGGCATATTCGTGCGACCTGAAAAAGTAACAGTAGGTGACTTTCCTGTGGAAGCGATCAACTTGGACGAGGACGAAGAGATGTAGCAAGACAATGGCTGTCATTTGCAATGTCCTTCAGCACCATACGCTTCCACACATATATCAGGACCCTTGTATATGCCTCAACCCTGCTGCTTTTTGGGCCTAGGATAGCATCTCAATATCAGCATTAGTATTAATTTGCTTGTTGCGGTATATAAATCTAGAATCATCATGAAGTGCCATGAAGTGCACGTGGTATAACAAGTATAACAAGTTTGGTTTTGGTTTGGTTTTGTTGGTATATCAGGACGCGTGTTCCTTTAACCCAGAACTTATTCCACAACAATTACCACTACTATGGCTGATCCCAGCGGTGCCCCTCCCCAGCCTGGTCCAGATGATACTTCAACCGCAATTCTTAGGCCAAAGAAGTCGTGCGTAATGCATCAAATTCTTAGATATTAGACATCAATTGTAATCGAACTTTTACAGTCCAAATCGTCTCATCGTAGACGAGGCTACAAATGATGATAACTCTGGTAAGCTCAGGTTGACTCGATTGAAGCTGGAGATCTCATAATGTGCTCCAGTTGCAACTCTCAACCCAGGAACAATGGAAACCCTTGGTCTTTTCCGTGGAGATACTATCATTGTTCGGTTCGTACTTACACGACTTGAGTACTTATAGCTGTCGCTGATAATTTTCACTTTCTCAGAGGAAAGAAGAGGAGGGATACTGTTCTTATCTGCTTGAGCTCTGATGATGTCGAGGATGGCCGGATTCAAATGAACAAGGTTGCTCGCAATAATCTCCGCGTTAAACTCGGTGATCTCGTCAATGTACATCAATGTCTCGATATCAAATACGGTAAACGTGTTCATATCCTTCCTTTCGACGACTCTATCGAAGGTCTCAGCGGGAATATTTTTGATGTCTACCTAAAACCTTACTTCCTTGAAGGTACACATAATCAGATTTGTAGTTTCTAATGAACTGACATACTGGCATCTTAGCTTACCGACCCGTTCGCAAAGGCGATACTTTTCTCGTCCGTGGTGGTATGCGTACCGTCGAGTTCAAGGTCATCGAGACCGACCCAGCAGAATTCTGTATAGTTGCTCAGGACACCGTCATCCATACCGGTGAGTGTTTTTGTCTACTCTATTCACTCTCTGACCTTATGTTATAGAGGGAGATCCTGTCAAACGTGAAGACGAAGAATCAAATCTTGCCGATGTTGGCTATGATGACATTGGTGGCTGTCGAAAACAGATGGCTCAGATTCGTGAACTTGTCGAATTACCCCTTCGCCACCCACAGCTCTTCAAATCAATCGGTATCAAACCCCCTCGTGGTCTCCTGTTGTTCGGTCCCCCCGGTACTGGAAAAACATTGATGGCTCGCGCTGTTGCAAATGAAACTGGCGCTTTTTTCTTCTTGATTAACGGACCTGAAATCATGAGTAAGATGGCCGGTGAATCAGAGAGCAACCTACGGAAGGCATTCGAAGAAGCTGAAAAAAATTCACCCGCTATCATTTTCATTGACGAAATTGACTCAATTGCACCCAAGCGTGAAAAAGTATGTAATTTCCTTTCGTATGCGTGATTATGAAACTGATGTTCGTTGTTTAGACTAACGGTGAAGTCGAACGTCGGGTTGTGTCTCAACTCCTTACTCTCATGGATGGTCTCAAGGCTCGCTCCAATGTCGTTGTGATGGCTGCTACCAACAGGCCCAACTCTATTGATCCCGCCCTTCGACGATTTGGTCGCTTCGATCGTGAGATCGATATTGGTATACCTGATCCTACTGGCCGTCTGGAAATTCTCCGAATTCATACAAAGAACATGAAGTTAGCTGAGGATGTTGATCTTGAGAAGGTATGTAGTTGTCATCTATGTTCTAAATTTTGGATTCCATTGGTTCGTCTTAGATTGCGAGTGATACTCATGGTTATGTCGGCTCCGATATTGCTTCGCTATGTTCAGAAGCTGCCATGCAACAGATCCGTGAAAAGATGGACTTGATCGATCTTGATGAAGACACCATTGATGCAGAAGTTCTTGACTCTCTCGGAGTCACAATGGAGAACTTCCGATTTGCTCTTGGAACTTCGAATCCTTCCGCTCTCCGCGAAACTGTCGTCGAGGTCCCCACTGTCACTTGGGACGATATCGGTGGTTTGGACAAGGTCAAATTGGAGCTCCAGGAGACAGTCCAATATCCTGTCGAGCACCCCGAGAAGTTCCTCAAATATGGAATGTCGCCGTCAAAGGGTGTCCTGTTCTACGGACCTCCTGGCACTGGTAAGACATTGCTTGCGAAGGCTATTGCCAACGAGTGTAATGCCAACTTCATTAGCATCAAGGTATGTGGCTCTGAGCTTCCTTGTGATTAGCCTAATGTTCACGAATGATTAGGGGCCTGAACTACTCACCATGTGGTTCGGTGAATCAGAAGCTAACGTTCGCGACGTTTTCGACAAAGCTCGTGCTGCTGCTCCTTGTGTTATGTTTTTCGATGAGTTGGATTCCATTGCGAAGGCTCGTGGGGGTTCGTCGGGTGACGCTGGAGGCGCCGGTGATCGTGTGTTGAACCAGATTCTCACGGAGATGGACGGCATGAATCAGAAGAAGAATGTCTTCATCATCGGAGCTACTAACAGACCAGATCAAATTGACCCTGCCCTCCTTCGTCCTGGTCGTCTTGATCAGCTCATTTACATTCCTCTTCCTGACGAGAACTCACGCGTCTCAATCTTGCAAGCATGTCTCAAGAAGTCGCCGGTATCACCGGACGTTGACCTCACGTTCTTGGCCAAAATGACCCACGGATTTTCTGGTGCTGATTTGACGGAAATATGCCAACGATCGGCTAAACTTGCGATCCGTGAGTCGATTGAGGCTGATATCCGGGTCAAAAGGGAGAGAACTGCTCGTGAAGAGGCTGGAGAAGTGGTCATGGATGAAGAGGAGGAAGATCCCGTTCCTATGATCACGAGGTTCGTCACGACCTGACTGTTCTATCGTGGCATGTTACTGATTGTTCCTATAGGGAGCACTTTGAAGAGGCAATGAAGTTTGCTCGGCGTTCTGTTCAAGACTCGGACATCAGGCGATACGAGATGTTTTCCCAGGTAAGCTGGTTCTATGGGCTTTCAAGTATGAAGCCAGTACTTACAACTATTGATTTTTTTAGAATCTGCAACAAACGCGTGGTTTTGGTAACAACTTCAGGTTCCCCGAAACTGGCCAGCCATCAACGGGGGGAGCATCATCGGCCCCTGGCAATGCTGGCTTCCAAGAAGAGGCAGATGACGATCTGTACGCGTAGTTTCTGGCTTGTAGTCTATCTTCCCTTTGCTGCCATTGTTTTGTGTATAGTATATCAAGGGCCTCAGCATGAGTAATAGATGGCATTCGTCGCCAATTAACAAACTTCCCACCACTCGATCTTGTTCATAAGCTGTGAATGGTCTTTTTTTAAAGATCATCAGTTTATTACACGGGTCGCGGTGGAAGACCGTGGTAGCTGTGAATGGTTGGTTATTCCTCGAGAGTGAAATTGATTTGATTAAGATAATAGTTATTTCCATATGGGTCGTGTAAGCTGACTATGCAGATTCCAGGAAAACCATTGTTCAAATAATCATACAATCATACAAGGATGCAGTGAAGCTTCCTTTGACCTCAGTAGGCTCGGAAGGGAAGCGGAAAGTGTATACTGGCAAGTAAGGCCATTTGATAGAGGTGGAGGGGACAGCCATAAAATCATAACGAAAATCATAACGAAGGAGTACCCAGTGAAAGCCGGAGACCCTGTATCACTAATTGTAGGTCGTGAAGGAAAAAATGGCCGTTACCAGTCTTGGATGCACACAATGGATGGTAGCAAATCTTCAGTAGATTATACTGGAAGCCCATGCATGGTCATTAATGGGTCACTTTCCTGAGTATATAGACCTCAATGAGTACATAATTGTAGAGATGAACTGAATGCATGGCCTGGACAGGATCGAATATCACCGCTTCCTGGAGTGCTTGACTTATATACTGTTGAGAACCTGCGAATAACACAACAAATTTTTGATGGTGATGGTGTTGACTTGGTTCTGGTCCTATTTCACCCTCAAGATGGCCACAAAATCCGCAGCCTCTCCTCATTCATCTACTAGTTCATTGCGGACGCATCTTTCACCTGGTATTGAGTATGTATTTCCATGAACTATAAATTTGATGACGGAACTGACATCGTTAGTTTTGTGCCGACGAACATACCGAGGAAGAGGAGGTTGCAGATACTAGCTGTTGCGTTATGGTCGTGTGTGATCATTCTGATGATTTGTCTATTCTTTTGTCTCTGGTACGTCCATATGACTTGGTTCCAGCGGGTGCTAGGCCTCCTCTTGTTTTAGTCTGAGCTTGCATTTTGCTTACTTATCATGGCTACAGTTCATTTCCACAGTTATGGCCATTCCTTTTGATATACTGGATATGGATCAATTATCTTGATACGGCTCCCGAGAGAGGACAAAGGACTCAGCAGTGGGCGAGGAGGAACAAGTTCTGGATGTACTTCGCAGAATATTACCCTATCTCGTGAGTTTCTTTTTCTGTATGTACTAAATCTCTGAGTGAGCTTGCTATTAGCCTTATCAAGGTTCGTCTCCTGCAAGCAGACATTTTTTTTTGTTCATACCTTGAGCGTATCCAGGAAATGGATTTGCCTCCGGACCGGCCGTATGTATTTGGATACCATCCCCATGGTGCGCTGCGGCAGAAGAATGTTTGCATTTGTCCCCAACTCACCTCATAATACAGGCATCATAGGCATGTATGTAAGTCCTTATTCCAAATGGGTAAAGCACTGACTCGAAATGCCAAGGGGGGCGTTAGCAACCTTCGCAACAGAAGGTGCGATTTTATTCCACTTCCGATTAAAGTGATATCATTTTCTTTGTAATAGCGACGGGTTTCTCGGAACTGTTCCCTGGCATCACGCCACACCTTCTAACGCTCGCTAGCAACTTCAAAATTCCATTCTATCGTGACTTGCTAATGGCTATGGGGATATACAGTGTCAGCAAGGCATCGTGTTCAAACATTTTGAAGGCAGGACCTGGGTCGTCAATAACGATTGTCGTAGGAGGCGCAACAGAAAGTTTAAGTGCACATCCTGGGACTGTTAATTTAACTTTAAGAAAACGGTGTGTTCTTGCCTTTTGTGAAGAATAACTGGCAGACTGATCGGATATCGATTAGATTAGGATTTATCAAGATAGCTATCCAGCATGGGTAGGTTTTGGCCTTACTCTTGAGTCCACAAACATTGATCGGTCACTGATCGGCGTTCGACTTTAGAGCTGATTTAGTACCCGTGTTCTCATTTGGAGAGAATGATGTACGTTTTAAATTCGCCACCGGGAATCAAGGGAAGTCATTCTTCTCAATCTAGATATACGAGCAGATGCCAAATGAGAAAGGTACAACTGTATATACCCTTCAAAAGAAATTCCAATCGATATTCGGCTTCACGCTGCCACTGTTCCACGGTCGTGGACTGCTCAATTGTGCGATTCCGCTGTCAAATATATAAGGGTCGTCATCCTGACCGAACCTGCCAGACAACCTCGGATTATTGCCCTATCGACGACGAATTGTTGTTGTTAGTGAGTGCTAGGTCCTGTTTTCGCCTTTAACAGGCGAATTGAACAATTGTAGTTGGAAAACCTATATCTGTGAAACAACATGACAAACCGACGACAGAAGAAGTTCGTGCAATACAAGAGCAATATATCGCTCAACTTACTCGGTACAGTTACCCATTATTCAACCTTTCATTGACTCATGTGAGCGCTTGTACAGTATTTGGGATACCTACAAAAACGAGCATGCGAAAACGCGTCTAAGAGAGTTACAGATTGTGGATTGAGTCCCTTGCAGTCTTTGCAAATTCCCCATTTTGCCAACGTGATCCCACTCTTTTTTTCTGGTTGTTTACTGACTTGAACAACTGAATATGACAGAGTCCACCTCCCAGTCTCTGAAACACTTTTGATAGATTTCTCTATAGCCGCTGGTATTCTTGAACTGGTGCACCTTCTTCTGACTTGTCTTCAGTTCCGAGTCCCAATCACATTATGGATTCGAGCTCTTCCTGGTTTTTCGACTTCCAATCGATCAAATGAGAAGTCGGACATATTTTTTACATATATCCTACACTGCAAGATCTTTGAAATTCACTTGACAAATTTCGGGTGGCATTTTGTAGCGAGAGACAATGGTTCCCCCTCCCCGATTCAAATTGATCTTGTTCTACGCCATGGCCGGCTCTGAGCTATACAGGGGCTATTGAATGTGTTATGAGTTGCCGAGTCTTGCCATACGTGGACTAGAAGAACTGGAATTGACATATTAAACAAGTCAGGAGACACAACCAAAACTCTATACTCGAGTGTTCGCTCTCCTTCAAAGTACCATCACCTTCTACCGCTCCTGTGTGGCTGTTTGTCTTGTAACAAGAGGCACACATAAATTGCGTTAGGAGACCATGATTTGCCCTCATGTCATCAAGAGGTATGGGATATCCAGCACGCATCCGACCGTTCTTGATACTGGATGGTGATTTGCTTGTTTGAATCAAATCCAAATGATTGGACGAGCGAAACTATCAAGAATGAGGATATAGTCGACGGCTGAGTGCTACCGCAAGGCTGAACTTATCGAGATTCATCAAAGATCCTAAACTTTTCGTTCTTGAAACACAGAATTCGATCTTCCTGGGAGTCTATCGTATCTGACCACAAAGTTGAAATTGAGTACTCATGAGACCCAAGATAAGCTGGTCAAAGAAAATATTCTAGTTATTTATATAATTTGATAGATAGCTTGTACTATGTACAATTGTCAAATCAAGGATGGTTGTCGATTCTCAAACAAGGAACTGTGATAATTCAAAGGTCTATGAAGGTGAAATGAAAGTGGTGTAGATCGTAGCGGTGGGATTTAAAAGTAGTAAATGAATGTAGGGAAGCATGCATGCAGAAGAAAAAGATGCCACAAATAACTGTGCATGAGTTCCCAGTGGCCATTATAGCTGCGTCGCAAAGGATGGACGAACTCCGCGGAGCTGTTTGCGAGAAGATGGGACACGACAAACAGGGCAACGGCGCTGATTTGCGAGTGCTTCGATGATGCACCTGTGGTTCATGAAAAAAATCATCAATCGGTCCGTATAAGAAGTCTATGTTTGTTACCTGTCGCAAAATAAGTGCCCACACACAGTGACAACACCTTGTTGGGGGAATTCACGGCAGAGTGGACAGATAAGTTGTGTGCTCGGCAAATCCAATCGTTCTTCGACACCATCCGGCCTTTGCCGCTGTGCAGGCCAACCAGCATATACATAACCTGATTCCGCTATATCACCAGAGACGAGAAGGGTATGTTCACATAGCATACTCTTATCTTCCATTGAAGCACCAGAAAGAAGTCGTGATCCTGATCGCATAGCACAGCCATTCCCAATCTTGAGCCTGTTCAAAGCAAAAATGCCACGAGAGTTGATATGAGCTACGACTGAGCTGTCGTCTATATTGACATCATCTCCAATCTGAGCAAGGATATAAGCAGAGCTCGACTGCATACACTGAACACCGACTCACTTCTACCAGGTCAGGTTCCGTCATCAGCCCGCTTACTCCTCCGGCAAAGAGGGCACAGTTTTTCCCGATGGTTGCACCGAGTGCACGATAGAACCAAACAATATAAGCTGAGCCGTTAATATAGCCAAGAATGCCTCCAGCGCCAAAGCCTTTGTATAGAAGCCGGCATAGTGAAAGATGAAGTTGCCAGCGTTGACAGTAGTCGCTTTTGTCCCATTCATACCGCCCTTCGCGACGTTCACCAATGACGAGCCATTTCGTCGCAATAGCCCATAAAATGACTAAAAAGGCTTGCAGGTTAAGCACGATAATGAAACAGACGACAATGAGCCCGTAGAGAACACCTTCACGGTACCAGGCGGGTCGAAATATATTTTGATGGCCGAGTGTAAGGTGGAGATGACGAAGGAGTACAGCAGCAGTGACGGGGCCGATTGACCAATAAGCAGCAGAGACGGCCGCGATTGTGATGTTGGAGGTGACGATGAGCCAATATGGGAATACCCAATAATTCGCTTTGCCTTCATAAAATGCACGACCAAATGGACTGCTCTTGATGTTCTTTTCATCAAACTCCTTCTCGCCTCTTCCAAAACAGATAGGTTCGCCATTATCTGACCGATGGGTGAATAAATAAGTGATGTTTGGCAGGATCACGCATACCGCATCCCATCCAAGTTGATCCGTCCTCGTAAACTGTATCCCGCTTTCCGAGAGCACCAGATCCCATTACTGTGCGCTGTCCAACGTGACATCCTGGAAGTAGAACAACTCTATCTGCAATCATTGCTGAAGTACAGTTAGTTAAGGAAAAAATTGTACCGGACAGTCACACACCTCCACTGCTAATGACGACCTTCTTGCAACCTAAACGATCATTCGTAATGACCTCGGAACGAGAACCAAACACGACATCATCTCCAATCTCGAGAAGCTCAGGATCCTCACAAACAATACCAGATCCCGGCCAATAGATACGTTTCCCGATTTTGGCTCCCATAGCGCGATAGATAACCTGCGATCAACTTAGAATAACCGGGCTACCTCCGGAGTATAAACTTACAGAAGTCATCTCATAGTGGGGACCAAGGATGGCAAATACCTTATGTAAAGTATCTTGGCCAAGAAGCAAGTTCGCCACATGTCGTCGTAAAAGCATCATTTGAGTATAATTTTCCGCTGCACAACCTCTATTGAGTCCAAGTAGGCGCTTGGCGACGATACCAAGGACGAGCTGAATCATAGGTTGACAAATTGCCCGGACAACACGAGATAGGGCATGATAGGCGATCCGTCGAGGGTCTGCGAACCACCATACTACTGCCTGCAAGGCATTAAGACCAACAGACGAGAACTGCACCTCTTTTATCATAAGCCAGAGACAGAAGAACCAAGGTATATCTGAAGAATGGTCAGCGACAAGTCATTCTGAAGCAAAGTCTTGATTTTACACGAAATTCCGAGCACAAGAATGATGATAGGTCCGCCAAGGAGTAATTGGAGCAACCAATGAGGCTTGGGACAGAGACTGCGGTTATATGCGGCATAAGACTTGGATGTAGGTTGATCGTGAGAGGAGGTGTGAGGGCCATAGACCGTACTGTCTGATATGCAGGCGCCAGGGGCGATGCTTGTATAGGTGTTGATTACAACGCATCTACCAAGCGTAATACTCTGAAGGCGGAAAAACCCCTCTCGTTCTACACAGAATGGCCTTATATGGGATCTATCAATCCGACATCCATCATTAATCGTCAGCAGGTCGTATTCGCCAAGTTTTGCCTTGGGGTCAATCGAGACGTTGGCACCAATTTTGGCGCCCAATAGTCGATAGTATAGAATTGTCAGTAAAGGGTGCATGGAGAATATGCCCTTGCCGGAAGCACTATCGAACGTCAAGCAAGAGATCTGAGAGGAAATTATGAATATAGATAGATACATACCGAATACTTTGCTCCACTATCCAACATCGCAGGTAATACGTGGACCACCTAAGTAAGGATGAGTCGAAGTCTCATGCGGACAAAAAAAATCACGTACATGCGATAGGTTCCCTCCTTGTATTTTCCTATGACAATCCATTTGAATAGTATCGCAGTCACTGGAGCGGCAATCCTGACAGCTAATCTTGATGCCACGATAGCTGCTAGAAGCGTTCCCAGCTTGACCCAAAAGCCACCTTTGAGGAACTGCGCAACATAAGAAAGAGTTAAGAGCAAGAGTGACCCTGTGATATATCAGAGCCTGTACGGTTAGCAACATCGATGGCTTACAAGTCAATGCCGCTTTCAGTGGATAGAAAAAAAGAAGAGGTATCGATTGTACAATCAAACAGAGCGGGTGATTTTGACCACGAGCTTTCTTTTTTTCATAAACCTGGTACTCTTGGTCATAATCGTACTCGAATCCGAAGGCTGTTAAGGAAGTTGAGGCAGAAAGGTTACGAGGAGACGACTTCTCGTCAATTGAGATGAAAGAATTGCCTTTAGACGTGTCGGCATCAACAAGACAGGCCATCCCAGCAATGGTACAGTTGTTGAAGAGAGCAGAAACCCCAACCTGTGCCCCTGTTTCTTTGCGAATCTGGTATGCTAGTTTACCCAGAAGAAGAGAAGTACCTCCAAGAAGGAAGAAGTCTGACTGAGCCACTATGTTTGCGGTATCTATTGAAAGCATCTCAGCGATAAGGCCTCGTATGTGTTGCTCCGTTTTCGACATGGAAGATGCATTGAGCAGAGCCGATTTGCGCTTCGCTTCTTCGAAAGTGGCTTCACCAGATTTGAAACGCACCAGAGAGCTATGAAGAAGGTAGATATTCTCCGGTACAAGGTACCCATCAACCTCCTTGGCAATAATGGCCCTGAATTGCTTCGGATCCATGAGGCATCTCGAATCCACGCTAAGATATACTTCAACAGACCCATCCGCACATGTATTGAAGGCGAAGTCGACGACTTCATCCATTTTCTCAAGCACCCTCTCCAACTCATGAGAAGAAAGCGAAACATGGGAGCATTGAATTCTTTGCGACAGAGGTGCTTTGGGGGATGGTACCTCAGCTTCAAAGTGACGCTGGGATATAGGAATCTGATCATTGAGCTGAGGAAGTCCAAGCCGTTTTGCAAGATTGATGCGGACGGTTTTGCCAGTGCTAGATGGAGAGTTCATTGAGATTCTTCATAGATGTATGGAAATCACACACATATTTTTGGGGAGATCATCCATGTAGACAATCACTGAAGGCCATTTGGTTGGGTGAAGATGATTCCTTATTTAGTTTTCGGAGTTAATTACCCTTTTCCCTGTGAGAAGCTTAATCTCACCGAAGGCAATCTTGGAGCTGATGGATGCCTATTCTTGGGTAGCCGGGATTGCAAACCACGATTACGCCGATAGCTTCTTGTAGGACACTATGCTCTATGGAAAATGCCAGAGTACACTACATTAAGTGAGTTGATGTTCAAAAGTGTTGTCGGGGAAAGATCCGACCTTGACACGATCCCTAGCCACTGTCACAATTGCCTCCTCTATCTCGAACGGCGAAATCACTTCACCTCCTTTGTTGATAATTTCTTTTGACCGACCAGTTACGTATAAATATCTGTTCGCTTCTGTCAACCCTTGTGACTCTAGGTCCAGAATTAGAGCATACCCGTCAACGTCCATTTTTCCCATGTCTCCAGTGTCAAACCACCCTTCAGATGAAAAGCAAGAAGTGTCCAAAGGTATATTCCGATCTGGTGAGACCTCATAACCAGAAAATGTAGGGAAACCGCGGACTGCAATGGTGCCCATCTGTCCTTGGGGCAGCTCTAGTTCTATATTACTTGGGTCACGGATCGAAATTTCCGGACCACAAGCAACCCCTGAACACCCGGAACGCTCAAGTCGGTATTCTTGAGGAGGAGAAGCAATAGGCATACACCTGGGAAGCAAATACAGTAAATCTATCGTGGTCACATATAGAGAGCGCAGAATCAACATACTCCGTCATGCCATACGACGGAAGTATGGTTGCGTTTCCAAATGTTCTTCCCATTTCAATAGCCAATGACGGCAAAAGTCCTCCAGCTGCGTTACAGATCATGCGGATGCGCAAATCGCGTGCAGGATTAATATGGGTTGGCTGAGAAGCGAGGATAGCATGGTGCACCGTTGGCGCTCCATAATACCTATTCAAAACTAAGTCCCTCCTGATGTCCAAGAGACTGATTCCTCACCAAGTTGCACCAAGCTGTTGTGCTACGGTCCAAAAGTCCAGTGCATCAAACCCGCCGCAGACAATCGTGCTTCCACCAGAGAGAATGGGGGCGCACAAATTTCTTATGAAACCCCCGACATGGAAGAGGGGCATCATATTCACTGGTGACGCTCAGTTTCTTGTGCCAGTGACTGATGGTTTTTGATAATACTTACAATTAACATCACGCTCCCGCAGAGCCCAGGAGTGAACGACTGCCATGGCTCCGACAACCAACACACGAAGAGAGTAGGGGACAACCTTTTTCTTACCACTGGTTCCAGAAGTTTGAAGAACAAGCGATAAATTGTCCATAACATGAAGTTGCGACGGTTTGCTCGGGAAAATAGATTGTCTGTTCAAGCATGCCATATTAAATAGGCCAGTGGGACCGTCGGATTGAGCCTCAAATAGAACCACGTCACAACCAAGCTCTTCTTGCAACATTGCGAGCTCAAGACGCTCTATTAAATCCTTTGAGGATACGATCACCTTTATTCCCAGTCTCTTGACATCCTCACGAAGCTCGCTTGAAGTACATGAAGCATTGACTGGCGCACAAGTATGGTAACAGGCGATGGATAACATTGCAACAGCATTTAGCGGGCCGTTTGGGAGAGCCACAAGGACACGATCATTGGGGCCTATGGGTATATGCGTTGGGGAGTGGGGCAGGACAAAATTTGAGATAAATGAGCGCAAATTTTCGTGCGTAAGAACACGTCGAGAGGCATCCGGGGCAAAAATGGCAGGATTTTGAGTCGAACAAAGGCAGTCCAAGAGTGTAGTTATGTGCGGAGACCCAGCAAGGCAGTCAGCCACCCAACGGCCCAAGGCGAGTTGTTTTGGTGGCGCCGGTGAACGTAGAAAGGAAAGAGGAACCGACATGACGCAAAACCAGAGGGGTACCTTCAGAGAGGCGGGAAACACAAAGAGGGTGGGTAGTAGTAATGAAGGAGTGAGGGTATAGTTGGAGAAAAAGCTGATAAAACAACGTCGAATAAAAGGAAGAAACCAATCGATCAAGTGTAAACGTGGGATCTGAGATGACGACACGATTCTGAAACTTCTGAGACAGAACAAGTCTTCTAGCGCAGGAGTGTCATCGACCAGCTAGTGAACTCCAAATGACCATAATTTTTGACCATGCTGCCCCGTTGAATCACGGAAGTTGACATTGCCTAGCACTGCGATATAATCCCAGCAAACTCGATCTTCATACACCATTCAGATAGCTAGCTGGATATGCGTTCGCAAAGTTTGATTATACGATTCAATTCGGTAGTGTGCAAGGAGTCTAAGAGCTTTCGAGGAGGCTTAATCAGCCAGATGTTGTCTAACCTTTTATGGATGAATACCGGAATTTGTTTTGATGGAGACGAATAGATTTTCCACCGAAGACCACACAATGATTTTTTTTCCCAGGATAGCATTCAAAGACAATGGGAATCTAAAATTCGCCTTTCAATCACTTCTAAACTACCTAGTAGAGGAGCGAGTTCACGGTTTGTTTCGATGTCATTGCTGCACACTATCTAGGGGTTTTTTTATCAGACACATCTAGGGGTTATTAATCACATTTCCTCGGACCATAGAATAAGTCATATAATAAGTTTCGCACTACACTCTCCCATTCTCCCAGATTTCCACAGGAAATCACCCATTTTCTGTATATCCTTGAATGTCCATTTGATGGAAAAGGATAAGCGGCGATCCTACCAAACCCTGTGGGCCTCTTCAGAAGCTGTTTTCCACACTAGCTTTTCCTGGGCTGACATCATTTTTGGAAATATATCACCTTTCACGCTAACAAGAAACATAACCGACCGATCCCAGGAATGGTTTTCTCCCGAATCTGCTCGCATAGATTAGTGCCAAGGCTAGAAAATCATGATTCGGGATGCAATCATCTTCTGGAATCGTTCGCAGGTCGCTGACGCATGTGCCAGCGGCATGATCTTATCTGAACATTCAGGGAGGGACATGTTTACTTCATTTCGAGATCTCCTACCCAGAAGTAAACCGCAGAGGAAGGTATTTTCAGTTATCCATTCAAGAGGTCATTGGAGTGCTGCGCATGTGGAACAAAAGACAAGTTCAAAGAATCTAATCTAATGTCAAGTTCCCTGACATCTTTCCCGAGGAAAGCTTGTGGATCAGTATTTAGTGTCAATGATGGTGGAGCGACTACTTGACTCGTGCTCGTCCATAAACTACGGCTCTAGTTCGTTCTCCGGGATCACATTTCTTGAGCATATCGTAATCGTACCAGACTAAAGACTCCCGTGAATGAGCGACAAATGCTGACTGTACAATAGAATACGCCGATGCCTTCACATCAAACGTTGCCTTGTCTGTCGCGTTATCCCAGGGAATAACAGGCTGGTATCCGATCAAAAGCTATTACATTGTTAAACTCCGAGCATGTCAAACAGGAGATGTCACTAACCGTGTCTGGATATTTAACTGGTCGTCTAAACATGACTTCAATGGACTTGAGTATGAAGGAAGTCCCCTGTGCTTTGAGCATAGCTTGGGCCTTTTCAGGACCTCCTAATTCGTTACCCAACGATGACATCCATTTAGTGCGCGCCTACAAGTGCAATTGGTATCCACCTGATCAACTAACAACAGAAGTTGCTTACGGACTCGAAGAATCGCGCTCAAGAAAAAATGGAACCTCTTCTAAGTTCACGTGTCTTCTGTTCTGCATTCTACAATGATGCTCACCGTAGCGGACATTATTCACATGTCTGTCTACATATTAGCCTACTTGTAGAATTACCATATTGGTGGCTTACTGGAACGCGTCCTGATCTCCCCAGACGATGTGTTGCTCCCAGAATGAAAGGGGGTCAAATCCCTCATTTTTCAGCTCCTCCTTAGCCTTCATGAGCAGATCCGAAGAGTTCAAAGCCGCAGCATCGAATCCATAACTGTGTGGTGGTTCAGCTTCTGCCCCTTGTGTGCTGGGCGGTATGAAGTATGGTGAAGTCGGATCACGAAATGCAGCTTGCAGCTCCTGTGCGTGCAGACATTGGTAAGAAATGGACTGAACTCCTATTACACTCAGAAAAACGCACGGAGATGGACGTTGTTTTAGAACGACATGCTATGCTTCTCAGTCTTCGCAATGACATAAGCGGTACACTACGTCGACACGGAGAAAACATGGAACCACGAAGATCAAGAACGACGAATGATATCCGTCACTTTTTGTGAACTTTTTGTGAAAGTCATCATCATTATATAAAACGTTATATAAAACGAGGCTTCTCGTGGGAAATTGCTAGAGACAAGGGTCCGTGTGATTATATAAGCATTACAGAATATTGATAAGTCTATATTAGTCTCACTATCAAAATAACATAAGGGCATGCCCTCAAAGTCCTCGCATGGCCAATTGTATTAGATACTCTTCAATGCAAGGCTCTTCTTCTCAGCCACTTTTACTCTTACTGGCATTTGGAATGAAGCTCCAGAATTGCTTCTCAAGCCTTGTCAATGGATTGAACCAATTATGGCTCAAAGTTCACTCCCAAGACCAAGTACAAAGTGAGAGCCTAACTGCTTTGACTCAAGTTAAGAAACCCAGTTTAAGTCCCCAAGACAATGTTCAAAATGTAATACAATTGGCCATATGATGACTTCGAGGGCATGCCCTTATGTTATTTTGATAGTGAGACTAATATAGACTTATCAATATTTTTGTAATGCTTATATAATCACACGGACCCGTGTCTCTAGCAATTGGTAGGTGCTAAAAAAGATTTGGTTGCAGCAAATGCGACATTCTTTTCTCAGATCGGAGCTGGTGTACTACATTATGATATACATTTTTTAGATGGGGTATTCTCCCTTTTTTTTCAACAATTTATTTATGCAGTGTACAATACTTGGTCTACTTCGTTGACGCAGCAAATAAAATATGTGCGCAGGGGAAGGAGGGAAAGGAAGAAAGACTTAGATACATTCTACCTAGTTTCTGCATTATATATCTAAATTAACTATAAAATTTCTCCACAAAATGATGTTTCCATGACATCTCGGTGTCATTCCATAATGATAATATCATTCCGCAACATTCGTCCATCGTTTTTGCTATGATCTTCTCCGTGGTCGTGTACTGCTCCTGTGTCATGAGTGCTAGTCCATGCTGCTTCACATTTGATGCATTTTATTGACCAGGGTTGCACAATGTATGACAGTCAATGTCGGCTGGTATGTTGATGGTGGTATGCTGCGGATCTCCTGTGGTGGTTCTGCTGTGATGAGTCGGAGATTCTGTTGCTGATTACTGTGGATAGGAACGTAATATGAGGGGTCCCAGCCTCTACAGTCTTGTCATGGAAGATCAGATCTCGTCATGTGCGAAGCTGCGGTCAGGGTGGAGGTCAACCAAGGGCAGGAACCTTGACGCTTGGTGTTGACCTTTTCTTCTATGATATGTTTTTACGAACATTACTCACTCACTTCACCAGTGAACTTCCCACCCTGAAAACTACTCCTGATTCATAGATTGAGATAACGGCTGGCGTGATGGCTGACAAGAACACAGACTGAAACCAAAGACATGAGTATATAATGTCAGGCCGTCTGAAACCGCTCTTAGTTTCTCTTTCTTTCTTACATTCTGGTCCTGGTGACTTCACATACTACCACACACTCCCTCTCTCTCTGCGACTGGTCGCGATAAAAAAAACTTATATAAACTCAAATCAATTATCATGGTCGCTGTCTCTTCCCGTTTCGCTGTTCTTGCAACTCTATGTGCTGTCGCTTCTGTCTCCTATACACCACTAGCAGCGGGTGCGGTGGCTCTGGAGGCTCGCCATTCCGACAAGAAGATGGCCGAAAGCCTTCCCAAGCAGCCAGTCATCCCTCTGCCTCACAAGTTGAGTAAAGCCACCACTAAGAATGCTGCAAAGCATAATGCCGTGGAACATGGCCGCACGCACAAGAATAAGAAGGAACGAGACGTAAGCGACAGATGTGCATATGACTAGTGAGGGATACTGATTGGGATACTGATTCGAATGCAGGAACCCATGGAACAGTCTGTTCACCACATTCAGTTCCCTGTCAGATCTGCACACAGCCTATACCAGCGACACCACGATGATGATGATTGTCCAGACAAAGTCGTGGTGAATGGAGACAGGGACCACGTTCACCTATCTTGCCACCATGACCATGATCACCATGATCACCACGATCATGACCACCCCGACGAGATAATTGTGAATGGAGACCGAGATCACGTCCGCACCCGTCGTGAGGATATTCAGCCTCGCTCGCCGCGTCATGCACGCCCTCTCTTGAAACGTCAGGACGATAGTAGTGACGGAGGCTCAGCATTAAATGGGCCGATTGGAACAGTAGTGGTCCAGGCAAGTAGCAAGCTCGCTGCGGAAGCTGCTGGCTGACATGTTGCACTAGGGTCGGGACGTACCAAATAGTCAACCCATACGATATGGAGAATTTTTCGCTGAAAACCAGGGGGCGATCAAAGTGTCGAAAACCAATCATACGTCTTTCAGAATGGTCGATTCAAATTCTACATCCCAATCCAACGGACCAAGGGATCATGGAGTAACTCTCGAAGCATTGATGCCTGGAAGTTCAGATCGACTGTGTTGTACATACGACGCAAATCCTTCCAGCTCGATGCCAATGCGCCTGAATGGCTGTCAGGGTACTGAAAATGGAGGCGATGGACACTCGAGTCAAGTGTTCAGTTTCGACGCTGCGACGGGTCGCATAGGGCTAATTCGGAGCGGTCTATCCAACCAGACAACGGCCCAGGCATCGAATTCGACTGTAGCAAGGAGGAACGATGCTCAAACTGGCAGCGGAGGCGGCGTAGAATTAATTTGGTTTCCCTCTCAGAATGCTACAGCTCGGGTGGAGGCAACGTCGAGCGGAGTCCAAACTCAGACGGTCACCGTCACCGTCATTGCAGAAGTGGAAACCGGATCGGTATCAACCACTTCTGCTGCACGAGGGGCATCCACAACGAGCTCTGATCCAACGCAGGTTAGTGTAAGTATGGTCACTCAGACCCCGACGGCACAATCTACCGGGGAGGTTCCGTCAAGCACGGCAAGTGAACTGAAGATCGAAGTTTCGCCTGGCGACGCATCCTCAACTGGCCCGGCGACGCCATCGTCGGCGTCGGCGTCGGCGTCGGCTGACGCTACTCCATCTGATTCTTCGATTGCGACGAGTTCAGGAGCATCCGTGCGGGACGGTGAGATCATCGATCCCATTCTGCAGTCGAGACACCTGTAATAATGGTAGCTGTGCGAATGATAAACGATTTGACCCAAATTACCACCAGGAACGTTTGTCAGTGATCGACATGAAATTGATGGTTTGATGGTAACATGTTTGTCTGTTTGTCAGCCGGTTCTTTGTCTCTCAGGGTCTTTCTTTGCTCACCACATTCCTTCACATTCCTTTGTCTCTGTACTTATGATTGTTCATGGTTCTGTTCATCATAAAAAATCTGCAAAGGCTTTGTTCGCCAAAGTCAAGAAAAGATTCAACCCCCTTGGGATACCGAATGTAATCGACCCTCGTACGCTTTCTCACTGTCCACTTCGCACTTGCTGATACACAATGTATCAAAAACAGTCTCAGGTTTTGAGCATCACGATGGCTCTCGTCTTCAGTCCTCTGAAATTACAGATCCTACGGACATAGATTCCATAGCACCAGTTATTCCAGCCACCCCAGCGGCAATCTTGCCGTCACTGACAACAACAAACTCTACGCTGTTCCCTCAGATGAGCACGTCCTCCGCACCTCCCATCGCATTTTCAACGGTGTGATTTTTATTCGGCAATTCCCTCGATATCCATGCTGACGGGCAGGATGGATAGATCTCGACCGTCAGGTCGCCCATCAGCTCGACTAGCGATAGCAATGTTGCAATTGGGCTGACTCCTGGAACAGCGGTCAATATCTCGATCTCTTCCACTGTTCCCAGTGCTTCATCATTATCGGACGCTTCTGACTCAGGGGTCGGCGCAGGGGCTATCGTGGGTGGTATTGGTGCAGGTATTATCGCTGTCGCGGTGACCGGGTTTGCAGTTGCCTTCTTCTTTGTAAGTGTATCTGATTCACAAAATCTTTTGCTCTTATTAAATCCATCTCGACAGCGTCGCGCGCGTAAACGCAAGGTGGATGATGCTGCCCGTTTTGATGTTCGTAGCTTCCGGCGCTCTGCGGTCATGCTTCCGGACCCGCCTACCCCTGGACATGTCGTGAGTGATGGATATAATCCTCCCCCGATGATGCAACGAAATCATGAGACCTCTTTACCGGCTTCTCCGTGGGCTTATTCTGGAAGTAACACGGCAGGCAATGGAATACACAGTCAATATCAGGATGTCTCTGATAACATCTTGAGTTCTGCCCCGCAAGCTGAAGCCTTCGTCATACCATCTGGTCCACACTTTCAGCAGAATCTTCCTTCGCCTCACGGTCAATCTGCTTCCGATAGCCCGGTCCTCACGAGGCATCCTTCAAACAACTTGACACGGAAGAAGACGAATTCTCCAGTTGGTGGCCCTCGTCAAATCTTCACCACTCTGCACACAACGAGAAATGCACCAATTTTGGCTGATGACTATGTAGACTTGAGTCGTTCTAGTGTTTCTCCCTTCCAAGCTGCCCAGTATGCAGAGATTTCCCGTCGTTTGAATCATACGAGCTCGACCTTATCGACCATTATTTCTCCGGCTCAAATTTACGCCATTCAACAAAAGGAATTACCTCCTGTTCCCACTGTTACGCCCGCACGTGAGCCGGCGATTCCTGTTGTTGATAGTATAAGGGCCTCTCCTTTCGACGATCAGGAGCCATCATCCCCGCCCCCTCCTCAGGAAAATCTAGAGGCAAAAGCTGTGGCTGCCTCCGTTGCCCCTCCTGCAAATGAGCCAATGCCTCTTTCTTTTGCTGGGGCGTCTACTACTCTCACGATTGCAAATGAGGTCCCCACACTCAGTGTTCAGACGATGCATCTCGCGGCCTACTCTTCTGACTCTAGTTCCCAGGAAGTGTTTGAATTTCCTGTCCCACCCTCTCCAGCGATTTCCTATTTCTCTCGTTATCGCACTGATTCCCTTCCGCATGTTTTGCCTGAGATTAATATCCAAGAGCGCTCATCTGTTTCGTCTTACATTCCTGGGAGCTCAGCGTTCAGTAGTAGTGGATATATCAGTGGGATGATGGGGGCAAGCGAAGGTAGGATTCCTCCTGTGGGCTTGCCACCTCTCGGCCTCAAAGCGGAAGGTCGATTTGTCTACGCGCCTAGCCCTTTGGCCAGTAGTTTCGCTGTTTCTACTCCGGCGATGAAGGAGCACGAGGGGAGGTCTACCGGGGCGCAAGCCAGTACGCTGAGAAATGGTCGTCTTGATGCTGTTGATTTTCGCGGGAAAGGGGTTGTTGCTTCTGCTTCTTCCGTTTCTGTCGAGCTGAGAAATTCAGAACTCAAGAGGCCGGAAACTGTTTACAACCCCGATGATGTGTATGGTGGAATTTAAATTTGTGGATTGCTTTTTCTTTGTTCTGCCTCTCTTTTTTTTTTTGCTCGCTGCGTGAGCCGTGCGATCTGTGATCTGCTCTTCCTTATGTGGATTTACTCATTGCTCGGGACTGGTTTCCCATGTGATTTTTTTGAAACAGTGTGAGGTTCAGCCCCTCTCATATGCTTTTTCGTTTGCTATCTATCGGCCATCTGTTTTTATTTTCTATGTGATTATCTTTATTTGGGTTTTATATGTCTTTTTCAGGGTTAGCAGCTTGGGAATGTTTGTTTTTGTGGTATGTCGACCGATTGTTGTACTTTAGGGTTTATAGCCTTTTTTACCCTGTGGTGGAGGGCTCAAATTTGGTTTTATCTGTCGGAGCCCATCTTATGTGTGATGAGGAGTGAGATGAGCTGTCCACAAATCAGGATGATATATGAGTTAAGATGTGCCACGATTCAGGAGACATGTTGGTGAACGACGGCCTTAGTATGCCCGGAAGCGGTTATCCTTCCTATTCAGAAGTTGCTAAAGAGTTGCTAAAGTTGATTGTTTTTCCGGTGGCTGTACATCACGTGTGAATTGAGGGCTTTGTGAGTTCCCACGGACTGTTTTCTCCCATCCTCCCGTTTGTTTCTACGCTAGGCCACGACATTCCGCTCATTTATTTGCCCCTCATTTCTATCATGGCTTTCCAACACAGAGTATTTGCTCGTCGAGTGAGGCGCCAGCACGATCCTGTTGATCCAGGGGCGCCGCTCAGCGGGTCCAGTGGAGGACCAGGAGCCAATGGAGGATCAGGAACCAATGGAGGACCAGGAGCCAGCGGAGGGATTGGATCTAGCAGTGGAGGGGCCGGGTCTGGCAGTGGAGGGTCTGGGTCTGGCAGCGACGGCGGCCTCAGCAGCACCGTCAGTGCTCCTTCACCTCCAACCTCAAGTCCTGCTCCTCAATCCTCCCGTAAGTTTTATCCTACGTTTTACTCCTTGTGAGCTCATATCTGCAGCCTCCAATAATAATAATCAAGTTCCGAGTGCTACCGCCCGCAACACTTTCTTACTCGCAACCTCAACCTCCAACATTCCTGACTCTACATCTGCCTCCCAATCTACTTCTACAACTAGCAGTAGTGCTCCGCCCATTACAACTGAAAACACATCTTCTACTTCTACCGATACATCCTCTGCTGCTGATTCGCCTACTATCTCTTTGTCCTCGTCCTCTTCCATCGCAGATACGACGAGCTCTACTGTATGTTGATCCCGCATCTTTGATTTGCCGCTGTGACTCACGGTTTCTCTTGCATCAGACTACTAGTACTGTGATTCTCACCGCTCCCGCTGTGATCGTCACTTCTTCGGTTGGAGTGTCTTCTCATTCGTCCCTCACTATCGGCACCCTCTCCGTTACCCATTCTGCTACCGCCTCGGCTGCCCCTTCTGGAGGAGTCAATGTTGGGACCGTTGTGGGAGGCATCATTGGCACTCTTGTGGGACTTGCCGTTATTGGAATCGTGGCCTCGTTCGTTCTCGTTAGTTGGTTTTTATCATTGCTGCAAGCATTGTTGACACTTTTCAATCGCTTTTTTATAGCGCCGTATGCGCAAGCGAAACCGTCGCGACACTATCATCATCGACGACGATGACGAATTTGGCAACTCCCAATTCGCTCCCGCAGGTGATACCGGAATCCGTGGCAACGATATCTTTGAACCTCCCAATATGGTCGAGAGCCGTCAAAGTTTTGCCCCTTCCGTCAACAGTGGTCCTGGCATGGCCGGTCATGGTGCTTTTCAAGGCGGGGCTGCGTATAATTCCAATGCCGCCACTGGGTACGGAGCAGGTACTACAGGAGTTGTTCCTAATCGTATTCTGCAAGAACGTCCCAAGTATACTTATGGTCAGCAAAACGAAGAAGAGGTAGATGAGGCAGCACATGGCATCTATAGCTCCCAGCCTCAGCCCCAGGTCTCCTACAACCCCGAGGTTTATAGTTCTTATGCTGCTTATAACGGCCACACCACTGGTTACCAAGAGGTCACAAGGGAATATCAAGGCCAACAACAGGATGACTACAGTGCCAACCCTGGATACGGCGTTGCCGTTGCCGACCCTGGCCCGTCAGCTTCATCGGGGGCACACCCTTCCAGTTCACGTGACCAGGCTACTTTGACTGGGAACAGGGGTCAGAACACCCACAGCGTCGCTGTCCAAGACGACGATGTGTACGGTGGTATCTAGATTGTCCTTTTCTTCTCCGCTACTCTGTCAAGGTCACCATCGCGTACGATTTTCCCTTCCTTGTCATTTGTGATTTGTGAAATATCTTGGATCTGTCTTGTGCTTCTTTATCAACTTCCCTTCTTTCCTAGTTGAGATTTTTTTCCTTCGAAAGCGCTTGCGCTTGTGCCCGGCCTTTTCTTTGCGCCACATTCTGTTTTTATGGCTCGTGATGAGTTTTTTTAGTATTGTGGATTTATCATTTGTCTCGCGTCTTTCGTGGATATTCCTCCCCCCCTTCCTCCTGTGTTCCTTCATTCCCTTTTTCGCCGACCACGATCTCTTCTCGCACTTTGGGAGGCTGCTGTCTACGATTGCTTCTATCGATTATGCACGAATTGCTACGGGTACTCAAAGGATCGGCAAAAAGGGTCTTATGTTTTTCTTTTGGAAAGCGAGAGCGCCGCTTACTCGAAATAACCGTCTGTTGTGGTTCATTATATAGTCTGTTATTTTCTCTCGTCGTCGTCGTCGTCGTTCAGCGCTGTGTATAACCAGGGGAACTTGATATACCTGTCTACCTACCTCCGGTGGAGATACCACACAAAGGCAAAAGAAACGATGATGAAACGGTGCTGTTTGACTTTATTATATAAATATTTTCTTTTTGGTTATATATGTGGGCGATGTATACTGGGTCGATAGGAAAAAATGTATTTACAGGATACCCCCTTTTTCTTGCTTTTACTTGTGCAATGGTGATACTATTTTTGGGTGGATTGGTGTTACCGGGCCGTTGGGATCGTCGATGCTCAGGAGTTTCTTGTAGGACTCCAGATCTGATCTTGATGTGAGATGAGAGAACCTGTGATATCTGCATTTGGAATAAGCATCAGTCCTCAGCGGCTGACATTTTGCCCCTCCGGATGTTGTGGGAAGAGCTACCAACATCATCTGATTAATTTCTGATTAATGTGTGCTAAATCGGGTGCTTAATCGGTTGTTCTTATTGTTCTTATGGGATTGAACGCGCTGGCGGTGGGCCCCCAGACTTTCAGCTGAAATCTGGTTCAATGAGGTAATTTGCTGGAATTAATGATTAGAAAGCCTATATTATTACAAGTACGTTATACAAATTCATCGATTCTTCATGCTGGGATGCTCGTTTGGGTGATCAGCTCGTCTTCGATTTCGCTAGCGATTGATTCATATGATGGCGGTGCTCCTCCTTCGCCTGGCTCAGGGTCGGCAAGCGAGGAAGATTGTTCATCGACCCTTCTTGCCTTGTTCTTCTTCTTGAACCACCTCTTCTTCTGCTGCGATCTTTCACCACCGTCAACTGCCACGAGCTCAGCCTCGTCATTCTGCCTCTTCTTTATCTTCAGGAAAAGATCTCGTAATCCCTTCTTCTTCTGTCCACTCATCGTCGTGATCACGTCTTCAATCAAGGCTCTGTCCACCCCTTCTCTCGGTCGCAGAGAATATTCAGGCAATCCTCTCCCAGCAGCTTCACTAAATTCATCCGGGAGTAGAGGTTCCCCGTCCTCTTCCTCCCCGAACCATATCCCATTGTCGATATCACGTTGACGTTGACGTAAACGCTTCCTTCTTTCCTTTTCACTCGCTCTCCTCTCTCTCTCGATCTCTCGCCACAATCTTCGGATTTCTCTGCGATCCGCTGGGGTGATGCCCAATTGTCGCTCGACTTCTTTCCTGATTTTCCTTCTCTGGTATGCTTTGTAACATTCATCAACTACGAAGACAGTCACCGCCACGCCGAGCACGACGGTAAGTGTGATCGGGTCGGCCATCGAGGGTGCGTGATTATTGTGATTATTATCGGTAAAGTTTATTTTGGTTCGTTCTTCCTGAAAAAAAAACTTGCTCGAGGTTGAGCTTGAGAGAGAGAGAGAAGGTTTCACCCTTCCACTCTTGCTTAATTGAAGAGCGTTCCAGACTGGTGATTAGTGACAGTATGTGGTCATCGTTCGACCTCGCATAAGCAAGCACCTGGATCAAGTGGGGTAATTTCAGACATGCTCTCTCTCGATATGTCGCCATGATCGTCCTCGTGCCACAGCCCAGCATATATATTTGTATTTATGTGTACGTATGTATGTATATGCACGGATCCTCAAGGGATCGACTATCACCAAGAGAGGATAACAGTGACTAAAAATAAAGATGTATTCTAAGTTTATTTATATCAATCAGGGTCATAAGTTCGAGATCATAAAAAATCATAAACCACGATATGCAGGATATAAAAATGTCTGGAGGACACCAACAAAAAAAAAAAGGACAGAAACACGGCAGCAGACGGCTTCACCGATGCACTAGCGATCAAAACAAACTATCGGATTATCAGGCAATGCGACGAAGAAGAAAAACACCAATACGAAAGAATGAAAAACAATTCAAAAAAAAACTCTTCAATCGGAACTGATGAGGATACACTCCTCTTCTTTGACATCCTGATCACGAGCGACAACCTCGTTAACTTCCTTCTGCAAATTTGCTAGAACACTCTGCATGTCCGTTAAGCTCGGCCGCCTGGGCAGAAATAACGGGAAATCATGATTCGAGCTATTTTTAGAGGCCCTAGGCAGAGAGGAAGACCCACTTCGGTCTGATGATGAGGCGGTTAAATCCAAATCTAGGACGGAGTTGGGAATATCTATTGGAGTCGGTTTACGTATAAGAGATGGCATAGTGCAGGCATTCTCCTCAAGAAAGGGGAATGGTTGCGAGTGTTGAAGTGTTGGTTCCTGGGACTGAACCTTCCTTCTCCTCTCCCCAACTTTCCATATAACGTCTTTGAGTTCCTCTACGACATCCCCACCAGGTCCCCACTTCTCACCATATCCCCCTTCATGGTCGTCCATATCATGAATCATGGGTGAAGACTCGAGTCCCTTACCTAGGCCCGAAACCGATTCACGTCGTGCCTTGATGAGTCTGATACGCTCCTCACGGTTCAGTTTGGCTCTGGGACGTATAGTCGTTGAAGATATAACAGATGTATCAGCCTCGAACACTTGCTCAGGATTAACATGAGCGGGCGGCAAGTCCTCGATTCCTGTGCTCAGCAGGAGTTCCTGCGTGGCGTCATCAGTCTTCGACCCTTCATCGGCATCAACAACTGACACAACATCCTTTATTCCATCTTCCGAGTGAGATGGAGATATCACATTGTCGGCTTTGTCGCTTTCCTCACTAAGTGAGTCGTGTCCAAGTCCCGGGGTACCTTCTGAACACTCGCCTTCGGGATCTAGTGTTTGAGGCAACTTTACTATGTCTAAAAGTTGATTTCGACCTCGTTCGCATTCTCTCAGAGCAAAACCAAGTTCTCGTCTTGATTTTTCATATGCTCGCAGTGCAGGATGATCTTTGGTCTCCATTTCACCCTCATACCATGATGGGAGAGAAGGAGATGTCTCATCGGAATCGTGGAGCGCAGCGACACATTCATCTAAGTACTCTCTTGCGTCCTTCAAGGCACTTTGCATCGCAGCCACATGTCCCATGAATCTACTCAATTGACTCGGCATGGGTGCAAATGAGATCGAACTAGTGCTTCCTAAGTCTGGAGGGGTCATCTCGCACAGCCGCCTTTTCTTCCCCGATGCTTCCTTCTCGAGGACCAGTTTCCTGATTTCTGGGCTGGCAATCGCACTGTTGCCGGTGTCCATCAAATGCCTTGGTGTCGGTGTTTGGTCCCTTAATCGTATTGCCTCTGCTTCTCTCAATGCCGTACATAATCTAGATGTGGCGTCGCTGAGGGCGCTTATGAGTAGTTCCATGATGCTTTTAACATCACCCCAATACGTGTCTTCGGTTTCCGAGGTAACAGAGCCGATGGAACTCCCGCGACGAATCATTGAAGCAACCGTAGGGGTAGAAACTGAGATGGTATCCTCCTCGCAAAATCTCAGAGCAAGTAGATGAGCACAAGCATATCTCTTAGCTCCCAAGGCAGCATGTAATATATTCCGCAGTGCCGAGGTTGAAAGAAGCTGTCTAGAGTTAATCGTTGTGTACTGAGGAGAGGATATGAAACCAGATCGAGGACTGGTCGGGTAATTTTTAGAATAGTTCGCAAAAGGTCGAGAGCGAGGCGGCGAGGAGATTAGCGAAAAGGATTCTGGTCGTGAAAGATCTTTCATTGGTTTTGCTTTTCGATGGAGCTGGAAAACAGCACTTCCAAAACTCGTTGTTTCGACCTCCTTTCCTTCTATCTCGTCGGGATCGTGTGACTGGTCACAGGAAGAATCAGTGAGAGACGGATTGAATCCATTGTGCTGATCTTCCAAAACAGGTGGGAGAGGTCCCGAGGGTGTAGCTGTAGCAGGGGCGCTGAGGGATGCTAACCCTGATATTGACAACCTGGGGAGGGGAGACAAGTCGGATCGATATCTTATCCTTCGTTTGTTGATGGGGGTCATAGGAGGGGAAGAAAGTGGACTATGACTGTGCGATCCACTCCAGGTCTTACGTTTATGATCTGTAAATTCTGTCATGATTGTTGAAGGAGAAAGAGAAGTAGGGATCGATGATGGCCGCATTCGTCGCTCCTGAGAGAATGGAGATGAAAATGACTTGGATCCACGAGCGTCATGAATATAGAAGTTCTGCTTTAAGGGTGGAGGGGCATACATCTCAGATAACTGGGATATGTCTGAGGGAGATGTGAGTGCCGAAAGGAGGTGACGGACATTGTCACATTGAGTCTGCGTGCTCTGTAATGTTGAGTGTAGTGCGATACGCAGAGAGGAAGTCGGCATTATGTAGGACGGTAGCATAGAAGAGCTGAGGGTGCACTCGTCTTTTTCAACAATCATAATCACCTCCTGAATGATGGACTCCCAGTTTATGTTGGTCAGAATCAGCTCGTCAAGGGTTTCCAAGCACTATTGCGGTATGCTTTCCTATCAGAATGAACCTCCAAGGTGACGGATGTAAACGTACTGGTGTCAGATCAAGCAGCCTTGTAACATGACTTCGCACCCGCAAGTAGTATATTACCACAAGACCAATCCACAAGGTCAATACCGCCGATCTGATCAGCCCAGCACTGAGAAGGACAGCAAGAAGGACAACGAAACTTGAAAGTAATCCGCATTGGGCCTGGTCAACTTGTGTCTCACCAATAATAGAATCAGAAGGGCAAGGACCAGGGAGGTTATGAGCTTGTGAAAAGTCGCTAGGCGCGCGACTGTGGGGCAAATTGCCCGGTATCGAGTGTTGCTGAGTGCAAGTTTGACCATTCACATGTGGCACAGATAGCTCAGGGGAGAGGAGGGAGGATGAAATGACTTTATACTTGAAGCGTTCAACAGAAGGATTTGTGGGTTTCGTGAGCTGCACCGTTGTGATGATTGATTTCATGTTCTGTAGGCAAGCGGTTAGTTAGGAGAGATTGCATCCAATTTGGGAAGAGATAAGTGCTTCTTGAGAGCTCCCAACTGAGACTGACATTAAGCAAGGATATCAGAAGCCGGGGCCTCCACTCCCATTCCGGGTCATCCGGATCCTCGTGTAAGTCATCCTCTGATAACGATGCTGGTTCGATTTCGAGTACCAAAGCAGCGGTCGAACCAGGCATAACTTCCAGACCCTCGCCAGCTTCTGTGGTAACATGAGTCCATCTGCAAGAGAGGAGATGAGCTCGTACATACCGCACAGGTAGTGTTTTAGTGGGTGTTCATCGAACACCGCTTGTGCCATTTCATGCGTATCGAATACGTCGAATTCGTGGAAAAAAGATAGACAAACGTTCTCGAGACTCCCTGTTTTGATTATGTAAGTACTCAGCTGCTAGTGACATTGTCAGCCTCAGACCTTAGAAAATTAGTGCAGGAACCGATATACTATCTTGAAGTATTAAAGCAATCGAAACAGAGAGATTACTATTCAAAGAAAAAGGAACCATTTCCCTCAATACTGCACGTGACACCATTTTTCTTTGATTCAGCATTTCTATCGCGCAACAAACAAGTACGACTCTGACCCAAAAGCAGAACCTTTACTGACATTGTGACTCATTATATCAAATTACACTTCCTCTCACATCTCTCTTGTTTATCTTTTGTGACAGTGACTGCTTACTAATCAGTGTTGATACTTTCGTGTCATTATATTTTCTAACCTCAGTTCTGCTATTTTAGACTGAGGTATTTATCATTACTTTCTCATGTTCTGACTTGTCATGTACTGATGTATCTGTTAGTAACATCTTGACAGGTACACTAGACAAATATAGTTCTGCTATTTCAGACTGAGTAACATCTTGACAGTGACGTGTTGGTCAAATTATACATTCTAAATAAAATTTAGAGTGGCCAACGTGGGGATCGAACCCAAGACCTTCGCGTTATTAGCACGACGCTCTAACCAACTGAGCTAGTCGGCCCATCGTCATCTCACATGTACTGTGAGCATCCGACATCCAGGTCAGGCAAAGATATGTTTTTGTCACGGACAGCGTGACATGAACTGTTTGCAAAGCCGTATCGACTCCTTCAGCAGGCCCGTCAAAGTCCAAAATTCTGCCAACATAGGCCCTGTGAAAAAGCTG
>Ga0153986_1000019_pt1 | contig 40773 bp, 62 predicted proteins | sample TSGA070MetaG_FD_104724 | JGI IMG/M metagenome (GOLD analysis project Ga0153986, IMG submission 104724) | Attine ant fungus gardens microbial communities from Georgia, USA - TSGA070 MetaG | ecosystem: Host-associated > Fungi > Mycelium > Unclassified | place: USA: Georgia, Alexander Wildlife... | reverse complement strand
TCACCTATCAAGGTAGACGACTGAGGGAGTGAGTGCACGAAGGTGTATATATATGCAAACATTATTACTACCTTACCATAAGTGGCTAGTCTTTGTAATTGAGACAGAAATTCAAAGGGAGATGAGATAAGGATGGAGACTAGGAATGATGGCAGTAAAGTGTCTGGTGCAGCAATTCTGTTCAACAAAACACAGCTAGAAGTGACTTGTTCAATGAAAAACACTTCTATTACTAATTTTTTTACTCATAAATTACATATAGAGATACTATAGTAGACTCAGAAAAATGAAATAACCCTGTTTTCAGTCAATTTCTAGCTCAAAAGAGATGAATTTCTATTAAGGCATACTATTATGGTCTGTTTCCCAGAATCAAGAACAGAGAATGTATTCAAGAAGTAGGCTAACTCAGTGAGAAGACAGGAGGGGATGGAAATTGGAGGGCAACAAGGACAAGGGTCAACTGAGATTCTACCAAGGTGGAGAACAAAGCTAAGGGCTATTGGGTAACCCTCTAATAATTTAAGTATGACAGGTGGGGCTGGAATGGCAGTTAAGGGTAGGTTACTGACTAAGTGTGATAACAAGTACTGGTCTGTGGATGTAGGTTGATGATTTGTCATGGGGAGCAACAGAGGGTGTCATGGGGCATGACACATACTTCTAATAAGGTATACCTTTTGCATACCTTTTGACTGTGACCAAGGGGTATGCCTTATTAGAGGTTTGACTGTATATAATTTATGAACATGATGATATCATTTATAACATTTATAACATGCTATTTCAAATGATAAATATCACACTTGTTATCATAACTTACCTGATAAGGTGCACTACCAGGCAACTAGATCTTTCTTAACAGGATGAACATGTTTAAGGGTAGACTTGGATGGATAAAAGTCTGATATTGGGACTGAACATTCAAAATTCATAGACATAAAAACCAAGTGGTGTTTTAAAATTTGGACACAATACCACCAGACTTGATCATATTGAAAAAGTCGTCTTTTCCTACTGCCTCTGTTACGGTTATCAGCTTACAGGGACACAAGGGGGTATGACTGACATACGTTCTTTATCCCTCCCAATTAGATTATCTTTAGTTTTTCCTTTTAGTTTCCCTCTCTTTTCAAAGGATGGGGCAGCTAACGTAGGTTTTCCCGAACCACGGCCTGCTTTTGCTTCCTCTTCTGCTGCTACTGTGGCTGTATGTGACTGCTGAACAGCATTAAACAATTTCACGACTGAGAAAATCGTGAGCAAAGGACGCCAACTAAGAGCAGCGAAGGTACACACCACCACGCTGAGCAACCTTCCTCAAACCTCGTTCACCCTCGGCTCCCCAACCGCCTATTACGTCTCGTATCCGGCCTTTGTCCTCCTCCTCCTTTTTCTTGACTTGTAACACCTTTCTTGCTCGTTTCTCTAGCTTTTCATGGCCATACCTTTGCGTGATTGAGGGTTGCAGCGATAGCGGCAATGAAGTTGGTGCATCTGTGTTCAGGAGGGACTGTAGTGTGGCACCAAAATTTGAGGGAGCTGTTGCCCTGATTTTGCGTTTGGATGTGTTCTTTGATTTTCCCCTTCTGAGATTATTAATGGCTTCATCGGTGTCTGGTTCGGAAGGCGGGCATTCTGAGGTACCGTGGTGGTCGGAAAGAACGCTGTCGTCGTCATTGTCGTGGTTGTGCTTTGGAGACATGGTAGGACCGAATAAGGCAGTTGAAGTATATCACACGTTTTCTTCTCAGCCACACCACTGGGTAGCTTTGGCTCTAGTCCAACCCATGACAGTCATCGAGCCTCTGGATTCCGTCTCAACAAATATCGTTTCCCCACCAGACCTTCATCCTCTCTATCCAACCCCTGCGCAGATCTCAGACCTCCTGACTGGCCTCTCCTCTGCAGACAAGTCAGAGCTCATCGCACACTGTGCTTCACGCGCATCTACGTTTGGAGATCTCCCACTGTTGCTACATCTCGTAACAGAACCTTGTGCACGGGCACATTTAGACCTAGGGACTCGTGATGAGGACGGACTGGGACTGATTAGTCTCGCTATTCATGGCTTTGGCGGAGATAACGATAGGGATGTTGAGAGAGAGGAGTGTGTCAGGCTATTGGTCACTCATGGAGCCGATATGCAGCCTGACAATGGTATGTTGACCTTCCAGTTTGTCCGTACTTCCTGTTCATCATAAGAATGATAGCCGGATGGACCCCTCTGCACCATGCGGCATTACTTTCTCCACCAACATTGATTTCATATTTGATGACGCACGGCTCTTCTCCATTTGCGCTGACGAAACGAAACTTGACTCCGCTAGACCTTGTCACGGCTCATTCAATTGTACCCGGTCGGGAGGATGTTGCATTTCTGCTCGAGGAGGCGATGAGGAGCGAAGGTTGGAAAGGAAGTAGAGTGAATCGACGACGAAGGCTGGTCGAACAGCAACAAAAACTCTTAGGCAAGCAGAAGAAATTGCGCACGCAAGTCACACAGATTCTTGGTATTCACTCTGGTTGGTGGGAGCCAGAACCAGAATATCCTGGATCCGATTCTGATACTTCTGACGATGAATGTGATGACCCCGACAAGGACAGTATATATGTGCGTGTTCTGTCTCGTCATGAATCAGCGACCATCTGATTTTCAATACTCAGACCCCACCTTTAGACTATTCCTCCATGCTTGTTTTTTCTCCGACTACGCTACCACAAATGCTTGAATCACTTGTCACAGATTATCTTCCTTCGCTACGAGATGCCACCCCGGCTAACTCACTATATATGTTAACTCGTTTCGCTTGTTTAGCTTGCGACCACACATGGCTGGAGGGGCTGATCATTTCTGCTACTGACGTAATTGAAGAAGCCTTCTTCGTGAGGACCTGGTTCCTACCCATTAACTCGTCTTTCATTGATCAGCTTCTCAGAATCGCGCAGAGGACCTGACTTCACTCGTTTTCTGGTTATACAACACAACCCTATGGCTACATTTCATTCAGTGCGATACCGCCATTAATAGAACCTGTCAATTGATGGGTTCCTTTGAACTCATTGAGGAGGTCATTAATTCTGTTTTCGGTATGTCTCTTCCAATAGCCAGAGTGGTCCGGCCCACGAGTTTTTGCAGTGTTCATCATCAGGTTTGCTGAACGACGGATCGATCAACTCCTCGGTAGTACAATCCTCGATTATGCACATTCTTCTCTTGATACTGTTCAGTTTGAATCTGAATGGTCCTTCCTTCGTTCTTTCACTGGTCGCAAAACCGCCATTACCGCTCCTCCACCATCCACTTCACATTCTGGTTCAAATGCGAACGTACGCTTACCAATAAGCCCCACAATTTCCCAAAGCCAATCTTCTCGGAAGTTCTCGTCTTTGAAACAGACCTTTGCACCGTCCAAGAGACAACGAGGTGTGCAGCTGAATACCCTATCTTCAGACGGTGCTGCAAGTGCACAGGCACCTTCCCCTGCGGATTTGACGTCGTTCTTGACCGCTCTTCATTCATTCCTGGTTATGAGTGATATAAATCCGGCGCTGATTACGCAGTTGTGGTCACAAGTATTTTATTGGACTGGCTGTGCGTGATTTTGCCGCTGTCGAGTTTTCAAACAGTGATAACAAGATTCTTGGTAGGCGAGACATTTAACAGACTAATCACTCGTAAGAAATTGCTATGTCGGTCGAGAGCTGTGCAAATCAGTCTGAATCTGTCGGAATTGGAGGACTGGACCATGCAAGTCGGACTACCGAAAGGAATTCAAAGTCATCTTGTACCCGTTAGAGATTTGTTGAACTGGCTGCAGGTACGTGAGTTTATCAACTTTGTTCTGCTTTGCGTGTTTTACGAGTGTGGAATCAGTGTTTGTCGTCGATCACTAAATTTCCTGATCTCGTGGGTACGATTCAATCCATGAGAGGGATAAATCCTCTTCAGGTGAAATGGACGTTGTGGTCCCCTTACCATACTTATTAGTGCCTATTAAGATGCGGCGAGCCGTCCGTGATTACAAGTATGAAGTCAATGAAGGCCGCATGACGGAAGAATGTATTCAATACCTTACACAGCTACAAAAAGATTGGGAGAGGCATCGTGTAAAAATTGGAGTGGAGGCGATGCGCAAAGAGGTAGATGACCAATGGACTCCCTACCCGTCTGATCATTTGTAGATTAAACCATGAACCCCATAGATCATCGAGCGCGAGCGTGACATGGAGAGCGTCTCCTCCTTCCAGAATGATCAGTCTTTCTCTTCACCAGTCTCTCCGACTACTTCATCCGAAACGCAGAATCCTTATCGAAGTATCGACATTCTCTTTGACAAATTGAAAGACAAATCCTTGTGGGAGCCAATAAAGCCGCCACAACCCCTAGGCGAGCTCCTTGACTCACGATATATGATCCCACTGCTCTTCCCAACAAATCCCAAGATGTTAGGTGCATTCCCAAAGCACCTCGGTTTCACACAGATTTTGGATGTGAATGGATCGAAGACGCAATCTGATGATACTGTGTCTTCAGGGCGGAGCTTCGAAAGTCAGCGAAGTTCGCGCAGTGGACGAAGTCTAGATGTGGCCACTGGGATTATGTCCTGTAGATGGCGGAACAAAAAGATCAGAGAAGTGGGGATGAGTACTCTACAGAAGATTGACGGTACCACTGTGGCTGCTAGATGGGGAAAAATAGTGGATTTTCGGTTTACGGATGATGACAGTGAGGGTATCGAAGGAATCATCAACTCTGTCAATGGCAATGGAGTGATAAATGGGGTTCCTGCTGTTGTTGGTGGTCGAAGCTTGCATCCATCATATTCGGTGGATGATTTGCTGAAGATTGTAGAAGAGGACGAGACAGTCAATGCTGCAACGCAGTTGACGCTATTTACGAGGAAATCGCCGCAACGTGCGAATGGCGCGTACGGACAAGGTAGTAAAAAGGCAAGGCAGAGCGACGTCACACCGACGGAGAAGAGACAGCCTGGCGAACTCTAGGGCTAAGTTATTGGATTGTTGCTGTCTCCGACTTGTTGCTCGATTGTTGCTGTTCCCATTGGTCTATGTATTGGTTTGTACGGTGTATTCTACGATTTTTCTGATCTGTGTCATCTTAGAGTATGGATATGATCGACTAGGATATTGGTGTTATGACCTGCTGGAGCTTGTCCAAGCTTGGGAATGATACCAAAAAAGCTGTTTGTTACTCGTATATACTTAGAAATTTGCTGTTTAGAATCTGAAAATGAATTGTGCAAAAGGTCGAAACCGGCGACAGGGTCTGAGGAGGCAGTGCATCGGTGTAAAGCAGAGAATAAGTAGGTCGCCTTGGGAGTCGCTGCGGAATCTCTATCCCAAGTTATTTAAGGCTGTGCCCATTTAATAGAGCTCCACAGCACGCCTCTTGTACACATCCCACCATCCTCAACATCCGTTTGCCTCAACTGCCTAATCTTTTGCGTTAGTTGTGTTAGTGACAACTGCAGGTGTCTAGTTGGATCAATGGCCTATGACACCAGTCAATATTCGGACCCTTTTGCCAAAGGGCATAACGATATCAAGTCTGGTGCTACCTACTCGGACATCGACGCGGTCTCTTATTATTCTCCCTCCATGTTCACAACGAAGACCGATGGGGATCTCGTGTTGACACATCAGGATGAACATGTACAGAGGAGGCAGTCTCACAGCGATCGTAGCACACATTCAAAAAAATTTTCTATGGACAGGACCGGTAGTGCAGCAGGGGGTAATGCAGCAGGGGGTGGCGCGACAGGTGCTGCAGCAGAGTTTTATAAATCTGAACCTCAAGATTTGAGTGCTAGTGCTGGTGGTATACATAGTTCGAGGTTAAGTCAGTTGACTGAAGAGGACGAGGATGAATTTAGTCAGAAGTACGCAAATCCAAGTTATGGTGCGGGTTTAGATGGGAGTACAAAAGTGAGGCCGTATGATACCCATGACGAGACGTTGGATGCGTCGTTGATGAAGAATGCGGTTGGTACTGAGCGGCCTGGTTTCAGTGATTTAGGTGAGCTGTGAGATAAAGACTTCGCGGTCGTTATTGATAGTGATATCAGAGTATGCGGAACCTACCAATAGGGATTTCCTCAAAGATAAGAGGAATGCTTTCACCAAGTTTTTGGCTAGTGGGAGGTACCCATTGGAACAGAGGATAGAAGATAAGAAGCGTGGTATTGGGAGGCAAAAGTACCCTTTTGCTGGTGCGCTTCTGGATAGAATCATACTTCAGGGAGTTGGAATTGTACTTACGAGGAAAAATGTAGTGTGGGCGCTGACGATTGTAATGATTGGTGTGTTCATCTGGGAGTTGGTCCTGAATGCCAGAGAGCAGGGAAGTCCCATCTCAATGAAGGTATGTTCTGCTTTCGTTTGACAATAGAAGATGTGAATTCGAAGTCATTGCAATAGCCTGTTGTGAATTCAATGTTAGGGCCATCATCCTCCGCTTTGATCAACCTTGGTGCACGGTTCCCGGCATGCATGAAGCTAGTACCAGATTTGCCACCATCCACACGTCTCCCATGTGAGCAAGACACTTTAATTGTTTATTTTGTTGGTTAGTAACCTGACAACACATGCATAGGTCTGAATGACACCGCGAACCCGCCAGATCAAATCTGCTCCTTGGAAGAAGTCTGTGGATTTGGAGGTTTCCATGGCCATGATCCTGATCAATGGTTTCGGTGTGCTCAGTATTCTACACAATTTTATTATCTGAGTCAATTGATATCTCTTCAGATTCATCACGCCCATCTTCCTACACGCCGGAATAATTCATATTCTGCTGAACATGATTGCGCAGATGACACTGTCTGCTCAAATTGAGCGCGAAATGGGCTCGACTGGTTTCTTGATCACCTATCTTGCTGCTGGTGTTTTTGGGTATGCACGTCACGAGTGTCATACGTCTCACGAAACGTTGACTATGTTGGTAGAAATGTTCTCGGTGGTAACTTCTCACTGGTCGGTGTTCCGTCTGTGGGTGCAAGTGGAGCCATCTTCAGCTCTGTTGCAGTACGACTTCTCTTCAATTTGGTATCCAAAGATCTGACATTACTGGAAAGATAACTTGGGTCGACTTGCTCGCCCACTGGAAGTACCACTATCGGCCTGTTCGCAGGGTGTGTAGTACTTGATTTTGTAGTGTGCTTGATTGTTCAGAGTTCCTCAGCTTGTCTTCCAAACTATAGAGCTTTTGATTGGTTTTGCCATTGGCTATATCCCATGTAGGTCAACTATGTCTCTTCTACTAAATCTGCTCAATATACTTGGTAGATGTTGATAACTTTGGTTCGTTTTCCTCAATATAGATACACCTTGAAATAATTGATCTGTCAATCTTCAGCTCACATTGGCGGCTTTGTCATGGGACTCTTCGTTGGAACTGTGTTCTATCCGATGATCAGCGAGACAAAACGCCATCGGTTGATTGCTTGGAGTTTCAAAGTTGCTGCCATCCCTGCGGCCATCATACTCTACATGGTGCTCATCAGAAACTTTTACACTTCGGACCCTTATGCAGGTATGTCACAGTCATCTGTTATTCGTTGCCGCTTGTCTCAAGTTCTCTGTAGCCTGTTCCGGTTGTCGATATCTATCGTGCATCCCAACTGCTGCAAACAATCACTGTCAAGGGTATGTCTCGTTTGTCATCCTACCTTTATGTTTCCAACTGACGATATGCTTCTAGAACTGGTATGTTTACCTACACAGCTGAAGCTACTTTCTGACACTCATCTAGGCCTAACAACTTTCCAAACCAATAATTAAATATATTTTTTCGATAAGTACTGGGTACGGACCTGGCTTGTTACGGAAAATCTAGTTTCTTTAGTACATTGTACCATGTCATGTAGAATATGGACTGTACTTACATGCTATTTTTGGATGTATCACATGATGAAATTCGTTAGCATAGTTGTGGTATTCCTTCTTCACACCATCTAATGTCCTAGCTGACCATTTACTTTCTATGATTGCTCCTTCATACCTGCTACTGGATCTATCTCTCTTGGCCACACATTGTCAAGCTTGAAGGTCTTATTAGTGTACCGTGCTCTCGACCTATCTCCTGTTAGTAATACCACAATGCCAGCCTTTCGACCTCCAAATTTTGTGCTGAACCCATCATGGTTTCATTACCTCGGAATACTCGCACTTTGTCTTGCAACTGTCCTCGGGCTACTGCGCTCAACATTACTTGGTTCGTGATCTCGTCCACCATGGCAAGGGTTGCTGACATGTCACCTGCCACACAGATTGGCTGGATCCAATGCATTGCCATGCCCTGCTGAATACCGGAACATGGTTAGACCACGACTGGAAAAACTGGCAACCCGACGGTAGGTGAATGTATTTCAGAAAAAACTCGGTTTACCTCACCGGGAATTATTCAGGTTGCATGCTATATACATATACACCACAGGACTCTGCAAAATGTTTGAATAAACGAAACATCGTGTTTGTGGGCGACTCTATCACCCGCAAGCTATTTTTCCAATTTGCCAACATCCTTGATGTTAAACTACCGCTTGCACCTCTAGATGAAAGCCAAAAACACTCCGATCATGCTTTACATTCCTCGACTGGAGGAAATATCTCTTTCTACTGGGACCCATTTCTCAATCATAGCCGTACTACCGATCTCCTCACGACACTATCTTACGATGCGCCTGTAGACTTGAATCGTCCTGCGCTTCTTGTATTGGGATCAGGTCTCTGGTATCTGCGTCATGCGAATGAATCTGATGGCATGTCTGCGTGGCAAGTCAATACTGCTCGCCATGTTTTGATGATCAAGCAGCAGTCAATCTGGCCAGCCGACTTGACTGTCATGCTTCCGGTAGAACGAGTGATTTCGACGAAGCTTACACCTGAACGTGCGATCACAATGCATCCATCTGACATTGATGCCATGAACACGGACCTGTACCACCGTGTGTATCCCGATGGCGATAGGGTATTGTCGGAAGGTGGAAGATTTGGGCGAATGCCCATTGTATTACCGAAGGTGTTTAATGACATGTTAGATGCATCTCAAACAGAGGATGGATTGCATTACAATGATCAAGTTTTGCGGGCACAAGCGAATATCCTGTTGAACCTGAGATGTAACGATGCGCTACCGAAGAAATACCCACTTAACAAGACATGCTGCAGTCGTTATCCGACTCCTTCCCTGATGCACGTGTTGGTGTTATTCTTGGTTCTGGCATGGGGACCGTATATCTGGGTTAGGACGCGCAAGTCAGGTATGGGTTTGGCTTTATCTTGAACAAGGAGGCATTTGAAATAAGGACCATGTTGATCAGGTTCAGGGGTACGAGAAGTCATTGCATCCTTGGGAGAAAACGAGCTTCCTGCGCTTATGTTGAGTGCCGCTGCATTTCTAATTTACGTCGCCGACCGGACAGGTCTTTGGCTGAAAGAACAGAAACAATTCAATCTTTGGTCGTTTACCTTCCTTTCTCTTGGTTCGTTGGCGTTTGGCATCCTAACGCTCAAGAAAGGAGAAAAAGATTTTGGGTTCCTAAATCGAGATCAAACAGATGAGTGGAAAGGGTGGATGCAACGTCAGTAGATTTTGAGATTTTAGTGATCTTACTTTTGATCTCTGCCTGACAGTTGCGATTCTCGTATACCATTATGTCGGCGCCTCCAAGATTTCAGGCATCTACAACCCCATTCGTGTGTTGGTTGCATCATATCTGTTCATGACTGGCTATGGGCATACCACTTTCTATCTTCGGAAAGCTGATTTCTCCTTCGTGCGGATTGCCCAGGTACGTGTCAAGAGGGGTTCCTGACCCTTCATCCACCATTAAACCTTCTTTCCGGTTTGCTGACCCGACAAGTATAGATCATGGTCCGCCTCAATCTACTCACAGTGCTTCTTGCATACACGATGAATACCGATTACATGTTCTACTACTTCGCACCTCTCGTGTCGATGTGGTACATCATCATCTATACCACTCTCTTGGTTGCTTCGCGGTACAATGAACACACGAGTTTCCTCCTGTGCAAGATCTTCCTTTCTTCGTCTTTCGTCACGTGGTTTTTTAAATGTGAATGGCTGCTTGAAGTCCTATTTGGGTTTCTGAAGGATGTCTTCAACATACAGTGGGCCGCTCATGAGTGGAGATTCCGAGTGACATTGGACTTGTGGATAACATACATCGGGATGCTAGTCGCAATACTAGTCATCAAAATTCGTGAGCATAAACTGACGGATAGGCCTATGTGGCCCTTAACAGTTAAAGCAGCCGCTGTCGTTTCGGGACTTGTTCTCGTCTGGTTTTTCGGATTTGAGTTGATGCAAGAGAGCAAATTCGCATACAACGCTTGGCACCCGTATATTTCGCCCCTACCAGTTTTGGCGTTTGTCGTACTGAGGAACGCCAATGCGACTCTACGATCAACGGCATCGACAGGGTTCGTATTTGTGGGCAAGTGTTCCTTGGAGCTATTCATCATGCAATATCACTTTTGGTTGGCGGGCGATACAAAGGGCGTGCTGTTGGTGATCCCCGGGACGAAATGGAGGCCTGTCAATTTTGTGTTGACGAGTTTCGTCTTTCTGTACCTCTCTCACAGAGTTGCAAATGCGATAGGGGAAGTAGCGAGGATCGTCTGTACGGAGTCTCAGAGATTGCCGATCACGCAGATCAGTGAAGTACCTCTGTCCTCCCGTTCATCTGGCGGTCTCCCTATAGATTCAGAGAGGAAGGGTACAGATGAAAATATTGAATCAGGTTTGCCTATGCCATCTACTTGTCGAGAGCGGTGGATAGATAGGTTGGCATCACGTTCAGGTTCCACGCGCCTCCGCCGCGTAACAGAGTGGATGTCGGGCTTGGGGTGGAGAGCGTTTATTTTCTTGTCTTGTTTGTGGATTCTAAACATATTTTGGACTTATCCAGAGTAGACAATTGTATCTCTGTTGAATGATAATGCTAAAGTAGATACTACTCTGAGATTATCTGATGATATGAAAAAAATGATATTCAAGAGGAGCAATGTGCATTTGTTACAAGGCTCTTCGATAGGGATTAGTAATCCTATGAAAACAAAGTCAGCAAGGAGAAACACCAAAATTTAACAGCGTCAGTATTAGCATGGTATTGCTCATCAACGATTGTCCTTGAGACAACGTCAGGGCTTGACTTCTAGATGTATGCATCCTGTTCATGCAGAAGGAGGAAGAAATATACTCACCAAACCAAAGGAACCTAAAACCTGCAAACGAAGTGAGCAATCGTTGCCGAATCCAAACGATAAAAGTCAGAAATTTGGGTATATGAATAGATTCATTAGCATAAACTTCGAAGTAGCGATTCTATGACTCTTCATATATGCACAAATTCAACAACATACTTACCTCGGACAAGAAGGCGAGAGAAAAAATGCAGAACGAGAACCAGAGTCCATGTAGAGAGTTTAGGGCTGGTCATGGACGCGCCGGGCGCGTGACAACTTAAAAAGGAGAGAGAGATTGATTACATAATTAGAAACTTGCGTCTACCGACCCCTTTGACCTCTCGTTTTGTATTTACACCCTGTCATCACGATGGCAAATGTGATGCACCATCATATCGAATTTTCTCCTTTGCCTGTCGCCCATGCTCCTTCGCCGTTTAGCTTCGGTTTCGGCCTCGGTCAAAGCTCTTCTGGGTGGCAGGCGACACCCGCAACAAGTCGTGCCAATCCTCTTTCCTTTCACCAGCTAGCTTCGTCTTCACTAAACCACGGGACTTTGACAGCCCCTTCCTTGCACAAATCGACCAAACGGCGTTTGGAGGTGGAAGATGAAGATTCTCCAATTTCTCTAAAAGCTTCAGTGAATACTGACGAGTCTATGGATCGGAGTCCAACGCCAGAACGGCCGAAGCGAGTTGCGCCGAAGCGAGCACGGATCGCACCTGGAACAAAAGAGCAAGCTGCCGCAAAGGAAAATAAATCATCGCCATCAGAAGAGGATGAAATAGACGTTGGAGTTCTGTTAGGCACGTTTTGGCTATTGCTGTTGTTCATAACCGCTTCTGATGCACATGGTTTACAGCGAGTCTACCCACACAAGCGCTTTTACCCTTGTTAACTTCGTTGCTTAAAACACATCCATCATTGAAATCAGCGCTGTTGCCGCTCATACCCCGGCCGACTCTAGACACTGCTGTCCAGGCTCTTACACAAGCTTCGAGAAAGCTGCGTGATGCGTATCCATATTCCAGTACTACATCGTTTTCACAGCCCAATTTTGGAGATGGAAGCAGGCCTCCAAACACACCAACATCATCCTGTCAGAATGGAGGAATGCGAGATGCCTATGTAATATCTCGTCTCCGACCACGTATAACCGAATTCGTCGCTGCCTGTACATCATATCTGCCTTATTTCTCATGCGTACCACATTGCAAGCAAGCCTCAGCTACGACGCAGCACCAAGCCCCACCACCCCCTCCCGACTTTGCACAGTTCAGCAAGGAAAAATCCTATCCACCAGAGTCTTTTATTTATCTATCGGCCATCACACAACATGTTATGGATCAGCCCCCATTGACGCAGACTTCGATCGCACCCCTTTTGTTTTCTCGCTTGGGCGATGAGTGGAATGCATGGGTGGATAAAGTAGACGAGATTGTTAATCACCAGGGTGGAATTTTTGGGATTGAGCAAGTGCGGACATGGGAGAATGCCCTGGACGGTTTTGCGGATGCAAAAGGATTTGAGGGATCTGCAGTGATGAAGGATATCCGTGATAAATGGGTGCTCAAGGTTGGCTGGCTAGTGAACCGGGTGTACCACGTATCCATGGACGTGTAATCGCTGTGTAGACTTTTGGACCTGCTTACTGTTCCACTTACATTATCGCTCCGGCTGTTCAGGAACACTAGTTACGATGCCTCAATGGATATCTTGTGACGTTCTGGACATATGTCTCTAGTGCTAGCAAACAGCTCGTCTATCGCCAGATACAAGAATAGAACAATCTCCTGGCAAACACGTGACTCCAGAAAAGTTGGCGGACTCGCTCTCAAGCGACATTGTCCCATGCATGCACCACCGTGCTCTGCGCCATGTCTCTCTCCCAGGTGCAATATCCCAATGGATTATTGGCAGTACGCCCTCTGTGGCACAGATTCTTCACGCTCCAGCCAACCAAGCTCGACAAGTCTCCTCGCTCACCAATGCCTCTCCATACCCCGGAAAGCAATCCATTCTACCAGGTTTTCGACATCCCAAAGGATACGGCATCTCTAGACCCATCTGTACGACTGTTTTTGATGGATCTGTAAAACGTGGTTTTACAAGGTGAGTGGTCTACTTGTATTCTCATCTTTTTGATGTTAAACGACCGACTTGAAGGACAGGAGATGCAGTGGCGGCTGAACCAGAAATTGAGGAACGACAAAGACCAAGCGAGCATGCTCCCTCCACCTTGGACCCTCTAGATACACGGACGCCAAATTCACCTTCTTCCTGTGATGCAGCCCTACTGTCTGGTCACCATGCTCAGACATGGCCAGCAGCTCTGCCCGACAAGAACGATAAGGATGTAGTGATGAACGAAGACTTTTGTTCCGAGGCTCGGACCGATACCCCCCCACGGGTTTTCATTACTACCTCAACACCCCGAACTCCCATTTCTCGTCACTTTCCTAAACCCAAATCCTGGCAAGAATTATACCAGAACCTCCGCCTTGCATTGAGTCTCCGACCAGTACCCACATTCCCTGCTTTCATTGACTACCATGATGCACACCCAGAGTATCGATCAAGGGATTCTTACAACTTGTTGATTGAACTCTCAATACGACATACTCAGTTCGGCACCTCACAATGGCTGTTTCGTGCCATGGTGCATGACAAAATTTCTCAGAATTTCAGGACCCGGGTTCTCGAAGTGCGATTTTTGGTCCGAACAGGAAAGTGGGAAAGTGCTTGGGCGTTAGTGACGGGACTAACTCCTCAAGATATGTATGATAAATTGTTGCCCAATGGTCAGCCATCTGTTCATATGGAAGTTCCTGCAGAGATGTGGAAAGAGCTTCTTTGTATGGGAAAACGCGGCGCTCTGCGACGCGCAAGGGGTAATCGGTGGGGCGTGGACGAAGCTGGAAACAAAGTTCGTTTACCTCCCTATGAAATAGTTAATGATCCAGCCGTCCCTGGGACGAAAGCCTATTTGAGGCGGCAGAAACTTCTTAGCTGTATTCATCCTACCTTTGGTTCGGGTGACAAGTCGACCAAAGTCCGTCCGCAGCTGGTGAAATACGCTGTCTCATGGATGCTGTCTAATGGGAAACGGACCGAGGCTGAAGTGCTGGTGAAGTTGTATCTATCCCAAATGCCCTCTGACCTCCGAGAAGAAACTGTCGCTCAATGCATGGATATCATCCACACATTATTGAGCAAGGATCCCGAATTTAATGCAAATCATAAACTTCTCTTGCAACTATTGAAAGTGCATCCCTCTCTAAAACCTTCCTCGACGACACTTCGTCTGATTCTCGTACCATTGAAGAAGTTCACCAAGTGTGGTACAATAGCGCTCCGCGTGATGAAAGAGTTTCAAAAGCGATGGGGAAACGGAATCGTTGATAGCTCAGTACGAAGCAAAGTCGCTAATTTGGCAGAGAAACAGGGATCGAGGAACATCATGAAGAGAATGCTGCGAGAAGATAAGAAAGCCCGCCAAGCGGTTCATATTACCGAGTCTCCATTGACCCAGATGGTTGAAGATACGCGAGGGTTGCGTCGACCTCCTGATCGCGAATTATTCCCTCACCAGTCTTTTCAGCTGAATCTGTGGAGAAGACTCAGCCGGCGGGTCCGTCAGATGCAGCCCAGAGATGCTCAGGAGTGTATACCAAAGTAGAGTACTTTCTCAAAGCCGTGACCTGTGCATTTCAATCGCCACAGTGCGTTGTTCATATGACACTCAGAGGGCTCCTATACGTTGAATGCAAAGCTTTGGATAGGATTTGTGGGAACCCGAAATTCCTTTCATGAATGTGATTGAGTACCATGGTTTCTGTCCTGTGCAATCTTGTAAAAAAGTTTGTTGGACTGGATGCTACTCCTTCGTAGCTACCATATGAGGGTGTCCATACCTTGGCAAACGACGAAACAATCTGAAGACTCGATTTTGAAAGGCGATCAAACGAATGACGCTTTGGCTCAACCATGATTACACAGCGGTCAATGGCAAAGTTCTCACCCTACAGTCCAAGTTGAAGCGCCTTGCAATATTCAATAGAGGAAGCTACTTCTGATGTCTTCCCCGAGATATCTCACCGTTAAAACCGGACTGAATTGGATGATTTTCTGACCCTCCATTCACTGGCATCTGACTCATCAGGAGTGATCTGCTCTTCCTTTTTGACGTCTCCAAAGCTTCTTGCCGAAGGATTACGCAGTCGATGTATTGATTGGCATGTTCTTCAATGTAAGCATGGGAGTTGTAGAGTAAATCTCAAGGGCGGATCGTCGGACTGTCGTGAGGCTGACCGGAATATGGATGACAAGGACGACCAAGCTGCATGCAGAGGCTTATCGAGAAGCGAGGTTTTGTCGTTCTGTTTGGCAGGTCAGGCATCCAGTGATCTACGGTTGACGCAGCGAGATCCAAGAGACTGGACACCCCATCTCATGTTCATGGCCAACTTGTGTACGATTCCACCGGGTCCATTCATTTCTTGCTCGTGTACTCGATCTCTGGGTTCCGCAAACGCTATCTGTCCAGTTCGCGATCTCGATGCTCTTTTAAAAGCAGTCAAGTTCATTCTCTACGTCCTCCATTTCAGAATAATGTCCCGTACTGACCTGGACTATGTGTCCCTGTCCTGTGTATGTGTCGGCGTTGGTCCAGGTGGCACCACCTCGATGCTTGCGTATGTTCTGACATCCAGGTCAATCAAGTTTGATGTAAAGGCGATTAATTACAGTCGCGTTGCCGTGGTCTCCTGGTTCGGCACTGTCCAATTCGAAGCATTTATCTTGCCCGGCACTCATGTATTAGATTCATCCTCTCCCTCTGTCCTGGTCGTGACTCTGGTCGGTTTCAGATCGTAACGGACTACAGAACCTCCACGACAGGTATTACTGAACAGCATCTCAATTCCCGTACTCTTTTCCTCTCTCGCCTCACCTTCTTGTGCTCATGCCCCTGTGTAGCTGAGGCTTTACCCTTCAATACTGTACAACATCAAGTCGCCGACCTTATCAAAGGCAAGGTTCTCATAGGCCACTGTCTGTGGAATGATCTCTCAGGTCTCGTCTGAACCCCGGCACACGGTTTTCTTGGATCTGACCATGTATACCCAGTCCTCGGCATACCTCACCCTGCTGTCAACACCCGTGATGTCGCTCTCTACATGGTAGACTTTTCCTTCTTGGTGAGCAGGGTAAATTTTGATGGAGACATGATAGCCATTCCGCAATAGCTTGAAAGCGCAGCAGATAGTCGGCCTTCCGACCCTGATGTGGAACTTGATGGCCCGTGAAATTCAACTAGCTGGAGAACACATCCATCCAGTACGTAATTATTGTCTTGCTTTGACTACAATAGGGCATGGCTACGCTTCAGGTCGAAAACGCACGGGCTGTCATGGATTTATATAGGTCGTACAATGAACCATGGGAGGCCACCATTGAGAAGGGAAACTGGCCTTGTACTATCCCACCGAGCACTTTCTCGAGATGTTATACCTGACTCTGATGATCATGACCTCCCCTGACTTTGTCTTTGTCTTTCTTAGATGTTTGAACTGTTTATTTATCATCTAGCTATCAAATTTGCTGTAATGCTCTAGTTTTTCTACACATGTACTCGCGCGGGCTTTGTATCTGTAATCTGCCAAATGTATGCCAAAACTGGGAACCAGGAACTCTTAGTTGAAACGAGAGTATGAATCTACATTCAGTAGTTATTGTTCCAAATAATTTTCCAAGCAATTGATTCGGGCAACTACCCCGGGTGATCGGGTCGTCCGTGCCGTAAATAGTGGTATAGATACACAAAGAATGACTCGCTTTAATTAATAGAGGTAACACCCAAGTCTTCTTCGTATATAGAAATCACAGTCCTAAACTTTGGACCGGATCAATGGCGAGTCTACAACACACGTCGTGAGTAATTCGATACAAGAAAACCATAGATTTCTTGCCTCCTCAGCACCCAATAGTCGCATTATTCCTTCATAGGCGAAAAGAGCAGATGCGTTCATAGGGAACGCTCGAAGTAGTGTTGGTGTCAGACCTCGGTAGAACCCAGCTATACCATCAATTGAATACGTTCGACGCGCCACAGCGATGAACGATGGCCGCAAAAAGGTACAAGGGGAACGAGTAGAGGGCGCAGGATAAGGTCTTGGGTAAGGGTAAGCCAACATTCGGCTAAGGCGTTGAATGTGGGGGGTAAGTTCATGCAAGTTCTCGAAAATTATTTAGTGTCTCACTTTTTGATATTATCTGCGGGGATAGCCATTCCCCAAAAGACGAAAGAAGCAACGCCCCCTGACAAGAAAATCGCTGTTCCAGTTGATATCTATCATAGAGGAAGACAATGAACTTGGTGAGCGAGGTGTTTCGGTATAGCATCCTACAGAGTATGGGGATCCCTCGAGACGTGAAAAACCACGCATCAGTGCCTTCAATTTTTTGGGTTATTGCTTCCTAATTGACGATCCAACTGTGATATGAAGATACCTCAACTGATAGGAACATCCAAAAAAAATTGGCTCGAAAAAGAAGGCTGCCAGTGAACCCTGACCAAATGCCAAAGACACCTTGCTGACGAATTATTCGTCGGGCGCAGTCAATGGGTCCTTTGAATTGTCGATCCATAATTGCGCTTTGGGACTGGAGTTGGAGTTTGACTGCAAAATGATCGTCATCACAAGAAACAAGTGAACAACTTCGGGAGACACACCCTTGAGTAATTCAAAGGGCGTGGCAACCACTGCACTGATCAGACAGCAGGTCAATGACGGTCAACTACCACCGTTGTGCACCGACCTTGTTAGACCTGCAAATAGCCCAGCGACGCCATGGCCAAGGAGAGTCAAGCGTTGGCGCCGGCTTATGGGATGTTCTTCAGTCATGCCTTGCCGGAAAAAGAATAACCGATAATTGTGAAGAGATCCCAGAAGCACCGAGTCAATAACGCCCCAACCAACTGCCTGAGGCGTGACTCCTTTATAGAGCGCAAGGATACCCTGAGGGCAAAGGGAAGCGTCATTTGTTTAAACCAGGTTCTCTTCGCGCACCTCGTTTCGAACAATCTTACGGAGTGTTCCAAGAGTACCATGATGAGACTCTGAAGGAGCGCATTGCATTCGAGTTTTCACGGTGTCAAAACTAGTTCGACATCATTGAGCCTTGTTTTACTTTTTTTTTTTTTACCTGATTAAGAATTAGGATTCAGAAGAGTGATGCTTTGCTTTTTTTTGAACCTGACTTTTGAATTTGAATAGATTCACCCATGCCCAACTGTTACCTAGAAGAAGAAGTCAGTTTGAGATTCTCGAAAGAGTTGCTGGAGTGACCTTGACAAATCCTGGAGAATGGGAACAATAGAATGAGAACAAAAAGGCGTTGACAACAGCTTTCACTGCAGGAGACCTCTCGCACCACTTCCAAGGCCAGCAAAAGCGCCAACGATCCTAATGTGACTGAATGGTATATTTTCTCCCATGTTGAAGAGGTTGAGCCGATTAAATTCAGACACGTGGACAATCAAGTACACTGCATTGTCGGCAACTTGGGACTTGTCACATCTTACTACTACTACATGTCAGATAGCAATAGTCAACGAGAGGAGAAACAATGTCGTATATGTCTTGATGGTAGCGAAGCCGAACATGCAATGGGCAAACTTATTCGTCCTTGCCTTTGCAAGGGCTCAATTAGCGTGCGTTTTCTTCCCAGATGAATGCATGAAAAAAACCTTTCCTGACTCTGACCTCCGGGTGCAAAGTATGTCCATGTGAGATGTCTTCAGAAATGGAGAAATACCTCTTCGTCCAGGAGTGCTTTCTTCTCATGCCCCCAGTGCCGCTATCAATATCGCTTTGCTAGAACAAAGATCGTCGGACTGGCTTCGAACACTGGTAATTTGTTTATCCTCCAACAGATATACGGACGTCACTAAATTACACACACACAGTCCTTGTGGGTGGCTTATCGGGTCTGTTTTTCACAGTTATCGTAATGCTCGCTTCCTATATCACCACATACTTCATGTCTGCGTTTGAAGAGCCAACCTCATCCTACTATTCCTGGTCGTTTCTCTACGTTTCCCCCTTTGAAGTGGCTCAGAACTTGGTGGTTGCAGCGCTCCGAATTCTGAAGGAGGGAGGGATCGATAGTCTATTCGATGAAGCCATTCCCACAGGGAGAAATGATAATATCAGGAGCCGCCCTCCAGACCGTTTGTCCCGTCTAACTGCTAACCCAAGCTTCATCAAACGATTCATCAAACGATTTCTTTTGGGACTGCCATTAGTTGGTGCAGGGTCCCTCGTTCATATGTTACTTTCTGTTGGGTATCTATTTCCTGTACAATGGCTGGCCCGTTATAGAGGTAACCGCAGTCGTCGTGACAACTCTAGAGATATCGCAGCGCTTATCGTCGTTGCTCTTCTGGCCGTGGGCGCCATAAGGTGAGAATGTCCAGATTTTTATCCCGTGAACTGCTGCTCAGATCAGAACTTAGAGCTTTGCTGAAGGTATACCAGCTCACACACTCTATGACCCAGCGCCTTCTCCTCCGCGCAGAGGATGCTATCCTTGAAGTCAATTAGCAGGTATCTATCTACTTGTGAGATCCTGCATTAAGCGCTCTACTTCGAAATATGTAAATATTTATTAGCATCATAGCATCTGTAATACACTACATAGAGCCAAAAGGATCATCCATCAAGTCGTCCATCGCCTTCCTCAATGCTCTGTTGCACCTTGCGTTTGAGATCGTTGTAGACCTTCGCAATCTCCTTTTGGCTCTTTTTCAAATGCTTAAGGCAGTGTTCGATCGTGAGTTTAATCTTCTTAAGAGCATGTGCTCTTGAATCGATCGAGGATTGGGTTCGAAGAACCTCTTGAAACCAATTATCGAGGACTATAGCTATATCGGACAAGATGACCTCCGCATTGGCAGGATCGTTATATGGTGAGGTCTATGGGTCAATGAGCAAGTAGAGATGGCAAGAATCTGGAAAGGCTTATACCTGGGAGTCATAGAGATAGGTGAATGTGTCCAGTATCATTTCGAAAGAAAGACCGCATTGAGTCAACATCCGAGGCACCCAATCATTGGGTAACTCAGTCTTGTGTGCTAGCCTAAAGCGTAAGAAAAGCATCACGACATGTCCTATAGTCCATGAGAAAAGGAAGAACTCGAGCTCAGATCAGATAACGCACGGAGCGAGAATGCAGTCTTGGAATCCTTATATCTGTAGACCAATGGGACGATCTGCGATTGGATGACCGCAGCTGTCGCTATTGCACCAAACTTCTCGCTGAGGACTAAAATAGTCTATCAGTAAGATACTGTTCACTGCGATGGCCAGTGACTTACTTTGCTCAAACGCTTGAGTCCAGATAGACTGGACTAAGTTTTCGTCTTCATGGTTTGAAGCATGGATGCAAAGAAGCTGGAGGGTTGGTAACTGGAAAGGGATAGCATAACCTTGGAATAACTAAAACATATACGGTCACATGTAGACTTGTCAAAATAATGTCTGGCAGGCGAACCTCGGTCATGTTCATTAGGTATTTTGATAGCAGCTGGATCTTTTGTTCGACCTCGGGATCATCGTTCATATAGGGGATGAGCGCTTCATATATCTCTTTTTGAACTTGGAAAACGTCCAATTTTTCTTCTAAAACCTCCATCAACTGGACGACAGATTCTTTACGGCTCCCAGAGTAATAGGCTTTTGCATTTGTCGTCGCACGAGTCAAGTATTCCAAGCGTGCGCTCAAACTGAGATCGAAACTAGAACAGGTGTAGGTAAGTGTGACTAACTACGCGTAGATAGATGCTTGACTCACTGCTTAGAGTCCGCCAGAATGAGCAAAACTTCGGCAGCACGTAGCAGTTCGCTGTTCTTGGTATAAAATTGCCAGAGCAGCTGCAAGTTACGCATGGTGAAAGGCTCCCGATTCAAATGAGCCTCAAGGTATTTCGGTCGCATCTTATCGCAAATAAATGTCTTGATGCAAAGAGGAACGAAAACAGAATGGCACGCACCCGGAGCAAGTCATCGGTAAAACCTCGATCAATAAACCAATCGTAAAATATAGAATGAAACATTTCGTCGTCGCTCGCCACTGCTAGCTGATAAGCATTCATGCGCACAGCGTCGAGGTCATCTAGTCCCAATGAACTCTGGGTTTGCTTCTTCGCACCACACTTCTCCTCGAACAATAAAAGTGACTCCATGATGAGGCCGTAGCATTGTCTGCGTAGATTGGCTTGTTCTTGGCGGGGGTCATTGGCAGGAGATCCTGCAAGCCAATACTCCAACCCAACACCATCGGGATCAAAGACCTGTGCACAGATTAAAGGCAGACATACAATGCCTGAAAGTCAGTGATCAATGACTGACAGACACTCGTGATTGAAATTATTAAACCTTCCACATAGTTCAAATGTTGATAATCTCCAATGATTTCACGCAATTTTTCGAAACCAAGAATTCTGGAACCTCTGGTGAACAGCCTTAGCGCTAGGTATGAGTTCATGTGCTGATCCTGAATTGGAGATAACCTTACTGCAAGGACTCAACAAGCCACTTTTGTCCTTCAAGTGAACTTCGCGTCTCAAGGGCCTTCTGGATGCTTTCCCGTGCCTATTATGCCGAGATCAGACATTGTATAAGAGTCTGAAAAAGGTCCACGATGACAGACTTTGTATAACATCACATCATCAGTGCTACAGAACGAACCACATCTTCGTTGAATCACTTCACTGATGGTATCGATCTAGAATATCAGTCAGATCAGACGTAGGTATACACAAGAACCCTTACGCTAATTTGCTGACCACTTTGCTGGTCTATGACGACGTTTACTAAAGCCCTGGATATTGTCATACCATTCTGGGTCGTGATAAGGTCTTCCAAGGTCAGGCCAGCAATCATCTTTTGTGTCGCTTTATCACACCTATATGTGAAACGCCTGGTCATTAATGAACCTGGATATCTGCAAGAACACTGACTTGGAAATAAGTTCATCGATACGATAGTCGTTCAAGAGGAGAACAAAGGACAATCCTTCGATGGTACGAGAGAGAAGATTTGTGAGCTCCGTTATGGAAAGTTGCTCAGCCTGCTCCACAGTCAGTGACTCAAAAGTGACTGAATAGTCGTTCATTGACCTTCAGAGCCTCCAGATTTGACGCCGTGTCACCGGGGGAAGCATGGAGAACGAGGGGGTTTCGATCCAGGAATTCCTTGAGCGCGACAAGATTTTTCTGGATCGTAGTTAGGTTATGTTCCGAAACATTCAGCTGGTGTTTATCTGAAGGTCTGCAAAAAATATCAGAAAGACTGATAGCAGAAGGTATCATCATACCCCATTTTCGTCAACTTGGCCTTCCACGCCGGGCGGACAAGACGCGCGAAGTAGAGAACGAAACCTTCACGGCGACCGCTAAAGGATGTCGTGCCTTGTGTGTCAGCTGTGTTATCCGAAGGAGATCAGTACTGTCCAGTATTCAACTCATATGAGATGGGTGCACACCGGTTCCGTACATAACTCTTTCAGACCAGACGGGACGCTCCCCAAAGTCGTAGAATATCTGTTTAGCAATGGCAACTATTTCTGGAGGAGCATGTGTGACTGATCCACTTGGTGACATCGTTCCATCCAGGAACACGTTACCGGCTGAGAGTGCGAGGAGCATAGAACACGTTTGATCGCGTCCGAAGCTGAGGATCAAGAGAATTTATCTTGTAGACAACATGAAACAAGAAAATCACATACCTATCTCTGAAATCTATGATTGGCTTCACGTTAGTTCCGTTTTGCAGCTCCTCTACCACAGCCCTGAGATAGTCCACAACCCGTCGTTTACGCAAAAAGGATATGCCGACGTTGGTCAAAACCATGAATTGTTGAGACGATTCAGTAAATTGTCTTCCCAGCTCGTTGATCACTGATGGGCTTGGCGTGTTCGATGGTACAGTTGTCACCTCCCTGGGTAAAGATGCTATTGCCCACGTCCTCCCTGGGATTGAGAGCAATGAAGCATTTTCCGTTAGGGGACGTCGTGAAGGTGAAGTAGTATAACTGCCGCCACCATACGTTCCGTAAATCTGTTGTGATTGTTGACCCGGTCCTCCTTGTTGTGACGTACTCAACTGCCCAAGGGAACCAATCTGCGTTAAATCGGGAGATGCACATAAAATGTGATCTGATCCGTCCGAGTCGTATTGTGCCGCAGCTAATAGGCCATTATAGTAGCAAGTGATCTCGATATTGGACATCACAAAAGCACGCGGTCGAGGAGGTTGCCCATAAGATGAAATGGACTGGAAGTGTGCTTGCTCATCGGGATGAAGGAGATTAGGAGGGGGGAATCGAACATGGGCTAGTTGCAACGGTCGCACGGTATTCATTGTTGTAGTATGGGGTGAGCCATAAGTTGGCGTAGATCCAAAATACAACCTAATACCGCCGGTAGTGATAGCCAACAATTGGATACTCGAGCGTGATTCATGGGGTTCCACGACATGAAGAGAAACAATTTGGAAGGCCTGTGGCGTCAAGGCAGGATATCCAGGTGCTTTCTCTTGTGCAGCTTTGTAGATATTTGAGAGCGTCTGAAGGTATTGAAGAGCATTTGCTCCGTTTGGTTTATAGACCGATAAGGTATTATTCTCGCTGACGGTGTAAAGGCAGTCTCTTGAGGCATCAGCGGTAATAGCTATGATCCTATCTACAGTAAAATTTGAGTGCTGGATCGCAGAACAGGACAACTTGCTCACCATCATTGTTGTATGTTACAAGGTCAGAGAAGAAGCGAGGCAACAAGCTCTGGACACCTTTTACAGATTGATTGATGAGTTGAACCTTGTCAGCAAACCAGGTATCCTGCCGCTGATAGGATAATTCATACAGACACCCATCCTGAGCACTTGCCATGAATATTCGCCCATCTGGCATCCCAACAACTGATAACATGTCGGCTTGCGTGGAGACCTTGATGTCCGTGGCAAAGAACTGAATCGTATTCCGGGGTCGATCACCGGGTCTGGACTTTATTGACAGTCCAAGTAGGAATACGGAGTTGGGGGTACAAATGACAAGCAGGTGGGATATGTCTTCAACGAAGACTGCTGCTTTTGGTCGTACAAGAGTAACAGAGGTGATAATGTCCGATTGGTCAGTGAAGGAGATCAACTCTTTCCTGCGAAACCGTGAGTGGAAAGGGTCATGCAGTGCAGAATGATGCTCACTCATCATTATAATCCCATAGAAACAACATATGGTCAACGGAAATCCATGCCAGGCCGAGTTCTGGCATCAAGCCCAATTGAGATGAGGCTTGAGGATCTTTATTATATAGTATTCAGATGGTTGAGCCTCATTCATGAAATTGCTACTTACTGTCAATAAGTGAAAGGAGATCATGAGGAATGGGTGTGAATTTTCGTTTCTGGTAAGGGACCCGAGTGTCGTCGAAGAATATGCTGTAAGACTCTGATGCTTGGACTCCAGCTGGCTATACTCAGATGAAGGAGGACGCGTTAATTGGAGATACACTTACAGGCAGTCACGGCTTCTCCTAGGTCTGGGATGATTTGTGAATCTTTCACGAACTGTTCCTGGATGACTTTGCTGGCCTTCTGCAAAGCAGGCAAGTCGACGTCCTTTTGTTTTGGAGGGCGGAACAGCCTTGACGCAGTCGAAAGATCTTTGGAGGAAGCCAGGTCCATGTCCATCTAGCAGGGTCCAGCAGTGTTCAAACGCGTTCAATTTCTTCAACACGTGGAAGTGCGTGGGAAATCCAATAGCTATTGTTTAGTCCTGAAACATATCTAAACATATTTTCCCCTCAGGGTAATGCCGAACGAGTTCTTCTCTCAACAATTTCACGGCCACCTGTACTTTCTTGATGGCAACGCGACATCCACCAACCCTCTCTGAGGCACTAAGGATGCATCGTTCTCCCTGGAATCCGACTGACCATAAGACCAATGTTTTTTATCAACTTGTGAAAGCCTTTTACAATCCAACATTTCGCTTTCACCTGCCAAGGATAAGCCAGTCAGGATTGCGTACTTGCATTGATGACATCGCCGAGGTAGAAAAGCTCGAGTTTCTCGGCGATGGGGCTATCGGGGACTCAGTCGGAGACATCGTAACACAGCTACGTCCTAACGGTAGCCCGCACATCTACACGGTGAGGCAGCATCCCGGATATATGAACCAATGGCTTTGGAATTTGACCCGACCCTCTCTCGAAGCAAGTCAAGCAAACCCTTACATGCAACGCCTTCTTTGCGCAGCTGATGTTCAGATATGGTGTTGCTAAGACCAACAATAGTACTAAAGAAGCTGCAGATGCATTTGAAACAGTTATTGGTTTATTCAAGAGGGAACGTGGCGCACAAGGAGTCGAAGATTGGACATGGGAATATTTTGGGCCCATTGTTTTTGCTGCATGGGAGATCTGGGATGCACTGCAGTATGTTGGTGTTATTCGTTCTTGATTTTAACCTCACAGCATACCCTGTCCAAAGGCTCGGACAGTCATTCCGAGGTTACTTTATCCCACACATGCGGATACAAATGAATGTTGAAAGCCGAAGGAAATATCTAAGTAAGTGGCAATCGGACTGTACTATGATGTGTACTGATCGGTGGTCACAGTGTCACAGAGACCATGTCAGTCGTCGGGTGATGGGACGAGAGACAATCCAATTGTTATTGAATAAGAAGATATATGTCCTAATGATATGTTGTATCAATACTCAAAGGTAGAGGATAGTCACAATTCAGCCGAGCTGCTGAAACTCAGCCACGAATTCACACGAAAACTGATTGCTGGATCCTCTGACTTGAATTGAATTACGATATTTGTCGTCGTGCAGGTATCAACTACTTGGCTTGCTTATCCTGCCTACTCCTGCCCCACTCTTGCACAGCGTAAAACATGGCCAAGCAACCCTCTATGACAAATCTTCGCAGACCCCTTCCATTCAGCCCTACTCCCGCAAGCCCATGTATCCAGATTCGTGCGACTGGTAGTACTTCTTCCCCAGTTCCCGATTTGTGTGTAACCGGAAAAAAATCTGAGGTTCATCTCCCCTCACACACCAAGGGAAATCCTCAACAAATCTGGCTCAACCAGCCTTATACAGCAACATTTCTGTGGGTTCGCGGCCGGCTATTGGGTCAAGGTAGCTACAGCCGGGTGTACATGGCTTTGAATGCCAATACTGGAGATCTCATGGCTGTGAAGCAAGTCGAGATAAAGGGAAATCATAAGCCTGCTCACCGAGACGCCCTCAAGTTCCTTGCCTTTGAAAATGAGACCTTGAAAGAGCTCGACCACCCAAATGTTGTGCAGTATCTCGGTTGCGAAGCTTCCTTAGAAACTCTTAGCCTGTGCGTCGAACTCATATATCCATGATGCTCCTTTTTCTTACTCCTAACAGCTTTCTCGAGTATGTTCCTGGAGGAACAATCGCAACATTACTCAACCAGCGCGGCCGATTTCGTGAAGAAGTCACAAAATCCTTTACCAAGCAAATTCTTCATGGCCTTGAATACCTTCACTCACGTAAAATCCTTCACAGGGTGAGTCACACTCAATACCACCTACACTCTGCTAAATACAATCGGTCTTTTTCAGGACCTCAAACCTGATAATGTCCTCATAGAACCTAACGGTGTCTGCAAAATTTCAGATTTTGGAATTTCAAAGCATGTCGGGGACATGTACAACGCCAAAAAACACACTTTCATGAAAGGAACCATCCACTACATGGCACCAGAAGTGGTAGATTCGGACGGAAGTGGCTACGATGGGAAGATCGACATCTGGAGCGTAGGATGCATGCTTATCGAAATGTGGTCAGGTGAGAAACCATGGGGGACGGACGAGAACTCAATGACAATCATGTGGAAGGTATGACTACATTTTGACATCAGGGTTTTCTATCATTGAGGTTACGCTTTCAACAGCTATGGAAGTTGCGGACACCCCCACCCGTGGCTGCGCAGTTGGCAAAGGAGCTGTCGCCGGATGCTCATGACTTCAGGATATCCTGTTTCCATGTGTAAGTGAGATTAGTCAACCTTGGACCAGGACCTCGGTTGAACTACCATAGAAACCCTGTCCAACGACCATCGGCTGCTGAATTAAAAAATCATACATACCTCGAACTCCCTTACTGCTGGAATTTCGACATAAGTGATATTTCCCACCCGTCTGGAGGAAAACGAATCCGCTCGAGTAGGTATAAGCAAGCCGATTGCGACGATGGGTCTACCTATAGATACAATGAAAATAGCCATGATCCTGCCCTGAGGCAACCAAATGACGATTCAATACCAGCTTCCAAGGTTCCGAGAGGTCCGAGCCCACCAATCGTAATCATCAAGCCTATCCCTATTTCACCACGCACTCCTTTGCCCGTCGAACTCCCAGAACAAGATTATATGACGCACGGATCTTCAACGTCTTCTAGACAGAAATCGTCGGGTAGACGTAGATACATCTATCACGTTTCCAACCCAGGGAATGACGAAGATGTACCTCCTTCCAATTACCAATTTGTTCCTTCTCCTCTTCCATCAGTCTCGCCGTATTCTGCTCACCTGGCGGCTTCATCCAAATATGATTTCAGCTACAACTTGCCCGAAGCAAATCCACTATCTCACTTTGATTCGACTCCGTATCTTGCTCCTACCCCCCAAGTCCCTTCATCATCAAAATACCTTTCAGATTTCTACCTTCCCGATACCTCATCGTCTGCTCCGTCCACGCCTCCTCATGCATCTAGTGGAATGGGGGATGATTCAACATGGAAACGGCCGCCTAATACTGTACGTCCTCCGAGCTCCAGTGCACATTCGTCTTCGAGTTCCAGTCACGAGCATGGTAGTAGCTCTTCTTTTCGTGCGCATCATCACCAGGCAACCCAACCACAGATACCGCTAGCGTCTCATGTACTGCCACTACCTCTTCCTCCACCTCCTCCTCTAACGCTTTCTACGTCAAGAATTTCTTGCGCACAGTTTTCTCCTTCAGATTTGCCATCATATGATACCACTGATCCCAGCATGACGGAGGAACTCTCAACGCAATTGGCTCTGGATCGTCCGAATGTCGATGATGTCGTCCAACAATTAGGTACTTATTTCCCTCACCGTGATTTGGACCAACCAATCGTGGTACTTTCGCCCTCAATTCATCTCACGGAAAAATCCACCGACCGCTATTACGACGGTGATCTGGTTTCCGCAGAGGTCGATGAGGTCGTCCTCGGTCCTTCAACTTCTCATCAACACAGGATGACAAGACCCATCAGCGGACAAACTTCTTTCCCCTGCCCTTCAATTCCGACTCGCTTCTCGTCTTCTCACAGTCCTAGTCACACTGTGAAAAGGGAGAGGCCTGCCGATTCCAGTAATCTTGGGGTCGATAGCCCTCATACAGATTATCAGCGTGAAGGGATTACAGCAACTTCTCCTACTTTAGCCCACACTAGGGTTAGACTTGAGAGCACCAAGACTATCCGCCAGGTTGTTGAAGAACGGCAGCTCAATCCGAATAAAGCCCATAGACGTACCTTGTGGGATATCAAGATGGAAGAGATCAAATAGAGACTGTTTGCTATTCAATTGGTTTTGCATATGCAATGACTCATGTTCAGGCCGAGGATTACACCCGTCTCCCGTAGAACAATGACATCCGGACTATGATGAATTTCAACGACAGACTCTTTGACATTACAAACTCTATCTTTTTTGTCGATCACTGGCGTGACTTAAGATATCCCGACTGAAGTCCCCAAGTCTTCGTTTCATTTTCCTCCTTCCTTCTTGGGTCTTGGGTGTGGTGCTGGCATGGTGCTTTTCTTTTCTATCCTAAGATGCGCATGATAAATCGGCCTCCCATAGCTCACTTATCAGTATCTATCTTCAAACCTTGTCCGATTCACGCTTTGAAATGCCTGTTGCTGCCCCTTATCGATCGTACCCACCTCTTTCTCGCTCACATTGCATTCTCCTCATTCTCAGTATTAAAAGTATGTCTTTTGGGGTCACCGTTGTGGGTGTAACAACAACTAAACTATTACACGAAGTGGAGTATATATGAAAATTTGTTGGGTATCTATAATAGGCTAATATAATATGGAGACGAGTGGCAGGTGGAGTGGGGGACTTAAATAGATATCAGGAATGGAGGAAGGAAGGTGACGTCATGGCCTTTGGGTGCTGCAGTTCAATAGAACACTCAGAAACATTACGCTTTCTTTTGCTTTTTCCGAGTCTTCTCCAGATATCCATTTCCCATGGTCATTATGCTTCTACATCCTTTTTAATCAGTCTCATCTGCTCTCCTATGTACACAATCAAGCTCAATTTTACTATACAATAATATAATTGCAAAGCTATATCATGATCCATAAGTGAACGTCGTGTGTCCTACCCTGCTTTCGGGTCAGAAACGTATTTTTATTCGACCAAACGCTTGACCTATTAACATCTATATACAGTAAACACCTAGAAGTGTTCCTTGGCAAAAGTGAAGTCGATGGTCGAGCTCGAATACTTGCTAGTTGCTTCCTTGAGAGCCTTGGCAATGACCGGAGGGCCGCAGAAATAAGTCTAATTGAGCATCATCAATATAGCGTTATTAATCAAGAAATAGAAAAGTAGACGAACGCAAACTTTGGTCTTGAGCTGTGACTTGCTACCGGGAAGATAATTGCCGCCTTCAATAGCCAACCTCATACGAGAATAGATCGAGTCCCAGTCAGGCCTTCCGAACATAGTACGAGTACGAAGAAGAGTCAGAGGATCGTAATCTGCCCCTGCATCATTAACAGCTATGTTCCAAAGCATATCCTCTCCAATTTTTTGGGTCAGATAGATATTGATGCGAAGGAAATTAGCTAAAAAAAAAAAAGTGGGGTTCATCGGTGATGAGAATTACAATTTTGCAAGTTGGATACTCACGATCGGCTTGGGCGGCCTCTACCTCTTGCAATAAGCTCTGGAACCAGCCGAAGGACGGAGAATCGCGGCAAATCCAGAAGAACTCGACACGACGAAGACTTCCAAGCGTGCCACGCTTCTGTCTGTACCAAATATGTTTAAGGATAGAAGCAAAAGGTGTAACACCTGAAACAGGCATAGTAAAAAGCCATTTTATTGTCAGTATCGAAAATGACGTAGAACCACGTGAACAGGATGTCACTCACCAATTCCCGCGCCAACGAGCATAGCGACTTCGGCTTTGAAAACATCCTCAGCAGGTGCACCGTAGGGACCGTCGATACGGACAGCAGGCAGAGTGACTGCCAGTGATGCTGTATCAATCTCCATAAAATCGCCTTGTTTTTTCTCTTTTCCATTCATCGCGGCTCGTGTCATCGCCGTAACAACAGCAGGACCAACACCGAGACGCTCGCCTAGTGACTCAGTCCAGTCACCAACTTGGCGGATATGAATTGAGACATAGGGATCTTCAGGTGCTGAAGTAATAGTGAACTGGTGCCAAGACAGATGAACTTTCGAAATTTTCACTCGGGCAAGTAAAGTGACCACACTCACGGGGTGCCATTGGAATTTAGACAACTCCGGAATCTGTATAAAGAGCCACTGACCGGCAACATACTTGAAGCTGGGTTTGATGATGCGTAGTTCCATAGCACCTAGTGACAATAACGATAGCAACAGCGGATTCGGGACGTCAGTTACATCACGTCGTAACGTCGATGAACTGAAAAAACAACATACCACTAGGGTGGACTAACACTTTTGACAGACGAGTGGGCCGGCGAGCACGGATTTCCCTCCAAACACGTTCTCCAAAATAGAGGATGCCAGGCCAGATAATGAACCTCCAACTCTCGTAACCAAGGCAGTGCCCGACCCTGTAGAATGGGAAGGTTGCGGAGTAGTCAGGATCAACGGAATCACGGACGAAGCATCCAGTGGCATGGGTGTAAAGACCAATCATGAAGAAGAACGCAAGATGATGAGTATACCAGAAAGCCTCAAAACATTGCTTGCGAATTTTTTGATGAGCAGTGGAATACATGAGCACCATGATGAGGAGCATGAAATGACCAGTAATTCCTCCTGCTTGAGTGTAATGAATTTGCAATGCGAATTGCTTTCGGACCTCTGTTTATTATTAATGAGTATCTGGTGCAGCGCTTAATGTAGGAAATGCCACACACGTGTTCTCTCGACATTAATAAAGTTCACGTAGTGTGCAGTTGTATGAACCACTGCCCAGAATGCCATTGAATATGCGACCTGACGGTGGAACCAGATATTTTCATCGGCAGGGAAGAGCCAGGTCAAGTGAGGGCGGATAATCCGAATGATGTTACGAAGCATTGGAAGGAGGATAAGACCACCATCATATGCGAGGACAAGACCAGCGCCACGAGAAGACCAGACCGACCATGTGAGGTTATTGAGTGCAGCCAGTCGTAAGTTGGTTGCCTACGATGCATGTGTTAATTAAGACAGAGCCTCCTGTGAGCCATCAGTGCGAACCTGGCTGTACCAACCGTACGCAAAAAGTGCTAACTGGGAACCGTAAAAGAAGGCATTGAAAAGCAGCCTTTTGGGGGCCAAGAACTCTCTTTGGAACCAAGTTTCACCCATTTTGCTCTGATTCTAAACAATGAGCACGTCGGGACCAGCCAGACTTTGAGAGAAGAAGAGAAGAAAGATAGGAGAGGATAATGGGTGGTAGAGGAAGAGTTGACCACTCACTGCTGTGGCCATGGTGATTTGTTGATTTGTTTTGACACATCCGGATGATGATTCAAAGTCTCACACGTTTCGAAGTTACAACAACAATGTTACAACTAATGATACCATCAGTTATAATTGCACGGCTTGATCTACCCGTCATAGCGATAAGCGACCATGGCCTCAATTCTGTGAGCATCGGTACTGAAACTACGCATCTTGACTTGCTGGCTCTTACTCGCCTCAATAGCGAGCGGATCAGTATCAACCCATTCACCTGCGGGCACCTCAGCTGACTCGCTAGTATACGCCAGAATATTGAAAACCGTTGGCTCCTGGATCACGGGGAGATATGTGACCATTGATATGATCTGTTTGAGGATGGCACGGATTTCCGATTGTATCTCAGCTTCTGGTTTTGACCCTTTTCTGGAATATGCGTTCATAGATGACCTGGTTCAAGCAATGCAGATGCACTTACACCCCCGATCCATCCATAGGAGGTTCTACGAGCTTAATGTCAAACACCCAGCGCTCTAGAGGTGTACGAGTATCTTTGGAGATGATTGCGAGGACAAGCTGAGTAACTGAGCTGGTCAAAAGCCATTCTAATCAGTGACAATCATGAGCAATTTTGCAAAGCAGCAGACGCTGTATGACACACTTTGCACCTGTGCAAGGATGCTACATCGCTCCTGAGTCTATCTATAATAATGCTATTGATGTGAATTTCTTACCGCTCAAGGTAATTTTCTAATGCAAGATCTTGAGTCACGAGCACTGTTTGACCGTATTTTTTGACCATATGAAAGTCATCAGATGGATATACTTCTCTCTGGAAAAGGATGCTGCATTGTGTGAGAGGAGGTAGATTGGTGATCGATGAGAGACGAACGTGTTGACAGCATATTTGAAAAACTCAGTGACCAGGGCACAAGAGCCTTTGAGGGTAATTGCTTGTCGTTTAGCTTGCTTTGAGGTCATGGTCGTGTTGCAGCTATGCCAAGGACACAGCGTGCAGACGCGATACTTATACAAACGCGTGATCACGTGGTCCAACGACTTGGAGCTCGACAAGAGATTTTCTCGTCCAATGTCGGCGGCAACCCCTCCAGCTTCCTCACAGTCACCTGCAGCAGCGACTTCGACTAATGCTTCTCAAGAACCTTCTAATGTCTCTAATATTGCAGACCGTATTGTTCTGGAGTACCTTCGCTCTCGAGGACATACCTCTGCTGAAAAAGCATTCAAGGAAGAAATTGGTGCCAGCTCTCCATCCGACAAGGGTAAACAGCCGGAAATTATCTCCTCTGAGGAATTGGTCAAATCTCTCGCTGTTTTCGCTCAGAAGTCGACACGTGCAACTGACAATGTGCTTAAAGACTCGTCTGCCGTACTGAATGAGGTCTCGTCTCTGGGAAGTTCACAAAACATTCGATCGTTACTTGCAGGTGTCGGTTCTGTCGGTGCAGAAGAGATATTATCTCTGGATCCAACTGACAAGCAGGAAGGGTTCAGGGAGCTTGAGGCATGGGTGGATGGATCATTGGATATGTATCGGGTTCGTCGGTCCTCTGTCATTCTTGTGGTCCAATGCCTATGCAAGTCATCCTGTAGCCTGAATTTCGACCAATACTATTTCCCATATTTTGTCATTTTTACTTGGACCTCATCCAACACGGTTTCCAAGATGCCGGTTCGTCTCTTTGTTAATACGTTTACATACGGTTCTTTGAATCCTAATTTCTGCTCAACAGCTCTCCGCTTCTTCTCGACATTCTCTCCCTCATTACCCTCTTCTCACTACACCACTTTTCTTCATCTTTCAACGCTTCTTTTACCTGCTCATGTGCAAAGTGATGACATCGCGCAGCGATTTCGGAATGAAAAGTATATTGTCCGCATGAGCCGTTCAGGGTTCAGCCTTCTGCTTGGATGGCTGACAGAGGGCTTTGGTGGTGAGTCTCTCGGCTCAGGTGGTGGATTTACAGGCGAGAAAGGGAAACGAGGACGTGCTGCCGTTATGCGTGTGGTCAATAATCACCTTCGATTTGACGGTAAGACTTTTAATTTTTTACCTGTGTATCGAATGAGTCCAATATCATGACAGTGGCCTCTACTAACCCTACCGCAACACCACCCCATGCATGGGAGGAATCTACCGGTCTCCTCTCCCAACTAATACCGAAGACAAATGGTTCATCATCTGTGACAACCGCAACGAACGCACCTGCCTTCAACGCTCTCAAGACTGATCTCAAACTCGGTCCAGCGCCCATGTCTGAGGACCTTCGCGTCGAGGCCGAACGAGTATTGCGAGAACAAGCAATGGTCGAGCGAGATCCTAATGTCCATCTAGACCTTCAACTACTACGGCCGCAACCATTTGTTGGGATGACAACACCTGCAGAGGCAGACATGCTGCCACTCCCACCAACATTCATGACAGTGGACGTCGACAGAGAGGTTAATGCAGTCAGAGACGCCAGGAAGAGAATCAGGCTAGACCCTTCAGCACTGAGTGGCGTCGATCCAAATTCTCCACAGGCTGCCTCTCTCAAGGCACGCGCACTACCTAGTATTTGCGCATACACTTTACACGATGTTGCCGAAGGGTGTGTCTGGTTCATTGACGTCTGAAGCTCTTATACATTAATATGAATTCAAGAGCACCATGCTGTACATTTTCTATGGATACATCGCTAATGGCCGTTGGCTTCGCTGAAAGCTACATCCGTTTATGGAGTCTCAAAGGCGAAAAGCTGCGGGCCTTGAGAAATGATTTCTCGGCAACCAATATCAAAGATAGTAGGTGATGACTATCAAGTTTCTGATTAACTAATTTCCATGTAAGATGCATCCCTCGCCCGCCTTCGTGAAAAAAAAGCCAGTACAACGCGCAAGCTTATTGGCCACAGCGGTCCCATCTATTCAGTCGCGTTTGATCCAGTTTCCGGGTCGGCTGCTCCTCCTAAATACCTGTTATCAGCTTCCGCAGACGCAACAACAAGACTATGGTCAATGGATACAATGACCAATATCGTGGCGTTTAGAGGACACGAGAATCCAGTGTGGGACGTTAAATGGAGTCCGAAGGGCATCTATTTTGCGACTGGGAGCCGGGATCGTACAGCAAGACTTTGGTCGACCGACAGGACATCGTGTCTTAGAGTGTACGCTGGTCACCTGAGTGATGTTGATGTAAGTGTCCTTTGATGGTCTCCCATCTTACGTCTGTGCAATTTTCTGCGTAGTGTGTGCAATTCCACCCGAATTCGCTATACCTTGTCACAGGGTCGAGTGATCGGACAGCGCGCCTTTGGGATGTCCAACGCGGCAATTGCGTACGCGTATTCATCGGCCACCAAGGAGCTGTGTCTGCACTTGCTTTGAGTCCAGATGGGCGTTATCTAGCAACCGCAGGTCAGCTTTTTCTATCACTGAGATCGAAAAGGCTCATCATCTACTCTCACAGGTGAAGACCTTGCGATCAATCTCTGGGACTTGGGCTCAGGAAAACGAATCAAAAAGATGATCGGGCACAATGCATCCGTGTATTCATTGGCTTTTAGTGGAGAATCGTCTTTACTTGTCAGCGGCGGTGCGGACTGGACTGTGAGATGCTGGGATGTGAAGAGCGCTGGAGGGACGAGGAGTAGCAAGCCCAAGGAAAATGGGATATTCAGTACGCAAGAGAACGGAATAATGGATTATAGTGAGGATGAAGCAACTGAAACGTAAGTTTTCCAAGTTTTGATGAGTGTTTCTTGGCTTACAGCAAATCACAGGATTGATCTGTTGGCCACTTTTCCTACAAAGAGGACACCAATCATTGATGTGCAGTTTACACCCCGAAATCTATGCTTGGTAGGCGGGATATATCAGGCGCCAGAAACTCGGTGAGATATGTAACGTATTGTATAACCTACCAGAAACTTGGAATCTCTTGCAATTTCTGGACAGGTGGAGCTATTTTCAATTAGTCATGGGTGATGCACGGCCTAGCGGCTTTTAGGGTGTGATTCTTTCGGGATGCTCTGAATTCTAGATATCATTTCTCAAACCAGCGCCTGAATTCCAGGTAGAAATACATTAAGAACACATTAAATCCACGTGACGGTTAATTGAGGCTCGCGGGCTCATTCCACTTGGGTCTTCGCCCTTTTGTTACTATATTGTTTTTAGTCATTTTAAACGCTTTCATTTATCAGTTCGAATCATCATTTGACTATGGTATGCATCCTTTATCAAGAACATACGCCATGTGCCATTCACTGACTTACGATACCACTTTGGGTGGTAATACCAGACGGACATATCTGGCATGGATATAGATGTCGTTGATCAACCAGACGTACCTCTCACAAGCACTCAGATACAAGATCTTCATCCTACGTTACTCCAAAGTATGTTTCCGGCATTGCCACTGACTAATCGCCCATCCCTCTGCTCTGGATTGAATGAGGGAGGAGTGCGAGGCATAGTTTCCTAATTTGTATCGCAAACCAATTCTTAACGAATGTATTATATTTGGAAGGTCCCAGCTCCCGCGAACGCGAGCACTTCCGGGAGATTCAAGTGAAGGTGCACATTCGGCGTCCTGAGAAGGACTCTTGGGTATACCTTGGCCGAGGAACAGTATTGCAAGAGGTGAATGGTCACTCGTCCCGCGTCGGTTCGTATCTGTCTCAATTGTTGCCGCTCGAAGCCTCCTTCTTCTATCCCCTGTCGTGATACTCCAGGTACTGATGTAACGCTACGGATTTTTTAGTTGTCCGCAACAATTCAACAGGGAAGGCTATTGTCGTCTTCAGTGAAGTATGTGACTCTAGTCTTGAGGGAGATACGATCTTAAATTCTCATGTTCCACATGCCTTCTCTCTAGTGTTCAGACTTGCAGGTCGAAAAACGAGGCAACTTCATTATCATCATGTGTGTTGAAGCTACCCGCGTCGTCTCCTGGTCTCTCAATGTGTGTTCACCTCTCATCTTAATCGATTTTCTGGTATCAACTCGGATTTACTTCAGGCAATGAACAACTCAGATACTCTCCGTTTGTTGGCGAGCATTGAACTTGCGTGTTATCGTTGCAAACAGGCATTGATGGACCCACGCCTGCACTACAAGGCTCGCCGTAGGGTTGAGCGTATCATCAAAGATGACCGCCGAAAACGACACCGACGCCGCAAGGATCAAGATGCTATGGTAGACGCATTTGCTCGTCAAACCCTGACCAATGAGATGCCAATGTTACCACCAGCTCGCAAGGAAGGCGTTGCTGCTCCCCTCATTGAGACAATGAACTCGCTGGTCGTTTCAGAAGAGCAAATAGAACAGCCAGTGCTGACAACATAAGCCCAAAGACAGGAATCGATCACTTCAAACATTCAAATGTTTCCTTGCTTTGAATTAATGTCGTCCTTGTTCCTATTGAAGATGGTGTTCTCACTTCCTTCTGTGCTGTTCACTCTGTCCTATATCGCCTGCCTGTTTGTTCATTGCTTGGTGTAATTATAGCCTGGTGGACGGCTCTCTTGATCTCCGTTGTCTACATGATCTGGATATTAAAGATGCATTAGGAGCAAGCGGTGTCGATATTATTTATGCTCTGTAAGATTCTACCCACTGTGCCAATGTCCTGATCAATTTGCTGATCAATTTGATGCTTTCCATGATAAATAATAATCTGTTTCTTGACCAGAAAAGATGATCGGAACAATTGAAAGAACAGAAGTTGGATTCGGATCAAAGGTAAAATACTGAGATGGATTAAATCAGGACCAAAGATGTGGACCAGAAATGCCTGATCGACCGAGTTCTAAGTTATCGGTCTCTGGTTCTATCGGCCTCTGGTTTGGTTTTACTTGACCTAGACAGTAGCTGCCCTTGATGCGTATTGGCATGCAAATGACATATCACATTAGGATTGAGCGGATATAATATTATAATAATATTATAGAGAGAATATCGTATCAACTTGAACCAGATGTTCGTCTGGTACGTCATTACATGTCCTTCCAAGTTTAAACACTACCTTCACTTCATACTGTGTAGTACCGTACCAAATTTCCTTGACGGAGCCAGTGATTAATCATTGTATGGTCAGTGCAATATGATTGCAAAGAAAGCGACACTACGAATGGGTCGAGACAAAGTTCACTGGTTACCATTTTGCTCAATAGGTGCCAAGCAGGTCCAAAATAGTACTGATTCATCAAGCGAAGATCACGATGATTTGCCTTAACAAGCGATAGCGTCTTGTGGAATATGGAGACTGCTTCTTCATGAAGTCTTTGTGCCTGCTCACCTATTTAGGAAATACTTCTTTCCACAATGTTCAAGCACTCTCTATGTATGCATTATGCATTTGAAACTCAAAAACTCAGGGAGCAGGGCAGGCACCGATGATAACGTAGAATGAATTTGATGGGAACAGCGATGAGACTGACTAAGCAGGTGATTAACAAGTCTTTCACCCTGTTGCTGTGGCAGCCCATCAAGCCTCTTCGTCGGTCTTTCTACCTTACATTCATTTTTATGATGTCTATTATCTTGTTTTTATCTCTTCTCTATGCCCCATTCGTTAATGCTTTCAGCTTTTCCGTCGGGGCGCCCACGCAGTGTGACAGTCTCGATATTTCATGGAGCGGTACATTATCGTTATACACCTTCGATATCTTGGCTGAAATACGCTCTTCAGGTGGCTCGGAACCATACTTTCTACACCTTATTCCTGTCTGTCAATCAAATATTTCTCAAAATATTTGATGTTCAACGTAAATACAGATTTTTGGCACACCGAAGAACATGACAATGCCTGCCGATGCTATCGACAAGGGACAAGGCCTTTTCTCAATTTCACAATTGCCGATTGCCAAGGGAAGTCAGTTTCTAGTTGTCATGTCCGATGCAACTGGTTTTGCAACCGGAGGCACGACCAGTCTGTTGACTGTGGGACCCTCAAAAGGCGGGACATGCGTGACGAAGGATCCTGGTGGGTTAATCTTATCATCTCTGTAGTGATCTTAATTGATAACCAACGACTCTAGGTGTTGATTTCTCATTCCAACTTAACTCTGCTCTCGTCCAGTGCCAGTGAGTATGGCAAATCGCTCCCGTATTCACCAGATTCATGTTTTCTAGGTCCTATACTTTTAGCGGGTACTCAGACGCTGTGCAGCCTGTTTCAATCTTCGTTCGTAACTTCAGATATATACAATTCGATATCATGCTAATTCTCCACTAGGGTATAATTCCTTCTGGCACCTCTTTTGCCCTACATCCTCAGTTGGGTGCTTCTTCGTTCTCTTGGAATGCCAATGTAGCATACGGAACTTCTCTCGTCTTCGTGATGGTTGATGCCATCGGGCGACAAGGAGGTGCTTCTGACGTGAGGATCGTCGCCAACTCGAACGATCGATCATGCTTGAATGACCTCTCACCTTCTTCAACGTCTATGACTCAAACCTCATCTCAAATTCAGGTAACCCAGAACCCAAGCGAGACAGTCACATCTTCTTCCCTTGCACCAGTTGCTAGTTCTTCGGTACCAGCCGCCTCTAGAGGATCATCCGCAGGAGCTATAGCTGGAACAGTGATTGGCGCCTTGCTATTCCTTGCTGTCGTCATTACTCTTGGTCTTTTCTTCCTCAAAAAGAGGCGGGAGGCGAAAATATTGCCAGGCACGACGTCTGCTTTCTCGCCTTATGATAGGCAGTATGCAGGAGGTTATTCCTTGTCATCAACTGCTGCTGCCGCTGCTTATGCAGCATCTTCACATACTCATACCCTCCAAAATCACAATCAGTCGCCTTACGGTACCGAGCTATCATCTAGTCATGCCTACCAGCCAGGCCAACATATGACAAGTTCACATGCTCCCAGCTCTGAGACTCTCATTCACAATCAAGATCAGACAACGTCTGTCAGTGCTCCAGGGGCATGCGAAGGGAGCATACTCCCCTACGATGAAAACCCATTCCTTGACGATCCTCATTCGTTACAACAATTTCCTGCTGCCAATATTACTTACCAGTCGACAATGCAACTTCCCTCAGTTTCCACCTGTTCTCTTCTCCATCCATCTGACCCTTTTAATCCTCCTACAACCGGTAGACGGCAAGATTCGTTCACGCACACCGAAATAGTGCCAACAATCGGTTGTTCTATAGCACCTGCTCATCGCAAAGCCACTCTGGCGGGCGTGTCGTCGAGTAAAAGCCCATCTCATATCATTGTGCATACAGATGCAGAGGATGACCTTCCTCCTCCGAATGTAGATGGTATAGTGGAGCTACCACCTCGATATACAGAAAGACGTGTTGGTGGACTGGCAGTTGTGAATCAATCGCCACCTGCAAGTGTAATTCAGCAACATTAGCCATCAAGGTTGTTACTCTTGTATCATCAAACCTGTTTTTAGGTCTCCCCAGTTTTATATGTTAGGCTTCTTATTTTGTGTGTATGATATCTTAGGGAATTCAGCCCTTATTCTTTTGTGTTGTTTCCATTTCGTGTTTTTGTTTCACACCGTGCTATGGCAGCCTTGATAATCTCATCCTGCTTGTAAGAAGCTCAAGGCATTAGGCAGATGATCAGGCTGATGAAGTGGGTGCAGTCACTCTTTCGGCATGTACAGATCGGTTGCAACTGCGCTGGCTGATGCTGATGTCGATGAAGATAACCCAAAAGGGGTATGAAGTACACAAGGTTTCTTACTCAGTCCGAACATTACACTGCGCTAGCGGGTGGGTCCGTGGGCAACCTGAATCTAACCTGAATCTA
>Ga0153986_1000018_pt1 | contig 40923 bp, 45 predicted proteins | sample TSGA070MetaG_FD_104724 | JGI IMG/M metagenome (GOLD analysis project Ga0153986, IMG submission 104724) | Attine ant fungus gardens microbial communities from Georgia, USA - TSGA070 MetaG | ecosystem: Host-associated > Fungi > Mycelium > Unclassified | place: USA: Georgia, Alexander Wildlife... | reverse complement strand
ATGAACCACCTTGGATAGGCCTTCTAACATTAGGAGATGGCAGCTGTTATTGAAAGATAGCTGTGGGAGTTAGAGTGACACCTCTGGGAAGATGTAATAATTAATAGATGACATGGGAACGTCTGTGTGATGGATACACATGGACCTATGACAAGTGACATGGAAATGACAAGATGTAGGAGTAGATTATAAATACTTTCTAGATCAACATGTGATGACCTGGTAGAATACCTTGTATAAATAGCTAAAGGTAATACCAGGAGAACTCATCAAGTTCTCATTAGACATCCTAGTCTTCGAGTGGCAAACCTCTTCCTCCCTTTCCTTTCTAAGTCCCTTCTTGTTGGCACTGCTGCTGCTCGTGACTAGTCACCTAACACTTATTGGATATGCTATATACAGTAATAAGCTTTAAAACTGTTGAAAGAGATGACCAAACATTTATTAGTATAAAGACATGAAGTTCTTAGAGCTATCCCTAGATGGAGTATCAGAAAGAACTTAATAGAGTTCTTTAGTATATTTGCTCTACTACTTATACAATTTCTAGTTGATCTATGTACTGAGTTTCTGCACCTACCTGACTTTCTAGAATGTTCTACACTATTATGTAATTAGTCATGTGGTGCTCTATTTATTGAAGTCTATTATGTCAGCCAATCTCTTCTAGAAGGTTCTAGAAGGCTAAAGAAATGTTTGGTTCAGAGAGTGTCTGTTATGACTCAGTAACACTCTGTGATGTTGTAATGTCTCACTCAGTCACTTACCTCAGTAGATCATTCATTTCCTTAGGCTCAATTGGTAATATACAGTACCACCAAATTCTCTATCAAACTTTAAACTGTCTCTATATTTAAAGTGATATTACTAGTAGTTATATCCAGCTTCATTATCAACTAAGTCTACTCCTAGTTCTTGATCCCCCTTGTATTCCTCTTTCTCTTCTTGTAGTGACTAACTCCTGAGCTGGAATAAAGCCACTGCTCTCTTATCAGCGTAAACAAAGAGAACTTGTTAGAGTTCTCATTTATTTGGTCTATCTACTTATACACAATCATCCTGGTCTGTGCACTTCTTTCCCATGCCTTCATGTGACCAAGTGTGACATACTTTCCCATGCTATAAATAGAAACAGAAAATAAAAGAAAAGGAAAAAATATATAAATATTGACTTAGCTGTAGTAGCTAGTCAATGGTTTAGAGTAGCGACTTATAACACTTCTCTAGTCAATACACTTGCCCTTATATCCAGGACCCCTCTCAACAGCCTGTCTGGAGACAGGACCTGACAGTGTCTCATAACAAGTTATTGATGATTGAATAAAGGACAAGCTGTTACATCTTCTTTAGATTAAGTTCTAAGACACATGGGTTCTACTAATTTGGGTTTCACCCCTCTTTGTGGTCTTGTTATTTATCCTCTATAGTTTACTGGGCTAAAGTCCCTGTGGTATCCTTGTCTGAGCCATTGCCTCATGGTTGCTGGATTGTGGCTTATCCACTTTAGCTCTTTTCTTACTCATCACTATCTTTTCACATAACTTGTAGTTTATTTATTTTACTTCCAAGGTATATATAGGCATAGTAGCTACAGTAGAGCACACAAATCCTTCATTTATTTTCCTCTCTACTCCTTATTTATCCTCAAGTCTTGATATCTAAGATTGCAACCTGAGCTGAGAGACTTGGTCATAAGACATGAAACCTAGCTTATTTTTAGTGTAGTACATTGATGTTAGAAAATTGAGTGTGAGACAAAAAAGTTAGTCTGTTCCATATGTTCAATCTAGATGCTGGATTCTGGACTTCATGTGAGCTGGCGCAATGTGCACAGTTGTTATGTTCTTATCGTTCCATGTTTCATTGTTCCCGGTAGCTATATAAGTAGTGTATTGGTATTCGCTGTTTGGAAGCCTTCCCCAATAGATATTTCTTTCTGGACTTAGATAGAGATAAATGGAGGTGAGTATCTTAAGGCCAGGATTATTCCATACTCGGGTCTAAGCACAGCTTGAATGCTAGATAGACAGAAAAGTGAGCAATATTATACTTTGTTGACTATTTCTCAGTACTTGCGACACAGCTTCAGCTTAGGGCAACACTCAAGAAGACCTGATCAGAACTAAGTACTAAAAATGTATTGTGGTGCCTAATGATACAGTGCAAGGTCCTATTTAAGCAAAACAAAAGGAAATAGCAGTAATGATGAAATAGTAATTGCTGGCGTTGAATACGTGGGACCTTCCAAGTCAGAGCCCGGGCTCCAATAAAAATCTATCTATGGACTAGGACATCTAGAGAATTGGTCCCAAAGGTGAGGGTAAAATGCAGCAGTGACGAATAGGACAGGGGAATAAGGATAGAGTGACCTGCAAAACATATAAGGGGTATCATTCCATTTCGCAGAAAAGAATCTATATCATTAAAAACTGTTTCAATCACAAAGCTCTGGGTTGTCATTCTGAAATATAACGAAATTACTGATAAATCTTTTGGAAGTTCAGTCATGGATGAGACTCACTTGGCGAATGAATGTGAACATATGACATGTAATGTAGCCTTTTGCGAAGCCAGCACCAGCGTAAGCAAAGAGATATTGCCATTTTCGTTTGAATACTTCGTAGTCTGCCCGAGATCTCAACGCTGGGTAGTCTTTGACAACAAGGTCCTGAGTAAGGTTGTCCTCGAGACGACGGCCCCATTCACGAAGAGTACGGGGATAATCTGAGCATCGACCATCAGTCAAATCATAAATGGGACAAAATATGCCTTGATGCTTACGGGCAGCATGGTTCTCGACGCCTTCCAGAGTGAAATGACCCAATGAGCCGGTATTCATAGCAGTGACGAGGGCAGTCGCACTAGGTAGGGAAGAGTTAGGCCACATATAGCGACGCATGAAGTCCTCGGCCCTAAGAAGGGGTGCAGCTTGTTAGCATTGATGTATCAAAGTGCTTTTTGAGAGTACTTACTGGTAATCAGTATATCTCGACTCTGGAAACGTTGTAGATGTAACAACAGCTGCGGCATTATGAGACTTGAGAGCAAAGTCAACCAACTTGAAGTAAGTGTTATAGTACTTGGGGCCGACATGCTAAACAGTTTGCCGTCAGCAGACATCAGGGCTCAAACTTCAAGCTTGCTGACCTCAATCATCTCTATTGATACAAAGGCGTCAAATGCTTTCTCGAAATCTGCAGGTATTTCTCTGTAATCGAGGAGGTGTACGCGAATGCGATCCTCAAAACCTGCCGCCTTGATTCGCTCCTCTGCAAGGTTCTTTTGTTCAACAGAGAGTGTCAGCGTATCAACTTCGCATCCATAGCTGCGGACAGCCTGTGTGAGTATTCAGCACTTTTTTCAAACCTGGAAGAAAAGAGAAAATGACCTCAATTGCTAGACCACCCCAACCACTTCCAAATTCAAGGATGCGGTGGCCAGGTTTGACCCGTGCCTTCTGTAGAACGTGGTGGATCTTGCGCAGCTGAGCTGCCTCTAAATCTCCTAAGGTAGGACCATCTTCAAGGTCACCACGCAGACCTCCCTCTGCTTCGGACCAAAGGGCGCAAGAGTACATCATCTCCTTGCTGAGGAAAGCCTGGAAAAGGTGAGGCCCAAGCAAGGTATTGATGAAACACGAAAAAATTACCTTAAACAATTCATTTGACTGGTCATAACTGGAGATGGCGTTGAGCCTCGCCTGGGAGCGAGTTTGGCCAAGGAAACTGTTGTAAAGGCCAGATATAGCAGAAGACACCTTTGCGATGGTAGATGAGAGAGTCTCTTCCATCCCTGACTGATTGTCGAGCCAGAGCTGCAAAAAAAAAGAAATTAGTCCGATAATAGTGCGTCGTCAATAAGACTTACATTCATGGCGCCTTTGAGAGATGATACTTCAACGTCGCCGATCATGTATGCCTCACTAACTGCCAACGTGAAACTCAGGTTAGATGAATTCAAGGTGTGAAAGGAAGCAGGGACATACAGCCTAAGTCTCCTGATCTGCACCAAGTCGTAAGCAATGAAATCGTAGCATAGTAAAATGCTGAATACTTGCAATAGTATGCGCAACCAGAAATTGCCATTTGTAATTTTGATATGGACGTCATTACATCCCTTTTGGTAGTTACCATAATAGTATGTCCCTTCTGAATCGGAGATTGTGAGGTGGCCCACGTTTATCGCGTCGTCGAGAACAGTTACTATTGAGCCCCGGGCTAAAGTGGGGAAGGTCAAATTTTGATCAGTGCGCCATGTACTAGAAATGCGTACCGAGAGCGATAAGCCACGATTTTGGGCTGAAGTTTGTGAGGGAGAAGAACGAGCTCGGCTGGAGAGCTTTGGAAGGGGTGGGGAATTGGACGCAGGATTGCTGGAGCGAAGCAGACATTCTGAGAAGGAAATGGAAGAGGAGAGGTTGGTTAGTTGAGAACGAGGACAAGGAGAGGACTTTATATGCGTCGGGCGCACGAGCATTGAGATCGGCAGATTTCACAATCTGTGCACGAATCTGTCAAAGGTATTTGCCAACAGGTCTGCATGGGAGGATTCGCCAGAGATGCATCGCAGCCAGATGAATCGTTCTCACACGAAACTCATCAATACATGTTCCTTCCTTGGGGCACTCGATCACTGCAACGATCATTACAATTTGTGATTTCTGGAAATTCACAACCAACCTCCATACCGCTACTCTAGCCATCCTGACTTTTCAAGTCAAGTAAACTCCATCAGCTGGCTAGACACAATTACTGATATTGGTCCAACTATACAGGATGCGCTCGACATTGGAATCCAAGGATTTCATGTCGGGTTCCAAATCCTGATCAAAATATCTAGCGGAATCTGATCCCAGGCCACTACTTTTCATCTCGATAACCTTTTGACTGCCTTTTCAAATTGGGATCTTCTATTCCAGAAATAACGTTGTACTTTTGCAGAGTCTCGAAGTTCCCCCAAAACGACTTTTGACCCCTCTTTCGCTTCATGTCCTTGAGACTATCTGTAATTTCCTGGAACACCCGTCGCCAATTTTGTGGTCGTATTCTCAGAATTTGAACATGTCATTTGTTGGTATACGCCTTCCCCTATCTATGCTTGTATAACTTTCTCTCTATGGCCTGCCTAGATCCATGAGATATAGTGGTCCGTTATGACGAACCAAATTCCACCTGTATATCCCAGCCCTCTCATTCGCCGGATATCTAGCTAGCTGCAATCCAAAGAGCTGGTGAAACTTATCGTGTAAACTCACATATGAGAGTGACATATCCTCTCTCAAACTCGTCTCTGTCAGAGATTATATTGATTGTCCATCTGATGGGCTGAATCCTGTTCCTCAACACACTTGCATGACGGTTTACTCGGCCCTGTATTCACTTGTTGGCTCTTCACTGCTGGAGTATGATCGACCAGTTACCGAGCCTAGGTATCAAACCATTGTGACCTGTTGTTTGTACTTTAGCTGTCTCAAAATAGTGGCTAGCCAGGTTTGCCCTATCAAGAAATTTCAATTCCTCACAGCCTAAAGAGATGACAAGTCTGGGGGCATTTTTTTCAATATCCAGCTCAAGGCCCAAACCGCAGCCCTCAACCGGTGCTCGGTAGGACCGCTGAGTAGGTTGTAATAACTTTCTCCATCTTTGCACAGAACGCGGAAATTCCGCTAGTCCCTCGGTTTTCGAAGACTCAGACAACGTCAATTCTTTTTCTGATGGAAAAGTGTCAAAATTCACATTCTGATCAAAACCGCCATACAACAGTGATTCTGGTCTAATGATCTTCCAAACCTAAGCAAGCCACGGGAATAAACATAGATATGCATGCATTTTCTAGTTGTCACTGATCGTTGATAAACCCATCATGTCCTTCTGGGCCTAAAAACATCATTAATTGATAATCCAGTTGAATGATATCATACCTTAGACCGCGGACTACGTTGGACTGCGTTTGAGCCCCGCGTTACAGATTGTTAATCAAAAAAGATATACCTCAGATCATGGACGCTTTCACTTGATTCCCAAACGAGAACAACGGCTGCTCCACCCGCTCATGCAAGGGCACACAACTAGAATCACGTCATCACATCCTGCGCGAGTGTCCACTTTACAGAAGGTACAACCTGGTTGGGTACATTCTCGGCGAGGTCGTCAACTTCCTCCAATGCAATCTGCGAGCATTTGTTTTCTAGATAGTATCAAGTAGTGTACAACTCTCTCGAACATCGTCTTTGTCTCTCTTTTGTTCCTTCCATCTCTGTCTTTCTTATCATGTATTTAAGTAGATATGTAACTGTACTTGAGCACCATGTAATAAATTGTTGCAGAAAAGAAAGACCCTACCACTTGAAGCCTGAAGCCTTCTTCCCTGAGAAATAATCACTTGACAACCGTTCGATGTAGAAAATGATAGTCACAGACATGATCTATAGTGACAAACATCCTCCGTTGCTCGGATCAAATACTTGGACACATCCTTGAGGTATAGGGAATCTGGGACGCGAGTAAATGTCAGTGTGCAATTATCAAATACAGAAATCGTCATTTGGTGTGCTTCATCTGAGAATGAGTGACTTCGTCTGAGGATGGGTAACTCCGTCAGGATGAGGCACTAACATATTAACAGTTGCTCACCAATAACTGTACACTGTGCGAGGTCCTGTTCTTCGAATAGGGTGAGGACGGACACCGGTTTTGAATATACTTAACACTCATTCTGATTGCTGTTCGCTTGCGTTCCGAAACGTTGAGTTAATCATTTTACTTTCTACTGGCACATTCTGTCCATTTGTCATTCGTTCCAAATGCCACTATCCTGCTGAAAGCCCAAGAAAGTAGAGCAGATTACAGCTCTTGAAAGTAAGTCAAACTCCAATAGAAGCTATCCGAGAAAGGCGCCAGTAGATCGATCTCATTGTGAAGCCGTTTTTATAGAATGTTTCGAATAAGCGAATAAAGTAAGATGGTAGCTCTAATTCTAACAGACAGTGTCTGTAATAGACTAGAAGGTGCTTGATGTTTATCGCCATAGTTAGATATCGGATCCTCGGAACATTGGGCTGAGATACAAGGCAACCAGGGACCCTTCATGACTGAAAGAGGGAATTCCAGCGATGTAAGCCATCTCATCGTTTACCAGTTCACTGGTAGAGTTTTAACATTGAAAGGAAGTCCATTGAAAAATTGACCGGTCTGTCACTGTTAAACCCGGATTGGTCGATTTAACTTGTCCGCTAATGATCGAGCGCGTGTCCTTAAGCGTTACGACCCAAAATTCACATCCGCAAGGTGCTCCTCCTAGTGGTGGTTTCAAGCTCATGTATCGCTTCTGGCAGTAACGGTCAGGACATAGACATAAACGATGATTCAGGTGTTGTATACTGATGATTCAGAATGCGTTCGTGTTTGTCTCTCGGTGGCCAACTTGATTATTGTGTTTGAGAGCTCAGTAAACGTAAACGATATCCGACAGATCTACTCTAAGTGAATTGGTTGGTTCGTGAATGAGTTTCTTGCACTACCTATAACCATTGCCTGGGCATTGGTGATATACTACGTAGGGGTTGAGTGAAGTTCATGTTCATTATTAGGGACTACAGTCAAAAAACGATGATTACTGTTACTCTGAGATGAGACAGCGATAGTTGTTGTGAATGATCAACCAAATTCATAATGCAGCTTAACTACAAGTGACTCGGCAATTCCTGGAGTCTGAGTCTGGGTCGAGGGAGAATACCTCGAGGTATTCTCTCCATTGAACTTATCCAACGACCAATGACAGGATTTGAACTCACCGATTTGGAAATCATGCTCAGATATTCCGTATTTACATTGGTCTAAGTCCAGAGAATCTAGTGTTAAGAGAATCAGTGTCACGAAGACCAAACACAGGGAAATCACTTTAACGCCAGAGACTCTGGAATCTTGACGGAACTTCCCTATTCCGTGTCCATCACTTGGATTCCCCCAACACTCAACCTTTCGCGGGGATGAATCGCGAGGTGTCGCTTACGTTGTCTGGTGTTCTACTGTTCGAGGGTTCAGATAAGCAAGCTGAGAACCAACTTTAACGGAAGAACGAAGAAAAAGTGGGCGGCCACTTCTTGGAGTCCAGGAACTTAAGCCTCCTAGCTTAGCTGAGGAGCCTAAAAGAGCGTAAAAGATGCGGTCGACTCGTATTAGGCCACAGTGACTCGGGGTGCTGTCTGATCGCTATACTGTGTAGAGATGGAACTATAGTATAGTCGGTTTGCAACATCTTGAACAACCCAATCTAGACCAGACACCAGGTTCTCTCCAGTGATCGCACTGCAAGGCAAGATTCTCCAATTGTGGGATTTAATATCGTCCAGTCCGAGAGCCTAGGGGGGGTATAACGCAGTTTGAATGGTACAAATAAGCGATGGCTCGTCAAAGAGCGGGGATACAGAGAATTTCTATGGGCTTACTTGACGGATGTCTGAGTCTGTCATTGATCCTTGCAAATCCTGTTTGTTGGCAAATACAAGCAAAGAGGCTCCCGCTAGTCGCTGTTGAGGATGCGTGATTACCGACATGAGTTGGTGGCTATAGAGCCAGAGTGTAAGAAGAGGGTGTAGGACTCTCACATCTTCTGTCAAAAGGCTACGCAATTCATCTCTACAATCGCGCATTCTCATCTTATCGCTCGAGTCGATGACCCACACGAGTGCATCAGTTTGCTCAAAATAATTGCGCCAGTATGGTCGAAGTGTCCGCTGACCACCGACATCCCCTAAAGAAGGCTGAGCGTTCAGTTACGGTTGTCCCCAAGAAGTGGCAAGGAGGAACTCAGGGCGGCAAAGATGCGATCTTACATATATTAAGGGTAAACCTAACAACAGAGTTCAAGGCAGTTGCGGCAGAGAAGCCTCTTGAAACTCACTTTGCATAGGCAAAGGTTTTGATATTGAAGCCAAGAGTTGGGCTAACACTCATGATGTCCTCGCCATTGAGCTTCTTGAGGATTGTGGTTTTCCCTGCATTATCAAGGCCTCTAAGAGATATAAGGTTAATGATAGGCATATGAGATAATGAACACTTACAGAAACAAAAATCTCATCTCCTTTTCCTTTTGTCTGATTTTCCTGATAATTGTCAGGAGTCCCATCTTCTGGAGAGTGGTGAAGTACTCGGGCCGAGAAGCCGCCCATGCGTGATGTGATCTGCTTACTATCTTCTAATTTGTCTGTCAAGTACATTTTCAAAAACTACTACATATGGCTCCAAAGAACAAAGGAAAGAAAGGAAAAAAGAATGACGATGACTACTGGTCAGTATACCCTCAATCCAATCGAGTGTCATCGCTCATCAATTACTCCAGGGAGAAGGCCGGCGAGGCCGTAGAACCAAGCATGACTGCTTCAATGAATATTTTGGATAATGAAGGCAGCTCATTACATGAACCTCAAAATGGCCTTTCAGCATTTTCAGCATTCACTGATCAAGATGCTGCGGCATTCGAAGATGATGGAGATGGTGAAGGACTTATGGCACGTGAACTAACTAATGTCAATTGTATCATCAAATGTGTTCATTTCAATCGGTAGTCTCTCTTGAAGGCTAACCAGACTAAAAAGAAGGACAAGAAAGACAAGAAGAAAGTCAAAACCAGCGCACCGGATCTATCCGTTGAAAGTGTCCCATATATTCCAGTTCCTTCGAAACATGCCATTGAAGTTGTTGCAGAAGATCTCTCTGACGAAGAATCGAGGTCTGTGGAAGCGAAAAAGCAAGACAAGAAGAAAGGGGAAGCACTTGTAGAAGAGGTTGCTCATCCGGCTGGTGTGTCGTTTTGATTGAGTTTTATTAGCTTTTTTTTAATCTCTGCACATGGTCGATCTTTTTACAGAGGAATTGCAGATGACGGCCACTGCACAGGAGGAATTCCAAGATCCTGATCCAAAGATTTTGTCCAAAAAGGAGAAAGAAAAACTCAAGAAAGAGCGCGAGAAGGTCTGGCAAGTCCCTGGCACATTGTACAAACGATTCAATGAATTCTTTTCTTAGGCAAAAAAGAAAGCCCAGGCTGTAGCAAAAAAAACAGCGGCGTTAAACGATAATACTTCAATGATCTCTCCCGAGCCTGCTCCACCTATACCCGCAGAAAGTCAGGAGTCGAAGAATGAAGTGAATGATGAGGACGATGAGAAGCAAGTAGTCGGTGCAACATCAAAGGACAAGAAGAAAAAGAAGAAAAAAGTAAAGAAGGACGAGGAGCCAACCCCGGCACCAGCACCACCTACAGGGAAGAAGAAGAGTGCTATTGATGCCTTGCGGGCGAGGCTTGAGGAAAATAAACGTTTGGAGGAGGAGGCTCGACGGCGCGAGGAAGAGGAGAGAAAGCGTATCGAGGAAGAGGAAAGGAAAGCTGAGGAAGAAGCTCGCAAAAGAGAAGAAGAAAAACAACGGAGGAAGGAGAAAGAGAAGGTAACAAGTGTTGATTACTGATTTTAATGAAGGTTGTTTAAAGTTATTTCAGGCCAAACGTGAGCTCGCGAGGAAAGAGGGTCGTCTTCTGACCAAGAAACAAAAAGAGGAACAAAGGAATGCAGAGCTCCGGAAACAAGCTCTTTTAGCTTCTGGAGTCCAAATCGAAGGTTTACAGCCGACTTCAGGTAGTGGTGCCCCTAAAAAAGTTGTTTATGGTAGCCGGAAGAAGAAACCTTTCGGTCAAAAAGATGCACCTCTTCTACCGGAATCAAGATCCCAGACACCGGAGCCTGCTTCTCAGCCTATCGAAGTGCCTCAGTCCGGAGACGAGAAAAGGTCAAATTTAAGTTGGGTAGAAAGCCCGGTGGAGGAGAAAGGGACCCAGGCTGTGGTAACAAATTCTTGGGATGCTTCAAGCGATGAAGAAAAGACTAATACTCCAGATGTGAAAGATTCATGGGATGTCTCATCTGACGAGGAGAACGTTTCACTAGCACCGGCACCACCTGTGGCCATAGGTAAGAGTAGGCCAACTACATCAGAGTTTTTATTTAATGCCCCCTACTATGCAGCTAAACCTGTGCCAACCAAAGAGCAGACTCTAAATGAAAGATCTGGATCAGAATCCACCCTTCCTAGTAAGGCACCTGAAAATGGAGCTGAGGCCTCCTCAGCAGAGATTGTTGCAACAACTATCTCAAAAGACGAAGCGACGTCTGATTTAGATCATGAAGAAGATTCGACAGAGGAAGAGGAGGAGGATTCCAATGACGATTCTTCTGATGAAGAGCTTACGACCACCCAGAAGATGGCTATTCAGAGGAAAGCAGAGGCTGCTGAGCGGCGCGCAAAGGCACATGAAGCAGCCCTTGCTGCACGCAGCAAAGATAACCTTCGCAGCCCGATCTGCTGTATTCTTGGTCACGTTGATACTGGCAAAACGAAGCTACTAGACAAGGTCTGTCTTGTCTCTCACAGTAGTCATATTTTTTTGGCTCATACTCTCCCAGATCCGTCAGACCAACGTACAAGAAGGGGAAGCTGGTGGTATCACCCAACAGATCGGTGCAACATACTTTCCTGTTGAGGCTATCAAGCAAAAAACCGTCGTAATGAATAAGGTTTGGGAACAGGAAAAGCTCGAGCATCAATCAACTTACTTTTTCAATAGGAGGGTACACAGGAATACAACATACCTGGCCTACTGGTTATCGATACCCCCGGACACGAGTCGTTCACGAATTTGCGTTCTCGTGGCAGCTCCCTGTGCAACATCGCAATCCTTGTTGTTGATATCATGCACGGCCTCGAAGCCCAAACCCTGGAGTCTCTGCGTTTGCTCCGTGATCGCAAGACGCCGTTTATTGTTGCGTTGAACAAAGTGTGTATCTCTACTGAGGTCTAGAACTCTATCAATCTGATTATTCAAATTTCTAGATTGACAGAATGTACAGTTGGCAAGCGACACCTGATAATGCCTTCCGTGATTCTCTGGCCAAGCAGACACGGCAGATCCAAAGAGAGTTTGAGGACCGCGTGTCGAAAACAATTCTTGCCTTTGCAGAGGAGGGTCTCAATGCCTGTCTCTATTATGAGAACAAGAATTTTGCTCGCAATGTCTCTCTGGTGCCTACATCTGCTATAACGGGGGAGGGAGTCCCAGACATGATTATGCTACTTGTTAATCTCACGCAACAGCGCATGAGTGATCGACTCATGTATCTCTCAGAATTGGAGTGTACTGTCCTCGAAGTCAAAGTCATTGAAGGTTTGGGCACCACTATTGATGTCGTCATATCCAACGGCATCCTTCACGAGGGCGAGAAAATCGTGGTTTGTGGACTTAACGGACCAATTGTCACCCAGATCAGGGCACTCCTAACGCCACAGCCCTTAAGGGAGCTTCGAATCAAGGTGAGGACTTGAGCACATGTCTGATGAGCCACTTCAGGTCCCATTTATTCTAGTCTGCATACGTCCACCACAAAGAAGTCAAAGCAGCTTTAGGTGTCAAGATTGTGGCTCCTGATCTTGAGAAGGCGATTGCTGGTTCGCGGTTGCTCGTTGTCGGGCCTGATGATGATGAAGATGATCTCAAAGACGAGGTGATGTCTGATTTGACATCATTATTGAACAGTATTGATAAGTCTGGTCGTGGTGTTTGTGTCCAAGCTTCTACTCTTGGATCACTGGAAGCTTTGCTTGATTTCTTGAAGGTCAGCAAGATTCCTGTGTCTGGTATAAATATTGGACCTGTACACAAACGCGATGTGATGCGTGCAGCAACAATGTTGGAGAAGGCCAGAGAACTAGCTTGCATTCTCTGCTTTGATGTCCCCATTGATAGGGATGCAGAGCGATTAGCCGAAGAGATGGGCATTCGTTTGTTCAAAGGTAATTGGGTGATGAATGCAACATGATTGTAATTGATGTTGTTTCATCTACTAGCTGATATCATTTACCATCTCTTCGATTCTTTCACGGCATACAATCAGGAGATTATTGAAGCCAAACGTCGTGATGCTGCGCCTCAAGCTATCTGGCCTTGTCGATTGAAGATCATCGCAACATTCTGCAAACGGGATCCCATCATTGTGGGTGTTGATATCCTCGATGGCAGCCTACGTGTTGGCACACCCCTTGCGGTCGTTAAGATAAACTCAACGAATGGACAGAAGGAGATAATTGACCTTGGCAAGATGTAAGATCATGGCTTTTCTTCCCTCCCCTTTATCCCCCAACATGATACAGAACATCTCTTGAAATAAATCACAAGACTCACGAGGTGAACTCTGCAATCTGATAGCTGTTTACTGTTGATTGACTTGTTTATAAGGTTGTTAAGAAATCGCAAGCTGGTGGTGGAGTTGCTGTGAAGATCGAACACGCAGTCTACCAATCAGCCAAGATGTTCGGTCGCCATTTTGATGACAAGGATGAGATTCTAAGCCATATTACTCGTCAAAGTATCGACGTTCTAAAGGTAGGGCAGACTGTGCCCTACTGACCCCGCCGGTTCTGATTGTTCGTGTTGTACTATAACAGAACAACTTCAGGCAAGATGTCTCCAATGAAGACTGGTTGCTCATCCGAGCCCTCAAACCGGTATGTATATATTGACTAGGTGTATGATTCTGATATAGACCGTCTGGCAGCGCTTTGGTATTCCCTGATATGTCGACTGCTTGACGACTGCCATATGCCAGGCACCATATTGGAACCATATTTTTTCCCAGGCATCGCCTTCCCACATATATAGTGTTTCTCTTACGTATCATTTGTATTCTCACTCATTATGCCTGATGACAAGATTTTCAAAAGTGATCGCGAAAGAGCCGTTGTCGTTGACGATGACGAACAACAATTGGTGAACGCCTGTTCGGTTGACCATCAGGGAGGAAATTGAATCCTATACGCGAACTTGCGATGATTTTGGTAATGTCCATGGTTGGTGACCGTTCCAATGGATGGCTGCGGGTATCCTCGTCCCTGTCTTGTACCTCTTTCAAACATTGCTTCACGATGCATTGGGTCATGCTTTGAGGTCATGATATCGAAAGAATTGGACATACGAGGATTGAGATCATACCGCTTGAACCTGATCAGCGCTTATACCTGCGTAGGGAAGCCTCCCCGACTGGTTACCTGTTTTCCCTCTCTGAGGGACAATTTATATTGAATGCTAATACACATATTCTGATTCAGCAAAGACTAGGGTATGAGCAGGTGAGTATCATTTGTTTCGGTCAGGTTCAAGTGATGACTGTTCTTCTAGCAATTGCATCGCACTTGGCACATCATCGAGAGCTTTGCGGCCAGTTTTTGCGCTTTAGATTTCATTGGAGGCGTGAGGTGGGTAAATCACCACTGAGATGACTTTCACTTGACTCTAACTGGTGCAGGACTGCTCTTTTTGTGGGGATCTTGGCCGGCGGCCCTGCTGCGATATGGTAAGGTTCGACGGCCTCCTCATAATTCATTTTTTGAGTGATCAATGTAGGTCTTCATATATCGTAACATTCATTTTTATGTCCATCACTGCCGCTGTCCTGGCAGAAATATGTTCCGCTCTTCCTCTCAGTGGTTCCATCTATGTCTGGGCTGCAGAAAGTGCTGGAGCAAGATTTGCACGTTTCTTCGGCTTTGTCGTTGCTTGGTGGTCTACCACCGCCTGGATGACATTCGTTGCTGGAAACTGCCAAGTAAGTATGTCTGCTTCAATAGTTGGCCCTCTACTGAGTGCTCTAGACAACTGCGAATTACCTTGTGTCTCTCTTTGCGGTATTTGAAATAGATTTTCCTGGTGGTATTGGACTAGAGAATGTGAAATGGCGGGCTTTCGTCTGGGCTATATCCGAAGGATTCCTCATTCTCGCCATTCTGATCAATTATCTTCCCCCTCGGCTTTATTCGATGGTATTCAAGTTCTCTATCGGGCTGATGATGGCGGATTTCATACTTTGCCTAATTTGGCTTCCTATCGGCGTTTCCAAGACATATGGTTTTCGCTCCGCCAAGGAAGTTTTCACTATGACTTGTATGTTTTTCGCATAGTATTTCTCTGATTGAGTTCAAATGTTTTACCAGATAACGGAACTGGAGCGCCTGCGGGATGGAACTGGATCCTATCTTTGTGTGTCATATTGACTTTTTGAAAAAGGATCAGCTTGAGAACGTTTCACTAGTCTTTTCACTGCAGGGACCATGACAGGGTTTGATGCATCCGGACACATTGCAGAGGAGACAAAGAATGCCAGGTTGCCCAAACCCCCACTTTCATCTGACGCTTTCTGACCAACCTATGAATAGGATTGTTGCGGGGAAAGGAATCCTGTTTAGTGCAATTGCTACTGGTCTACTTAGTTTCGTGACCATCATTTTATTCTTATTTTGTACCCCGGACTTTGATGTTTTGTTCTCCTTGAATGCTCCGCAACCCTTTGTCCAACTGTATGCTTTGGCTTTGGGCAAGGGCGGCGCTACCTTCATGACGGTAATTGCAGTTATCGGCTTGGTTCTTGTGCGTGGACTTGGCTGCTTTGTGATTGTAATCACTGATCATGAGAAATCTAACTCTAGAACACTAGTGTCGCTATCGTGGCCGCCTCTCGACTTGTATTTGCCGTCGCCCGTGATGGTGTCCTTCCCATGTCAGGTTGGATTGGCCAGGTGGATGATGCAGGACAACCAAGGCATGCAGTTACGGTTATGTATATCTTCGCTGCCGCCTTGCTATGCACCATTCTTCCAAGTCAAGTAGCGTTTTTCTCTCTCATTTCTGCCGGAGCTGTGCCCACTATTGCTGCTTATGGTCTCATCGCTTTGCTTCGTCTCACTTTGACACCCAACAACTTCAAAAATTCGTACTTCTTCCTCGGCCGATACAGGAGGCTGTGCTATGTAGCTGTTGCCGTTTTCAATGCTCTTGTCGTCTCCGTAAGTCCTAAACAAATCCCGATGTCCTACTTTGATGTTTTTGGTTCAGGTTATGCTGTCCCCGTTTTTCTTTCCTGTCGACAATGAGAATTTCAATTTTGTGGGTATTTTCTTCGTATTTTCTTTCTTCTTCATCTCTAAATACTAATGAATAATGAAGGCCTGTGTGATTTTCGGGGCTGTGACGCTGCTTGGCATCTTATCTTGGTACCTGACTCCTCCTGAACAATGGCTCCGGCGTGAAATTATCCTCAAGGCCCTTGACGATGATGTCAATCATAGTGGTTGACCCCACAATCATTGATAGTGCAGTCTCATAACCTGTTTAACGGACGGATCGAGTAGCTTGTTTAAAGCACTTGTAGTGGTTCCCAGGAGAATAAAGGATCACTTTGTATTGAAAAGCATCTTTCAGTGAGGCGTAATGTTCATGCTGGTGATCAAGTTTGTCCCATAGAAGCCGATTTTGATCATAAGGTGGACGAAAGAGACGAAACCCGAGCTCGATCGCTGACCTGGTCAATGCATACTTTGTGGACATTCGGATTTCGCAAGATTCCAGAACTGGATTCTTGAAAGGATTCGCGGACAAGATTGCATTCATTTCCAGAGACTTCTCGCCCTGACCCTGGTGATCCCCGACCAACGATCATATCGGTACTGGCGCGCACTTTGGAGGGATGGTAGAGTGTTGTGGACACACGCCGGCACCTTGCACCGTAATGGAGTTGATGACGTTGACGTTTGTGCCGTCCCCCATCTGATGGATGTCCGATAATCTACATGGTTCATTTCATTTGAGGGTTGGCTGCCTTTAAGAGCACTTCGGCAGTATCCGTTCAACACGTTCTCGTTCCTTTAGAACCTCGACTTTTCAGGGCGGTATTCCTATTCCACAGTCTAGATACTCTTCCGGTTTTGACTCAACATTCATCTTTTTTTTGAACAAAATTTTTACAATGTCGGATCACTCACTTTGCTACGCGACTGTGTCAGGACATTCAGGCCTTGGGCCTTTGGCACCTCTGCCAATCCCTGATCGTGAGATTACCAGGTCAGTCCTACGTCAGTCCCACGAGGAAAAAAACCCTAGCACCAAGCAGAGACATTGTTACGAAAACAGATTGGATTATTCTTCCCTTCCAGAATCACAGATAGCTGACATATGAAACTAGTGTTAGCTAACGATGACATTGCTGTGCGTCCAGAAAATTATTCAGCCCCTCCCCGTTGCCAGCTTTATCGGGCCTAGCCCAATCCTGACATAAGTCAGGCGTAGTATTACCGATGAGTTCTTTGCTTCTTGGTGCACGAGGGTCTGACATGTGCGAAACATCGACACGCGTATGAGAGTCCTGGGCTCGAGGTAATGGCAAAACATGTGAGGCACGTTTCGAGATATTCAAGTCACCAACATCTTCTTCAGGTAATGCTGGGGGTCTGAGATCGCTAGCAGGACGCTGACTATCACGAGCAGTTGGGGCAGACGATGTCCAGCTGGCACGCTTGGTCGGGTTGGAGAGAGTGCCATGGCTCGATCCAGAGCGCTTAAGTATGTGGGGTGGTTCAAGAACTGGTAAGTCAAGAGTGGATTTGCGACCAGCTTTGGCTTCCTTGGCCTGTTTCTTCCTAATCTCATTTGCGAGCGAAAAATTGATCTTCCCTAGTTTACTGTTTTTCAAACGCGCCTTTCCGGAAATCTGGCAAGCGGTAGTGTGAGCTGGCGATCCAATGAAATTTAAATGAGATATACATAGCGAATTTCTTCATTTGGGTCATAGAATGGATTATCCAGGTCGAGGTTCCGTTTGCCTCTATCCTGTCGGATGCGAAAGAGTGCGTATCCAATGGCAAACAAAAAGGTAGCAATCAGGAAGGCAACACCGACATATGCGTATACTGATATGGCAAATTTCCCTGCAGTGGATAGAGTTTCATTGGGCATTGAAGTGTAAATGATACCCCCGCTTGACGAAGCAGCAGGATCTGCAATTGAGAAAGAATATACAGGTGCATCGCGTGCCAGATGCTGAAAGGATCTGGTTGGACCGATCGTGGTCATAGCAGAATGTAGGTAGTAGGAGGTTGAGAGCTTGCATGACCAGGTCGATCTGCTGTAAGAGGCGACAGTCTGGTTCCAGATTACTCGAAGGATCAATAGGGGTCTGGAGATGTGACACGGTCAGGGTCACCAACAACTCTGATGTATTCTAGTCCATTGCGGCACAGGCCCATACCCTACAAGAATATTAAATACGTGTCGCGTAGAACGCTTGTAACAGTCACTAAGCCTGGTAAATACGGCCAGCCGTTACCTCATTCACACCCACATCTTGGTGAGTTGTTCGCATTTCGTCCTTATGCGACTCTGAAGATTGGATTTATACCTAGTCGGACAACATGACTTGACACCTGGAATAAAGCTGGAAGAATACGACCAAAGACGAAGGAAGTTAATGAATAGTCTCCCAGAGAACAGCCTGGTAGTATCTATGTCTGCTCCCATCAAGATCATGAGCAACAGTGCGTCTAATGGTTTCCTTCCTATGCGATACTATTCCCTGATTGAGATCTGTAAGATATATTGTAAGTTGGCCGTGCTTTCACTCTGATGGAAAAAAATCTGACCAAATCCCAGTTATAAGTTTCGTCAAAATTCGGATTTCTGGTACCTCACTGGTTTCGCCGAACCAGACTCCGCGGTAATTCTAGGTGGATTCGACCGGATTCTGCGTCTGGGTCTAGCCTAACACGATACTTTAGAAAAAAGATCATCTTCAAAGGGGTACCACATGACACTATTTTGCTCTGGCAAGGACTCTGCGAAAGAGAAATGGGAGGGCCCGAGGTGCGTCTTAATTGACGACGTTCCTCTTCGAATGAGCTAAATATCTTGCAGAACCTCAACTACAGATGCTGCAATAATCTTTGGCGCAGATGCCGCAGAACCAACAACATCATTTGCTCATGTTCTGAGATCTGCCCTCTATCGGGCATCCTATATATTCGCAGATCTCCCTAGCAATGATGATGCTTCATCCTACACTTCGTCTGCAAAAGAACTATCACGAACCCTTGCGCCAAACGTGCGCTTTGAAGTCAATAACATGATCGGGAGCATTTCTAGTTCCAAGCAGAAACTCTCTCCCAAGATCGCTTGCTTAAGGGCAATCAAAAGTCAGGCTGAACAGAGAGTCATGAATGAAGCTGGAATCATCAGCGGAAGAGCCCATGCAAAAGTAGGTACAAAGCCGTAATCACCGACAAAGCTAAATGTAGGTAGGCCATGCGCTTCGCGAAACAAGGACTGTCAGAAGCTGCTCTAGCAGCTCACTTTGAATATACATGTGCATTACAGGGATCTCAGCGCCCTGCCTATGTTCCCGTTGTAGCTTCTGGGTGAGCGGATTATCGAATGATTTATCATTTGTTGATTTTATTTCCAGACCCAATGCTTTAATCATACATTATACTGAAAATAATCATCTACTACAGGATGGGGAGCTTGTGTTAGTCGATGCAGGCTGTGAATACAAGTGAGTTCCACCGCCTCTTGTGTGTCAATGACCTGGGATATTGATCAAAGATCAGTGGTTATGCCTCAGATATCAGTAAGTTCGATGTGCTGTCTTCATGTCTTATCTGAAAACTGGAACTTGAGCACGAACATTTCCTGTCTCGGGAAAATTCTCTACAGCACAAACAGAGTTATATTCTGCTGTCCTGACAGTCCAAAAGGAACTTATCAGAGACTGCACTGAAAGCGCGGGCTACGCACTACATGAGCTTCATGAAAAATCATGTATCCGATTGAAAGAAGAGCTTACCAAGCTTGGCTTTCATTTTAAGTCAACCATTTTTGGAGGTGATGATTTCGAGCGGATGCTATATCCTCATTTCCTCAGCCACCCGATTGGCATTGGTGAGTTGAGTCACTGAGCGGATCCTCCAAATTCATCGTCCAAATCAGATCTCCATGAATCATTCAACATGTGCCGCAGCAATAGGTAAGAATCAATAGTGTGGATTGTAAGCCTTTGGCCTAACGAGGTTATATCAGCCTGAAAACCGGCATGGTGATCACCATTGAACCGGGTATCTATGTCCCACCTGTGCCACAGTTTCCGAAGCAATACCATAATATGGGAATTCGCATAGAGGACGAGGTTTTAGTCGGTAAAAAGGATCCTGTTGTACTGACGATGGCAGCACCCAAAGAGGTACGCCTATTCAAATTTGTCATCAGCTATCTTCTAAGACTGGATAAGATCGTGGATATCGAAGGAGCTTGTCAAGGATGGCTTGGACTAGAGCCATATTAATTTATAGGATTACATTATCTTTGATAAACTATAGATGGATCATCGGAACCGCGATCATGTGATAAGTGTCACTGCTTGTCACAGTAATTAAGTACGTAACAGTTCCGAAAATTTCTTTCTTTCACGCCACGGAATGGTGAGGACTAGACGTAACGCCGCCACCATGCGCGCTGCGAATAATTTGAGCATTACGCCTGCAACCACTGCTACCCCAATATTCAGCCCTGCTGGTTCCGCAGAAGTGGGAACTCCCATAACCTCTGACATCGAAGAAACTAAGTTCATGGTAGAAGATATGAAGACAGAATCCAGGGTCACCAGAAGCAAGAAGCGCATTATGGAACTTGTACAAGATGCTGTTCTTGAAGAACACTCCTCCAAGCATCAGACAATCATGAATCGTGCGCACATTGCCATTGAAGTCAAAGCAAAAAATGTTAAGGTTAGAAATCGTATCAGATACAAGCAGTTGACTTGATGAGCTCATTATGACAAGGTAAAGGGGAAGGCTAGAGCCATTTTACCTGAAAGTGAACCTGAGAGTGGAGCAGAGTCCAAAGAATCGTCAGGTACAAGTAGCTCGGAGTTTATAGTTTCAGAAGACAATGACACCGAAGATGAGGAAATCATGTTGGACGCAGCGGTCCGACTTTCCTTACAATCTGCCGCTACAAATGGTGCAAGTACTTCCTCAGGTCACACCTCAAGGCTTAACGCTGCCGCTGTATTACGTGCGACTGCTGCTGAAAGGCGACTTGCACGTAACAGTAAAGCATCGTCACTTTCCATTGAGGACGTGTTCGAGGGAGGAACTGAGGAAGATAAAGAAGTGGATTCATCAGAATCAGATTCTCGAATGTCTAGTTCAGAGTCAGACAAGGAACCACTTGCGAAGAAAGCGAAGACAACAAAGAAGTCGACAGCATTGAGTAGCAAAACTGTTACAACACTCGCGGAGATTCATAAACACAAAACACAGGCTTTGAACATTAGGAAGGAACTTAGAAAGGAGGAAAAGGAGCTTATGTTGAAACTTGGTCGTCGTCTAACAAACGTACATCCCCCACCTCTACGAGTTCCTCTGGCAAATATCTTATGTTTTTATCATAGGCTGAGAAAGCAACGGTTGCCTTGTATAGATTCCACCCCGAACTCAAGACCGTATGGGGTGATATAGAGGTTATTAATCCCATTACCTCATCTGTCCGTGCAGAACAGCCGAAAAGTCTTAAGCTCACGCTGCTGCCCTTCCAACAAGAAAGCTTGCATTGGATGCGGCTGCAGGAGCAAGGAGAATGGCGTGGTGGTATGCTTGCGGTTTGTTCAACTCACTCATTGATAGCGTGAGATGATCTAATGAAACACCTCAGGATGAAATGGGGTTAGCAGACTCTATCTGCATTCTTACATTTATCTTCTGACGACCGTTCAGGATGGGTAAGACCATACAGATAATTGCGTTGCTCTTATCAAATCAAAAACGACCGAATCTTGTCGTTGCGTAAGTTGAACACTTTTTCTAAGGTGATTCAAACCCTCACTCCACTAGACCTACTGTCGCCATCATGCAATGGCGAAATGAAATTGAAACACATTCTGAAGGTTTGAAGGTTTTGGTTTGGCATGGTACCTCACGCGCGTCTGATGTCAAGGAGCTCAAAAAGTTTGATGTGGTATGCCATCAGTCATCATAGTATCTGCGTTCCTCCTGTTGCTCACTTTTTCCTGGAAGGTGTTAACTACATATGCCATTTTAGAAAGGTGAGGTTTCATAAATTCCTTACTGATGAAGTATTTACGGGCATGAAAGCTGCTTCCGCAAACAAGAGACTGGATTCAAGCGTAAAGGGGTCATGATTAAAGAGGAATCGCCTGTCCATCAAATAAAATGGGATCGCATCATTGTGAGCTTTATTAGACTTCGACTGGTGCAGACTCTGACGTATTTTATCAGCTTGACGAGGCCCATAACATTAAAGAGCGTTCTACCAATACAGCACAAGCAGCCTTCAATTTGAAGAGCGCTTATAAATGGTGCTTGTCAGGAACGCCCCTGCAGAATCGAGTTGGAGAGCTTTATAGTCTCATCCGTTTCTTGGGCGGTGATCCATTCGCGTATTACTTTTGTAAGCTGGCTGTCATGTTGAAGGATATTATTTTGCTCATCCTTTGACGCTAGGCAAAGTCTGTGAGTGCAAGTCGTTGCATTGGAAGTTTAGCGACAAACGGACTTGTGACGGTGAGTGTTTGTGATCTGACAGCTGGTAAAATATATATATATATTTAAACAGATTGTGGACATACCCCTATGCAACATGTATGTCTACCTATCTCCCCTCTGATGCACACATTGATTTTCTGTTAGACCTGCTTCTGGAACAATGAGATATTGACTCCCATCCAAAAGAACGGAATGGTCGGCCCTGGCAAGACTGCCTTCAGAAAGTTGAAAATTCTACTTGAACGGATGATGCTCCGTCGAACAAAGGTATGCCTTTCTTTCAAACCTGACCATTGGTTTCCATCCTGAAGGCTGTCAGTTACAAAGGGCAGATGATCTGGGTTTGCCACCCAGAACAATTGTTGTTCGCCGTGATTACTTCAGTCGCGAGGAGAAGGAGCTCTATCTGTCACTGTATGACAACGCGTCGAGACAATTCAGTACTTATGTTGATCAGGGAACCGTGCTCAACAGTGTGTAAAACTCTTTTCATACAATCAAATACTAAATAACTGTCTTGTAGATTATTCCAACATCTTTACTCTGTAAGTGCTGACGTGTACACTTAGGGATGATGGACTAAGCACTAGCCCAGGTTGACAAGAATGAGACAACTGGCTTGTCACCCAGACCTTGTGCTTCGCAGCAAGACAGGAGCAACTTCATTTGTCCCGATTGACACCGAAGCTACCATCTGTCGACTGTGCAATGATTTTGCGGAGGATGCGATTCAATCCAAATGCCGTCACATCTTTGACAGGGAATGTATTCGACAATATTTAACCTCTTCTATAGATGACTCAGTGCGTGAACTCTCTAGTCTGTCACAAGGCGGACCCCATTCATACTTTTGATAGCCCGATTGTCCAGTGTGTCATGTGGCACTCACAATAGATCTCGAAGCACCGGCTCTCGAATCAGACGAAAATGCCCGAACTACGAGACAAGGTATGCTGGGAAGATTGGACCTTGGTGCTTGGCGATCCTCGACCAAGATCGAAGCCCTTATTGAAGAATTGAGCAATCTACGTGCTAAGGATGCCACAACGAAATCTATTGTCTTCAGCCAGTTCGTCAACTTTCTTGATCTAATTGCATATCGATTACAAAGAACTGGATTCTCCGTAAGTATCTATCGCTCGACAATCATTGTTACCGCTAATTAAACGGCCAGATCTGCCGTTTGGAAGGCACCATGTCTCCTCAGGCTCGTGATGCCACTATCAAACATTTTAGTATGGTTCTGGTCTTGGTGCATCTGCAAATTTTAATTGTCTGTTGCAGTGTCCAACGTCAATGTCACCGTATTTCTCGTCAGTCTGAAAGCTGGCGGTGTCGCCCTTAACTTGACTGAGGCGTCCCGTGTCTACTTGATGGACAGCTGGTGGAACCCTGCCGTGAGTAGTCTGGTTTCCAAAGCCATGCCTTGACTCAATAATCATACAGGTGGAATACCGTAAGCACTCTAGTTTCTAGTCTTATACAAATGATTCATCACGCCGTTCTAAAGAGGCCATGGATCGTATTCACCGTCTCGGTCAATACCGCCCTGTGCAAGCTATCAAGCTTGTCATAGAGGACAGCATTGAGAGTCGCATCATTCAGGTACTCTTCCCGACCCAAGTGTATGTGCTTGATTTACAAATAGATGTGTCCACACTAGCTTCAAGAGAAGAAAAGCGCAATGATTAATGCAACGCTATCTACTGACGATCAGGCCATGGGGAGGTTGACGCCTGATGACGTGAGCGTTCAATCCATTTTATGACAGAAACATAGCTGACCCGCTTGATAGCTGAGCTTTCTATTCAGAGTGCGTGCCATCAAGATAGCTATGTTAATTCGTCTGCTCACGACTTCTGCAGTTGTGAACCCCCATAACTTATGTATTCTTACCTCCCTCTCAGCTGAGCTTAGAAGAGTTATCACCAGTCCATCCATGACCACTTACCCTTTCCCTTGACCACCAGCGGATATTCTTGCACTTATCTGTAATACATAACATATGTTATCTGCAGACTTGAAGTCTACCAGTGCAATAAGCATATCACGTGCGATATCAAGGCCAAGAGCTGTAACGACTAGATAGAGCATTTTGAGTTCCAGTTAGTCCAAATGCACGTGAAGGCTGAGGCTTTATGATAAAGCGAATAGTTCAGAATAGTTCAGCCCACAGTTCAGCTCCCGAACTTGATGTTGATATGGCCAGTCATGTACTCAAAGAACTGACACGAGAAGAGGTCTCCAAAGTATGTTATTCAAATATACATGATAACGTACAGGCTAGAATTTCACAACAGCACAACAGAGAAGGTGACCTTGTGCGCAAATTGTAGACATATGCCAGTCGTGCTGCACTGAGACAACTTTATAGTGGATCGTCATCGATGCGAAAGTCTACGATGTTTCGAAGTTTGTTGACCTTCATCCAGGCGGTTCAAACGTGCTCTTTGCAGAGGCTGTCGGTATGTCGCTTCTTGATTTTCAGCCAAAATCATTTCTCATGTTCAAGATAGCCGGACAGGATGCCACGCAAGCTTTCTTCGGTCTACACCGCCATGAGATCCTTCTTAAACCACAATACAAGCGACTTCAGATTGGTACGATTCAGGGCGAAGAGGAGATGATTCACCCACCAGCACCGGGACAGTTTAGCCAAGTGCCCTATGCCGAACCGACGTGGCTCAGCAATGGTTATTTTAGTCCTTACTATGATGAAACTCATCGCAAACTGCAAAAAGCTGTCAGAGAATTCTTCGAACTTGTTGTTGCACCAGAGGCTGTCGTCGCAGACGAGAGCGGCAAAAAGATATCCCAAGGTGTTGTCGATAAGATGGCGTGAGTAGCTCAACTGTTCGCTGAATTTTTGTTGACACGTCTGAAGTGAAACAAATATTATTGCCATGCGACTTGGACCAGGGAAACACCTAAAAGGGCGTCTCCTCATGGGTGGAATTGTGAAGCCAGAACAGTTTGACTACTTCCACGAGGCAAGATTTAATTCACCTCCTTGCTGTTTCTACACCAAAGCTTGACTTTTTTTTCTGTGTAGGCTATCATCCACAATGAGCTTGCCCGCGTGTGTAGCCGCTCTGTTGTGGACGGTATGCTGGCTGGTCTTGTCATTGGCTTACCTCCTGTGTTAAATTACGGCTCCCAGGATATCTATGATCGCATTGTACCAGAGGTATGTTCATCTTCATTCTCCCATGTTCTCTTGAGCCATTTGATTAGACCCTTGCTGGCCAAAAATACATGGCTCTCGCCATATCTGAAGCCTTTGCTGGGAGCGACGTCAGTGGATTGCAAACGACCGCTGTCAGAGATGGTGATCATTGGGTTGTTACTGGCACTAAGAAGTATGTTCCTTGGATTTGCGATACACCACCATACTCAATAATATAGATGGATCACCAATGGTGTTTTTGCAGATTACTTCACGACTGGTTGCCGAACGGATGTAGGATGTCCCTGTATGCATCTTGCCACTTTTGTCTGATGCCACCCTCCTAAGACCGGTTTCACTGTGATATTGATTCCTCGCGGTCCAGGAGTGTCTACAAAAGCTATCAAAACTGCGTATTCCGCTGCCGCTGGAACAGCGTATGTGACGTTCGACAAAGTCCGTGTTCCAATCATCAACACGCTCGGTCCAGTTGGCAAGGGCATGTCGGTTATTCTCAGCAACTTCAATCATGAACGATGGATGGTTTGTGCGACCTCGATTGCGGCTCAACGCCAGATTGTGGAAGAGTGCTTAAAGTGAGTATCATAATGTTACTTAGAGTTATCATTTATGTAGATGCAAGGTGGTCGGCTCAACGTGTCGTCTTTGGTAAACCACTCACGAGTCAAGCTGTCATCCGTTCTAAACTTGCCAACATGATATCTCGTGTGGAATGCTGTCAAAATTGGTTTGAATCGGTGACGTATCAAATGAATAATGTGAGTGTCCATTCCAATGTGCTAATCTGAAGACTCTTCTCTGACCAGTCTCTAGATGACATATTACCAAATGTCTGATAAGCTTGCGGGACCCATTGGTTTGTTGAAACAGTTCGTGATATCCACATTCATAGTTCAAGGAAGATCTAACCAGTTGTTCTGTAGATTCGTATCTAGGACCGCTCGCGAAACAGCTGAAGGTTCGACACTTAATTATATGCTTAGTATATCTAAACTCGTCTCTTAGATGCTGTCCAAATTTTCGGGGGGCGAGGATTGACAGTGACTGGTATGGGCAAGTTCATAGAAAGTGTCAGTATATTTCCTGCTGTTCAAATTCCGGGTCTAAGGAATCATCACTGTCTACTCAGTATCACCGCAGCTCTGGATTCGATGCCAGTAAGTTGTCACCTAAAATAGCAAATGTTCATCTCTTAATTTGTTCCGAGTCCTTGCCGGGGCAGAAGACGTGTTGGGAGATTTGGGTGTTAGGCAAGCAATCAAGAAGATGCCGAAGGGAGTCCGATTATAATCGATCTGTGCCGTTAATTACACTTGCCATTCACACACTAGACATTCACAGCGCTTAGTGCATCAGGCCACCCAACCTGCACGTGTGAAAGATGAGGAAGAAGGCACCTTTGTTTTGTGCTAGAAGATGTGTTAGTTGACTGGGCTGGGGCATGGTAGGTGGCAGGTTAGATATGACCGAGGCAGGAGTAGACGGCATGTTAGACCATAGCAGGGGCAGATGGCATGGCTCTGCTGCGTACTGTCCAAGTAAAGTGAGCTTAGGGACATCCTCTGCTACTACATTGCCCCAGTCAAGCCTAAACATCCACTCATCGGTCAGAGGACTTCTGTTCAGGAATTTGTGCGTTCGATGCACCATCAAGAATCTGCTGTGCACAAATGAAGTCTGTAGTATCTAGAGTTTTGTCGTGAGCTAGTCGAGAATCCGGTGACGAGATTGGATTGGCAGCAATCTTGTGGAGGACATTCCTGTGTCCCGTGAATCTAAACGAACAATTCCTTCAGCATTGAGATACAATCAGATTTGCAAATAGCAGGTACTGTGTCACTGGCACCAGTTCGACCATGTCTAGCCACAACAAAACCCTGAATATTCAAGGTGCTGCCTGGATGTGTGACACTCAGTGAAGAGTTAACAGCGACAAGATCAACGGATCAGGAGAGACAAGATCAAGGTGATAGGAACTGAAGCTGTAGAACGCTATGGCGGGAGGCAAGGGAACAATTCTGCGCTTGTCTCTCTACCAGAATGGGTAGGTTGAGAAGACCTCGAGATTCATCCCGAGTCACGTTGTATTGTAAATAACTAGGCTTGGAGTTTGTTCATGGAAAGGCTGATGGACACACTGATGTGAAATTAAAGATCGAATTTGAGTCTCACGAACATGGACAATCTGCAATCCGAGCACTTGAAATGGATGAAGGAGGCCATGACAATGGTATGTTCCCAACAGTTATGGGCAAGTGCTAAATCTCTCAGGCAGAAGAGGCTCTTGCTGCGGGCGAAGTCCCGGTAGGATGCATATTTGTGAGAGAGGGTTTAGTTATTTCCAGGGCACGAAATAGAACGAATGAGTTACGAAACGTAAGCCTCTGTTATTTTACTTTACTGACTTGGCATCGTCGGACTAATATCCGTATCTCGGGGAATTTTCTCTGTCGCTGGTTGCAACTAAGAACAGGCTACGCGGCATGCAGAATTGGAAGCGATCGACGCAATACTTGCTGATAATGCCCTCACTCAAACAACGACAGTTTACCCTCTTTCTACGACTACGCTTTATGTCACAGTTGAGCCTTGTATCATGTGTGCTGCTGCGCTTCGGCAACTAGGGATTAAAGAGGTCTTCTATGGTTGTGCCAATGATAGATTTGGTGGTTGCGGCAGTGTCTTGGGTGTTAACCAAGAGTAGGTCTCCGTTTCTTTCTTCCTGTAAAACGATGTGCTCCAATCCGTCACTTGATAGCCTTCAACATCCTTCCCATCCGCCATACAAGGCCATTGGCGGATATTATAACAAGGAAGCAATCATGATTTTACGTAGGTTCTACATCACCGAGAATACCAACGGTGAGTGTTACTTATGAGGTTGTGATGAAACTGATGATTCGAATTCAGCTCCGGTACCCAAGTCTAAAGCAAACCGTGTTCTAAAGGAAATATTCTCATCTACCATTCCCTCATGATGGGCTCTCAGGTGGCATCCGATCCATAAGCGGAACTCTCGACATTATTCTTTCTCTAGCAATTAAGTTCCTTTAAACCCTGCTTTACGAGGACATGGCGAGACCTCCTGAACATAGATAACAGGCATATCTGTAACTTTCCACCTTACAAGGGAAACAGGACAAAAAAGATATGCAAATCTTTAAGTACCTTTCCAGACCAGTTCCATGGTCTGGGCGACGAAGCTCCACTTGTCTGCCGATTCCTGAATTCTAGAGAAAGAAACATACATATTTCAACCAGGGGGGTATTTCGTCAAGCACGTGGTGAAGACACCATACCTTTTCTCAACAGACTTTCCAGTACCGTGACCCGCCTTCTTGTCGACACGCAGGAGAAGAGGGTAAGGGTTATTGGAATGAGTGTATTGGATTGTTGCAGCATGTTTGAAGGAATGCATGGGGACCACACGGTCATCATCTGTGAGAATTTCGAGGTAAAAAATTTGGTCCAGGACAGGGATTACAAACATACGATCGGCTGTCAGGAGAATGAATGGAGGCAAAACGCGATCAGGGATATTATGGAGTGGAGATATGGGATAGATGAAGTCAAAGTCGTCAGGATCATCGGGGTTCCCGTAGTCGCTCGTCCAGGCATTTCCTATAAATGAGATGCACAGGCGCAGAAGAAAATTGGTCACTAAACCTTACCGATAGTGAATTTGTGGAACTAGAGTATGATGTTAACATCTTAAATGTAGTGGTATGAGTTTGTCCATACCTTTAATAGGTCCAGAACTCCAACCTCGGCAATTGCAGCACCGAACAATCCCTCGGGCGCACGGTTGACGCAGGCGGCAACAAGAAGTCCTAAACAAATAAGATTGCTCTTGTCAACAAGGGCAATATCATCCTTACCTCCGTTAGAGCCTCCGTTGATGGCAACCTTTCCTGCGCCCGCATACTTATTGGCCACCAGGTATTCCCTGAGGACAGATCTTTCCAAAGATATTCGAAATAACGACCATGAAAGAAACTAACGTGGCAGAGATGAAGTCATCAAAACAATTTTTCTATTTCCGAAGTGATTAGAAAGGATTTGAGGCCTCAGGAAAGAAGGAATTTTTTTACCTTATTTTCGAGACAACCATTGAGATGCCAGTTCTCACCAAATTCACCGCCACCCCTGATATTAGGAACAGCGATTATACCGCCATAAATTTGTATAAACGTGAGGAACATCGGACTGAAGAATGGATCAATGGTAATACTGAAACCTCCATAACCTAGAGAAAAGCTTGGATCATATTTGATAGGTGACAATCGATCTACAAACTTACCATACTGGATCGCAGGCGCGCTACCATCAAGCGGGGTGGATTTGTGACGGACAATGAACATGGGAACTTTGGTACCGTCCCTGCTGGTATACCAAACCTAGTCCTACTATTGGAACAAATTTTCGGAAATGATAGCGGGCAGTCGCGTACTTGGCATGTCTCAAAGTCATCTGGATTAATTCCGCCCACTTGAATCTGGCGAAAGATGGATGTGCGCTGGTCTTCGGGCCTTCTGAAGTCGTAGTATGCAATAGTTCCGGGAGTAGTAAAGCTGCTCATAGTGATAAAAAGCCACGGTTGGGAAGGCCTGCAATGGGCAGTCATAGAGCCGACAAAATCGGGGAACAATTGCTCTAATTTCCTGCCACCATTATCATAAATATGTATCTGGTCTTTGACCTGAAAGTACAAATCAGCTATTAAGCGACCATTGATGGGAAAGTGAATTACGTTGTGTTTGTACTGCACAACGAATCGATCTTTATGAACCCGCGAGACACTACATAGCAAGGCATCTCTTCGCTCCGGTATCACAATCGTAGAAGATGGTTCCTTCATAGAAATGTCAATTGAAATCAGCTTGTACTGTGGGGCATTCTCGTTGGTGTGGAAATAGAAGACCGAGCCATCATTAGCGATACTGCAATAGCCATAAATAATCATCAAAGATTCCACAGCATGACAAAGGTTAAAATCATACTATGAATACTCTGCAGCAAAAGAATCGAAGAGCTTCAACCAGCGAACAGATTCTTTGAGGTTAGTCTTCTCCAGATCAGCCACCCAAATCAAGTTCTTCTAAAAGACAGACATGCAATCAAGTTATTTTCTCATGGGAGCAGAACTCACTCTGGCAGTGTCCTTTGATGTTTGCAGAATAAGGTATTTTTCATCGTCAGTGACACCAAGGCTAAACATCCATGTCGGATGATCGTCATCCTTATGGATGAGAACATCTTCTGCTGCACGTATAATAGTCACGATAGGAACATGGATGTGGTACGATGCCTGTCTTACATTGATTTGTGCCGATTCGATGGTAAAAGATCATCGCATTTTCATCTGTTGATGTCTTGATACCATCCACAGTCGCCTTTTTCACGTCGGGGAAACGCTATTCATGATCTGTTGGAAAGAGAGTTTTGAATAAATCGATTATCAACGTACTTGGTAAAAGAATCCATTTGAGTCCGGTGTCCATGATAGACTTGAAAATTTGACACGCTTGACCTCGTCCAGAAGTCTTCCCGTATCGCTCCGCTTGTCTAATGGAGCATCTGTCGGTCTGACATAGAGAGTAGATTCATCGGTTCCCTGGGATAATCATGATCCCTTCTCCAGTGACAAAATTAAGAGAACGACTCACCGATTGAGAGAGCCCGTAGGCCAACAGTTTTCCGGACTTGGAAATTTTGAAGTGAGTCAAAGCCACCGTTCCATCACTACTGAGAAGATTGGGCTGAAGATGGTGAGTCGATGTTGGTTGAGAGTATATGGTCCAAGACACACGTTGAAAAAAATCTCCCCAGGTTCAATCCCGTCTCTGAATTCGGGAAGTTGATTGTCTTTGGTGCGATAAATAACTGTTCGATTGTAGTAGGATTGAGATTCAGCAATGGTGCAGCAGCTCTAGTTTTACCATGTTGATGTTGAAGACCACTATTGAAGGACCAGTACCAGCGCTTATCGTCGTGTAGAGTTGGTGCACTGAACTTGCGAAAAATATAGAAGCTTGGATGGAGGTATTCTGTATGAATGTACCTTTGGATAGTCTACGCTGGCTCGAAAAGCATCTTCAAGCCTCTTCCGGTGAGGATTTTGATCTAGGAACTTGCGCGTGAAACACTCCTGTTCTAAGACCCAAGCATCCGTTTCCTCGGTATGTTTCTCTAGCCAGTGATAAGGGTCATGTACACGGACGGAACCTTTGCTAGCACTCTGGTAAGTATCAACATGGTCAGATCGACGCGCTTTAGGATATGAGTTTGGAATCCAGCGACCGGCCATGGTAGATGTTGTTAAGAGGCGTGAAAGAGCAATAGAATCACGTCTTTTGGTTGAGAGGAAAACTCGGTACAAGCTTAGCATTTTGTGGGGTCAGGACACAGCTTATGTCGCGCGATAGACATTTTGAGTCACCTCATCTACCAAAACCTCAATGTTACCACAACTAGCCTCGCGGCGCAAGTGTCCCTGCTGTGTATCTGTGTCTCTACTATCATATATCTCAGTACTGAGAGGCTACAAGGCTGGTTCAAAATTTCCCGCCATTTATGCGGAATCTTCCTTGGGGACCGCGTCAGTCACGTTGCACTGCTTTTTTGATTCAGGATTTTTATTCCATTTTTATTCCACAACAAGCAAAATGTGGAGGTCCTAGGGATCTACGTGCATTCATTATCCCTGAGTAGGAGGGTGTTGCCATAGGGGCATGTTGCACTGCTATACCATTGTGATAAACTCAGAAGCAATCAACTCTTCAATCAGGACTTAGGAATAAACGGTCAGGATAATTGATTGCATAAATTAAAGATCTAGTGAAAGATAACCTGGTGTGGGACCTTGAGGACCAGCTGATTGTCAGGGCTCCACTCAAGTCATCTAGAACCTTGAGCATGACCCTTGTCAAACTGCAATGTATAATCATCCATTATGCCCATCAGCTATTAAGGCATCAAAACATTTTCATGTCGTAGGCATGGCTTTACACAGTGGCTTGACAAAAAGCACAAGCTCGTCGATGGCCAGGTTATGGTTTTCTCTAAAGGACGGAGCAGGGAAAGATTAGAACGAGAGTTTCCAACATCACGGTTTCTAGCCATCGGCATGGTGAAGTCATGCGTTATCAAGGCCATACAGTTGATGACTTCTGAGACCAAGGCATCACGGTGGCTATTCAATTTATATCTTCTGAGCGAGAAGGATATATTGGGGTAGGAGTAGTTGTTCTGTGTTGTGATCTGCTCTCCTTGACACAGGGTCATATCCGAACTGCGGATTGAGAATCAGTGGAAGATGAGAAATTTCAATGGGCCGCATGTCATGGACCATGCGCAGAAGCCAATAATATCCGAGACCAATTCCACTGGAGCTTCATGAATGCTCAATACAGGGTGGAGGGACAGGAATTCAGGGCTTTGAAGCCCATCTCTCCTGCTGAAAGCTCGGGATGTCGTCGAACCGATAATCTATGAGTCAAGAATAATTGACGACTGTGTCCGTCTGGCTGCAGATGTCCGAAGGAGCCAAGCCAAATTCTCATACACAACGAAAGTGATACAATTCCCGGGGAGGACACGAACAAGGCTGGTCCCAAGACCACGATAGAAACCTCTAAAGCCTTCTTGTTTCCAGGTACGTCTGATAGTGGTGGGAATATCGGGGAACAACTTTGATTGAACATTATTCTGTGATGGCGTTGACGTTAAATTTGTACAAAAACATATACCAGAATAGGTGGCTGACCTGAGTGCGAGATCGCACTACCTGATAGGGGTATGTAGCCGCTGAAGCCATGAATTTGCTTGATATGGACATAGATGAATATGCTAGATTGGACTGGAAGAATTTAGTACAAATTTTACACAGTCTAGATGTAGTCCGCACTAGTTTATCCAGGTCTTGATTGTAGGTCTTTCCGATTCGCTCAGCTTGTCTTTTTTTCTGGTCAAATCCCCATTTTTTCATTTTTTCGTACGCCACAAATTGAATAGCTCCATTAGACACACCCACGAGAGCCAACATAGTTCCACGAAAAAGACCCGAGACTCCATCCGTTTGAGCAATTGTCGAGAGTCCATCTGATAACTAGTAAGATGCCAGGTGTAGTAAGTCAAAAGTCAACACACCCCAGAGCCCCTTGTAAGCACCAGGAGATTCCTTAGTCGTAGCGAACATGCGCACTCTTACGAGCCAAAGCGGATTTGTGATTATGGCTGTCACTGCGCCTTTAGGATATGATATTAGGAAATTTAGCATTGAGAGACGCAAAACAGAGAAACAACCCGCACTTGCTTCGGCGGAACACATTAGATATTGAGCTGCCGATAAAGGTTTGGTTATATCCCCACCCGCCGCTTGCTTCTTAAGCAAATTATAACTGATGTCACAATGACATCAAAATGCTTGACTGTACAAAGGAATGAACACGAACAAGAAGAAATACAATCCCCAGCTCGAAGCATTTCCAGCAATGTTAGGCGAGATTCCACGATAAAGTCCTCTCCAACCCTGTTGTCGTTGAACATCTCTGAGAGCATAGAATATTTGATAGCCGATACCGCCGGCCCGCACTCCTGTGTCAACTTGGAATTTGATTTTGAGCAGATCCAACGGGTTTAGACAAAGCGTAGTCACAACTCCTGCACCGATGCCAGCAACGGCATGATCCTATGAATATTGCAGAGGAGCCAATTGACAGTAACTCGGCAAAAACATACAATAGCGGTGGTGGCAAAAAAGCTCAATGGCTGTTGTTTCATACCAGCCATGTCAGTCGCGAGACAGGATGTTGAATGCATCATGTGACTAATTACTATTTTGACTTCCAAAAGCCAACACACTGCAGCAGTATCGGTTGTCTATAGATGGAAAAGTGATCTCCAGCAGAAAAAAATCACTACTCCAGATGCAGAACTCACTGTGATTAGGCTGGGAATATCTTTTGACATTAATTGTACCATTGTCATCACTGATTCCCTGTCAACGACAAAAATAATATGATTCATCAACAATTGCCAAGTCATAGTACAAGCCGGTTGCCTCTTGACACACTGAGCAAAAAATGTGTTAAAATGTATTGGTAGATGGACAATAATTTTCGATCACAGTGACAAGAGAGGGTGGCAGTTTCTTGACCTCAAGAATACATTCAACCGTTGTACTTCAAAGGAGGCAGGTGTTCTTATTGTCATTCATTGTCCCTCAGAAAACCAAATGCAGGCAGCATTACGTAGTATCTAGAAAGCCTTGAGTGGCGATATTTCTTTTCTCTTTTCATTTTTATTCCTTTTTACTTTTCGGTTTTGACTTTTTCTCGTTTTGTTTGTCATGGTTACATTTTCAGCGTCAAGTACTGGTGCGACCATTGCGACCATTGCGTTGAAGATTGACAAAATTAAAAATTTGCGGAGGGTTTGCATCAGGCAGGTCCTGACCTAGTGTATGCATTGGATTTGTGACAGAACTCTACAAGGGCTTATATCCTTTTGTGAATGCCAAGGTTGTCAGAGGGGTATATGAAGGGTGAGATCTCCTCTAGGATGTATTTGCGGTCTTTAGTTAGGCCAACCTTCATATAAAGTCATCCATATAGCCATGGCCTGTGTAGCATTGTATAAGGCATCCATTTGTCCCTAAGGTCTTGTAAGTGAGATGTGGTCTAAGCAGAGGGGAAGCCAATTTGCTTGTACATAGCTGCCCTGTTGATGTGATATGTTCTCAGGTGTTCGTCAGATCATGTAGTTTGCAGTCCTATCTGACTTTCCAGGTAATCCAGCTGCTGCTTTGGCCATTTTGTCAGCTCTTTCATCACCACGTATGTCTGAGTAGCCTGGACACCAGGCAAGTGTAATGTGATGGGTGGTTGACTATTCAAGCCACTTGGTAAAACTTGTAGCTCAACAGTTGGCCTTTCCTCTTTGAGTCGTGAGTCGCATAGGTAGAGAGGGTAATACCGCTATACAGGATGATGTGGTTGATTTCGGGGTTATTGAGGCTCATGGACAGTTCCGGTGTAATCCAATGAGTAGGCCTGTGAGTTCGACATCGTATACCTGTTCTCCCACCCAGACTTGGCTGGGCTGTAATACATGTCTTACCAATATATCATGTTATCGTTGCTCCTACTCTCTGGAAACGTTGGTGAATAGATCTTTGTGACCCATCTATATAGACTATAATGTTAGAGTTATTTGACTGGAGCATTTGGAGTTGGCTTTGATGAAGCTGGGCTGCCTTGTCTTTGCTGTCTAGGGGTTTTCTTGAATAGAATCTGTCATTAGGCATCTCCAGGGTGGAAGAAGAATTTCGGGATTTGGGTAGGTTTGGGAGGGGTGGATTGGTTGGAGGGGTTATTGTTTGCACGCCATTTGTTAGCATTTGTTAGGGAGACTGCAGTATAGGGTAATGTACTCACTCAGTCTTAATTTGCTTCATCACTGACAATTATTGAATTTCTCCAAAGCAACATCTTGTAGCCTCCATGTCCAGGCATTTATTCGACCCTACTACCAATTATTACCGGGCCCCGTTGGAGATCGATTTCAGGCACTCAACTATTTGTCTGAAGCCTCTGAATACAATATGAGTGGACATGCTCCTTCACTATGTACATTTGTCGGTTCATCGGTTCGACAAGTACTTGACAACTACGTTTACTTATCTCCTTTATCCAAACCTAGTGAGTAACGGAATTGATTTCGAGACATGTCTCTCCTGAAATTCAGGGGCGCAGAATGAACATCCTTTCCGTTTTCCGTTTTGTATCCGTTGAGTTTCTGTCTCAAAATCGTCGGTGCAATGGTCAATGGGCACTTTCAAAATTTGGTTTAGAGTCTTTCCAGACTCCGCGTCGATTACACCGTCATTTTCATCTTTCCCATAGATGGGAAGGATGGGTTAAAAATGATCAACCAGTGATAAGCCGAGAGACGCTAGAGGAGAAGAGACTGAAAGAAAAAAAGCTCAAGGCAATTGGTCTGAGGGGTCGTGCTATTCCTTACAAGGATGTTCTTGTTCGCACTCCTCAAGGTTTGAGTGGTTTACGCCCCCTAATGGATGTCATTGCAGAGGCTGAAAGTCTCAATAGCCCTGACAAAAGCGAGGTAACTGGCAAGAGAAGAAGTCTGAAGCAGTATCACGTACAACTCGTTGCCAACGAACCAGACCCTATCGTGGCGATCATGGACTCCAAAGAGAACTTTCAGAAGAAGAAACAGGCTCAGGAGAGGGCGAAGAATAATGCCCATCTCCAAGTCAGGAAGGAAGTGCAATTAACCTGGGCTTCTTCCGAGGCTGATACAGAAACGAAGTTGGAAAAGATAGAAGAAGATGTGAAAAAGGGCTTCAAAGTTGATTTGGTGATCATGCCGAAGAAGAACGTACATCCTCCAGATCGTGAAGACATGCAACAGCGGGCGGACGAACTCATTGGACGCTTCTTAGAGATTGCAAAGGAGTGGAAGGTCCGAGACTATACGAGGACTACTGTTGTCATCTACCTTCAGGGTATCTCATCAGCTGAGGCAATGGTTAGCGAAGGAAGCAAGAAACCGAAAAAACAACTCGTTAAAGAGCAGAGAAAACACAAGGAAGAAGAACGGGCGAGGAAAAAGCAAGATGCTCAGGCTCAATCCGGATTCATGGACGGCTGCAATCTGTCATCTCTATAGCATATTGATTTCTATCTACTTGCTCCATACTTTTTTGTCTCTCTCGATAGATAGATGCTCTTCAGAGTACGGCGACGAAGGCGGAAGGGATATGATTTTCGTGTGGAAACGGGTAGAGTATAGGGTGTTAGATATATATTGCTTAATTCCGGGTAAGCTATCGGGTGTCTTTCGAGTTCAGGTATTTTGGGAGACTTTTCCAACATGCCAATGCCATCAGTGAGGAACAGGTGGTGGAACCCAGTGGGGATGGGGTAATTAGCATAGATCATGTCAGCAACTACTTCTTCCAACAAGGCGGTTCGACCCCGGTTGTCAATAACACCAGTCCTTGCATACCGATGGCGAACCACAGTAGAGCGACGCCTGGCCTCACGAATAGAATTGCATTTGACAGGCAAAAATTGAGCAAGAAACTTGAGGAGTGCATTGTAGAAACGGGAGTCCAGCCTTGTTATCGGAGACGGATCTTCGGACATAGCATTCTTCGCTGCTCGATATATTTCCTCTACATGGTAGAGAAGGATGGATAGAATTTCAGCATTAAGGGTCATACGTCGTCGGTGTAAATCATATTCTGTTCTGCATGATTCCAGCATCTGTGTATATATAACGACAGGGACACGCCAGCAATAACCCGCTGCTCCCATCTGTTGACTTACACGACTTGCGTCATTGATCAGCGTAAACAGTGTCCCAACCTCTCTCGAAGAGCCTCCTTCAATTAACGCCTGGAGAAAGATGCTGAGGACATAAGGACCGAGCTTCGCTGCATTGACAACAGATTCCTCCCATTTCTGCTTCATTGTCTTATCAAGTCGTTCTCTCCTTCGCATGTGAAAATAACGGAAGAAGGGAAGGAGGAGGTGCATAACCTGTATCACAATTCTGGGCCGGCCACCAGATGTGAGGGTTGACAGATATGTAGAAAGAGCGAAAGAGTCATGCATCATCTGGTCCAGAGAGAGATCTGAAGGTATTCGAACTTTGTCAATGAAGTCTTTCAAAGCGCGGAAATTGGATGGTACAGATGATCTTGTTTTGGTAGGGTCTTGTTCGACAATGCCTGCACCACTCGAGCGCAACCTATAAACAAGACCGCCCACGAAATTATTTTGTCCGTAAAGAGAGGAAGTTCGAAGCAGGACATGAAGAGTGTCTTTATTGGTGGGGATGGGTGGTATTCGCTGAGTGGTCATGTGCTCAATGATTCGCTTGGCTAAGGTCGCAGATAATCGATGTCGGAGTGCATAGTGTATCAAGGCATTATATGAATTCACAGCCATGGCAGGTTGCATGCGAGCAAGGGGGTGAGAGGAGGTGAAGTTGAGCCCTCGGATCCATCGGACGTCCCTGGAGCAGTCAAGACTTTGAGGTTTGGTATACCTCAAAATGAAGGTGCGATCTAGCTTGGCACAGTGAGTTGGAGGATTTTGGCACAGGTAGAGAAGAGTCCGATGAAAATATTGATACGCCGGGACATGCATTCCTCCGGTGGATCCCCTTACCCAAACCCGATTATCAACCTTTGGACAAGAATATAGAGCTTTGATGAGGGTCTCCACTCGCGAGAAGGGAAGCTGTCTGTTGTTTAGCATATCCCCTAGCACAGCGAGCGCTTGAAGTGCTTGTTGAAAATCTGGATCATCGACATTACGAGGGATGGCTTCCTCAAGCTTCTTCTGTATAGGCGACAGAAGTTTAGTTAGTGTGTTCAGCAGCGGTTGCAGGTCTTGAGTAGACAAGTGTTTCATATACAATGCTTTTGAGGTCTCAAAAGACGGTTGCCTCGATATTTCAAGTTGACAATATGCAGTCAAATTATTGGACCTTTGTTCCCAATCCTTGACCAAGAGACCAAAGAGGAGTGAGGCAATAATTATCTCGCCATTGATGAGGCAAAGTGTGATCAGGGTATTGAACATTGCACGTGTGCGTTTGCTCTCGCTCTTCCGTGCCCAAAGCCACAACTGCACAGCAAATGCAGTATTAGGGTTCGATGGTTTGTGATTGTGCAGGAAAAGCACGTCTGAGTGATGAAGAAGTTTTTGCATATGACGCTTAGACAGATCATCCCTTCTTTTACTCACAACACTCTTGTCTGTTGCTTCAGCAAGGCCATCTGTGATGCATTCAAGGGTTTTCCCGCGCAGCCGAATTTGATTTTTCATCAAGACAATTGCGAAGTCAGATGCTTGGTGAAATAGACCATGACGTACGAGGCCGTGAATCAGAGCGTGTGCAGGAAGTCGTGGGGAAACGCCTGGAGGAATGGCGACGGGGAGTCTTCTAGAGGACTGCCAAAATTTGTACTGACGCATTTCTTGAGGAAGGGCAGCGTAGCGAAGAGAATTGACAATCATCATAGCACCCTCAAAATCACGTTCTTCAAGAGACATATGAACAGCATTGGTGGCAGCTAATGCTAGACGTGAAGGCCGAGCTTGTTCGGGGGATTGCGGAAAAAAAGAAGCGAAATCCGCAGAGAGATGCTCTAGAGACCGCATGGGTTCAGAGGTAAAATGACGAGATATATTGGCTGTTTTTTTTGAAAAACATGAGGGATTTGAATTTGGGGAGGTCCTGGACATGGATAGCTTTGCAGATGGAAAAAAGGTGTGAATGTATCCGAGGCTAGCTGATGAAGACCTGGCAATACTCTGCCAGATGCATTGCATGTACCTCACATAACCTAGAAAAACAGCTGAAATAACATGACTTGTATCACAACATTACTACGCACCCAGGATCTCGTGGTTCAAGCTTCAAGGACGAAAATAATACTTGCATCAATGTCTAACACGTGACTCATAGAGAGGCATCAGAACAACGGAATAACATAACAGATTAGGCAGCAGATGGAGTACTGGCTGGTACAGTTTATCATGATGTATTAAGTGTCAAATTTACCCCAGTCAGTCAACAAGGTTAGGTCCACTTCTTAGAAAGTGGATTGAAGATAACTTTACTGTGGGAATAAATGGGATTTAGAGAGTGCCTGCAGCAGTTTGAGGTTTTTGCTATGCCCATGGCACAGTTTTTAGCCTCTACATGTTCTGAATAGACTTAGATAATGTTGAAGACAGTCTGCTACACTTCTTTCCATCAACAGTCTATGTAAGTGGTGTTGTGAATCACAGGATGAGTCATATCATTTATCTATTTCTGTGTCTCCTATCTCTTCATTATCTTCTTAAATTAGACTTTGCGTGACTCTCCTTGATTAGTAAGCTTAGTGATGCTCACAGGAATGGCCAGAAACATGGGTCTATGTGATTATATAAGCCTTGGATAAGCATTAGATAATCATTGAAAATAGTAATAAGTCTATATTAATCTAATTATCAAAATAGCGTAGAGAACATGCCCTTAAAGTTCTCATATGGCCAATTGTATTACATTTTGAACATCGGCTTGGTGTTATGGAAACTCTGGATTCTACAGAGTTACTCATGGAAGACCAGGCATGGCTTGACTATCTCTGGGACTTCGAAACAAGAGAGATTAATCTTGATCTCTCTTCAGACACTAACTAGATCCTTCATCTATCCTTTTAAGGAACAACTCTTCACTATCACTTTTCTTGTCACAGACAGTAACAGACTATTAACTCAGTCT